>Ga0126334_10000558_pt1 | contig 10992 bp, 11 predicted proteins | sample InaspJWI49metaG_FD_94491 | JGI IMG/M metagenome (GOLD analysis project Ga0126334, IMG submission 94491) | Marine gutless worms symbiont microbial communities from Oahu, Hawaii - Inanidrilus sp. 2 OAHU.JWI-49 metaG | ecosystem: Host-associated > Annelida > Digestive system > Unclassified...
ATACAGCGAGGATATCTCGCTCTTCTGGACTCAGATGTTTATAGGTTTTAGGCATAATATCGAAAACATACCGCAAATGCCTTAAAACCTGAAAGTGTTGCACTTACTTATTGAACTCGGGGACCGTATTCCGAGAGGACGCCAATGCATTTGGTGGCCACATCCAGCGAATCGTACACGGGGATTTTGTAGTAACGTAAAAGGTCGAGGCTATGGGGCTGCGCGGAACTGAACAAGCTGTGGACCACAATTGGTTTCTGACTCTTTTTAACCATTTTGCCCATACGGTGGGCCGCATCCTCCTCCATCAGGGAGAGACTCTCGGCAAAGTGGATACCATACCCGCCAAACAAGCCGACAATCAGAAGTCCGCCGACATTGGGGTCTTTCAATATCACCCGGGCACAGTCGGCAAAGATCGAAGGGTCTGAATCCGTGCCGCCGGCCACGTCTACCGGGTTCGGCACCGAAGCGGCGGCCGGCAGCAATTCCCGCAAACGCTCTTGGGTTTTCTCGCCCAACTCGGGGATCTCGACGCCCAGGTCGGTCAAAAGATCGGCCGCGATGGTGGCGTGGCCCCCGCCGTCTGCTAAAATGGCCACCTTGTTATTCTTGATGGGCGGCAGGTTGGAAAGCGCCTCGGCTGCGGGGAACAACTGGTCTGATTTTTCAACGGTGATGATGCCGGCGCGCCTGAAGGCTCCGTCGGCCACGGCGGACATCCCGGCCAGGGCGCCCGTGTGCGAACCGGCCGACCGTTTGCCGGTTGCCGAGCGACCGCTTTTGAGCAGCACCACCGGCTTTTCAACGGTGGTTTTGTAGGCCTGTTCGAGAAACTTGCGTCCCTGGCGCATGCCTTCGACATACATGAGAATCACATTGGTCCGGGAGTCCTGGCGGAAGAACTCTAGGTATTCATGAAACTTGATGTCCGCCTCGTTGCCGACTCCCACATAATAGGAAAAGCCTTTCTTACTTTTCAGGCGGGCCTCGGTGATCAAGGTTAGGGCCATGTTACCGCTCTGGGAGAGCAGGGCGATATCGCCTTTGGGGACCTCCCGCATGCCCACCAGGTTCAAGCCAGCCCTCAGGTTCATCATACCGGACGTATTGGGACCGATCAGGCGGATGCCGTGCTTGCCGGCAATGGCCACAACCTCATTTTCGAGTTTGCGACCGTCCTGTCCGGTTTCACCAAATCCGCCGGCCAGAATTACGGCGCCCTGAACCCCCTTCTTTCCGCAGTCTTCCAGGACGGACGGCAGGGTGCGGGCCGGGGTGGCAATCAGCGCCAGATCGACGAACCCCTCGATTTCGGACACGGCTCGGTGGCATTTGAATCCCAGGATGGAAGTCTCCTTGGGATTGACCGGGTAAATGTCCCCTTCATACTTTTCTTCCAGCAGGGTACGGATGGTCTGATAACCTCGTTTGGTTTCGTTTTTCGAGGCACCCACCACTGCGACCGATTCGGCATTCAGTACTTTTTCAAGCATGATAATATCCCTCAGTGTTTTATGCTTTTCTTGCGAGTAGTTGCTCTGTTATAGCAAATGCGACTATTTGTGACCCTTGTGGAATCAGGGTCCAAGGGGCCGAGGGGTCAAGGGTTCGAGTGGAAAATCTTTAAAGCCTGATTTGTCCCTGGTTTTCACTTGACCCCTTGAACCCTCGAATCCTTGAACCCTCTTTCCACATGAGTTGGAAAAGGTCTCTTATTTTTTCCTATCTTCGAAATCCTGCAAAGACTCTTGCCGTTCTTTGGTAGACACACACGCCAGACAGGCTTCCACTTCAAAATCCATGATGGCCTCCAGGCTGGCTTCGCCCTGGGCCATGTGCAACCCCTTTTTAATCATTTTGATTGAGAAAGCCGAGTTGGCGGCAATCTTTTCAGCCATGGCCACCGCTTCCGTGCTCAGCTGGTCCGCCGGCACCGCCCGGTTAACAAGTCCGATGCGGGCGGCTTCCCGGCCATCGATATTCTCGGCGGTGAAGAGCAATTCTTTGGCTTTGCCGGGTCCTACCAGGTCCTGGACCAAACGCAGGGCGCCACCAGTGACGGAGGAGGTAACCCTGGCTTCCGGTGAGCCGATCTGGGCATCTTCAGCAGCCAGACGGATATCGCAGGCGAGGGCCAATTCATATCCCGAACCCAGAGCATAGCCATTAATGGCGGCGATGGTCGGCTTTTCGAATTTGAGAATTTTACGCGAAGCTTCCTGAAGTTCCTCGAGGTAATCGCGGTAATCTTCAATACTCCGGGTTTTGGATTCTTTCAGATCGGCGCCGGTGGAGAAAGCCCGGCCTTCCCCGGTAATGATCACGGCCTTGACCGCACCGTCCTGTCGGGCATCTTCCAGGGCCGCCTGAAAGTCGAGCCAGAGCTGCTTGTTCATCGCATTCAAAACCTTGGGCCGGTTGAGTTTGATGGTGGCGATCCCCGCATTTTTCTCATAAATAATGCATTCAAAGTCCATGACGTTTCCTTTTGGAAATTCTGTTTTTGGGATGTCGTGCTAATAAGTATTTTATCGTTTATCGTGTCCATTCACAATTGGTAGCTTTTATTTTGTGGCAAGGCTAGAATATTTTTAAACCCGCAGGCATAGTTACCGCTATGTTGAGGACTTTAAAAATATGATAACGCCGCCGCAAGGTACAAGATGCCGATTGTGGATGGGCACGGGGCCCATTTACGGGTGATCAAATTCCACGTCAAGTAAAATACTGCCAGAACCCTAAAAAAACTATAGACGGGTTTTAGTTGCACACGGTCAATAGCAGATAGTATATATAGCGCAATGATGTCAGTTGGCGCAGATTGCCGACTGTAAACCGGATGGAACCCGAATGTAATTAGGTAGACTTACCTTATGAACATCCCCTCTGAAATCCAATGCTACCGGATAATGGCCAAAATGGCAATGCTGGACAACATCGTGGTCCACTCTATCCGGGTGTGCCAGGTGGCCATGTTGCTGACCGAGGGCATCAATGCAAATGGGCATTCTCTCAATTCCGAGTTTGTGAGGGCTGCCGCTCTCCTGCACGATATTACCAAGACGCGCAGTCTGCAAACATCCGAGAATCATGCCAGTACCGGCGGAATTTACCTTAAAGAACAGGGTTATCCCGCGATCGGCGCGATTGTAGCTCAGCACGTTAACCTGGATGCATTCAACCCGGATGGAGAACCGACGGTTGCAGAGGTCGTGAACTATGCCGACAAACGGGTTTTACATGACCAGGTGGTATCGCTGGAAGCGCGCTTGGCATACATACAAGAGCGCTACAAGTCCTCGGCGGGAGAGCTTGGCAATCGATTGGAACGTATGTGCCGGGAAGCAGACGCGATTGAGAAAAAACTTTTTAAAAACCTGCCCTTCTCAACAGCCGAGCTTAGCGATCACCTCGATCTACTTGATTTTGAAAAAAAGTTGGAAAGGTTCAGAAAGATCAACCAAAGATCTACATAGGCTGCAATTCCCCGTCATCCCGGATTTGATCCGGGATCCAGTCCGGTTAAAGAAAACGATCCTGGATGCTGGATATGTCATCCCGGACACGCTCCGGGACCGGCATAACCACAACACTTCCCGACTACTCATATTGTCGTTTGCACCGGATCTTTCAAGAGTAGCTCGATTGCCTCCCCGGCGCTGGCCGCCGCCTCCGGGAAGATGTCTTTCAAGGCTCGGATATGCCGCAGGTTATCCGCTGTCCGCAGGATCAGCATCACCAGATTGCCTTCCTCCAAACCGGAAAGTTCGATAATGAACTCCCAGGCAAAGCCTCGGGCCCAAGCGTGCAGAGCGGCCGCCGGCCGCAGGTACATCACCCGGGTTTCAAATCCCCAGCCGACCATTTCGTCGATGAAGGGGGTGAGGGTAACCGCGAACTGACGGTAGAGATTGCGCAGCGGTTTGGCGACCAGATTCTTTTCGAGTTTTTCATCCGCTTCCCGTTCGAATACAAAGATGGCCATGATGGCAGCCAGGAGGGCGGGATCCGTATCCGGGAAAATTCCGTGCCGAAAGCCCTCGGCAATCAAGAGCGGTTGGTCTACGCGCAGCCGTGAGGCCCATTGACCATCCTTTGTAAGGGCGCCATCCTCGGCTACATAGTCGTGGTGCTTTAAAAATTCCAGATGCCGGTTGAAGTCTTCGATAAGGTGGCGTTGGCCGTAGCCCACGTACCTTCGGAGCCGTTTGCCTTTAACTTTGTCGGTTATCTGGTATGCGGCAAACGATCGTTCCAGCAGGTCGCGCACCTGGCTCGGCGTATGCGACAGCAGCAGGTTCAACACCATGGAAAAGTTGATGCGGATCTGGCTCATGACATTGGACGGCGGGGCGGACATCAAGTGGGCGGCCGCCCGGATGTCCATGAATCTGCCCGGGACAGCCACCACAAACCCGATCTTATCCATGCCGCGGCGTCCGGCCCGGCCGGTCATCTGGTGGAATTCAGTGGGGGTGAGGGGTAAAAACTCAGTGCCGTTGAAGCGGTCCGAGTTGAAAAAAACAACTGTGCGGGCCGGGAAGTTAACCCCCGCAGCAACAGTGGAGGTCGCAAATACCGCATCCAGCAGACCTTCCGTCATCAGGGTCTCAAGGACGATCTTCCAGGCCGGGAGCTGACCACTGTGGTGGGCTCCGACCGCCAGGTTTTCCAGGTGCCACTTGTGGCGATGATCGACAGTATGGGAGCTGGTCGCCGTCAGTTCTTCGATGCGGTCGGCCAGACGGACCAACCGGTGCTCTGGTTGGTCGGTGTTCTGGCGGCACAGTTCCAGGGCGTTGTCGCAATCGGCGCGGGATTTCAGAAAGAAAATGGCCGGCAGCAAACGGTATTTTCGTAATACTTTGAGCATCTCTCCAAACGGCGGTAGCCTGCGGGCCGGCGCCAGTTGCGACGGATTCTTCGTGACGACGTAAGCGTGCACCTTCTTGAAGAGCCGTTTGCTTTTCCCTGGTTTTCCGGGAACCGTCAGTGGCATCAGGGTTCCGGAGGGGTGGAAAAAGAGAGGGGCCAGGGGCACAGGACGCTGGGTTTCCGAAATCACAGTGCAGGGTTTTTGTCGCAGGCTTTCCAGCCAGGCGGCAATCTGGTCAGCGTTGTTAATCGTCGCCGACAGCAGGAGCAGGGGAATGCGCGCCGGCAGGTAGATCATGATCTCTTCCCAGACGACCCCGCGATCCGGATCACCTAAAAAATGGGCCTCATCCAGGATGACAAAATTGGTATCCAGGGTTTCACCGCGATGCATGGCATCGTAAAGCTGATTGCGCAGAATTTCGGTGGTGCCGGTTATTACCGGGGCATCGGGATTTTCCTTGCGGTCACCTGTCAAAATACCAACATTCTCTGTCCCGAATAGCTCGGAGAACTCGGTATACTTGGCATTGGTCAGGGCTTTGAGGGGTGAGGCGTACCAGGCCCGGCCGCTATCTGCAAGGACTGCCGCAATGGTCTGCTCGGCGATCCAGGTCTTTCCCGCCCCGGTGGGAGCGGTCACGAGACAATCAGCCGTGTTTACAGCTTCAACAGCTTCAATCTGGAAGATATCCGGCGTGAAGGGCTTTGTATTTGGCTTGCCGATTCCGGCAAAAACCGTTTTCAGGCTGGCATCGGCTCCCGGCTTGATTGTAAGAATACGGGGTCTTTTACGGACGATTTTTTTTCGGCGCCGGTGGTAGTGTCTTTTAGGTCCGCCCATGAGGAAATAGCTCGAAAATTTGTATTTTCGAGCGTTTTAGGTGTTAAGTGTTAAGTTTTAGCACTAAGTTCTAATGGTTTAATGCTTTTATCCTAACACCTAAAACCTAAAACTTAAAACAAGATTATCGCGACTTGTTAGTTTACTAACCTACCAATCATTTCTCCGACGACCTTTTTTGACTCAGCGTCGGTATCATACGGCGATATTCCATCCAGATCAGCTTCGATCAAGTCGCCATCGTAGGGGATGAAACCTAAAAACTCAAAATCCGGGAGGTGTTTCTTTAGAAACGCTTCATCTTTCTCACCGCGGATTTTATTGCCCACCACGGCGATATTGGGAACGCCGATCTCCGCTGCTAGCTGACGGATATGCCCGGCCGTATCGAGACTCCGCCGCCCCGGTTCAACCACCACAATCAATTTGTCCATAGCACGCGCGGTCGCACGGCCAAGGTGCTCGATGCCGGCCTCCATGTCCATCACGACCACTTCATCCCGGGCCAATACCACGTGGGTCACCAGGGCCCTGAGCAGGGTACTTTCAGGGCAGATGCAGCCCGAGCCGCCTTTCTGCACGCCACCCAAGCGCATCATCTTGATATTGTCCAGCTTGGCCGAAAGAGCATCGGGCAGGTCATCCACTTTAGGATTGAGCTTGAAAAAGCCGCCGATGGTGCCGGGCTTGGCTTCGGTCCGTTCAAAGATAAGTTCCTTCATTTCGGCAATAGGGGTGATTTCGTCTGCGCCTTCAATCCCCAAGGCTGCGGCCAGGTTGGCATCAGGATCTGCATCGATGGCCAGGACGTGTTTGCCATTTTCATTCAGTGTTCGGATCAGAAGAGATGAGAAGGTGGTTTTTCCAACGCCGCCTTTACCGCTTATGGCCAGTTTCATATCCTATCCTTTCAGAGGGAATCGTTACCAGTTAATCTACATTTAAGACTGATACGTATAATAAGGATTTTTTAATTATAATCTTCCTATTAAGCTTTTTTAAAATTGGATTTTGGTTCAATGTCAAGGCGGCCGTGAATATCAAACCGGAGGAATACAAAAGGAATTTTGAGGATTTGATATTTTCGCCCAACGCTGAGATTGGACCAATAGACTTTTTAAGAAAGCTTCAGGGGTAATATAACACAGAAACTTTAATGGGCAAGTAGGCGCCGGGGAACAAATCTTACCATTTAAGTGTCTATGCTGGTCAGTGAAAACCAGCCAGACAGATAAAAATATTATAGCTGGATTTAAGCATGTTGAGAGGGGAACAAAACGAGTAATAACGGTTTGTTAGTTAAAGTACGCATGCATTTTTGCCGATATAGAGAATATTGGTTTTTTAAATACCATAAAATGGCTCTAATCCGCCTACCAAGAAGCAACACTTGACAAGGGTAAACTTATAAAGTATGAACAAAATATCATACCAATTTGGGTGCTTCTAATACGCCCGTGAATATCAGCAAATCAACGACTGATATTTGATATTCGCTAACAGCGGCAACTCGAATAGACGATTAACCGCTGAATTCATGATAATGCTTCATCACAGGGTTGGTTATGTAACTGACCAGGCGGAGCAGTGCCCTGATATTCCAAAGCTTATTGATAACTGCCACCCACTACCAGCCATTTTCACAATATATCGCCACGATCTACGTTGTAATATTAAAAAGTAATATATTATGGCAATACAAAAAAATAATAGTAAAGTGAATACCAGAAAGGTCGCTATGACCATTCCTGAAGATCTGCTGCGTGAGATCGACGAACTCAGTAACCAGAAAGGGATTTCGCGCAGCCGTCTCATATCCGAACTCCTCAGAGAAAAGCTGATCGAGGAGCAGAACCACACCCTGCGCAGCGCCTATGACGAGGTTTTTTCCGACGAGGCCATTTGCCGGGAACAGATCCTGGCTACTACCATTCCAAAGGATTGACCCCCCCGGCTATATCGAAATTAACGATGCTTAACCCACCAATAGAAAAACGATCACCATGATAGAGAAGGGTTCCATTTATTGGGTAAATCTCACTGGTGAAATGTCCCCAGTAGAGCAGGGTAGTAGGCCCTGTCTTGTGATCCAAAATGATGTGCTAAACAAGAGCCGGCTGAATACTACCGTTGTGGTCGCCATCACCTCAATCCCAGCTTTCGGCAAGCTTCCCGGGAACGTGATCCTCGAGAGGGGCGTTGCGAACATGCCCTGGGAAGGGGTTGTTAATGTCAGTCAAGTGATGTCTGTTGACAAGAAAAAAATTAAAGAAAGAATCGGAACACTCCCTGGCTACCTAATGAATAAAGTGTCCGATGGACTTAAGTTGATTATGGAGTTGGACTAAAATAACCGGTTTTTAACAACCTCCCTACAAAGAGATACCCATGAACGAAACAAACCCAGCCCAGCCGATAACTATCATCGAGCCGCAAAAAGGGTGGATTCCCATAGATTTCAAAGAAATCTGGAAATACCGAGAGCTATTCTATTTTTTAACCAAACGAGACATCAAAGTTCGCTATAAACAGACCGTGCTCGGTGGTCTTTGGGCAATCATCCAACCGTTTTTTACTATGGTTATTTTTTCAATTTTCTTTGGTCGTTTGGCAAAACTACCTTCCGATGGTATTCCCTATCCAATTTTTGTCTATGCTGGTCTTTTGCCTTGGATTTACTTTGCGAACTCTGTCACAAACTCTGGCAATAGTTTAGTAGGTAGCGCAAACTTGATAACCAAGGTATACTTTCCACGAGTTATCATTCCTGCCTCGGCGTCTCTATCGGGTCTTTTGGATCTGTTCATAGCGATGAGCATCCTTATTGTAATGATGATATATTACGGTCTGTTTCCGAGCTTGGCAATTCTAATGTTTCCTTTCCTCATAGGTTTAACTTTTCTTTTTGCAGTTGGTGTTGGTCTCTGGTTGTCAGCAATGAATGTTCCATACAGGGATATCAGATATGCGATTCCTTTTTTAATCCAGATTTGGATGTTCATCTCACCTGTAATATATCCTGCTAGCTTGGTAACCGAAAAATATAAATGGGTATTAGCGTTGAATCCAATGGGAGGGATTATTAACGCATTTAGGGCTTGTTTGCTAGGACATAAACCAATAGATTGGTTGATTTTAGGAACGTCAACTCTCATAGTATTTGTGACATTTTTATCAGGCCTGTACTATTTCAGACGTAGCGAGAAAATATTTGCAGATGTAGTATAATAAGAATGGATGGAAAAATAGATATGTTAGATAGCTCGCTTTATAGTCTGGAAGAGATAGATATAATCAGACAAAACTGCCTAATGAAAGGCTGCTATATGAAATATAAGAAAATCTTAAATTCGGTAGGAGTCACTTTTGATACCAAGTGAGCGAGAAAACATAAGATACGCAAACGGCAGCGGTAATCCGATAGAGTTAGAAGAAAAGGTTATGTTTTCGTTTCTACGTAGAGTTGGAAAAGGGAGGCTGTTGGATGTGGGGTGCGGAGTTGGAACAATATCTATTGAGCTACAAAAAAAAGGGTTTGAGGTCTATGGCGTAGACTTTTCTTCAGTTGCAATTCAAAAAAGTAGAGCTTTGGGTATTAATGCTATTGAGTGTGATGTAGATGAAAGTGGACTACCATTTGAAGATAGCTATTTTGATGTTGTTTGGGCTAGTGATGTTGTTGAGCATGTATTTGATCCACTATTTTTATTAGAAGATATCACCCGTGTACTAAAGCCGACCGGTAAAGCTTTAATAAGTACACCAAATGACATGAACCTATATAGGCGAATTTCAATGTTCCTAACAGGCAGGTCTCCTCAGTCTTGGATTTATAGGAACTTAAGACAATCTAAACATCACACAATAATGAGCATGGAGCTACTGGAGTATATGCTATCTGCGTCTGGTCTAGGTAACTATTCTTTAGGTGCTATTATCAAGATTCCAAAAATTGACAAAGAGTATAGATTTTCAAGTAATAGAAAACTATGCAACCTTTTCAGTCGGACCTTTATTGTGCAGGCAAAAAAAAGCACTAGTCAAACTAGTGAAGTGTAACCGACTAGTATCGTAGACATCTGCCGTCTTCAAATTAAAGATGTATTAGTAAGGGCTTATCTGCCATGTTAAATAATGAAGTAATAATTATAGAAAATATATCAAAACAATATCGTATTTCAAAGAGAAAATGCTATATAACTTTCCGTGAAGCACTTGCGGACAGTGCAACAAATGCCATGACTAAAGTACGTAGTTTTTTTAAGTGGGCAGGTAACAATGAAAAGGAGAAAGTAAATTTACGCAGCTCAAAATATAACACAGCGTATGAGACTATTTGGGCCCTCAAGAATGTTTCTATCGAAATCCAACAGGGAGAGGTGGTCGGAATTATAGGTAGAAACGGAGCTGGAAAAAGTACTTTGTTGAAGGTATTATCAAGAATTACTGAGCCCGAGGAGGGGAGGGTTACACTAAGAGGACGAGTAGGATCTTTACTAGAGGTCGGTACAGGATTCCATCCAGAACTATCAGGACATGAAAATATATATCTTTATGGCGCTATTTTGGGCATGAACCGTTGGGAGATTACACGGAAATTCGATGAAATCGTTTCTTTTGCTGGAGTTGAAAAGTTTATTGAGACGCCGATAAAAAGGTATTCTAGCGGGATGCATATGCGTCTTGCTTTTTCTGTTGCTGCGCATTTAGAAACTGAAATTCTTTTGGTAGATGAGGTTTTGGCAGTCGGAGATGTTTCTTTCCAAAAAAAGTGCTTAGGAAAGATGGAAGACGTCGCATCCGGAGGTAAAACCGTATTATTCGTAAGTCACAATATGGCAGCAGTTAGCGCGCTATGTAGTCGTTGTATAGTATTAGATATGGGGCACAAGATATTCGATGGAAAGCCTAGTAGCGCAATCGATTATTATTTTAAGCAATCTGAGGCGCGTGGTAGAGTAAGACTATCTAAAAGGACTGATAGAGGCGGTACAGGAGTCTGTCGCTTTACAAATCTGATATTTGAGAGTGAAGACGGTGAACCGATAGACGTCCTACACGCCGGGCAACCTATAAAAATAGTAATGGAGTACGTGGCTGAACGTAATGCTAACTTATATTCTATAAAGGTTGGTGTTCATATTTCTCACCTGCATTCAACGTTTAAGTGCAACACTCGGCTTTAAAGGCTTCGGCCGGTGTTTTAAAATTTAGACACTTTTTAGGGCGATTGTTAAGCCATTTTTCGATCTTTTTCAATTGATGTGGAG
>Ga0126334_10000560_pt1 | contig 10974 bp, 12 predicted proteins | sample InaspJWI49metaG_FD_94491 | JGI IMG/M metagenome (GOLD analysis project Ga0126334, IMG submission 94491) | Marine gutless worms symbiont microbial communities from Oahu, Hawaii - Inanidrilus sp. 2 OAHU.JWI-49 metaG | ecosystem: Host-associated > Annelida > Digestive system > Unclassified...
ACACACACACGTTTAACGGCCCTTTTTTCCGGGACTACCCAGGTGAGCCGGTACCAGAAAGGTAAAACCAATCTGGATTTTACTGAAGCAAGAGACAGTGAGTGGCAGTGGCATCAGCTGGGCTATATGCAAGTCTCCACCTCGCTCCAGACAGACAACCATGCCAGCACCCCACCACTCAGTTTTTTACAGGCCGGATGCCCTTCCTGCTGCCCAACCAACAGCATCAAAGCACTGAAGGGCGCTACAAAATTACAAAACGTTAACAGTAAAAACTAAACAGCATGTATGCAAAAATGATTTGTTAACCCAGAGCCAATTACACTATAATTAATACTAGTGGCAGTATAGTTCAACCAGCCATATATTCCATATTTAAACCAGGATAGGCTGGGTCTTACAAAGATAACCTTTGAGGTTAACTGGAGCAGGTATTGTTACACGTAAAATCACCTTTCTGTCACCCAATGAATAGTAATGAAGGAAAGAAACCTAAAGACAAAATAAATTATATAATAATTACTAGCAAGCAACAAAATTAGTGCAACACGATTAGTGTAAGGTCAGCGAACCTGAATAGTGTGGTACGTAGTGTTGGCAACTTTTGCTGCAAGAGCTGCAATGGCACGGTGTTTGTGATGACTATCAGTCATCAGTTTGTGTCTCACGGCCATGTAGACGACGTACGTCGGAGTCAACTTGAACTCCAGTGCATCGACGTTGATGTCACTCAGCACAAGCCGCACAAACTCATCTTCTGCATCATCGCGATACTCCACAGTGGCCGGCAGCAGGCCGAGAGCCGCAGCACCAACAGGCTCATCCGTATCAAACCTGCCAAACAGCTTCTCAAATGTAATCGCTTCAATTTTAGACTGAACATTACTGCTGCTAGTAAGTCTTCACATCAGCTCCCATGCATATAAATGCTTCTGTAGTGCTTAAAGGAAAAGCCACACTGTCTGTAAAAAAACAACTGCAACATCTGCACCTGCCACGGTTTTAATGGGCGACCTATGAGATGCAGCTAAAAATGAGGTGACAAATTACAATAAATTAAGCAAAAAAGAGAAGATGTGTTATGTACTTATCTTTATCACTTTTGCATCAGAATTCAAAATGCAGCAGCTTCAATTAGACCAAAAGGAAATTAGAACAAGGTGCCTCTCAACTAAAAAACAGAAATCACAAAACGATACATACACATTCTGAGGATAGTCATCTGCCATTGCTGCACCCATCTGCTTCTGTCAAACAACACCACAAATCAGTTACAGTTTATAGAGCACATGGTTATAACATCATTGTGTCAAAATGCCAATGTGCCAGTACTGGTACTTCATTATTTTCTTGAATAAATTATACTGACTATTCTCAGCACTGAAGTCATAAAAAGTCAACAGATTCAGCAATTTTCACCTAAGTGGGTTAATAATCAAACTTTGATGCAAACTCGCTAGCTTCATTCAACATAAAAATCCAACTAACATTTTTAACAGTGCTAAATAGCAAAAACAATAAATGTGTAACAGTTTTTTTCATATATGAAAAACTGTTCATTCTCTACAAAACAAAAAAAATAATTTTCATAAATTTTCCACAAAATCAGTGCACAACTGACTTGTGAAGTCACAGGGTCAATGAACTGGAAGAGATGCTTGCTGCCGACAAGCACCAAAGCACCGTGACTCAATGCTGTGGCACTGTATATTCTTGAGTTGTCAACACAGACTGATGCCATGCGGTCAAGAGGCATAATGATGACGGCACCGTTGACAAAATCAATTGCACAATGCTGTCGGCAGATGTCAGGCCCCACTAACTATATGCACACATACAAACAAGCACACCAGTTTCAAGGCACCTGTCCATGTCAAAATCTATGTCACCAGTACGCACTGATCCAAGGGGTCACTACTTCAATATTTTTGTGTGGGCAGATGACTGCCCCGTTTCCCATGAAACTGGTGTATTCCCGTCATATTAGACCAGTTAACTTTTTGTGGGTTCTGTGACAAATGACCAGTTTGAAGGCTACTGTCCATGTAAATCTAAGTTACCTTGAACCAATGAGTGATTACTGGGAAATATTTCTGTGACAACAAAACTGCCCTTCCTGTATCTAATGGAACCGTTGAATTCACATCATATTAGACCAGTGGATTTTATTTTGCAGTTTTTGCAACAACTGACTGGATTGGATAAGTACACAGTACTGACCATATTTACCCTCAGCACTGGGCAACCAAAAGTTGTTTATCCAAAATGTAAAGGTAGAGAGTGCCTTTCCTCATGCCATGCATAGTAATAAGCGGCTGGATCTCATTCTGTGGGAATGGACAACACCTCGCACTAACTGAACATACAATATTATACGACATCATGTAAACATAAACAATAGAACAGGCTGCGTTGGTATGGGCACGTGCTGCGAAAAGATGATGATAACTGGGTGAAGAAATGCATGGAGTATGAAGTAGAGGGTCCAAGACCAAGAGGAAGACCAAAGAGGACCTGTTAAAGAGGACTGTCAAGCATGTAAACTGAACACAGAGGATGCTACGGATCATAGTAAACTTGTTTTCTGCTCTGGTGTTACAGTTGTTTACAGGCCACGTAAAGGTAAAGGTAAATGGAGCATAGCAGTTCACAACATGCCTCAGTGCTATGGAAACTCACATGCCACATGGTATCACACAATGTTATCTGCCACCCGGCAGAGATGACATTCCAACCCTTACCCCAGCTGAAGCCGGTACTCGACTGAGCTACCCCAAAGGGATGCAAGACTGAGTTGACCTAGTTGGCTGGTTACATACCAAGATAGTATACCTGCCTGCAGATGGTCACCGATCCAAGTACTAACCAGACCCGACATAGGGTAACTTCATTCATATGACAAACGACGCTAACCACTATGCCACGCCACCAATGCCAACACCATGTAACCCTCACGTCATCCAACTGTGTTAAAGCACTGAAGGATGCTCGAGGAACTGACCTCAAACAGAAAAAAATTACTGCAGTGTAAGTCTATAAGATAACACAAGATAACAACATTGCAGTGAGATATCCAATAACTATCAACTTGTTTTCTGCTAGGTGCAGCTTTCTGGTCCCAACAAACAGCAATCTTACTATTTAGCCAAATGACGAAATATTATGCCATGTTAGGAATAAGAGACAATAACCAAATGCTGGATTGGCAGTGATTTTGGTAGTGTACATACTGGACACATATTACATACTGCTCACAGTTACTATAATAGTTTATGTAATGCCCTGGGTTCATGTCAATATTTTGTGGCATTTCTTTTCTACAAATACACAACTGTTTTACTGTTTTGGTCATAAATTTGACAGGTAACTGACTGACATGCTACTTACCTTAAGAAAGGAACCACTATGTCCGGGACTCTTCTCTTGACCCAGCTCCAGACCATTTCTTGGAACAGGAAAACTTTGGGCATCATATGGTCTTGTACCATCTACAACAAAGAACAAGAAACTGTACTTATTAGAAATGTTCCAAATTTACATGCACACCAAGTCGACAAACAACTACATCACAGTAAAAGAGGAGCAGAAGAAGGCATTGATTTCAGTGACCTGGATTGAGTTCCACAAGGCATGGAGAGAGCTTGTCAGTCTCAAGGGAAGCAACTCCTTGCACTGTGTCTGTCGGACGAGAGGACACATTGGCAGGACGACGTATCAGATGAAACGTAACTGGTCCTGCACATCAATGCAGATACATATAATAAATGTGTAACAGTTTTTTTTCATATTTGAAAAAAACTGTTCATTCTCTACAAAACAAAAAGAGTTAAGTGACCAGACACAGGACACACAGCCCAGGCACCACAAACCACATATAAATGACTATTTTCCAGGTGAAACCAGGTTATCCAATCCATTCTCCCATCCATTTCTTCTTCCACTTGTTCCTGAAGTGTTCTTATAAGCGAGATGCCCTTACCATTACTAAACCAGCACTGTAACAGTACTAGCTTTAATCCATTCAAGTCAGCTTACAGAATTCACTATTCAACTGAAACAGCACTTTTACACACACTTAATAAAATCTACTCTGCAGCTGATAAACGTCAGAATCTGCTGGCATTACCTCCAACATCATCCGAGTGCCTTCAGTAACTGTGCAATATTTGTATAGAACAGTTTGCCATTATCTATCCGATCTATCTAAAGTTTTAACCAATTCAAATCTAAAAACCCATCTGTTTGCTCATCATTATGTTACTGTCATTTTGCCACCCAGCAAATGCCCACACCTCAGATTCAGGCCTTGTGCTCGGCACTGTGCACGTTACAAATGCAAACATGTATGTATGCATGTATGTAAATGGCAGTCAAGCACAGACACCGATTGGGAAAAATCACCTACTGGCCTTGCTTTCTTCATCCACCACCAGTGACCCAAGGGAAGGCAAGGAAGGGCACCCTCTTTATGCCACAAATCTCATGCCAGTACTCACAGAAACAGTGTAATAATAATAATATAAAAAGGGGATACATCAACTAATGAATGCCGCCTTTAATGCTATGACACCATTGCTGGACAAAAAAGAATATCTGAAGAGTATCCATTTTAGCGGTTTCCAAAGGTCTCTCTGTGGAGAGCTTTCTACCAACCAGCAGAATCACTTGTGAGACTCCTTTCTTCCTCCAGTAAAGGAAGGGATGGCATTCACTTTAGGCTGCCTCTCCAACACCAAGTTAAGAGTAGAACAGCAAAATGAATTTAAATGAATCGTCACCAAATGCTGGTAAAGACCACGTGTAATTTATCTCCCAAAGATTTTCTTCAGGAAAAATGGAGGAAAAAGAGAGGAACCAGTTAGCTAAAATTCACCGAAAAACACACGACATGCAGGCAGTGGCAGTGATAAATGCTGTATGGCAAAAACATGAATTGAGTCAATGTTATAAATATTGCAGAAAACAATAAACGACATCAGAGGCCATGTCTCAAACTTCAAAAATTGGTTAGATTCTCTGGTAAACTGTGCTGAAATTGGCTGAGTGCAAAAAATCTCTGTAGCAACTACACACCGCTGTTCGGACGTAGGTCAGTCAATATTTCTAATGGACAGTCATCATCCTCTAATAGAAATTCTTGCCGGTGTTTGCCATAAAACTCCTCCGCATCTGAGGGCTGCACAACCTACACATGTAATACATGTAAATAAATACACTCAGAAACCTATAGTTTGAAGTTTCTCACCATCACACTTATTTACTCTGAGCACTGCTTTTACTGCTGCTGGAAAAGGTTCACTTACTGGAAAGCCAGATTAACGCGGTCCAGATATTAAAAAAAAACAAAATACTTTGTTTTTCAACAAGATGTTAAAAATCTTCATGTGCGTGAATCTTTAGATGCAGTTTAAGCAGTGTTAGAATATTTTCTGAACTTTGCGTCAATCTTATTATACCTGCAAAGCATTATTTACAACTGCTGAGCTAAAATTACCATGATAACTATATTAAATGTGAGGCAATTTTGGTCACATTACGAAAAGGCTACAATGTGCAGGTTGGATGAAAATACTCATTTCTAATATATAATACATACCGTCATCATACCTGCATGAGGCAATAGCGGTGAGCATCTTCCTTCTCCATGCCATACTTGTCCAGAGTCTCACGGACAACGTGGGCAGCTGGGTCATTCATTGACAACAACAAAGTCTTGTACGGCACTTCAGGACAAAGTGTCTCACCGTAGATCTTCAGCGTACCACCTGCAGCACACATATAGAGCAATAACACACACACATACACACCCGTTTAATGGCCCTTTTTCCGGGACTACCCGGGTGAGCCAGTACCAGAAAGGCAAAACCAATCTGGATTTTACTGAAGCAAGAGACAGTGAGTGGCAGTGGCATCAACTGGGCCATATGCAAATCTGCACCTAGCTCCAGACAGAAAACCACGCCAGCACCCCACCACTCACAGAGCAATAACACCACTAAAAACACCACTGCAACCCGACACTCTCAAAAACTACTTCATAACACAGTAACAGAGTGTCATTTGTTGGATAAATATCACGAGATATCGTTAAAATTTTAAAGGCTGTTGAGAAACCTAGCCGATGCACATACACACCACTTTATGACTGTCCATTTTCCAGGTAAATGTCGGTTAGTTCTTCCAAGAACAGATCAAAACTTTTAATCTGTTCTTTACTATTATTCCGCCACACAGTATGCCTTGTACATCACCTCTGAAACTACCATTATATAACATTTGATCAATTCCACTTCATCACTGTTTCCAAATGCCAAGGAACGCAAACCACACTGGCCAGCTCCAATTTCAATTTTCTGAGCTCGATATTCTTTATATCTTTCTTACAAAGAAACTCAACTATCCATCCGAATGATCTGATAATGCTAATTTCAGTTCTATCTAACTTTACCTTGGGCTCCACTTTCATTGCCACATATAAGACATACATTATGTACATACTGTGTGCAAAAGAATATAAAAATCACACCAAAAACACAGCATGCAACAGAACAAAACCGCATTGTAACAACGGAGGTGCACACCAGAGTTTGGTCCACTGTCACTCGTTCGTATCTGCTGCAACTTTCGTTCGAGCTTCATCTGTCTCCGTCTCCTCATCACCATCTCCGGGTTGGAGATGCTTCGCGTGAAGCTTGAGTCTGGCGCAGCGTCGTACAGTCGCTTGGCGATGTTCTCCTTGTTGTTGGCCTGCTGTCGCTGCGCTTCCTTCTCACGCTTCTTCAGCTCTTTCTTCTCGCGGCGTGACAGTCGACGCTCGAGATCAGGTGCCGGTGCTGCAGTGTTGGTTGCGTCGCCAAGACCACTCCACTATACTCACACGATTAAAGAGAAATAAATCAGAATAACTGATCAATTAACTGACAATTTTATTCAGCAGTTCCAAAATTCACAACACGATGCATTATTAAACAAAGCAGTAATCTATAAAACTGCTGTATGGCAGTCATCTATGAAACTGGTATAAAACTGTGCATTTAACATAAAATGACATTGTTAAAAATAATATGATTAACATTCAAAGGCATTTCACCAATCAATTAAATAATAAATATTAAAACTGATAAATGTCAATGCTCTAGACAAACAAGTGATTGGCTGACATGTATCAGCATAATAAAGTACTGCCAATTTGCTCTTACATACTTACTGTACAGTACTGTATAATATCTGCAATGCTACCACTATTTTCAACAAATAAATCACATTAGACTAATGGCTACTATGAATAACATCATAGAAAATTACATTCACACTCACAATGTTCACTATAGGAATGTGGCTGGTCAAAGAGGGCACAAAAATCAGAAATCATTGCAAGGAAGCAAGAATCACACAGTTAGTCTGGGGTGGCCTAATTGAAAACAGCAGCTGTTTATTAGAGGCTGCAATGAACCTGTTTACATTAATGTGGCATTGCTGGCAGCCCAGCTGGACCTGGCACTTCACAGGCACCCATTCAACTGATTAAGGCTCAAGGCTCAAGGCTCACCACAGTACTCTAAGGTTAAAGGTCAATTCCACCACAGCCAGTGGCTGATAGCATACAAGGAGTGCAATGCTTGCCACCTGTCATGCAGCACAAACAGACTCTTGTGGCCACAGACGTCAGGTCAGCCAAAGATTGAATTACATCTGAGATAAACAGAGGCATCATTATCAAACCCATAGCCTCCACTGTAGGCACTGGTGGGCGGGGCTGCTGATGAACTTGTCCTCCCCCATAATACACTCCCTAATGCTCCCATCATCTCTCAGCCTTCACTGCATGCAGTTCACCACTGCACAGCCAAGGCTGCAGCTACAGGTATACACTGGTGCTGAACATTCAGTGACTGCTGCTTGCAGCCACTTGTGCAATAAAACTGATAAGATACCTCAAGTGGAATGATAACCCTATTGCATTACTAGTGAGCATCAGCCAAAGACTGGCTTTAGAGGGACATTTACAAAAATAGCAGAAAACGATTTCAGGTGTCTGGATTCTGGAATGCAGCAAGTAAATCAGCAGTTTGTTACATAATATAAGTTAGTTAATGAATTTTAAAGTCCAGCACATGAATGCAGTATGCAAAATACAAGTGCAGTAATGACAAATGTTAGCAACAAAAACTGCAAAAACAAATAAAAAATTTTTAACAACCAAGTTACAATATGTCAGCAAAAGTTTGCCAAGAAGTGCTCTCAGAAATAATTCATTTTATATGTAGTAACTGGCTATGTTATGGCCATAGCAAGGTAGACTTTTTAAGTGTTGGTTATTCACTTTCTTAAAAAGTCAATCAACCTGCTGCTTTGGCTAAAACTCCTACTCCTGTTTCCATCACATACAAACAGCTGTTGTATTCTACCCATCTTGAATCAATGTATTATAAATGCTTACTACTGTTATCAAAATCATTTATACAGCTTGGCAACCTTTGGCAAGTTGTTCACACCCATGTGCCTTTCATCAACCAGTATAAACTTATAAAATAATGCAAAACAGAGATGAACACCGTGCCTAGATGCATCATATACTGTGTACTGTGGTGCATATGTACTGTACTGCAAGTACGCTGACTGAAGGGCTACTTTACCTTTACCGCATGTAGTAACACAAACGAGCATCAACAAATTTGCATACTGATATGTACCACATGTACCATAATAATTCTGCCATCATCTGCATGTTATAAAATGGTAAAAGACGAAAACATACTGCAGTGGTTTTGTCAATTTCACGTTTCAGCAAGAACCGTCCTTCACGGTCATCCTTCCCCCAATTCAGTTGCACCAGCAGAGGACACTCTAGTTCAGACAATTTTCTCTCTTCTGTCAATATGAAAACATCAGTAAATTTTGCACAAATAGAATATAATATAGGCCTACAACTGATAACATCATGCATATATGGTAACTACCTTTATTACTTTTCTCACATATTTTGCCTTGCAAATGTCTTTACAGTGGACAAACCTATCTTAACCACACGAACAAAGAATAAACTTTAAAATTTAAAATACACTGTGCTTTAAAATGACAACGCCAACCAATGTCAACCACTCACTCATTTAACGGCCAGGATGTCCCTGAAAAACAAGACTTGTATGCAGCATGGGAGCAAGTTTAGCTGAATGCCCAACCATCATGATGCCATGAAATATTCATATTAAGTAACAGCAGAAATCAAACACCCGGTGACCAAATGAGAACACATTAAATGCGATTTTATCAGTGAGTTATGGCTACCAATACCATTTGATCACTTCACTATCTCTATTGAGATAGAATTATTTACCTCAGGAATCTAGGTAAACATCATGCACTCATCTATTTCAGAGCTAGCTTGGACATGCCAAGCATTGCTCTTCCAAGGGAACCAATGAGCACTGAGCATTGGTGTAAAGGCACACTCAGGTTATCCAGTTGGAATCTTAACCACTGAGCTGCTCCTTTATGCTGACTCACTGTAAGCCAACAATTGACCAACATAAAGGAGGATTATACTGCATTATTGCACTGATGTAGCACTGATATAAGCTACTTACATCAGTGCAAAAATATTGCTTAAAACTCGACTGCTGGCTTACTATTCATCAGCTTATACACTTCTGCTTGATGGCAAACAGCCATTTCGACATAAGCACTAAGTATCCAGGGTCAGGCCTTGCATTTTTTCTTACAACATTCTTGAGCAGGCACCACTTGTCATGCAATGCTACCATCAACACTTTCAAGTGCTATCTCAGAACTCACTATCTTACACGGTAAATCCAAACCTTACACTACTAGTGACATTGCTACTCACAATTCATTTGTGACTGCTGACACTGTGCACCTTAAAATGACTATACATGATTATAAATGTTATCATTTTTGTCATCATTACATCATACCTCCATTGATATGAACTTCATACAGTGCATACAGTGATCGGGTAAGCATCCGTAAATCAGGTCGAAACTTCTCAATCAGAATGTCTAGAACATCTTTTGTAGTTGCAGTGCTTGACACGCGGACACATTTAGTTGACACTTTTTCCTCTTCATCTTGGTAGAAAAACCTCATCACTCCAAAGAACTCCAAATCCTAAAATCACAATTTTACATTATTACTCAATATCATAATAGGCTGTCATTATCATTATATAGGTTGACCATGCCAATGAAAAATCGTCCCTGAAAGGGGTGTGGTCAGGGTCACGTGACCCGTTTTAGAATTTTACACCGCATGAAATATCTCCAGAATGGCTAAGGCCAGAGACTTCAAATTTTGAAGTATTAGCTTTGTGATGACTGACTGTCTCCTACGTGGGCATGGTCAGGGTCATGTGAGTATTTTCTACATTTTGTACTTAGAAAATTTCACGAGTATTGGAGTGATCAACAAACTTGTCGATGGTCAGCTTGTGGATTATATCTATGACAGTCGAGTGAGTTGTAGCTGAATGCACAAGTTTATTATACATTGGTCAACTGTAACCCTCTAACTCCATTACTTCAATTTGTTCATGACTTGTCCTACAAGTTGTTCCTAACTTCCTACACTGTTATGCAGCAGTTGGCAAAATTTTGACTCATACACTGACATGTCGTGTGATGTGGTCCGTCTGTGGTAGCAGAGCTTAGTTTTTTATGATACCATTGCCAGCCATACTGACTACTATCTGTTGCTGTAAAAAGTCAAACATCATTCAAATGACAAAGCACAGGTCGGGTAACGCTACTGGTAAACAGGGAAAGATCGTTTGCACAAACAGTGACTTCCGCTGCAAGTCACCAGTTTCAAGAAACATTTGAAGACCCACTTATTCCATGGTTTTTCGAGACATTCAGTTCTAACATCATTTTAGGCCAACCTTCAGCTGTCACTGTTTTTAACTTATGGCATGACAAATCCGTTATTTTTAATAACTTCTTGAGCACAGCTGGTAGT
>Ga0126334_10000564_pt1 | contig 10931 bp, 7 predicted proteins | sample InaspJWI49metaG_FD_94491 | JGI IMG/M metagenome (GOLD analysis project Ga0126334, IMG submission 94491) | Marine gutless worms symbiont microbial communities from Oahu, Hawaii - Inanidrilus sp. 2 OAHU.JWI-49 metaG | ecosystem: Host-associated > Annelida > Digestive system > Unclassified | place...
AATACGAACATCTACAGAGAAAATGGAGCATTGTCTGATATTTTCACGTGGGATATTTTACGTCACAATTGTTTTATGTTTAAATATTCTATGACTGAAAGCAGTAAATGAAATTACTGCTAGGCAAACACGAACTAGCTTACGTAAACATGACGTCATAAAAGTGAGTAGCATATACCATATTTAACCACAAATAGAATTAGTGTTGCCAACTTTCAAGTCCTTATTTAACGTTACGACTACTATCTAGCCTTTGAAATATCTATCACAGTACAACAGTTTTCTTTTTTGACCCACCCTGTATATATATATATATATATAGGATGGGCCAAAAAACGGGGCCACGGACTCATGACCATAATTCTGTCAATTCTTAACCGATTTCAGAAACCATTTCAGTGAAAGATCCTTGGTAAATTTGCAGCTAAATGGATATCGAAAATCCCACCGCACCTTGCAACAATAATGTCAGCAAAAAAAGCCATTAACGACAAATTACAAGGTAGTTTAGCTACATATTTAAGCTGTGGTGGGTTGTTAATAATCAACTTAAGAAAGGTTTATTGCTGAGTCTGTGATTGAATGTTTTTTAAATTGGTGAATATTTGGCAAAGTTACAAGCAAGAACGTGATTTTCTCTCGTGCACTTGTGTGCTTGGCCAACACACTGCTGAAAGACGGAGAAAGTGCACAAAACGGTGACTAAAGATTTATATAATCAGTGCGAATCGTCAAATGCGGTTTACGCCGTAATGTGACAGAGAGGCAGACGGACGGACGGACAGATATACAGCCTTGGGCACGGGCTATGCACCTTTACTGCAGTGCTTAGGTCGACTCAGTCTTCCACCCTCCACCTTCCTGATAAAATGAGTACCAGCTTACGGACTGAGTAATAATAACAAATGGCGATGGTGAATGTGAAGATTGCAGCCAATTTTCGGCGAACGCAGAGCCCAAGTCAACTGGCTTGGTCTGAGGGTTGTTTCGTGCATATTTTCTGACGGCGAATTGATCCGAACGCGTACGCTAGAGCGCAGCGAACAAGTAAAGATCGTAATAAGAACTGCAGCTGTTTGTTTTGATCGTTAAGAAAGAAGATTTAGAGGCCGGACGATAAGTAACCACGCGTGGTGGTTGAAAGGGTGCAAGTCTGGAGAACTGGGTTGACAGTAACAGTTAAAGTCGGCAGCAGCAGCAGCAGCAGCAGCGGCAGCGGCATGCGTGTATGTCATCGGTCATCAAACGGTTCTGCGTGCAGGGGTCTGTGGATAACATCAGCTGAACTGACGACGACGGCGGCCCGCTCCGGCAATGTTTCGACCGGCGCTCGATCGGTCGTTTTATGTCAACTGCATGTCGTTGACGGCCGCGCCCATACACAAAGTCGTCCGCCCGCCGCCGGACTGCAGAGCGGGGCGGTATAGCTGACCCCGGGGTCGCCGTCGACCACCGCCGTGTAGGGCAGTACTGGATCACGGCCTGGGACTGTGACTGGGATGGGCCGCCAACAGACCGACCAACACAGGCATGGAGCTGAGGCACCAGGCAACCGACGGCCCTCAGAATGGGCAACCCCTCAAATTATTACTAACTGATGCACAAACATCGAGTTGCTGGGCCATTTCGCTGGAAAATCACTCGATTTTCCAACTCATTCATTCACACACAGTACAACGTTCTACTTTATCAAATACCTTTGACACGATGAATTATTCCCGTAAACATCACGCAGAGACTGCAGAGACTTTTGCACCGTCAGTTTCGCCAGTTTTATCCCGTGTCGAGTCGGGGAAAACAGAACTGACAAACGTAAACCTGAATACTTTGTTATTGAATACTTTGTGTCTGTCTGCGTGTCTGTGTGTTTGTCTGTTCGAGTGCATATCTCCAGAACTAGGCCTACACGTCCGATCGTAACCAAATTTTTCGTGCCTGCTACCTATGGCCGTAGCTCGGTCTTCCTCTGGCGGCGTTGCGATAAGTGACGTACTTTCGGTTTTAGAAATGACGACATGTTTGCACATAGCCTAATGGCCAGAAAAGGCGATACGAAAAAAAACAAAATTCACGCAGTGGCTTAACAAGGGCAGCGTGGATTTAACACCGCGACGAATGTTCAAACTGATCCAACAGGGGACAGCACTGAACTGGGGCGAAGTCTGATATATACGATTGCATCGTTGATAGGGCGGAAACAACTGAAACGTTTACAGAGGCTTCTTAAAGTTATTCTGTTTAGGCATCTACAAAACAGACTTGTTTATGCCTGCAGAAATGCGGAATCCCTAAAAACGAATAGGCAGCGGTCGTTGCCGCCGTGGGATTTGTCCTCTGGACATTTGTCCCCTCCAGTCTAAACCGTTGCCAGGGGCAGATGTCCACGTTGGTAGTTTTCGGGGGAAGGGGTTAGGTGTACGGGGAGGGAAATGTCCGGTCATGCGTCCGCACACGTCCGCCACGCTGGTACTGCTACCCTCGCAGTTGCTGAAACCGCGAGTGATGTTGTGTGGGGATAATCGCTCTGGCAGATTCAAGTCACGTTCTCGACGCGGCCAAACGCTCGTTTCAACATGCTTTTTAAGCGTCGAACAAGCGCACAGCCGTGAGAAACAGACAGTCATTATAGCTCGACAACACATTCCGTCCACGACCTCCCCCCTCCCCATCTCCACTCTCCCTCTTTCTCTGTTTCTAACCCACGATCACTTTCTGCCAATTTTCTCTATTTTTACGCTCTGATTAAGGCAGTTGGACCAATAAGCTCGTAGCCCAACTACTGTATATTTACGTTCGCAGAGCGTCTAATGGTGTTCACTTCATGTATACAAGCCGCCGCATGGCTTCGCTCCGTGCCGGCTTGACGCTGATGATATATTGGGCCGGTCGCCTGCATGTATCTGAAACACAACAGTTGTCGTATAATATAGCCAACGCAGTCGTGGCCGACTGGGTGTGACCGCCACACCCGTCTGTTGTGTGCATGAAATTGCTGGGGGCAGCCGTCAGCCAATGACGGGCCGACTTGCAACAGTACCCTGACAACACAACGGTTAAGATATAGATTCGTAAAAAGCAATAGTGCTATTTCGCCATAAACTCAATGAAAGTCGTTTTCTTCGGGTTTCTGCCACGCTTTCTGTTTGACGATCTTGCACTAAGAGTTGTGGCCGTCGTTAATTTATTGACACTGCCCGCATAGAAGGTGCATGAAACGGTCGAGCGTCCGTCCGTCTGTCTGTCCCATCAATCGACAGCAGCATCGGCGTACGGCAGGTTTGCTGCTGAGCGCCCCGGCGGGCAAGAGATATCGATTGATATAAGGTGATATACGGTCGTTATGCTGCTAACATTTGTACTTATTATTATTAGTACTCCTCACCCTTTCATTCCAGGCTTTAAAACTTCCGTTTCTGCAAATCCTTTCCACCGTAGCGTTCGTTTTCTTCTTCAGAACTGACTCCATTGATTCCCCGGACAGTTTACCAATAATTCTAATCATACCCGTTTTTTACTTTTTATAGTTTTTTTTCTGGTTTTCCGCCTTTTAGTTGTTGGTTCAGTGCGGCAGATTAAGCTGACTCATGTCAGCTTTTGATTACACGTTAAAATAGCATCTCGTATATCGTATCGTATATACTGATAGCGGCGGGCGCCCAGCAGCAGAGGCGCCGTATGCAGCACGGCCTTCAGCAGCAAATGCGGGCAGTGTCATGTTGACAGCCGAAGGATGAGGCTGAACACAGACTTGTGACGATTGCTAGTTCCCGCTTCAGCGACGGCGTGTACAGGCCTTAACGTTTCATGAAGGCACTGCCAATTATAACTGCATGTCAACCAAATATTTTCCAAACTTTTCCATCTAGGGTGCGCCTTTTGCCTGAACAGAAGCTTTGCTATACCGATTTATGTGTAGGATACATACTGAAACAAATGAGGATAAATTTAGTCAATTTTCGTGTGGAATCAACAAGAGATTATGCACCTTAATTTAGCAAAATGAAGGATATGGAACTCAACAAACGTGTTAGGCCCAATGAGCGACAATTTCTCCAGTTATCGTCACTACATTCAGGCGTACAGTTTTTCGCAAGAGTTCAGACCAGTAGTTCCCGAGATACACTCGCGAGACAGACAGACAGACAGACAGACACAAACCCTCATTACAATACGCCGCTCATTTTCCGGGGACAAAGTAATTACGGATTTTAAAACGACACAAGCCGAGCCGCCACGTCGCTTCGCTCCGTGCAGGCTTGACGCTGATGATATATTGTGCTTATTAAAACTGTGAAATAATGAGTTCGTACTATGAATCAGCGAAACATCCGCATGGGCCCTTCATTTGCCAAACTTTTTTTCGCCGTTTTGGATGATATTTTGCAATTATTCGTCGCTTACGTTCGTGTAATATGTCGAAGAAAAGCTCACAGCGGCTGCAATTAGTGGCATATCCATGGGGAGGGGCAGCGCCCCCCCCCCCATAAGAGGGCCAGAAAAATATTTTTGAACACAAGTGAAAATAAATCCAGAGACAGAAAACTTTCTCTAATTCTGTTCGTGTCGTCCGCCTATCGAATAGCCATTACGAAGGTTCATATGGCATAAGGCTGTATAATTTTTACACTTTGGAATTTTTGAAAACGCTTTTACCATTAAACAGAATGCAATTATGCTCCATATTCTGGGAAAGGTCTTCGCCCCCAGATCTCTAGCGGGGCTCTGCCCCTGCACCCACGCTGGGGGCACAGCCCTCAGACCCCCTTCGCCCCCTAGCACCATCTTCTGGGATCTGCCACTGGCTGCAATGTAAGTTTTTGTGCAGTTCGTTACGAGATCGAAATTTTTAGCTATAGGAGAAAGAGTCGTAACAAAGCCGAATGTCGTCATACCGTAATACGGAAATCGCCGATCGGCAACGCAGCACGACTGAGCAGCTGCCGCCATCGGCGAATGACCTTGAACTTGACCTTGACCTAGTTGTTGACCGGCCTGGTTCAGCCTGCTCCCCGCAGTGACGTCACCGTGACGGTCAGCGGCCGCAACAGCGTCACTGGCCATTTGTCCTGCAGCGTGTCCAGCCACGACCGTCGCGAGTAGCCTGTATCACGGGGCAGCGGTCTGCGGTCGCGTCTCCGTTGTCTGATATAGTGCTCGGAGAACCTTCAAGGTCGCGCAAGACTGACGACAGCACGGACAAGACGTGGATGATCGAGAGATCTTCACCAGAACTTCGACCGACCGCGGTATTCCACGCAGTCCACGCAACAGTTCAGTTGCGCGCTATGGAACAAACCGCCGTCGACACTGCTGTGACAATCTGGTACGGCTCAGCGGCGGACTGTTGGAAAAGATCGTTCCAAGTCGGTGACATAACAACGCAGAACGGTCTGGTCGAAGATAAGCTGAAGTTCCAGTCTGGAAGAGAAATCGTCGAAGGTCGGTGGCACGGTGGCAGCGGCAGCCAGCTCCAGGCGCTGCGAGAGAACGCCAACAATCGCGCGTTGAGCCAATTACCGGGCTGTTATCGCATGCAGCAGAACGCCGCGCGATGGGAGGTCGCACGCTGGGCGGGGTCACGGCAGACCGCCCATCACGAAATGGGCGGAGCTAATGGTCGGAGTGGGCGGAGACAAGCTCGCCGGATGCTGTGTTTTGCTTGGCGCTTCTCGGCTGAAGGTAGCGCTATACACTGATGCGTGTTACTCAGCGTGACAGCGTATAGGCTACCATTCACGCAAAAGATGCAATGAAACCCAGTTGACCGGCCCACTCCCGTATGTCACTGTCACGTCACTTGCTACTTATCGCCGACCGCAAAGAAAAATCTTCCAAATTGGCGATTATGTATATGGAAATCAAAGGCGTCATTTAGGGGGTGCTGGAGGACCCTCAAGTCCTCAACAATCGTGAAATGAATTCTTTTGCACAACTCCAAAAGCTGGAAACGGCCAACCAACTGTAAAATGTCGAAATTACTCGGTTTTTAAGCCCCGAAATGCACCAAAACCACATTTTCCCGGAGCTTTGCTCAGGACCCCACTGGGCGAGCAATACAGCGCTCCCTCAGACCCCTTAGCTGGTGTGGAGAGGGACTTGCTGCCCCTCCCCAAGAAACTTACCCCGTCCCCGTCCCCGTCCCTACTGTCGGCCATTTAGGCCTCAAACAGCTTTTTGGGCCTCATTTCACAGAGCCGCCTGGCTAGACCCCCAAACACTGATTGAAATGACGCCTCTGAGGGAAATTAAATTATGCATGGCCGTCATTCGGTCAAATATCTGCATAGGCTTCTTGATTCCAATCGCTGTCAACTTAGTTCTCCGAGATGGGCAATCAACTGTATATTTTTAGACCACAAGAAAAACTGATTAAAATAAAGTTGCAACTAATTTTGAAGGTGTCCAAATTAGGCCTAATTTGGCAAAGGGAAATATCACCACCACCACACAGCCGCTTTTATACACAACTTTATTTCACCACAGAATGCTAGCAAAAACAGAATAGAAATAGGACTTTTGCATAGTCATGAAAATTGCTCCTTCTCGGGAGGAATATCCGAATATACGTGTACAACCAATCAATCAATCAATAAATCAGCAGATTTTTAAAGTGGCCTAAGTGGCGCAACCAATGCATGGACCACTAGCTGGATGATGTCAGTAGGTGATGACACAATACAAGGTTCCTTGAGCCGACATGGCCCCAAACCGCATCTCGTTCGGTCTATCCGTTTTGCCTAATACAAAGAGACACACACAAGGAAAGGGCCGCATCTACACACTGTGAGTGGATGATGCGTCCTAAAAGTAGTTCATCGCCATCATCAGTAAGCCCTATTGGCTGCGGTGAAATCTGCGGTTCGTGGGCCATGACAAGTGAACAGCAGCAGCAGCAGCAGCTTTAGCCACGCGTGGACCGACCGTCGACCACCGCGTGCGTGGAGTTGACATAGGTTTTCCATTCGCCTCTGAAACGCGACACCGCGTCAGCTGATGAACACACACACACGCACGCTGCAGGGACATGTGCCCGCCCGGCACTGGCTGCCGCACCTCTAGACTCAGTCCGGTCGATGCTGCTCAGTCGTGTTTGTCGACGGGATTTTCTCATCATCGCTGAGAGGTTGGTTGCCTGTCGTTCGCCAGATGTCAGGACAGCGAGACGCGGCGCACAGTGTGAAGCGTTGATTGCCGCCTAAACGACGAACTAACTTCAGAAGTATCCTCCTGTTGCAGCATAGGCGTACGCAGAATTTCACAATGGAGGTATTGGGCGGGGTTACAATCCAACCAAAGATTCGCACACCAACAAGCAAACAAACAAACAGAGCCATAAATGATGCACCCATGGACCTAATCGGATGCACCCACGCTATACGCCTCCGCCAGAGGTGATCATCCGGATCTCGTGGTCGGCGGAGCAACGGATCGGTTTCTCGACCAGAACGGGACATTTGCGCAATGCACAGATGCTAGTCAAGCGAATGCCAACTGCAGAAGTAACCCCCCAGTGATTAGCGTGCTGGACTCAGGCACAGAAGGGCCCGTGTTCAAATCGCAGTCTTAGGCTTAGTCAGTTTACACCCAGTGTGCCTCTGTGCACCGAGCAGCAAAAGTGGTAGCGGCCCTCTTAAGGGTGGAGACTTGAGAGGGTAACTAGTCATGCAGGCCTGGTGGAAAGTAATGGCAGCCTACCGCCGGGTTTATGACTCACGTCACCTGCATGCAGGCTGACTGCCAAGAACCGGGATCAGCTCAGGAACCCAACGCTCGGTAATCGAGTATGGGCTACCTTTTTTAAATTTGACCACGTGCATGATGACGCCGTGACGGGCGACGTCTCGGTCAGACTCTCAGTCAGTGATTTTCTTAAAGCTAATTCACGCCGTCACGCCAGACGACATAACTGTCTTGTATGTGTCGCGTCCACTTCGGCAGTGTGTATTGGATTCCCGACAACCGAAGGCAGTCGCCGACAGAAAATTTAAGTTTAAACACGTTCTGAGCAATCGTACAATTCACACCGACACAGACAGGACCGTCTTGTCTTGTCTGGCGGGCGGTGTGAATTGGGCATTAGCCTTTCTTGCAGTATGTTGCTGCATGTTGCGAGTTGCCACGATGCGTCGGAATATCTTGCATTAAACTCAGTAGGCCTACTGTAAGTTGTATTGAACGCTTACTCTGCGATATCTTTTGATTGATAAAACGACTAAAGACAGTGAGCAATGTTAGTTGGGAACTTGGGAGTTGCTGTTAGAGAATCCTGAGTGGTCGGTACTTTCCGATTTTAAGACTACTCAAAAAAATCAACGACTGGGCGTGGTTTGTGTGGGTGTGGCTGGTGTTTACGCGGCTGTTTTGTTTCGTTTGCTTGTTATAATTTCTCAAATTTGCTACAATATATTCAGTTTCTTTAGTAATAAAGCTGAATACAATGCTGGCAAGGCAGTTGGTTTTCAGAGAATACTGCTTGCTGGGACGTAAGTTTGATGTTTACGAACGTAAATTCAACTTTTTGGCTGTGCGTCCTCGGCAATAGAGATCTCGGCACGAGGGGAGTGGATTGTAGGTCTGGCCTAAAAACTGCCCGGCCCGGCCAGAGGGATGACAGTAAGTGTTAAGTACTAGTCCACTGCTGATCCAACCTTGTTTATGATTCATCTGCAAAAAGGTGTTGAAAGTGAGAGGTTCACTGACAAATGAATGCTTTCTGGGCTATTTTCCATCGTAAATTAGACTAGGCTGAAGGAAATTGATACTCGTTGAAGTCAACGGTGCCTTATATTCCAGTGCGTACCAATATTCTTCAAAGGTCGCTCATTCACTTCAGTGTTTATTTTTGTGCCTTTTTGGTACGCATTGATTTTCATTGTAAAATTTAATATTTTTGAAATAAAATTTAGCTTCTAGAAATGTTGGGGGTGGGGTCTGGTATAATGAATTTAAAAATACATGCATTTTGACTGAAAGACATTCTGTCCTCACGAAAAATGCAGAACGTATGTAAACAAAACGATTTTCACCCGACAGTGATGTCATTTCTTACGTAATAACCATTATAGGCCTGTGCATTTCCTATTGTTACCAATTTCGTTCAGGTGTCCCATAAACTATATCTTCCGTGAAAATTTACAGACATTAGTTACTTCGTCCAGTAGGTGGTGTATTATGTATTGTGGTGAGAGTGTCTGTGTGTTTCTCTGTCAGCGATCCCCGAAGGGTGCTCAGGGATACAGCTATTTCCTAATAAGTACTTGTTGAGTCAAGTTAAGTAAGTTGCCATAGAAAAATATAGAGGTACAATGATGATAATATATTCTCAGACATATAAATTATCATTAATAATTTTCTATAGAGTATTAAAGTTATTAAATTTATGTTTTTTGTTTAGGTTCGTGTGGTACGCCCGCTGTTCACTATGATAGTTTCTTGGACCAGTTTGAATGTCAGGTGGCAGATGAACATCTTGTTGAGGGTCAGGAAATTGGGGTAAGTTTTACATTGTATTTTATTATTATTCCTTATAAATTGTGATTTTTAATTATTTTGTTTATATTTCTTGTGTTCTTGATATTGCCAGTGATGCACAGATGCAGGTTTGAGCAGATTGTATTCTAGGATTTTATTATGCTACTATTCATCCAGTACGTTGGGTTGGGTTGTTCATCTATCTGTGTGTACATACATGCATCCAATGTGTGGCATTCTTAACTGTCTGTTTTTTTCTGTTTTTTTACTGTATTTTGCAGACATTTGTTCCTCCTCTGGCTTGCAGTTTCTCAAAAGGTGAGTAGACACTACTGCTGTAGATTTTCTTATATTATTATATCATTAATATTTTCCTTTTGACAAATAGCTTGGCTGACAGACATTACTACTGGTTTTGAATCTTAATCTTTTTTTATTGGAGATTATTTACAGTTTGTAGAATGTTACGGTATCTAAAGCTATGCCTGCCTCTGTCTTTTGGCAGTGACAGTACTAGTCTTGCAGGGAAGAATTTGGGTGCTAATCTACTACACTATGTTCACAAGCTTGACATGCAAGGCGGGACTCGACATTTGCCCCCTTCCCGCAGACGTACGCGACAGCTGCTTTCAGGGAAGGGCGGGTGTGTGAGGGGGCAAACCTTCTGTGGTTAGATGCCAAGCGACAGCATTGAACAGAGTCAGCGAGCCAGCTGTGAGCCATTAACTGCGGTAGCCGAACAAGAGGATATCATTCTCAGATAACTGTCTAGGCACCCAGCGCCCTGACTCCAGCCGGCAGCTGTGATCGCATCGGCAGACACAACTTTTCTGCAGATAGGCCTATAGCACACCAGCACAGTACAAGGAACGATAGGCCTACGTCGCATGTTGTCGCCATATTTCTCGAGCCGAGCGCGAAGCGCGAGGTACAAGGACGAGTCTAGTGCCGTAGGCGCTAGTGACAATCTATAAGCAGTTGGTCATGGGACTGGATCAGAATTCTTGTTGAAGGCATGAAGTTTAGCATGACTGTTGAAGCCATGCTGTATTATGTAAATGTTGTATCAGCAGTTCAGTCATATTATGTACTGGATGGTGCAAAAAAAACAACCTAGTAGCTAGCTATTTCACTCAGAGATGTGCAGCAATGTTTAGTTGTCATATACTGTTCAGTGCTTTCTTTGAGTCTTGCAGTAGAAGAATTTTGTAAATCAGTCAATGTTCCACAAAGTTGTGGGCATAGGTTGACACAGAGTGTCCATAATTCTGGTTTTTGCAGAGTTCTATAGTGATTACTTTGTGACTGACTGCATTGTGTGACAGTCAGTCCTGAGTTACTGGCAGTTACTGATGAAGGTGGTGGAATTATGCTGCTCAACACAAACCTGTCAGGAACACAGTCCATTGTGCAAGGTAACATCTCACACTGTTGATGTGATTTGTGGTGGAAAGTCAATT
>Ga0126334_10000566_pt1 | contig 10905 bp, 10 predicted proteins | sample InaspJWI49metaG_FD_94491 | JGI IMG/M metagenome (GOLD analysis project Ga0126334, IMG submission 94491) | Marine gutless worms symbiont microbial communities from Oahu, Hawaii - Inanidrilus sp. 2 OAHU.JWI-49 metaG | ecosystem: Host-associated > Annelida > Digestive system > Unclassified...
GCGAGGTGCAGACTTGCATATGGCCCAGCTGATGCCACTGCCACTCACTGTATCTTGCTCCAGTAAAATCCAGATTGGTTTTACCTTTCTGGTACCGGCTTACCCAGGTTGTCCTGGAAAAGATGCCGTTAAATGGTAGTAGTAGTAGTAGTAGTAGTAGTAGTAGTAGGTAATCTATGCTTTCTTCAGTTGGGGCAGTCTATGATGTGACTGTTGCAGATACGCCAGATACTGATGAAGCTAAACTTCCTGAGTCGGCAGCAGCTGAAGAATGGAATATAACGTCGCCACCCATAGAACAGCGTCCTGCCGATGCCTCAGCTACTCCTACTCCTCCAGAGAAAAAGAAGAAATCTAGAAATCGCAGCATGGGTAATCGACGGTTGTTATTTTTGTACAGTTAAGAAATTCGAACTTGCACACATTTGCAGATAGGCTTGTTTTAACATGCAGCAGCTTATATGCATATCTGATGTCACATCAGTCTACTGTTTTGCTTCAGTAGTGTGATCTCATACTGCTTATGAATACTACTACTACTACTGCTACTACACTCATAGTAAGCCAGTCCCAGAAAGGTAAAACCAGTCTGGATTTAAATGTGGCAAGAAATGATGGGGTTTTGGGATGCAGTGGCATCAGCTGGACCTTATGCAAACAACCAACACCTCATCACTCACTTTTTACAGGCCAGATGCTCTTCCTGATGCCCAACCAACAGTGTCAAAGCACTGAAGGTGTTTACTGCTTATGAATAATTCTGTTTAAAGTATTGCATTCTGTCGATGTTGGCAGCATTTGGAGGTATTTTGTTAGTGTGTTTTAACCTCTAATAATTCATATACACGTTTCTATGCCATTATTGTGCTATGTTAACACTGGATGCGACGCTGCAACATGCCACACAATGAACAGCCAGTGGGCTTTCATTGTCGTATTTGCATATCACATGACCATTGATTAGTAATTTTGTTTTAAAAAATAATTACACTGACAGCAGTCGAGTCACATGTGTTGTTATTGTCAGTGATTTTTTTGCTCATGTTTAACATACTGTATACATTATACAACATACAATTATACATTTACAACACACGAGACAACATGTAGCGCCACATGTTCTGCACAGTGCTGCGTGGCACCATTTGTTGTCTTGTGTTGCATCATGTTGCATTCCACTGCAAACATGTCTTTAAATCATAGTCTCAGAGGCGATAAATATATTTTGTCATTCTCTTCCAGTGAAAATGGAGAAAGTTAATTGAAGATGTAGCACAGCCACAAAGGCATGGTTTGATCGAATGAATGCTTTTCTTTTTTTGACCCATCTGGGTCATCGTGGATAAAGGACTGTTAAACGGGTTATTGTTGTTGTATTCCACTGTTAACGAGTGTTTCATGATTGTTGAATGCAGGCATCGGTGGCTTTATGCCGCGTAGCCGTTCACGAGGAGGCTGGCAGATGCGTGGTGGCCGCTTTATGACAAATTCCACAAGGCCGGCATCGGAAGCTGCTACTGGCGATCAAGGTATAGTCATATGTTATTTGATTAATGTTGTTCAGTGTACATGTCAGTGTCCTAATTTATCTTAGCACTGTTATACACATACAACTCAAGATTTTGAAATCTAGTAAGTTTTTGTATTCAGTGCTGTTTTTGCTTTTAATGAAATACCTGCTGCCTGTGTGTATTTGCTCATTGTCGAGTTAATAAGAAAGCGCTAGATGGCTGGTGAAAATGCAGACAGTTAGTTTCTGTGCAGTTGCCTTGTCGTTTGTGTTCAAAGATGATGAGATGAAGACGGATGCTGACAAAAAGATAAAACCAAAGCGTCCAAGAAAAGTTATCAAGAAATCTTACATGGAAGACAGCTATCCAACTTACCTTCAAGTGTGTATGCTTCACATACTGTTTTGCTGTTTATTAACAACTGAGAACTTTCAGGCCATCAAATGTTGTAGAACATGAGACTGATTAATAAGTAGTAACTATACTGATTGTCGTGACAGTAAATCTGATGTAGTTTCAGCATACTTTGTTGCTTTCATTAGTTTTTTCTTTTATTATTTTATGTTGGTTTGATGGCTGGAGGCCTTATGGCCAGTAAATGCTTGTAGGTTATCCTGAAAGGTCCTGTTCACAAAGGGTATGTGGCTAGGGAACCTTTGCTGCAACGCAATTCCTCACTTTTTAACTAGCAGTGTTGGCTAACACACGTCTACCTTTGTAGTAACACGAACAACCCATTTAACGGCCCTTTATCCAGGACGATCTGGGTGAGCTGGTACCAGAAAAACGTACACTCGTAGTTGTAACCTGCCTTGTGGTTTACGTATATAATGCCTGTTAAATGGTTCTGTGTTGTGTGATGTAGGAGGCATTTTTTGGTCGCGGTCTTCTGGACAAATGCAAGGAGAGCAAGCTTGATGACGTCGGTCTTGAGTCTGATGATGATAAAGATCTTACAGCCTGTACTAATGCTGATGCCGATGAAGCTGCTAAACAGTTCTCTTCAGTGTCTGTAGCTGAAATGTTGGAATTTGGCAGCTTGACTGCCCAGGTCCCTGTGTCACAGCTGAGCCAGATGCCTCAGGATCCAGGTCACAAGGTTGATACTGTAGCAGCGTCATCATCGTGGCAGGCAGCGAAGGCAGTCTGTGGTGAATTGACCAACATTCCACCGGCCAGTGGACATGACGAAGACTCTGATAAAGAGCATAACATCGGTGGGTAGTAAGTTCTTGGGACCAGCATACCTGATTCTATATGTCGATTATTGTATATTGTCATATTGTTCTTTGAGGTACTGTTGTTGTCACAATAACAATTGTCGTTGTAATGAAGAACAAGTCTGCGTTGATCCTCCTCAGATCACAGCATTAGTGCTTGTTGCAGCCCGGGCTCTGGTGCCTGCAGCTATCGATCAATATCTGCTACCTGTGCCCAGGCTGTGGCAAGCAGCAGATATTGATGAATAGCCGTTAAGCCGCAAACCAGCTGCACGTCACTGCCACTGTCGATCGACGGGACAAATGGACAGACAGACTCCCAACCGTTACATAGATGGTTACTGCATACTATGCGGCTCGCATCAGTAAGGAATTTGTCGTGATGTTTGCATTACTCGTGCCAGAACTTTGCTTGTCATGCTGGATGTTATTGCAGATGAGGCTGACCTTGATGTTTTGCCGCAAGAACCAATTGATGAAGATGACATCATTGGCCTTCGCTGGGAAGATATTGCTCATGCTTCGACAGGTATTTACTCTCTTTATATGATGTCAGAACATGTGTTTCCTTGGCCCTTTGTTATTATGCCCCTTATTTCCCTGACCATGCTGCCCCTCGGTGGACAAAAACATGCTCATTAGCTTCAGCCAGCTGCCATAACAATAATGGCATGGCCAAGAATTGCAGTTTTATTGCTGCTGCCTGTTATCTCTAGGCAGTGTTTACAGAAAACCCATCATGGGTTGTGAAACTTAACTCCTTCCCTTTGCAAACAGTGCCCATCTTGGTCATCTGACAAAATAATGTGTTGTTTTTCAAAATGCTGTGGGGACCACATTTTGTGTTGATCATTATGGCTGCACCTTTTTGTTAATCGGTATGTTTAGGTAATCTAGATAATATGACTTAGAGGCATGGAGATGACATTGCTCCAACCTGACAATTGCTGTATGTATTACCTGACGAAATGTGACATTGAGCTCACTTGTTGGCAGATTAAATTTATCTGCATGTGGTTCTTTAGCTGTGATAAATCTTTAAGCCATGTTTGTTAGTTTTGCAACATCTTGTTTCAACTAATATTAGATTGCACTGGCAGTGTGTATTGCGATTGCAATTGTTATTTTTATTGCACATTCAGTGGGTCTGTGCTGTGAAAATGTGATATTTGTTTCACTTGGCATTATGTTTTTTGACTTCACAGAGCCAGCTGAGTTGCATGAGAATTTAAGCGATGATGCTGGACGCCGTTTACAAGATAATATAACCGGTCTTGAGGCAATGTTGAACCCCAACATGGAGGAGCTGGCTCAGATTGACAACGAAACTCTGGAAGTTATACTGAAGACTGACAGAAATGATGAAACCAGTCCAACTTCGCGTATGTGTCACAGTGTGTATTGTCCAGTGTTCTATAATTAAAATACTTTTGTAAATGAACCACAGAAATTGCATAATCACCAGATGTTTGACAGTGACAGTTTTACATATGGTTTTGTTATGGTTGAAAACTTGAAATGGTAAGTTTTTGCTCGCAGCATGTTTTGCTATGCCAGTATCTACGATGAATGACAGTAAGAATTGTTACTTTTTTGACAGACTGCTCGATCATTCAAGCATTTCAGTACAGTAAATATATTGTTATCACACATGCACCATGTTGTGCCATTTGTGGTAAGATGGAGTTACTCTTGGTGCTTGGACACTGGGTGAAGTGTAACAGATCTGCAAAATGCGATTTCCAAATGTTTTGCTATTAAGACCTTTGGAGACCTGCCATTTGATTGCATCAGGGTGGAATTGGTAGAGAAGTCGTGATGTGTGAACACTGTTAATGTCTGCCAGTTTAGAATTCTGTGCTTGGCTCATCCAGAAATGGCTGATTATTGATGGTTCTGTTAATCAACTGACTTAGGGGCTGGATTCTGTCGTCTTTATCTTTATTGTTTGATCTGCCAGTGTACTTTAGTCAGTGTTATACTTTGGTAAAAGATGATTCCTTCAGTTGTATGCTGTCTTCATAACACTGAAGTTGATCATGTATCCAGCTACAGGGAGCAACTTTCTTATGGACCTTCCAGATCAGCAACATTCTGCAAATATCTTGAGCAAGCCATCGGGGCCTGCAGACGATGATGGTCTGTTTTCTCGACAGGATACTTCAAGCAGAAGCATTTCTCCATTCAGCTCTTCTTTGGGTGCAGACGACTTGCCAGGGTTAGTGGCTGATGATGTTTTAAAAATTGCAGCTACTATATTTGTTTTTAAAATATAGTTTTTACAGTTGCATTTGTTAATCGTTAAAATTCCAGTCCACCTTTTGCTTAATATCACAGTGATCGCAGTGGGAAGTACATTATGCTAGTGTGAAAGGTTTGACAAAGTCTTACTAAAGTCATTCTAAGTTTTACTTAGCTATACCATATTTTGTTGTTGGTATCCTTGATTTTTTGATGAAACCACCTGTATATTCTCTGTTTCCTGGTGTTATATTAGTTATCATTATCAGTGTCATTGTCATAAAGCTGATGCTTGTATACAAGTAGTCATGATGATGCCAGTTGTGCTCGATATTTTTCTGTTGTTGAATTTGATGTTGCCTGCTTGTAGCAGAGCAGGGTCTGTGTAACAGTCGGGCATCTGTCCATCCATCTGTATGTCTGTTTCAGTGCTGTAATCGCAGGAGGATTGATGCATACTTGTTATCATTGCTAAATACTTTTTAGTTGTGAGTCGTGTTCTAGTCCCTCTGATAGTAGTTAGTGTGTGTGAATGCAGGTTGTGGCCACACAGCTCTTCCGGCGGTCATTTTGGTTCTGCTGCATATCATGATATGAATGTCGGTGCATCAATGATGGGAGGAGATGAGGCTGGTGAGAATTTATCGTACAACCAGCGCAATATCAAGAAATGGGAGACAGACGAACCACTTGGCGACTTGGCAACAATCTCGCCTGTTCTCTATGCTAACATATGTCATCCTGAACTGAAAATCCAGTTCCCAGGTTTGTGATGACAGTAATTGTTATGTGGATTGCATAATGTAAATATACATGGCACTTCGTAGGACACTGAGTATCAGTTTTACTATGATATATTCATTCGGTCTATGAAAACTTCATAACCCTAATCCCCAGTGGTTCTCTATTGGAATGGGTATAGGTATAGGAGAAAGACCTGAGGGAGACTGGTTAAGCTGTGTTTACCTGGAAAAACTGTCATTGAGTGGAAGTAGAAAAGTAGAAGTAGTGTGATGGCACATTGCTATTCATAGTGCCATGTCAGACAAGTCTTTGTTCAGCTACCTATGTACGCTGACAACGTGGCACCTCCTGCATTCTCCTGTCACATCCCACTGCTGTGGTGCTGGCCCACAGCAGCAAACCTGCCACACGCTGCTGCAATGGGTGAATGGGACAGATAGATGGACAGACACCGTACTGTTTCATAGACCCTGCTATGCATACTATACATATAGTGTCAGTAATAACAATTGGTACGTTTTTTGGTGCAGTGATGATATGCTCACTGCTCAGGCTTGGTGCCATCTCATCCGTGATTTTGCCACTGAGTCACTTTATCTTTCACTGAGACCAAAGTCTCAAACTTTTCAACTTCAACTTTCACTTAAGCTAATGTAAACAGAACAAATATGTCATGAATGACGTCGTAGCTTAGGGCAGTATAATAGCCGCCACAGACTGAACGCTGAAAATTTAATTTTTTTTCTGCGTTTGCCACTGAGATAGGATGATTGGTCTGAAATGTACTTGAAGTGTTTTGCATATTAATTAGGTCTCAGCAAAAGATAAATTGACCCACTGTGCACATGTTGTAGTTCTGCTAGCTGTTATTTGCCCACTAGAGAACAGGTTGAAAGAGAAGTGATTTCTGTGACAGTGTCTGGATATTTTTTGTTTGCCAGAGTGGAGTGAGAGAGCAAAGCAAATAACAAAGCTATGGAGAAAAGTTCCTTCTGACCAAAGAGCGCCATATTTGGCAAGTCTACGAATTTTGTGTATTTGTGACCTTGATTTCAAAGTTTCTCTGTTTGCATTAGAATGTCATGAACTTGCTGTTAAGTTCCTGTAGATGAGAGTGTAGTTGTTATTTGTGAATAATACTGACATTTATTACTTGCAGAAATTGTCATTTCTGTGCTTTCATTTATCCTCTAGATTCGGCCGGAGGCATTGTGTTTTAGGGTTGTCTGTCCCTCTGTGCATTTGTTCATATGTTAAATTTGAAATTAAAATTTAGAGTTAAAATAAAAGTTAAATTTATAAAGTTTTATGTTATATTCGATATAATGAAGTTGGTGATATCTTTTGGTGTTGATTTTTATGAATTTAGTTAATTATAGACTAGAGTTATGGTTATACATGTATGCAGAGAGTATCATGTCATTCTGTGTGAATGGAGTAACTCTCAGCTCATGTGGTCTATATGTTGATTGTGTGAATGATAACAGGCAAAAGCACGAGACAATAGAGCAAGTATTCGCATGCAGAAGGCTCAGAAAGTGAGTACTGTGAATGTTGTGTCTGCTTTGACATTTAACATACTCATATGTAATTCACAGTAAAAGAGTTGTATTAATTCTTGTTGTATTGGTCTGTGAAAGTTGAATGGTTGCATAATGTTATACATGTTATTGTTGTTAATGTTTTTTGTTATTACTGTTGCTGTTATTAGTCTTTAGTCACAAGCCCACAGTTACACGTTGCCAAACTGCTAAATGAATAAGTCAAACTAGCATTTATTATGGGTGATTTGTTATCAGAAATCTGTCCTGCTGCAAAATAAAATTAAACCACTGTTACTGCTACTGTTAGTGCCTTCAGTGCTCTGACGCTGTTGGTTGGGCGGCAGGAAGGGCATCCGGTCTGTAAAAAACTAAGTGGTGGGGTACTGGCGTGGTTATCTGTCTGGAGCGAGGTGCAGACTTGCATATGGCCCAGCAGATTCCACTGCCACTCACTGTCTCTTGCTTCAGTAAAATCCAGATTGTTTTTACCTTTCTGGTACCGGCTCACCCGGGTAGTCCCGGACAAAGGGCCATTAAACGGGTGTGTGTGTGTGTGTGTGTGTACTGCTACTGTTCATGATCATGCTATTATTGCTATAGAATGTTATTGTCACTGTTATTGTTATTGAATGAGAGTTAAAATATGTGAGCATGTTATTGGTCACAAGTTCATCTTAGGGATACTCAATCTCGTGAAGTCCATCTGGCAGTGTTTTCTGTTGCTGTATTGTTGACTGTTTCACTTTAATACATTGACAGCTGTGGAGGTTTGTGTCAGTGCCAGTCGTGACTTGTGTGATGTGTTGCATTGACTAAAGTGTAATTTAATTGATGGTTGATGCAGGAAATGAAGAGGAAGCCAAAAGAAACTGGCTCAGGAGGTGTCGTTCAGTCAACAGAACCATTAACGCCAGGCATCAGTCGACAGCCTTCTCTGGACCAGTCGGGTATAGAGTATAGAATTTTTAACTGGTGTATGACAAAAAAGTCTGTGTTGAGTCTCGTACCTCGCACCCTACTCGCAGTCACAGCTCGGGTGCCTACAGATATTGATAGCCAGCAGCTGGGCTGCGGCAGAACTGCTGCTGTACTCTCGTGTCAGTGGCAGATATGGGTTTTAAGGCCACTGCTGTTGACGCGACAGACAAACGGATGGACGGACACCCGACCATTACATAGACCCTGTACTGCATACTATGCTGGCAGCATCACGAAGTATGATTTTATAGCCATACTTATAAGGGCGTCATTGATGCAGCAACTTGTCCATACTTTGTTGCTGGTATGAGAATCATTAGTAAAAGCTTTTACTAAAATTCTATTTAGAGCCTGTATTTCGGGTTTGCTGTCAAGTATTTATCTTAGTCAAGTAGATTGCCTCCAGACTCCAGATCTAATAATAAATTTTTAAAAAAATATCATTGTCATAGTTGGTAATATATAATGGTTGCAGTAAGTGCATATTTTATTAAGTAGGTGATCTAACTGTAATCCATGATAAGGATGTTTTGTACATTGCCTTTGTCTTTTGTCATGATTGTAGAGTCATCAAGTAATGGACCAGCACAGATTGCAGATGAAAAAGGTTTGTGCTGTGCTTGATTGGCAAATGCATTTTCACTTTCAGTCGTAAAATTTTTTAAAGATTCTACATACCGAAAATTATATGTATTTTGTCCGAGCAAGATCCTCTTTGGAAAACATTTATCTGAATGTTAGGTTGAATTGAGGTGAATTGAATAGGGATTTGTGCTTCTGTTGCATATTTCCAGTAACACACCTAATACTGTGTTTTGTTGGTGACAGATATACCAAAGTCGGAGTCGGAGGGATGTGCCTTGCAACCACAGACACCTCAGACCCCACCAAGCCAGTCTTTTCCACCAGGCACGTTTACGCAGGCTCCACATACTGTGTTTAAGCAGCCTCATCCTCCTGCTTTGCAGTCGTCTCCAGTGTATGAAGCCAGTCATCCACAGCTCATGCCCGGCTCGTCACAGTCATCTGCTGAGAATATTCCACAGCAGCCGCCACAGCATGCTATCACTGTCGGTGCACCGGGCGAACAGTGCTTATCACAGCCTGTGCCAGATCATTTTATCCGCCAGGCTGTGGTCCGGCCTGGCTCGACTCCCAGTGGGGCTCCAAGACCCGGTCCACCAGGTGCCGATGGTGTGCACTACATGCGTCCATCATTTGGACCACCTTTCCATATGCCTGGACATGGAGCAGTGCCACCACGTTTTGTCGATCCTTTTCACGGTCCTGTTAGTCATCCTGTTCGTTCTCCGGGAGACCATTTTGGCGTAGTACCTGAACACTATGCAGCTGTGTCATCTGGTTCCAGTCCAGTTCAGCACACGTCGGAAGCATTCCAGGTTCATTATGGTTCGGAGCAGTACATCCGCAGTCAAATGAGTCAGCATCGTGGAACATATCCTGTTAATCAAGACATATACATGCGGATGCCAATGAATCCACGTATGGCAACTTCGGATCCATATGCACGAGTTCGGATGAATCCTCCACCATCTGATCCTCATGCAAGACCACAGGTGGCTCCAAGGTCCGTTGTTACGGACCATTATCTGCCTTGCATGCCATTGCCTCCCAGGCCATTGTCAAATGAGCCATTTCCTCGTTCAGCTGCTACTGCAGTGACAACTGATCCTTATGCCCGACCACTGATGACACCGCGGTCGGCTGTTTCAGATCCATACACACACTCTCCAGCATCGGCCGACTCATTTCCTCGCCAGCCAAGAACACCTTTGTCTGAGCCACGTTCACATCCATCGTTGGCTACGTCTCCGTCGGATCAGTATGTGCGGACTCCGATGACTCCGCGACCTTCCTCGGAACCGTATTCACGACCACCATCATCAGAGCTGGCTGCACCACCAGGCAGTGGGGTAGAGGTTTCAAGACAGCCAACTAGAGAACCATCAACTGAGAATTTGTCAGCAGCTTCGGTAAGTTGAAGTTCTGTTTATGCTGTTTTTTGTGCATCCTAATCTTTGATCATTATTGTTTTGTTTACCTCTGCAAAGCTAGGTAGTGTCGGTCATTCTGATGTTTCATCAGAAGGATTTTTTTGAAAGTTGTGGACAGATATTTTGATGGAAGGGGAAGAGGTTAATCTTGAGTCTTCAAACAAATGATTGTTGTGATTTGAACAGTGTCTGGTTGATGTTTGAAACTTTTGGTTTCTGTCACATTCTCAGGTGAATTATGCTGAAATACGTGTGCGTATTGAACTGATTTTTGGACTGGGGTCACCCTCAGCTGCAGCTGGGTTTTTTGAAGCAGTATGGGTGCGTGTGCGTGTGCGTGTGTGTGTGTGTGTAAATTTCACACAGTTTATATAAGCATGTACTGGAAATTTTGTTCAAAAATGCAGGAATTTTTTTCAGGCTTAGCAGAGTTATGAAGTTTTTGAGCACCTGTTAATTTCAATAATTGATTTTTCGTCCCACTGCGGTTATTGCATTTTTGTGTTAACATTAGTTTGGTTTTATCTCGAATTATTTTTGCTTATAGGCTTGTGCTGTAATTTTGTTAAAAGATGTCTGTTAGCAGTTCTGTCACTGTTGTAGAGGTAGCAGTTTTGTAATGCTATGCTGCAGTGTGTGCGCTGCACAGATA
>Ga0126334_10000568_pt1 | contig 10886 bp, 5 predicted proteins | sample InaspJWI49metaG_FD_94491 | JGI IMG/M metagenome (GOLD analysis project Ga0126334, IMG submission 94491) | Marine gutless worms symbiont microbial communities from Oahu, Hawaii - Inanidrilus sp. 2 OAHU.JWI-49 metaG | ecosystem: Host-associated > Annelida > Digestive system > Unclassified | place...
TATATATATATATACCCTCTGTATTTCCGAAACTTATAATTTTGATGGTTTGCGGATCTTACACCTGCAGCGATTACTGGTATCCCACGCCAATTGTCACTACTAAAACGAAATCCGTCACAATGTTTCTGCAACGCCAAGTAACCGACACACAATACTTCGCTTCGGGAGGGTTGCGAAGTATGTATGTCCGCTCGTATCTTAAATCCAGGCCCAGACTGTACGAAAATTTCTGCACATGTTACTTGTGTTCGTGGCTCGAACCTCTGCAACACGCTATGTACTTGCGGTCTGTGGATGGCGTCAGGTTCAACTTTCGCTTAATGGGGCATGCGGGCCTAAGTCATAGTCAGCCATAAGAGTAAAGGTGTTTGGTTGTAGAGGCGAACATGCCTAATGATGTCGTAATTTACGTGAATTTGTCATTGCGCCAAATTCACACCGCCCACGCCGACGCGACGCTATACTCGACAGTTTTGTCGCGTGGGCAGTGTGAATTAAGCATTAGATTCCCACTTACCGGCAGACAACAGATGGGGTGGCTCGCGTTAGCAACTGTGTTGTGTGTACATGTTGTGTAGATAACTGTTTAGATATATGTTTTGCTGTTAAATTTGCGCTGTATTTTGACTACGTCTGTGGAAATGTTGAAATTGCAGTAGACTTCAACGTGTGTCTAGTTTATTTGCAGTTTTACCGATGCACAGACTTGTATCCGACACAGCAGTACGACTTAGTTCATTTTATAGTACGTCATTTTAGTCGATTTCAGTCAACGATTAACAGCCTAAGACCCCGTGAGAAATCAACTAACTATAGAAGTCGACAGTAAGCCGATCAGAGTATGCATCCTGCCAAACGCACACACGCACAGACGGACGGACAACCCAAAAACATAATGCTTCCGGCCCTATCTACTGGACGGACGGGACATAAAAATAAGTCGCAAGTCATCGTTAACATGGATTGGAAACACAAAGTAGGCGTGCAACGTGAGAGTCGCTGTTCAACGTGTCGGTTGTGGCATTTCTCGGCACACATATTACTGATTCATCAGTTCGTCGGTTGTAAGAAGCGGGGCGCACTATGTCATATTATTTGCGCCGTTCAGTCGCGTCAATTCTTTTGTGACGGCGTGCAATAAATAAAACATTAGCGGGCGCGGAGAAAGCGCGACTGGCTGTGCGGATTAAGTTAGCGCAGCTGCGGACGCGCGAAATGGTCGCTTTCGAGCACATCCAACATGCAACTTACGCGTAAGTAACGCCGACGGCGCCTGCACAGAATACTCGTCGACACAGTGTCACATTTTTCTTTATCTCGAGCTTTTGTCCGGCGCGGTGCGTCGCTCGCAGTGCGTGCTGCTCGTTTTTTGCGCTTCTGCGTCAATGCACGCAAGTAATGAGATCCAACACATCGTGTGGCGGATATTTGAACAGTATTATTTTTTTGTATACGTGTACATACAATCACACCGAACGGCGCGTATCGCTGCCTGTTAGTCGATCTCGGAATCATAATTGCGTTAGCGACTTCTTTGCCTCGTAGAAAGTACACGTAGCCTATCGCATATAATCCAATAAGACGTTGACGCTATCCGTATTATACTGTGTCTCAAAAAATATCTCCGACATTTTCAGCTGTAATTTGAGCAAGCGTTTTGAGACACAGTATATATTTGCTACAGATTTATTTTTAGTTATAAAATTAGGGATGATGTTATATGTATTTTATGCATTTAGTGGTCCAGGTGGACCTATGCAGTATAGCAAACGGTTAGGTGTGTGTGTGTGTGCGTATGTGCGTGTGCAGATGTGTGTGGATTTGAACTACATAATTTTGCCCTGAATATATGACATACTGGTTTAACCTTGCAGTATCTAGGCCAAGTTCGATGTCAAACCTCAAGGTCGCCTGAAAAAACAAATGTGGCTGAAGTGGTCGGTGCGACTTCGAGCGAGGGCTTTGTGGTTCTTTTCAGTTTTGCTATAACGCACGTCAGCATAGCGATACTGTAAACTGCTTATTTCGGATTAACCTATCGTATTAACGTTTAGTATTCAGTCACTGAACATGAATCAAAAATTTTATCACTAAAGTGACGACTACAGGTTTTTAGTTATAGCTTTTCTGGCGTCTGTCGCTGATGTTTCATTTAACTTCAGTTGTGGTAAATGGTTAAAATTGTCATTACAAGGTTTAAGAGTTACGTTTGAGAGAGTAAGTCTGGCGTGAAAATAGCTCTGACAAGTGAGATGAATATGTATGAGGCTGTCGTAACGACGCATTGACATGCATTATGAATTGATTCACACAATCCAGACCGACGCGTGATCGTTCGAACGCATCACTGCTCGCCGCTATTGCATTGCTGTGCTGCAGACATCGGCGAGTATCCCAGAGACGACCCAGCATCATCATGCATGCACATATACACGTAGTGGATCGCTACGTAATATCCGCTCGGCAATGAATGAGCGAGACGACGGACAGGAAACTGTTCCGGCCAGAGTGTAAGGTACTTATTTCGGTAGTTTTGCTGCGGCGAATGTGTTGTATTGTATGCTTTTGCACCCGTCCACCGCAGATTCTACTGTGCACTGGCGACTTTGACCCTTTGTGGGCGCTGAAACATTGGCGTAATCGCCTAAATGTCAGAAGCAAGTATACTGTTCGTCATACCGAAATTTAATCAACTCCTTATTGATCACAGTATAGACCTACTTACTCCCCAAATTTCACGGAATTAGAAACCCATCCAGAGCTTTTTGATCTATCCCACTTTCACTTACAAACGGTGGTAAAAACGTTATCTCCGCTATGTTTTGGCAGAGGTGACAGCAACAAAGCCAATTTGCAGAGCTCACGAGATCGGCAATAGCGAGCGAATCAGACGCGCCGGGAATTCTGACGATGCTGGCAAGGGTTAATTAATTTAACTCCGCTGTCACATCCGTATTTTCCGCTTGTGTAATCGCCGTTCTTCAATGACTGCCGCTCGCTCGCTCGCTGCTGCTGCTGCTGCTGCCGGTCGTCTCCTGTATACGACATGCGAGCGACCAGACGCTGCACTAGAACCTCGTGACAGTCAGTGTTGAAGTGGTGTCCGAGCGGTGTAGCTAATTAGTGCATCGCCGTATCGGCTTATCGGCCGCTATCGGCATTTAAAACGCCGAAAATCACTGACATCCTGACAAATGACACGTCATTTGCGTGTCTGTATTTCCTGCGCCTGCTGCGCCCGGGGTCAATTGCCTCCTTTGCCCACCTTAGTTACGCCATCGCACGGGCGCAGACGTGGTTCTCTCCTGCGAGACCGGACAACTCATGCTACAGCCAACGATGAAAGCCTACAGCTTTGGCGTCCGGAGACTGAGTCCATTAGGCTTCTATACAGCCAACAACTAACTAGAGAAGTAACACCTCCAGAAATATATAAATGCATACCTGCATACGTTTCATTTTTTTGTTATCTACCACTTTAGTGGTCCAAGGAGAGCAATCGCTCGGTGTTTGTCTGTTTGAACGAAATGACATTTGGCCTAGGTGCTTGGCTCGCTGGTTCATTTTGACAGTATTTACACCGAGTTCGAAGGTCGGTTAAATGGTGCTTAAGTGATCAGTGCGACCTCGAGTAAGGGTTTATTTACCGGTATCAGTATTTCTGCTAAAACCGGTTAACTCAGTGCCCCAACTGTATGCTGCAGATCAGAAATGACTTTATGTCGACAATTCGACATCAATTTAAAGATTTATTAACAGGAGCACGAAAAAGCATCATCAGTTATATAAACGGAAGCACTTACTTCCAGCGTAGTAAAATATTCCTAAAATAGTGCCCAAAGCTCTATTTTCAAGTCACGATTTTGTGCCTTTGGACTACAGCAGAAACTGCAAATAGTCGATGCTCGGAAAATTCGATCATAAATTCGGCAACGTCTCTGCGACTGCAGTTTTCCGTAACTAGGAACGACGAACGTAAAGCACCGCATTGTGACATTATCATTCCCAGAGGAGTACATGCACGAACGACAGACTGACGACGAATCTACAACTCTAAGAAGTAAGCAGCACTTTTATAGACAGGTGCTGGGGCGAACCCCACGTCCACAACGGTGGCGGAGCTTCTTCGGTAAGTAATTTGTTGCAGTGGGCGGTAGGCTAGCAGCAGCGTGGCATATAGTCTATTGGTGCCGAAGACAGATGTCGCAGCATAATGTGTATACTAGCGCCGGTCCAAGGCGTGTGCGTCTAAGCCGAAAACTTTATGGGTGGCAGGAGGGACGTAAAAACGCGCCAGCATAACACCCTTGAGGCCAGCCCGCGGTCTAGTTATGACACACAGCATCGCTCTTCCGAGAGGAACAATCTGCCTGTCAGCGTTCGCGGAACTGTTTTGTATACTTCCGCGAGCCCACTGACACAGTACGCTGTGGTCGCGTACACAGCACTGAGTGTATACAGTTATCTACCCCCTGAAAATTGTCATTCCGGACATTTGCGCTCCCCTCGGTTAGAGTTGTGGTTTGGAGTTATATGTTATGGCTTATGGGCCGTTCACACATACGCAGCGCTGCGCGTTGCCGCGCTGCGCTTGTAAAACGCTTCTTGTGTTTTCACTAGCGGAGCGCAGCAACGTATGTGTGAATGCCACCACTGAAATACATTGAGTTGCTCTCTTGCGCAGCTACGCTCAAGAGTAGCGCAGCGTATGTGTGAACGGCCCTTAGGTTAGGTTACGGTTTGGATTAGGTCTCAATATATCACTTTGGCTAATTCAGAAGTTAACGTTACGACGATTGCTAAAACATTTTCTGTTCCAACAGTCCTACCCTCACATTGTCTTCTGACATTCGCAGTGGTCCTCGCAGTAGCTGCGCCACTCTTAGGCCACTTTAGCAAGAAGCTCTGCTACCGCAGATAAACTGCGCGACACGCTATGTCAGTCAAAATCTTGTCAACTGCTGCACAACTGTAGGAAAAATTGTACAACAAATCCACAACAAATCAAAGTAGTTGAGTTAGAGTCACAGTCGACCGTTTCAGAGGGAAGTACGCATATTTTTGGAGATACACGAAATTTCTTAAAACACAGTGTAAGACATGTGGCAGGAAGCCTCCATGCAGCCTCCATGCCAAAACCAGCTCGATTCGACCAATCTGTTCGATACAATACCGTACAATACTGGCTTGTGACGGCCGGACAAACGGACGGACGACAGCAAATACGGCGCTAGCAGGGCTAACTGATTGATTCGGGGGCAGGGCAGATGTCGGGGAGGGTCAAACGTCCTGCATTCACGCAGCACCGCTAGGAGACGGATCGACGAGCGTGGCGACAGCTCTGCGAGACTGGAGTTCTCTATTCGGTCGACATCGATCGACGCACGCGGCGACGCGCGGACGGACGGACGCGGCGGCGATCAGATCGAACTGGCGGTGACAGGTGCGCGCACGAATTAACTCATTGTCGTCATTGGCGGCGCGCGGCGCATGAATAAAAAGGAAGCTGAGAGCTGCAGGGAGGGGCGTGCCAGCCGTCGGCGATGACCGATCACCAGACCACCCACAGAGAGTGGACCACCCACGCCGACGATTGTGTGACGATGCATGTATTCGTACCCCGCTTTTGATCTGTCCAGAAGACGATTAGTACGCCAGCCGCGGGAGGGGTGGTGGCGCTGCAGTGTATACTGCATCGTGTTATTGGTCACTGAACGCGGCGTCGTAAGCAGTGATGGACAGCTAACTAGTAACCACAACATTTTAGCTAAACTGAACTAAATCTAACTAAAAATTTTAGTCAAACTTTCAGTTTATAACTTCTAACTCCTCATTGCGCCCTGCAGTCGAGTACGAGTCGTCTCGCTGATATATCAAAAGAGCGGTAGGAACCGTCCCTGCATCCACGCCGACCGACTGGCAGTACGACTGATGTCGTCGCCGACAGATAACTGTGGCCCGATCGATCTTCGGCGGCAAATTTACCGACGACCAGCAGCGCTGAGTGATAGAAACGGCTGCGATGATACAGCACGCACGACTTTCTATTCGACTTTAACAGAAACTGTGCATCTATCTTGTACCGTTTTCGAGATACAGCGAAGTTTTTGTAGAAGGTCGCTTGTTTTAATCTAATCCACCTGCATGTGTCGCCCCTGTTGCGGCTGACCCCGTTCTAGTTTCAAGACGATCCTGGGCAACAGAAAGCTAGATTCCTTGGGCTGATAGAAATGGCTGCGAGCGATGCTGATGTCCACTTCTCATCGCCTCGGTCCCGCTCTCGTCTTGACGGCCGGTCGTCATTATTGTCCGAATACACAGACACACGCACACAGCGGACCGGACCGATCGCTCTATTCGGACCACGAAATCGGCGCCTCACTTCGTGAGTCCCGCTCCCCCCCCCCAGCTTGACGGCCGGTCGTCATGCGACATAATCTGTGTCTTGCGCCCGGCTACGACGTACAGATCACCTTCCCGCATGATTGCGCTTCATTGCCAATATCTATCTCGGCGGTCCTGCGGTCGAGCCGGTCGCGTGACCGCGGCCGTTATACGTCCGGCGCAACCGACGGCTGTAGTATTATCGCGATAACGCCGCCGTGAACGCCGTATCCACGCCAGCTGTCGTCCTTCATCCACCGAGCATCTCAGTTCCCGCGGGTCGTTATAGAAATGAAAAAAATAAATGCATCTTGTTTAACGACTCTATGTTGTAACGAAGACTGTCGGCGTCGAGGCACATGCGTATGAAAAACTTGCCGAGAGTCGTCATACGCAGCTGCGCCTGGCCGGGGATCGAACTCGCGGCCTCTTGATCACAAGTCGGCGATCGACGCCCTATACGATGACGATGCGCCACCACTACGTCATCACGCGGGTCGTTATACCGATTCTGTGACGTTATATTGACTTCTATTCACGCTGCTGTGTGACGACATATCGGGGTTGTGGCGGCAGGGGGAAGGCGAAACGTGTATTTCATGGTGTTTGCAAGATACTTATAAGGGCACATTTTAAAATCATCTTGACAAAATGATGATACTTTTACAGATATGTTTTCTAAGATACTGTTCACCTGAATAATTTTTACATGGCACAATTAAAGTAAATAATTTCTCAGTTGTCTGTTCCGCGTGCGACTTCACTGTCTGCCCAGCCTACTCCAGCATCCCTGCACACTAGTCGCTGTAACGTCGCACCCCGGAGAACAATAGATGTCGATATGATGTCACGACACCGTTATAGCCTCGTGCGCGCCGCCCCGACTGAAGAGTTACGGTCGGCGACTGATTTTGCTACAATATCGCGGTGATCGACGCAGCTCGCCGCATCGCCCGCGAGACATTTCGTCGTTCGAGTGCGAAGTTGAGTGCCGTGTCGCCCGAGTTCGGAGCTTGATCGTCGTCTGAAACGCGACAGGACACTGCTATTTCCGTGGCGATGAGACAAACGTCGACATCACGCCTATCAACGATCGCCGACGACAGCCGGATCTCCTGAGTGATGGAATATCAGCTTGCGTGAAAAAGAGAAGAAAAGTGTAGCCTACTAATAAAGCCCTAACTTGAGGTCCCACTGACCACTCTGACAGAAACAACCCGACAGAGAACCAGTTAGCTACGTATTTGCAGCCATTTCTCGTCTGTGTTCGTTTTCGGTTCGCAGTCTCACTACGCTACCTGCTAACGCTACCGCTAACTATAACCGTACACCGCAAACTTTAGCGTATATAACCATCACCTTCGAACTTGACCTAGATGGCTCTAGATGAACCTGCACTGTAAATATCCACTATACTTCAAAGGTCACTTAGTTCTATAGTTACTGTCCGAATGCACAGACACACTCACACAGGGGACCGGACCGATCGGTCTATTTCGACTATGGTTGTGGATAAAAATAAGCGGTCTGTTTATTTGTTGTTTGATGGCAGGACGTCAGTCGCGGTAAACTATTCATTAGCCTACCGAGACGGTGAATTCATGTGCGAAGAAGCGTTCTGCGGCGACAGACAGTAGACCTACGCAGACTGCGCCTGTAGTGCGGCGCCGCAGTGCACGGCTCGGTTCGGCTCGGCGATGATCTATAAACGGCCGCACCGCACGCAGCCGACGTGCGCCGCAGTCGTCGCTGACGTGCTTACAAATGACCGGATTTCGTTCGCCGGACAAAGACGTCGTCGCTACTTCACGTTGACGTCGGCGTGTTCATCAAACGTTGCGTCTTTTTAACAACCGGCGGACCCGTAAACTACGCCGATCAACTGACTAATTACTGCTGCGACTGGCACCGTGGTTGACAGAGTGGCTATGCGTTCAGTTTGAGGTACAGCAGGCAGTCACGTGATGGAGTCACGTGTGTCTAAGCTCCTCCAGGCAAGGAATATAGAGCGACACGACGACGCCGATAATGTATGCGCGTTTACCGTCGGCTACCTGGCTGACAGACAGTTCAGTTCCATGAGTTGGTGGTAGCTGACTGATGGGCCGCCGATGTCGACTAAAGCCTCGTTTACATCACATGAACTGAACTAAACTGGACTCGAGTACTGAACACGTGCAACCAATGGAAACGCGCACATCGCACGAACTGGAGTTAGCGAACTAGTTCGCTGTACTACAGCCAGTTAGTATGAAGCAGATCGACATGACGTGACGCTGGACTGTGCGCACTACCAATAGTACTCTTGGAGTAACTGGGTGGACTTGAGTAGGTCGGTTCAGTTCATTTCAGTTCAGTTCATGTGCTGCGAATAAAGAACCTTAACCGGCTGACAGTTGGTTCAGTTCGATGAGTTGGTAGTCGGTCGAGGCATCGCTGATGTCGACAGAGACGAGCCCATGGCGTCGATTGCCGTTCTCGCGAGCTGTTTATTCCTGCATCTCACATCATCATCATCACCGTCGTCGTCGTCGTCGTCAGTCGTCGAGTTCCACGTCCTGGAAGAACTTCCGCCCGGCAGCTACGTCGGCAACGTCGCCGCTGATGCCGGCTTCCACCGCAAGTACTCGCCGAGAGTGGCGGCGACGCTGCGGTTCCGAGTCCTGTTCCAGTCGCCGCCGTCGGCCGCCGGCAGCCCCAGCCGCGCGGCGCCGGCGGCGGCGGCGGGTCGGGCACTGTTCGCGGTCGACGAGTCGTCGGGCGACGTGAGAACGCTCGTGCGCATCGACCGCGAGCGGTACTGTCGCCGGGCGGGCAGGTGTGTGGCGCGCGTCGACGTGGTCGTCCAGCCGGCGGCGTTCTTCGAGATCGTCCGCGCGCGCATCCACCTTCTCGACATCAACGACAACACGCCCACGTTCCCGCTCCCGCTCGTCAATCACTCCCTGCCCGAGTCGCCGCCGGGCGCCGATGCGTCGGCGTCCGGCGGGTTCCGTGTGCCCGAGGCGGACGACCCTGACTGCCCGGCGTTCGGCGTCCAGCGCTACCTCATCGAGTCCGTGCCCGATGAAGCGAACGACGTCAAAGCTGCGACATTTCGGCGGGATTATCGTTTCTCGAGGGCGTGACAGTGAACCGTTCCAGATGAAATGTGGCATGTAAGCAGAGGTCATGGATCTATTCTCGCAGGTCAAATTGGACCGCGATCGGCGACGATGGCGTGAGTATGACAGGCTTCCAGTTTGGTAGCTTTGCTTGCGGTTGCTACAGCGCTACGTCATCGAGTCTGTGCCGGCGGAAGAACTGAACGACGTTGAAGCAACTGCGGCGACGATACCGTTCGAAGTGCACTACAAGCACGGCCAGCTACGAGTCGTGCCGACACGTGTTCTCGACAGAGAAACAGTCGACAGGTAACGACAGCAGTGCTTCTTTCATTTACTTTCTTGCAGTTGCTGAATAAGGTGGATCTGAAAACAACGAGATGCCTTCGACGGTAGACTAATAGAGACGTCTTATCGGTAATAAGTAACTTGAGCCGACCGACCTCGGTCGTATGCTGGCTTCTTAATTGAGTCTACATGTAACAAGCCTTGCTGGCTCAGAGTCAGAACACTGCAAAGGGGATGAGCTCCTACGCAATGGACTTTGTTGTCTATGTTTCTGGTTATATCTCCTTCTCTTTATAATATACATGTACTCTCCGCGACGGTCGTATTTACGACTCAACGCATTATGTAACGCATAAAGTAAAGAGCTTGTCTTCGTTTTTTTCATTACTCGCAATAGCTTCTGAATAAACTATTTGTACTGGTATTACCACTGTATTATATTTGTACTGAAGGTATCTCTTAGTGCATTGCCTTGATATCATACGGTTGTGACAGTGTCATTTATGCCACTATGTCTTAGTTTTCAAGTGCATATTGTTCTCAACTGTCAGTTTATTAAATATACATATAAATACACAATTATCCAGTGTCCATATATCTGCCTGTCCGTCCGAAGCAAGCCTCTTAAGATAAGCCTATAGCTGAACATTTCACTGTGCAACCTATGCGCCTCATGGTAACCTACGATACGATACTATACGAGATGCTATTTTAACGTGCGCTCGACACCAGTCAGCTTAATCTACGGCACGGAACCAAAAACGAAAAAGTGGAAAAAACAAGAAGTAAAAGTAAAAGTGGTTATGCTAAGAAGTAGGCCTATCGGTAACAGTCCTGGGAATCCGTGGAGTCAGTCCGGAAGAAGACAAGAAGCTCAGCTATCGCCGAGTGACCTCACGATGCGTCTTGTCAGTAGTAATCTTGCCAATTACCACGCAACAGTGCAGAAACTACTTATACGACAAGTCCTTACCAAACCGATGTTATGAAGTTGGAGGTTTAGTTGGAGGCAATGTGTCATAAACAAACCGACGACGGTCGAGTTGTGTATATCACCTGTATACCGACGACTTGCTGTGGCGAAATTTTCTAAGTCCACAATGTAGA
>Ga0126334_10000569_pt1 | contig 10878 bp, 11 predicted proteins | sample InaspJWI49metaG_FD_94491 | JGI IMG/M metagenome (GOLD analysis project Ga0126334, IMG submission 94491) | Marine gutless worms symbiont microbial communities from Oahu, Hawaii - Inanidrilus sp. 2 OAHU.JWI-49 metaG | ecosystem: Host-associated > Annelida > Digestive system > Unclassified...
CCTTGTGAAATATCTGTGTTCAAAAAATCGCCATTCTTAAGGAGTAAGTGAAGCAAACTGTTATGCAAGACTTAGCCACTCAAACACTGTTTTAAAATAAATGTCTGGAGAAATAAGCATTATGTAATTAACTAACAAAAAGTCGTTTACATCTGCAATATAACCCATGACCCACTGTACACAACTGCCGCAACAAAGAAAAGCTGTCGCGGCAAAATGCCGTACATGATTAACAGTCAGTCAGTCACTGACAGCGTCAGTGTGTCAGTCAGTTAGTCAAAACTGGTCTACAGCAGTTTGATATTTCTTGACAATTAACTCACATTAATCTGCCTGTTAACATAGCAACGATTAATAACAGTTTCTGTCTGTAATACACAAGTTATTCAACTTATCTGGCGAGATCTGCATCTTTGAGGACAAAAGTGCACGGCGACACAGTCAACGATTTTGCCTGTAACTTCACTAAATGTTTGCCAATCTTAAAAATTCTTTCACCAGCAGAGTTAGTGATAAACGTGTAGTAAAGTAACCCATCGCACCTTAAATTCTACCTTGTGATTCATCATCAATTGCATTATGTATTTCAGAATGATGACATTTTTCTGAATTCATATTTCACAAGGTAGTGTAGCGACACGTTTAGGGTGTGGTGGAATATTTGTATATGACTTTGTTACAATTTTCCTTCTGAGTATGACAGTGAAAAAAATTTGAAAATCGGATAATAGTTAGTGAAGTTATGGCCAAGAGTTTGGTGTCTTGTTTTTTTTGACTCACAGTGTAGTACCTGTGAAGACGTTTCATTTTACACTGTTCGAATGTGCTCATTATCATGTTATACATATGGTGAAGTAACGTCACAGAGTCTGTGGTCACGATACGATCGCCATTTTGTGGGTATAGATGTAGTTGAGTTAAATGGCGAAGATTTCCTTGTGTTATTCAAATAAAATTGAATCAGTTAGTTTAAGAAAATGTCTATAGGATCCTTGACCTATCAACAAAGCGTATTTAAGTGCTATCACAGTGACAAACATTTCTGAGAGTTTTACCCACAAAATGGTAGCAAAAATCAACTGGAATAGATACGAAACAAAATTACGTCACTGTCACCCTATGTGTTGTAGCCTATGCAAATAACTTATCGATTTGTACCAGTTGCAGGAATTTACTTTAAGCTTCACAATCGTATTAGTTGTTTAAGTGCCTTTTAGTTTAAACTCGATTTATCTCGATTTTTTAACTAATATAAATAAACTGTATGTTACGTTTTCTTAGTTTCAGTGATGAACATGTCACGGATGGAAAGAGAGAACGTTCACCATTTCGTAGAGCGGTAACTATAGTAATTGTAATTATATTCTGTTGTTAAAATTTAGTCATCGTAATTCATTTGCTTTTATACTGTAGTTCCAGTCCTGGGATTTGGCTGATGGTTTTGTTTTTTTTTGTCATTACCAGTTCAGCTTTCACTGAATGGCAGCTAAATTCAACACATTTAAAGGCCTGCAAATTAAAAATGTGTGGAATTTTTGTTAGTTTTGTTGTTAACTTGCGTAGTACCATTATACTGAGTACTTTGAGTAGTATTAATTTTATAGCAGTTGTTGTATATGACTTCTAATGACTGTCTAACATTATGTTGTTGTTGACTAACTGTTATTGTCATAAGCTAGTATATTAATGGCTCTCTCATGATATTGCAGTCCTGATTTTGAGTAGTTGCAGTGATATTCTCTGCACTGTACTTTGCCATGAATGAGCTCTCAGAAAATGCAAATCTGAATTTCATTTGACCTGGTCTTAATTAATGTGGCAGCTTCACAGTCTACTTGACTGTGATCATTTATACCATTTGTCAGTAATGCAATATGCTTTCAATGCTTTGACGCTGTTAGTTGAATGGCAGGAAGGGCATCCGGCCTGTAAAAAACTGAGTGGTGGGGCTGGCGTGGTTATCTGTCCGGAGCAAGGTGCAGACTTGCATATGGCCCAGCTGATGCCACTGCCACTCACTGTCTCTTGCTTCAGTAAATCCAGATTGGTTTTACCTTTCTGGTACCGGCTCACCTGGGTAGTCCTGGACAAAGGGCCATTACACGGGTGTGTGCGGGCGTGTGTGTGTGTCAGTAATGCAATTTCTATTTTTTCTGCCACAATATTCTGTGGGGTCTGATCAGTGGATAAGATAGTCGTGGTTAGTTATCTGATCTGGTTACTTTTGTGCTTCTCGAGACTTTGGTGAGTCATTGATGTGTCTGGATAGGCTTGCAGTCATATTTGCTTGAACTCAATTTCTTAATAGACATACCTGAGCCAATTGTAATGAATTAGGTTGCAACTTACAATGCACCTTTTTAAATTGTTGTTTGCAGAGCTCAAAGAAAAGTAGATTTTCAAGGTGAGTGCTTGTAATTTGCATTTACGACTTTTTTTGATAGAATTTACCAGATTAAGAAAATTAAATTAACAGAATGTATGGGTTTGTCCATGATTTTTTCTTTTTGTTGATGGTTTGCTTATGATCACTATGCATGTTATTTTCTATCATTCTCTATCTACTTTTTGGAATGTATCCAGTTTCTGTTTATTCGTGTATTCAGTCTTCATTATTGTTGAGTTAATAAGCAGTTCTTTTGGCACCAGGACTGATGTGTGGCTGCAGTGATTCCCAAAATATGTTAAAAATAGACCTGTGCTGCCTGACCCGAATTGCAAATTGGCCATCTGCAGTAATTACAGTAGTAGCAGTAGCAATGCGGTATTGAAGATAATAGTAGCATCTATAAATAGGACTAGCTTCCGCTTCCAGGTAATGTCTTGTGACTGTTTGTGCATAACTAGATCTTCAGGGAAAGCCCCAGTCGCAAAGAGAGACTACAATTCTGCAGTAACAATGAAGGGCTGGCTTTACAAACAGGTGAACAGGTGTTCTGTTTTAGTCATGTAGGTCTTCACTTATTTGTGCAGTTGTCTTTGTTGAGTGATTTGATTGTCGAGCTGCTAATTTGTCTGAAAATGGAATATATTAACCCAGGTTTGCCTGGAAAATAGCCACTAAAACAAAGACTTATATAGGTGGTTGGTAACTAGTGATTAACAGTATGTTTACCATACCTAGTGAAATTAGTTATGAGCACTTTAGTATTGTGTACTCTACAGTTGTTATCAGTGTTTTCTGTGTTAGATTGTGGGTGATAGGTTGACATTATTATTAATGCATTGTCAAAAGTAATATTTTTTGTAAGTGATAACATGTTATTGTATTTAAATGGTTGTGTGTGCGTGTTTCTGTGCATTGGATTAAGCTGACTTATGTCAGCTTTTGAAGTTCTGAGAACACGTTAAAATTGTTTATCGTATCGTATCGTGTGTTTTTAGGAGGGCTCAATGATTAAACAGTGGAAAAAGCGATGGTGTGTTCTCGTCGATTTGTGTTTATACTGCTATGAAGGTAAGCAGTGAAATTTTGTTGCTGAAGTTTAAGGATGGCATCAGACAATTAGCTTTTTCGATGAAAACATATGAGGTTCTTGAAAATGCTTGTAAAACCGTTGAGTTTCAAACTTTAGTTGCAGGTTTTGTTGCTGCTTCTGAACACTGACGTTTTATTTTAAAACGTTTTAGTGAGTGAATCTAAATTAAGTTGATGGTGTTAATTTTTTAGCCATTCATCATTACGTTACTGATGGACATGCTCTGTTGTTTTAAGGACTTATTGAGGAGAGTCTTATGTAACGTTTTATTTTGTGCTGATAATTTTGGTCTGTGAAAAATGCAATTAGGATTGTTGAGTGTTCTTGAAAAGTGTTCGAATGTCTTGTTTCAGCTGTGCTCTGAACTTATAAATAACAAAACAGCTGATTATCTGTTTCTCAGTTTTCATTAACCCTGTTTTTTTTGTAAATAGGCCGTAAGCTGAGCGGTTTCATATAGCGCATTTGTGGCCCCTGCGAACTTGTGCTTTTTAAGTGTACTTAATAATAATAATAATAGCCTATCAAGAACAACTCACATGATCATTGCTGTGAAGAGTCTGTGACTCATTTGCAACTTATGAAGCTGTGTTGACCTGTTTTGATTGACTTAATTGTCAGTATCACAGAGCTACGTGATACATCATTCACCAGTAATTCGGAACCATTGAAAATGATATAACGTTTATTTATGCGCTTTGCAGCTGATAACGAGTTGCAGACTATTGCATCCATCATTCTTCCGGGCTACAGAGTTTCCTCGGATACAAAAGACGACATTTCATCACACAAGTTTGCATTTAAGGTGTGAATGGTGTACTGATTGATCAAATGTTGAATCTTGTCACACTTTTAACTGTGCCACATTAAGGGTTTCAGTGAGTTATGAAAACATTTTTCTCTGTGGAAAGCAATTTGACTTTATTAAACATGCCCACTGTGGTTCGCAAATTCACTGTTGTGGGTGTGGTCATTAATGACAGATTTCCATTGGTGTAAGTTAGGAACTCTGGATGTATGCTAAAAGAATCCACTGTGACTTTGTGTGGTGTATTAGATGTATAATTATTCCAGTAACATATTGCGTTTAGTTGACACTGTTCATTTGTCACCAGAAAGAGCTCATAGACACACACACACGTTGAACGGCCCTTTTTCCAGGACTACCCAGGTGAGCCGGTACCAGAAAGGTAAAACCAATCTGGATTTTACTGAAGCAAGAGACAGTGAGTGGCAATGGCATCAGTTGGGCCATATGCAAAATCCAGTGATAAGGTATTTGCATGGTTTTCTGTCTGGAATGAGGTAAATAGCATCTCGTATCGTAGATTGTTTGCATATGGTTCGGCCGATGCTACTACCACCCCAAAACACCATTATCTCTTGCCTCATTAAGATCCATACTGTTTTTGCCTTTCTGGTTGTTCTAGAAAAGAAGTTATTAAACTGATGTTTGTTTGTGTTGTTGCAGTAACATTACATCAGTGATTTGAAAGACACATACTAAGGGTCAGTGTTTGCAGTTCTGGCAGGTGCTGCAATTGTCAAGATTTTACCAGTTGTTTATATTTGTTTGCAGGTGGAACACCAGAAACTGAAGTCGTTTCATTTTGCGACAGACAGCGACTCAGACAGAGCTGCATGGCTTGACGTACTGACTCATGCAGCAACACTGCAGAATGATGCTGACGATGCTAGGTCAATTTGCTGATCCTGTTTTCTTTCGTTTTGTTTTGTTCTGATTGTGTTGTGTTGAAAGAGTCTGTTTCAGTTGGGCATCATGTGATTTTTTAGTAAAGATTTCAGAGTTTTTGTTTTTCTGTTTTTGCTATAATAGGTCAAGGTCTTTGTCAGTAGTAGATTTATATATTGTGCACAATTGCAAAGCCTCTGATGTGTTGTGTATGCTGCTTAGTAGAATGAAAAAAGAAAAGTTTTATGGTCAGCCACAGGGGTAACTGGATTTAGCCAGTTGCCTTGTTGGCTCTTTTTCTGTGTTTGGATGAGAATCAGCTTAAACAACCAGTTGAAAACTGGAGGATTTTGTTGGAGCGAAGTTTCACTACCTGCTTGCCCTTGCTGACAGCACCAGCACATTCAGATTAGAGAGAAGATGCCAGAATTCTCTTTATCGGTGTTACCTGCACTATTTCTGTACTTCGGTGAACGACAGATGTATGTACAGGATAAATAATATTTCTGTGTACTATATGTTATTGTTACTTGACTATTTTTGCAGGCCTCTGCGTGTTAGTACCAATCTGCGGCGTTTTCCAAACCAGGACCTTTCACCAGCTGCTGATACTGGTATGCAACAGCCGGACTGGGGCAAAGATTCCAAGCCTGGCCACCACTACCCACCAGCCAATGCACGCATGGCTGACTATGAGTATGACAGGGATCGGCCATATCCAGTTTCTGTTGTGGATCCACGTGTGCATACGGGTTACGTTGTTGAGGGATATCCCGAAGAAGTTGTCATGCGGAAAAAGCCTGACGATAGACCGTACTACCAATATCACCCACAGCGCAATGGTTTTGAGAATCGTCCAGAACGCGTTCACACTAGGCAGCCTGAGGAGTATGTCCCAGGTGGACAGTCACCCACCAGAGCTGTCCGAAGTCCAGTTTCTGGCAAGCCGCAGGATCTGTATGCCAAGGTAGTTAGACCTTCGGAACGCGACCAGAACGCGATGCCTAGACAGCCATATAATGTGGACCCCGTTTGGCCAAGCTACGATCGAGGTCCTGATGTTAGTATGAGTTCCAGTGCCAGCTTCTCACATCGTCCTGACGGTGGACGTGTGGATGATCGATGGCGACCTAGTCCGTCGCCGGCTGATGTGATACAGCAGAGAAATTTACAGCCCGCTCGTGACCACAACCACAACATTAACAAGTATGGCTGCAACGATTAATAATTTAATGCGTTATTCAAATAATTGATTGATTGATTGATGAAAAAGTTTACATTTTTGCCTAGAAATCAGAAATTATAAGTTTTTAATATTGTAAATAGGCATAGTCAGATAATTGTGCATTTTCATGTGAAAGGGGAGAGTTCGGATGCTTTACGGTTGCATGGCATACTAGCACTACCATTAGCAGCCTAGCTGGAAATAGAACATTTCTCACTCTCTGTCTAGAAGATGGTAATGCCATCCCGTTTTATGCTGATAGCTGAAATAAAAAAACATTGAAGATATGTAACATAAGCTTTAGTGGAATCTGTTTAAGTCTACACCGCAGTTAGGACAAAGCCTTGCCAAAACTCTGCATATCCATTTGCTGTGGTATCCCATTCAGCTGCGTACATTTTGGAATTTTTACTTAGTAATGTTTCAGTTAATCAGTTGTAGTTTATTGTTTATTTTGACTAATTGATTAGCAAAATGATGTGGTGAAACTTGCAGCTCTATTAATAAGCCACCGTCGAGCACTGATGGTCCAAGCCAGACAGCCTCCCAGCCGCGAGTTTACCGTCCTGGTCAGCGACACATTGACGGAACTCCAATGTTTGGCGACCCATCGAAGGATCCTTCGCGCCAGCAAATGACCTCCTCAAACACTCGTCCCGATCACCTGCCATTGCCAGCATCCATGCGCGGTCAATACATTGACGAACTAGCAGCTACGAAGACTCCACACACACAGGAGGACTTGTTGCAGGCCAAAGCTTTGTCACAGCAGCGTCATGGCCAGCCTCCGTACTTCCAGTATCCAGAAAACGATACTCCTCGGAAGGTGAGTTTCTAGTTAGTATTGCCATTATTATGCACAGTATTTTGGTGTTAAATAAAAACACTGAAGGTGAGTTTTATTTACTGTATAATGTTCTGTTTAATATGCATTCCTGTATTGTATGATTTGCTTCAGTGCTTTGACGCTGTTGGTTGGGCAGCAGGAAGAGCATCCGGCCTGTAAAAAACTGAGTGGTGCGGTGCTGGCACGGTTATCTGTCTGGAGCAAGGTGCAGACTTACGTATGGCCCAGCTGATGCCACTGCCACTCACTGTCTCTTGCTGCAGTAAAATCCAGATTGGTCTTACCTTTCTGGTGCTGGCACACTTGGGTAGTCCCGGAAAAAGGGCCGTTAAATGTAAAAATATTGTATGATTTACAGGCCAATAACTTGAAGGGAAAATTGATGTTTGCATATATAGTACTCACCCATTCTTTCATGGCACTAATATGGAGTCGTTTTCTTTATGTTGCAGTAAGCAGTTGTTAATTGCTGAATTGTTATTATTTGTGGTATGTTTAGGTTAAAGTTTATCTGATGCTTCATTTTGTTGTTATAGGCTTGCAGATTGCATTTTATGTCAATGTTGTTGTTCTTTATTGATCTGTTATTTCTGTTTTTTGTCCATTTGTTTTCTGTGTAGACTCATAACAGAACAAACTAGTAGTTTCAAGCATTCTGTAGTTCTGAAATTTATATAATATTTTCAGTCATGGCAGACTTTAAACAAGAAGAGAAAACTAGTGAACTTGTTTCTATATTTTACTGATTTTTATATTGTGTGATTTGAGTAGATAATGTATTGTAGACTGGCCAATCTCCAAGGAATGCTCGGCGCAACAATGTAACACAGGAAACTCAACCTGTTGGAAGAGAAGGTAAAATTAAGCACACACTATTAACACAATTACCACTAGTTTTGATTTTTTATTAAATCTGGCTCGTTTTCCAGAGTTAAAAGTTTGAATGGGTCTCCCAAATAATGAACTTACAGAATTTGTGGAGCAGACACACCACTTAGATATTTTACCATCGTTGCTGACATTGGAGATTGCGTTTTTGAGAAGCAATGTGTTTCCTTATGTGGACCAAGAAAGGATGATACCAGTGGGTGATTTTCCTGGTAGAGTTCAATACTCTGAGTTTTCTTCGATGCTTTAACATTGCTGGGTTATAGGAAGGGCATCGTGGCTTGTATAAAACTTGTTGCACCTTTCTCCAATGGCTTTCGTCATTTAATCTGAAACAGAGAAACAAGGCTGATAGGGAACCAGCTAACCAACGTTTACCTGGAAAATGGTCATTAGAATTGTGGTGATGGCAGTGCTTGCATTGTGATAATATGCAACTATCGATTATGATCAGTGTATTTTTTCTTTATATTTGCTAGTATGCTTCTAGCATAAGAGCGTGAAAGTGTGTTTGCATGGTTTAGGTTTTTACTGTAGTATAAGAGAGGTGGATAAGAAATAGTGCTGTTGGTGGATTGCTGTAGTGAATTTTCTAAAGTTTTTATTATAACTTAATTGTTGCATCCACGTTGCTTTGGGTTTGTAGTGATTCTTTCACGTTGCTGCTTTTTGTTATATGATTAGATGATTCTAAAATTTAGATTGCTTGTATTTGTCAGTTTACCATGCCAGTGCAATTCTTTGACAGATATTGCCACATCACATAATTGTGATTCCAAACATTTTAATCTATTTTTAATGCCGTTGTTGGACTTCTGTAAATTGTTATTATTATCGTTATTTTGATATATTGCTGGTAAGGAGGACTTGGAAGTGAAAAAGAAAAGTTAAATAAAGCTGGAATGACTCTCGTTTAATGTTATTTTTATCTGAAAAAGTTTTCTGAAACATGATTGAGTTGAAACTTTGGGGATCAGCACTTATATGTATTGTAATCAGAATCGCATGTTACAAGATCAGCAAAACTTTCTAAAATTTGTGACATAAGTCTGACAGAAAGCAAACAGTTACGTCATTATTATTATTATTATTATACTTATTCGTTTATTTATGCTCCATTGAAATAAACTTCTGCGGGTGATTGTACGGGTTGACATGTGGTTGTATCACTCTCTTACGATGTGAGTTACTGTTGCTACTTTCAGGCGGTTGGAATGACTCCCGTTTACCATACAACTTGCCTAGCCATGCTGTTGGTAACGGATCGCAAGATATCCCACTGAACAGTCGTTCTGCATCAAATATGGTTGACAATGACAGTTTCCTTGGGCATGAGGTTGGCGTGTGGAAAGGATCGGAAGCATCGTGGAGAGGTGATGATCTAAATCGGACGTTGACCCCACAGCCTGCATATAATGCTCCGGTAATGGAACGGGGCACGCCACAAGAACAGAGCTCTTTTAGAATCGTCGATAGCGATCTGAGCTTCACAGCAAGTGATCGGAACTGGAAGGCACCAGGACGAGATGAACCAAGCAGTGGAGTCCCACTAGAATATGACTCCGGCCGACAGAGGGATTTTGTCGATGTGAGACCATCAAATAGCAATGCATTGGCTGCCAATGAAGGCCGGGGGCCTCGCAGAATGTTGAATGGTACAGGCGCTGACAGATATCCAGCTGTTCCTGCGTCGCATGAAAACAGACCATGGAATGGTGCAGGTTAGGACATTTTCAGCTGCTGACTGCAGAATGGCTTCAGTGCTGCTTCGTTTGTGGCAGTGGCGTTTGTTTAGTTAATGCTCAGTTTTACTCTTTCAAAAGATTTCGTTCTGTTTTACTTATATCAGAAAACGTAGCAACAGTTATACTTACTGATGCTGCCATAGTAATAGGGCTTTCTGTGGCATTTGTTTGTGCACGATATATAGAAGTTTTGAGCTATCTACAGAAAAGTTGGTACGTGATATAGTTCATGGCAGTCCCTGCTCATGTATTACCTTAACGACAAAAGGTTAGGGTTTGGAAGGTGTAGGTCTGTATGTCAATACAACTGCACATTTTCTAGTTTTTGGCGTTTTGTTTTGCAGAGAAGTCGCTTTTAATGTTAACAGTTATAGATTCGTCAAAAAATCAAATCCAAAATTAATGTAGAGTCATGGAATACACCATTAAACTTAGGCAACTTTTTAATAGGCATTTTCTATGTGCCTTGATTAGTAGATCCTTGATCTTTTTTCTCATTTGTTGCTGAAGAAAACGTTAGGTATAATTGACGCAGGTTTTCGTAAGCTGATTGCTCTGAAACCCAACCAGCGGTGTCAGTGTTATTTAAAGCACTGACTGCAGCCTGAGAAAATCGTTTATTGGATCTTATATTTCTGGGTCTGATAACTGATTTTAGAGGAAAGGAATGCCATACTGCTTTTGGACAGTCTCTGCAACAGCATTGAAGTAGGCAGAGTAGTTTAAGCTGACTCTTGTCAGCTTTTGAGCGCATGTTAAAATAGCATCTCATGTCATGACAACAACAGCCACCATTTTATGGCCATTATACAGGTCAACCTGTGTTAGCTGGCACCTCCAGTTAAGACCTGGATGATTTTGTTGGTGCAAAGTTTTACGCCCGCATGCCCTTGCTGACGGCAACAGTGCATTCGGATTAGGGAGAAGACGCTGGAGTTCTCTACGGTGTTATGTACAGTGTCTACGTACCTCCTACAACCCCACTAAAATTGGGATAAATA
>Ga0126334_10000570_pt1 | contig 10863 bp, 10 predicted proteins | sample InaspJWI49metaG_FD_94491 | JGI IMG/M metagenome (GOLD analysis project Ga0126334, IMG submission 94491) | Marine gutless worms symbiont microbial communities from Oahu, Hawaii - Inanidrilus sp. 2 OAHU.JWI-49 metaG | ecosystem: Host-associated > Annelida > Digestive system > Unclassified...
ATCAATATTACTGAACAACAATTGTCCATGCTAACATCAACTTCACTAACTGTGAATAAATTCCACAATATTTACTAATATTGTTTCATTAAACAACAAAAATTCATTTAACATTTAAACCATCACTGTCACTATCTCTGCCTCTAGTGATGGGCCGATTCTCCAGTTTTGGTGACATAATTCCACAAGCTATTATGTGCATGTTGGACTGTCTATTAGTGTAAGCAATTATATTTTACATGTATAAAGCCAAAGTATGAATGGGCGTCGTAACATCTTTACACATCAGATGGTTATATAATTTATTGAAATAGTTGGCTTGCACATTTTTATTTATGTTGTTCATTTATAGTAATTATGATGCAGTTTCTTGTAAAATATTGTCTACTTCAAGAAATATTTCCAGTTGGACAGCTGTCACTTTTAGATGCAATGTATCACCATTTTAATGAAATTGTTTTGCAGTGACTGGTTTGCACAGTGTTGTTACTTTTTCAACCAGCTATGAATGCATAGAAACTGTAGGTATTGACACTGTGAGTATTGTAGGTGTTAGTAAAACTATTAAATGCCACACTTATTACAAAAGTAGGTATATCATATTCGTTCTGTGTGTTGCTACAATCTCAAAATTTATGGTGGACAATTTACTTACATGCTGAACTTAGATGTTGGTTGTGATAGAGATTTAGTTGTACATGGTATCAGCTATCAGTAACTGGTCTTGAATAAAGTTTGTGGTGACTTTATATTCAGTCATATAGTTGGCAGGCAGTCTGTTGCATTTTGACTTTCAGTGTTACTTGTTATTGTCATTAAAATATTGTGGATACAATGTATTTGTCTGCAATAACTTAACAGTGATAGTAGTGAAGAAGTTTATTTTGCCTCCCGCCAATGATGTCTGTCCCATGCCTCTAACTTAAACCGATGTGTTTTACAGATGTGGCTACTGTACAACACTAATAGGAAATCTCGTACTGTGAGTCAAACCCACCAATCATCGTGGCCGTATATCCTTGAGGCTGAAAACTTCAAACTGCGTATAGACTTTGCAGCCAGTTGTACAACCATTTGGTTGAAACATTTTGAATATTCATTCAATCAAATGCACCACATCGTCCACACAGCCGCCTTGCTGTGACGCAGTGACGTCACAAACATCCTGGCTGGCCGGCTTAACGCCGCTTTGCTGGACTCATTTGCATAGTTTATCCCATGGGTTGTACAACCGGTTGTGAAGTGTAAACACTGTGTTACGTGTCAGTATCTCGAAAACGAAAATTCAGCGAGAGAGAACTGTGGTTACTACTACACGTCAATAGGAAGTCGGAGGCTTGCTATCCCAAAGCGCCGTCATAAGTGTGGCATATCGTTTCGCAGGCTACATTAGTACATTATGACAGACGCAGCGATCACAGATTCAGTTATGCACATGTATGAACGCGTAAGTTTTATAACTGAACAAGCTGCCGGGTGGCAGTTTTGTACAACGGAACGCAAAGAACAACTAGAAAGTGGCAGTCATATTGATATGCAGACCCATCACGCATCTCCTGCTCTAACCCATCTTTTGGCCTTTTACCCGCAAGTTCTTTTTGTTACTGCGACATATTTCTGTAGGCTGCTGCTGCCTCATTAGCGTCATAACATATTCGTTTAATCACAACTGTCAAACCGCAGGTGTACATCAGAATAAAATAATATGTAGGCCTAGCAATATACAAGTTAATAAACATCCTGATACAAAACTCAATGATAAAATTACAGTCAGTTAATCGAGAGATACGGTCGGATAGTTGTTAGTACGCCTGTGCAACGGATGAACAGACACATTCGTATTCGTGTATTAGTGCAAAAGTTGACAAAGTGCCCTTATTAGCGGTAGAACACAGACCCTAGGAACTCCATAGTCCAGTTCATTCATGCATATTCAGCCACCCCGTCATTTTGCCAATGTTAGGCATGCTGGTAATATTTTGATAAGTGCATTTAAGGAAACAAGTGTTAGTGAACAGACATGTCGCGTGACTTGACGGCATCGACCTGAAATGCAGTGTACGACCTCGTAGAAAGCTTGTAGGAATGGCGCGTGGTGTCCTGCCGAAGCAGCGGCGTGTAACGGGAAAGAATAAAGTAAGAAGCACTCGGCGTCATCACCTTCATGTCGTCGCTTTTACACAGGTGAATCTACGTAGGACAGGTGAACTGAGTCGCTAGGGAAACATCTGCCCCCTAAAACTGCCCCTCTTCCCCCCTAAAACTACTATCATCATTTTATTTGCCCAATAATACGCGCATCTACGTCGATACACTTGAGAAGAGCTGGACAGCAAGGTCCGACAAGAACACTAACAGCTGTCCTTAAACGTTAATAAAACAATCACTGGGTACATAGCTACCATACAAGTAAAATATTACAAACAAACAAGAAAACTAGAAAAAAATCAACCTTTTTAATGTTATTCCTAAAAACATTTAAAGATCAAAAATTTACGGTAGATGGTAGTGGATTAAAAAACATTTACTACTCTGTCAACGAAAAACTTTTGTCCAATGCTGGCTGTGCATTTAAGCTTAAGCAGTTTATACTTATGACCCCTAGTGTTAGTGGTAGTACTCAGTGCAATGGCGGACAATACTCAATATTCAACAGACCTGCGCGGACATCTGCCCACGAGCGTAGGGTTCCGGAGCTAATCCCGGTTCTTGGCAGTCAGCCTGCAGGTGACGTGAGTCATAAACCCGGCGGTAGGCTGCCATTACTTTCCGCCAGGTCAGGGTATAGAGTTATAGGGTTAGAGGTTATGTTTAGGTTATTATTAAGGTCAAAGTTTCTGTTAGGGTTTAGGACTATGGTTAAGGCTAGAGATAGGATTACGGTTATTAAGTAAGTAAGCATATTTGTATTACGCGCAAAAAAAATCAAAAATCACGTGCGATTTATAGGCCATGAATAAATGTTTTCAAATATCACCTAGGGCTAGTTGACTGTTAGGGTTAGGTTTAGGGCTGGGGGCAGATGTCCACGATGGTATTTTTTCGAGGGGGGTAGTTGTCCGGGGGGCAAATATCCTACACTCAAACTGATTCCTTGATGGCGGTCATATCACATTCGAAGGACACGCTCCAGTGAAGCTTAACGAAAAAGAACCAGGTGCCCTGTGCTGCTGCTGCCCACCGTGAGGGCTATACCACAGAGCCCTCTTTCACACGACTATTCGCTGTAATTGTCGCCTGTGACTCATAGCCAACAGAGCATACACGGTGCCGCAAAAAAAGGTCACGGCGTGTCGAACAAGGAGGCAAAGTTTCTGTTAGGGTTTAGGGTTGGAGAATAGGATTACGGTTATTAAGTAAGTAAGTAAGTATTCTAGCCAGTAGCCCCTTACTTCTCCCAACGCCGACCTATTTTTTCGAAATTTAGTCGTCGCGAGACACGGCAATATAATATTTGAAATAGTTATCATTAGCGGATCCTGAAATAATTTTATTATTTAGACTCTGTAAAAATTCGTGATTGGCTGATTCGTTGATTAAACGTCATTGAAAGACTCAAACATGTTGGTGCACTTTTTGATTGACTGTGGCCAATGGTCCGGCATGTGTGATTCATTTTACATTGCTATAACCAGTGCAAAAGAGAAAAGTCGCGCTTTAGGGCACTGATTTGAAACTGACAGATTTATGATTGTAATTTATAATAGGCCTGTTTCGAATTTTTCTGTTTAGACTTAATTGTAGCTTGTACATGGTGGCCCAGAAAGGTACCATTAATGCGCTAGGTGGTTTTTCATACATTTTACTATTTTTATTAATGATTACTAGAATCCAAGTAAACGGCTGGTCAGTGTTGTTGTAAGCGGACTTGACATATGAACTATGAACTACAGTCTTCGAATTGAAGTGATGGCTGCATATCGTGTCGGCCACAGGGGCCAACATCTTTGTTTTCATTAGCAGCGTATAGTTAAGTGCTTCTTATAGTGGCCGCGGGCATAATTCATGGCATGACGTGGCCCAGCTGCGTCGAAATGGCGACTCCAAAGGTTCGGCTTCACAGCAGCGCTTCGGCTTCGTGCTTCCATCGACCGGCGTCAACAACCGGAGCATTAATAACTCGGTTATAAATCGCCGCACAGCGGCGGAGGCAATTAAAGCGGTGAGCATATGCTCGAGGCCACGGTAATTTCATTACAAAGAAATATCTCCAGCTCGGCCACTGCCTTCTTCGAGTTTGTCGTTGAATGGCGTATAGGCCAATGGAGAATTATAGACTACAACAGAAACCACCCCACGTCTAAAATTTAAACATCGTAGCCTCCTTTCCACTGCCAACTCATGTTCACTGAAAGTGATTTTTTGAACAAGACTGTTATTGTTCATTAATTTTTTCACAATTACCATACTCCGACTAACTCATTTGTTACTTACTTACTACTAATGTGTGACGAACATTAGAAAAAAATGAACTGCCACGGTTTGGAGGCGTTAATGTTGACCAGTAAGTATCAAAGCTATTAAATGTATTTAACAGCTTTGCTTTGTGGAAATAGCTACAACCAGCGTTTGGGAGTAATGCTTCTAACTTTAAGTAAATAAGCAGTCACAAAAAAACAATATCACTGTAAATTTCGTACAGAGAGGCCAGCGTATAAGGTAAAAGTGAGATCCGTGCGGCGCTGCAGTCCTAGTTAATAATTTGATGATGTCGATAATTAAATTTGCACTGATTACTGATTAGGCCTACAATTTTGGCACTTGGGTTATCTACAGCTCGATCAGTCGCCGACTGCGCTAGCGTATAGCGGTAAGCGTATACTTGAGACATTCAAGTCCGTTCTAATATAGGCCCTAATTTACTTCATGCAACATGGGTCATGGATGGAAAAATATCTTGTCTGACTGAGTACAGTAAAATAAATAATAAAATATATGAATGTTCATTATCTCAATCAATCAATCAAGACTAAAAGTTGACAAACCGCAACAAGACAAAGTAAAATAAATATGTATGCTAAAATGACTTAAAAATAAGATGTACAATGATAAACAATTACGATAAACTAAACCTAAACACGTGGACGGTAAGACTGAATAAGAGTAAATGTATATGTGTATTTTCGCCAACCTTTCGTCTTATTTTGAAGTTTTGTGCCTCGGACCCCGGGACTCAGTCTGCCCTTGACACCGTTAGGGGACTTCCGTCTTCTGTTTCCCTATTGCAGAATTCTGGCTACGCCGATGGACTGACAATAGGTAATACACGTGCACATATCGTGCGCATTCTCAGTTTTCGTTTTGGCGGGAAAATGTCGGAATGTCATGCAAATCGTATTGTTAGAATCGCCGAGTGTCAGCGTGTCACACGTCCACGGCTGCGCCTCGCAAAGCGCTGTCATGACGAGTAACGTGTCTGCAGCAAGCAATACAGTACAGGTGAAGGTATGACATTTGCCATCGGACAGTCGCCCCCCCCCCCGGACATCTGCCCCGAGGACATGCGCCCCAGGACGTATGCCCCCTTTCAACAGTTGCCCCCGGACAATCGCCCCCACTCGGGATTTAAACGTGATAGCGACCTGATAAACTATCGTGACGGGCCGATGTCCGGGGGGGCGATATATTGGAGGGGGGCAGATATTCGGAGAGCAGTAATTGTCGCGAGGGCAGGTGTCCGGGGTTTGATGCTGTCTGAGGGCGAATGTTTGGACTGTCTGTACAGGTAGGCAGATTGATACATGGCGCCGGCCGTTGCGCCAAGGTATGCCTCGTCCATTCGGCGTGGTCATCGAAGTGTGGAAGCGACAATTGTCAGTCGCGCAGGTGCAACCGTGAGCGCTCGCTCGTCTCGGCGATGCCATATTAGGCTAAAGTTTAGCGGCGCTCGGCCTTGGTCGGCAGACAGCATCAGTCGAGCTGGTCGGCCGCACTCTGTTCACGACAGCGCGAAGGCGTCGACGACGAGCGAGCCGATTCTGCAGTTGGCCCGCTTGCACGGCGGACGACGTTATCGCTGACTGAAACATCGCATGAACACGGAGTCAGTACTATTGTGCGCATGCAAAATGTAGCTTTTAAGGAATTTTCGGATTAATTTGGTGTGTTCGAGTAGGAAAACTGCCACTTGAACAGTAGGGTTTGTAGATCGATATAGCTATAGTTTAAATTCGAGACCTACAGATCGATGCGTTTGGTACACTCTGTGTTTGAGTTGACCGCATCAGTAAATGAAATATAACTTCCGCCTATGAAAATGCCAAAGATATACATGTATACTTTCACGTTAAATGACTAACAAATACTCTCGTGACGTCAGTGCACGAAAGCTGTTTTTAGTAGAATGAATGACGTGCTATGCGGCGTGTTGACAACGCCCCACGAAAAAGGCTTGTGAATATCGTTAACTTCCTATTTTATCTGCGATCTACATTATAACAGCTAAATTTTGTATCGTGTTGGCCACCAGTTCTGGCTAGCTGCTGTGCTAGCAGGTGCTTGCAGGTGTACGAACGGTGACTGGAGGGCGCAAGAAGACGCGCCGTCATTGTGGACGAGTGTGCTTCTATCGCATGTTAACTGATTTCTCTCATGACTAGAAACACACTCATCCGCGCTTGGCTCGAGCGCAGACACCGACTGACCGCCTCCGCGTTCCTCCGATTTCCGGACTTCAGCACGACGAACAAGAAAGCAGGTGGTAGTTCGTTACATAGGCCTACGTTGTGTTCATAGGCCCATGTGGGGGGGGAGTTCGGATCAAGATACTTCGACACTGGTTTCGTGGGTCCGAACTGTACGGACACTTCTGCGCTGCGAAATGTTCTCGTTATCAAATGTCCGAAATCCCTAAGGCTATGTGGAACAAAGTTTCCAGCTGCGAGTGTGGGTTAGATTGTGGACACTGGAAAACAGAGTTGTTTATTTGCCTTAGAATCAGAATTACAAAATATTGTGTGGCATTAAACGTAACTGATAACAGAACGTTGCTTGTTTTAGCGCATTACAACCACACGATTTAATGCCACCATACATTAACAGTAAAATAAAAATATCGTACGAACGAAATTACGCAAACATAAAAATGTACTAGAGAAATGTGCAGTCGTATCTGCCTCTCCCCTATCACCCAAGCCATCCAAATACGGTAAGTAATAATAAACAAAATAAAAACTGTACTAAGCAAACGTAAACAGTACAGAAGATAAGTACCAGGGAAATGTAACGATCAGTGCTTTTTTGTAAAAGAATATTTTCCGGTACCGTCATCCGGTGGCAATCAATGTAAAAACCGGCATGCCCCCATATGGCATTTTGGCTAATCACAAAATTAAAATGTGCCATAATTCAATGAAAAAATAATGATACAAAAGATTACTCAGAACGATTAGAATTTCTGAACAGTGAACCTTATTATGTGAGCAAAAAAATTGTTAACCAGTCGTCAGATTTTCCGGTACGCCGTACCGGCTCGTACCGTCACAAAAAAGCACTGGTAACGATGAAGTACGGGTCCGGGACTGTGCAGTGCCGTCCGAAACTGGTGTTGTCAGTGAAAGGTTCAGCGGCCAATTGGCCAATTCAGTTGGCCACTGGTCGAGTCGACCCACCGGTCGGGTCGGGTTGGGTCAGGTTAAATCTGTGAATATATGCAGTCGTTTTTGACTTTGCGTGAACCACTTTTTTCTGCTCATAATAGGCCTAGTCGTTCTTGCAACAAGATGACAGGCAAGCGACATAGAGCTGCGGTGAGCTGGCTGAGTCATTAGTTCCAGATTTAAGTCGCTCTTCTCGGTGGCTGCGTGAATCGTCAGGGCTGCAGTGGGTATGGGGATTCCCATGGGTATGGGTATGAGGACGGTGATGAAACCCCATGGGCCTGTGGGGATTCTGCGGAGATTTTCGAAAATGAGATTAAGCGGAAACGCGTTAAACACGCTAAATGTCGTAGTCGCTGTTTGAAATGCATCCGAAATGGCACTTTCGTTTCATGATCAAAGCTACACTGCACGGGCAGTCCAGTTTGTAATTTATTTTGTTTTACTGGCATTTTTTCATTATAATTACTGAATACACACAGCATAAACATGCTTATTTTTAAATGCATGTATCGAAAAGACACAGGGTGTGCGGTATAGGTATGGAGGAATTTGGGGTTTTGTGGGTATGGGGATTCTTTCGGAATTTCCAGAGGTTTTTCTGTGGGTATGGTATAGGTATGGGGATTGAAATCCAATCCTGACGGCAGCCCTGTGAATCGTTCGTGCATACATTGGTTGAACTGCAACGCAGTGTCCCACACTGCCATAAGACGCCAGTTCCATCGCTTCAGACAATTTACGACTTCAACTGTAAAGTGCGGTCTCCTACTGAACCGTGGATATCGCTGCGTAACAGATAACTCATAGTTCTACAGCGTTCAAGTGCATCCTGTTGTGTTGCGCGTTACTCGTACAGTTCAGTTGACTGGCTTTTAAACTACCCAGACAATGAAGATCTTTCTTTGCCAGACGGCCATTAACTGATAGACCCTAGTTACTAGAGCGCGTAGTTCGTTACATTCGACTGAACTTTCACTCGTCGTTGATCGTCTGTACAGCAAACAGCGTGACTTGCAGAATACAGCAACAATTTGTAGTTTACACATTATTTTTGCGTTTAGAAACACTGTATACACTTTCAATAGACAACACTGTTAACACTACAAGCGCTAGAAAACTAGAAAACGTTTTAAAAAATATAATAATCGGGATTAGACCCTGTGTCTGAATTATGCGCTATGAATGCGGGTCGGGTAATTTCATGCAGACCAGTGGTCGGGTCGGGTCCAGAACAGACTGACCCGTGGCCAACTGTGGCTTAAACTAGCAAGTGCAATATAATGATAAACTAAACTTGTTGAAAAAATAAAACTAAAAGGTCGAAAGTACAGCTGGATACAATAATTTCATGCAGTCACAAATTACTAGCCTTTATCTCACATCCTTTCTCTCTCAATCTGCATTGGCCGCGTCTTTGTGCGCGTCAGCATTTGAATTTGAATCATGAAGTCATTAATAATTAAACACGTTGACTCACTGTTACTCATACATCTGTGGCTCGTAAATAACAGGAGCGCAGGCATTTCGATTTGCTTCACGTGCTCTAATAGTGCTACAGTATGCTAAGAATTTATTAGCCTCTCTGTATACGAGGCCGCGTCGAATCGCAACAATTAGCGACACACCGTCGCCATCAAGTATAGGCCTAGGCCTCTGTCGCAACTCGCTATAGAAACTGATAATTTCGCATCATCTACCACTTCTAACGAAGTTTAGACTGCCGTCATTAACACGATGACCGTTGCACACTTTAATCGACGTCTTCGGGTTCTTCAAAATTTCAGTGAGTAAGGTCGAGCTGTGTTAAGACATTCACTCTGGCTACAAGCTGCTGGATCGAGCCTCGAGGTCATTCGAGCTGTAACTTCGTGTCAAGCCAGTAATGTCATACTTGAGTGACAGAGGAAGGTAACACGAATGGTGGCTTTTTCAAGTGGTTTAGCTTGGAAACAGACCCACTGTCCATTTCAAAGACACGCCAATCCCAGTTGCCTCCCCTTTACACCGCTTCTATACTGTTCGAACGTCAAGTAATAGTCGGACATAATGTTATTACGCTTACAATAACTGTCATACAGTGTAACCCATTAAAGCTCTACAGAATATTGTCATGTGCAGGGGTAATTCTCGTAATGCCTTTCAGCTGGTGCGAACAAATAATCGCCTCGAGTATGCAATGCATAATTGGTCGTGGGTGCACGCTGCGCCGCGCCACAGTGGGTGGTCTCTTAAGCACGGTCCTCCTCGTCGCACACGCGGAAATGCACGTCATCGCGTCGACATTAGAAATCGAACGGGTTCGATTTTCCGGTTGGCGCGCGTGCAGGCGATTGGCAGAATGCACAGGGCAGCAGATCTGCATGCGAGGAGCTGGAACGCAGCGTTCAATTAGAACGCCCAGCCGTGACCGGACATTCCCCCCGGACATCTGCCCCTGATTAGAGTTCAGAGTTATGGGATTACAGTTTAGTTTACGGTTGGGGTTATTAGGGTTGGGTTATTAAGGACAAAGTTAGTGTTACGGTTAGGACTCCCTAACCCTATTAATACTAATTCTGTACCTAATCTGTATGGCACAAACAATGCCCCGTTCGCAACCGAAAATATACAGAAGAAATGACGTGTCATATTTAAGGCTAGGCCTATCAGTGATTTCCTGTGTTTTGAATGCCCATAGCGGCCGATACGCCGATGCATTAATTAGCTACTGTACTTCGGGTAAGGTTGGGCCAGGTACACTACAAGAAGTGGTGCTAGTTTCTGGGACAAGTGTCCGAGAGGGCAATGTGCTACGTTCGTGCTTAGCAGTCGCAACGGCAGCAGCAGCAGCAGCAGCTGAGTCTGCAGACAGACGGCAAATGTCATCTGCGGCCGAGACCGTCCGGACCGTGCAGAGAGGACCGGCGGCGTACAATAAATTCCGGGAACGGTCGAACGGCGGTTTTGAGATTGACAGATGCACGCAGCTGGACACTGGCTGACCACAGATTGACCAGTGAGTGACCGGGTCTGCAGCGTCTGCACGGCTAACCTCTCAGCCTCGTTACTTCAGCGGTAGTTCGCGATGTCGTCCAGAACAAGTCTGTACACTCAAGATCGGGTATATTGAATCGGCAGAGCAGAGCAGAACGGCAGAACTGAACAAAATATCAAAATTGACGGTTAAACTGCAGATAATTTCGACAGAACATGATTGCAGAATGTAACTCCTATTGGCAAAATATCACTTGTACTGGCAGAATATGACTTATATTGGCAGAAC
>Ga0126334_10000571_pt1 | contig 10845 bp, 9 predicted proteins | sample InaspJWI49metaG_FD_94491 | JGI IMG/M metagenome (GOLD analysis project Ga0126334, IMG submission 94491) | Marine gutless worms symbiont microbial communities from Oahu, Hawaii - Inanidrilus sp. 2 OAHU.JWI-49 metaG | ecosystem: Host-associated > Annelida > Digestive system > Unclassified | place...
ACTTTTTGTTACCGAAGTTCTTGACTTGTAGAGCCCATAAGACGCGGCCCTGCGGGCTGCCCTGCGCTTCTCGGAAAGGGCGCGCTCAGCACAACTCGCTGCGCTCAGACAAGCACTTCGCTTTTGTCGCCCTTTCCTGCGATGCTCGGCGCCTCTTAAAGGGGAGTTCAAACCCTTAAAACAAAGTCAGCCCCCTTTGAGGGGGCTTCATGATGCCTCCCGTTCTGCGGGAGGAGCATCGCCTTCCAGACGGTGAGCATGAACCTACCTTTGATTATCTATGTATTCACGGGGGCCCTTGTCTTTGTCCTGGGACTGCCGTTTTTACTGATCTATGTCCTGGCCACCGGCAAGCACCTTGAAAGTCTGCCCAATCGACTGGGATATTACCGCCGCCGTTTGGGGAAAAAAGATGCCGACCGCATACGCATATGGGTGCATGCGGCCTCCGTGGGTGAAGTCGCCGCGGCCGCTCCGATTGTTGCCGAACTTTCCGGTGATATGCCAACAACTGAATTCGTGCTCTCCACGACCACCGCCGCTGGGCAGGCTGCGGCCCGCGAGAACCTGGGCTCGCTGGTCACCTGTGTATACGCGCCGGTTGATTTTCTGGCCGCCGTGGCCCTGGCCCTGCAAACCGGGCAACCGGATTGTCTGGTATTCGTAGAGACTGAAATCTGGCCCAACTGGCTGTCTCTGGCACGGCGGGCCGATATTCCGACAGTCCTGGTCAACGGCCGCATTTCGGGTCGCTCGATCAAAGGGTACCGCCGCATACGGTCACTGGTTGGACCGGCATTAAGATCAGTAGCTGCCTTCAGTATGATCGGGCCATCCGACGCGGAGCGTATAAAATATCTGGGGGTGCCGGAAAATAAGATTATTGTTAACGGCAACGCCAAGTACGATCGCCTGGCCGGTGCCGCAACCCCCGCAACGGCGGAAGCTATGGCCACCCTGTTCAACCTGAACGAAGAAATTCCGGTTATGGTGGCCGGCAGCCTGCGTCGCGGCGAAGAAGCCCTACTGCTCGATGTCTTTTTGCAAATCCGCCAAACGGTCCCGGACTTCGTTTGTATTATGGCGCCCCGCCATCTGTACCGGGTCGCAAAAATTGCCGAGCGGGCCACAGCCCTGGGAATCGATTTTCAATTGCGTTCCGGGCTGCAGCCGCCCGGTCGGCAGCGGCGGTCCGCGTTGGTGATCCTGGATACCCTTGGTGAACTGCACGCCGCCTACAGTGTGGCCACGGTGGTTTTTTGCGGCGGCAGTCTCGTTCCGCTGGGCGGCCAGAATGTACTGGAAGCAGCGGCCTGGGGCAAACCGGTCCTGTTCGGTCCTTCCATGGAGGATTTCCAGAGGGAGAAGGAGTTGCTGGTGGCCTCCGGCGGCGGTTGGGAGGTGCTCGACCCGCGGGCCCTGGCCGATAAAACGCGTTACTATCTTACGCACCCGGAAGAAGCCGCACGGGCCGGCAAAGCCGGCCGGGCGATGGTCCGGGCCAATACCGGCGCCGCCCGCAAACACGCCGATATTATTTTGGGCCAGCTAAAATAGGGTCTTGATATTGCTTGGGAAGTGGGGGTTGGTTTTTAAAACCCTTCAGACTTCAACCGTTCACCTTCTGTCTACCCCGCAACCAGTGAACCCTGCCCAGTAGCCTCCAACACTGTCCGCCAGAGTTTCCCATGGGGCAGGACCTGCTTGCGTTTGCCCACCGATGCGATCAGGGGGATATGCACAAAATGGTTGTTCCAGTGCCCGATCAGCAGTTTGGTCTTTCCCGCCAGACCCGCGTGGACCGCGTCGCGGCCCAAGAATCCACAGAACACACTATCATTGGCATTGGCCGGCAGGCTCCGGATCATGTAGCTCGGGTCGATGTACTTGAGGGAGATATCAATCGACTTGCTTTTAAAGTGGGCCGTAATTTCTCTTTTGAGTAGTTGGCCGATATCTTTCAGGCGAATGTTGCCGGATTCGTCGCGTTCATCCTCTTCATCTGAAAAATACTTCTGCCCGGCGCCTTCAGCCACTACGATAACGGCATGGTCGCTGGCGGACAGTCGTTTTTCCAATGCTTCCAGAAATCCGCCGCTGCCCTGGAGGTCGAAATCGATTTCTGGAATCAAGACGAAGTTGACGTCCTGCTGGGCCAGGGCCGCGGTGGCGGCGATAAACCCGGAATGCCGGCCCATCAGTTTGATAAGGCCGATGCCGTTCGGGTAACCCTTGGCTTCATTGTGGGCACCTTTGATTGCACCGGTAGCCACCTGGACGGCGGTGTCAAAGCCAAACGATCGGGACACCAGATGGATATCGTTGTCGATGGTTTTGGGAATCCCAATAACCCCGATTTTCAGTCCCCGCTTGGTGATGGCCTCCGCGATCTTGCTGGTGGCCATCAAGGTGCCATCACCGCCCACCATGAAGAGCAGGCCGATGTTGGACCGTTCCAGGCTGTCGACAATCAGTTCGATATCTTGCGGTCCCCGCGAAGACCCTAAAATGGAACCGCCCATGTTGAGGATCAGGGAAACCACGGAAGGCGTGAGGTCCATGAAATCGTGGCCGTAGTCGGAAATGAACCCCTGCAGGCCGTAGCGGATACCGTAGATATTGCGCACACCGTAATGGTAATAAAGTTCAAGGACAATGGCCCGGATGATATCATTCAGGCCGGGACACAATCCCCCGCAGGTGACAATTGCACAGCGCAGTTTGCTCGGATCGAAATAGATGTCGCGTCGCGGGCCGGCCAGCTCGAACGCCGGCAAGGGGACCCCCGCCTCCAATTTGGCGGTAATCTCCGCCGGCCGAACCGAGATGCAGATTTGATCGTCATCCGACACAAAATACTGGGCCTGACCCGCAATTTTCTCTTTCAATATCGGGGACGGAATTTTAGCTTCGCCAAGAGATTCAATGGTTGGATCCAAGTCGCCAAAGTCCATAGCCCTTCTCCTGAGAGGTGCGTGTTATTTTCCGTTAAAAGTAAATTCGCCTTTCCCGAGAATGTCGTGCAGGTGCAAGAGTCCCTTTACGTCACCTTTTGGTCCGGTGATGGGGAGCACGGTGATTTGGTAACGCTCCATCAAGTTCAGGGCGTCGTAGGCCGGGACTTCCGGAGAGAGGGTGCGCGGGGACCGGGTCATGATCGTATCAACCGGCTCGTCGAGAGAGGTGTTCTGGCGGGCTACGAAACGGCGGATGTCGCCATCGGTAAGGATACCCACCAGAATGTTGGCCGCATCCACTACGAAAACAGCGCCCAGTTCACAGCTGTCAATGGCCTTCACGGCGGTTCTGATCGATTCACCGGCCTGAACGGCGGGAATTGCGTCACCAGACAGCATCAATTCCGCAACCTGGTTGGACAACCGCTGCCCCAGGGCCCCCCCGGGATGGAACTTTTTGAAATCACTACTTTTAAATTCTTTCTTATTCGTCAGGACAACTGCCAGGGCGTCACCCATGGCCAGCAGGGCTGTGGTGCTGGTCGTGGGGGCCAGGCCCAGCGGGCAGGCCTCCTTGGCGACGCCGACATCCAGAATCAGGTCGCTGCTTTTAGCCAAGGTCGAAGCCGGGTTGCCGGTCAGGGCCACGATTTTGCAGCCAAGCATTTTGATACTTGGAATCAGAGAGTTTAGTTCCACAGTCTCCCCGCTGTTTGAGAGCGCCAGCAGGATGTCATCCGCACTGACCACACCGAGGTCTCCGTGCATTGCTTCCACCGGGTGCAGAAACATGGCCAGCGTCCCGGTACTGTTCAAAGTCGCCACCATCTTTTTGCCGATCAACCCGGATTTTCCAATCCCGCTCACGATAACCCGTCCGCGCGAGGCCAGGATCAGGTCGATTACCCGGGTAAAATTGTCGTCCAGTTTTCCGGCGATTTCGAGGATGCCGGCGGCTTCGATTTCAAGAACCTTTATGGCTTGATCTTTAATCATAACTAAAACTTATGTATCAAAATCCGGTTTCACCGCAGGTAACGCGATTGCAATGCTTACCACTCAATACATGGGGAGCTAAAGTTCTGGTCCGGCATGCCGATAAATACCGTGAACCTGATGCCTGTATATGTGCCTTTAATGGCAAAGTCTCAATTTTCTGTATAAAAATCAAGCGTTCTTTTGATCCGCGTCTTTTTGAATATTTGTATTAATTTTGCTTGACAAGCCGGAAAACGGTGTCTATAGTCCCGGCGAATTTACAGGACCTGACTTTGAAGGCCGGGGAATTCTCCCAGCCTTTTTTTTGGTTTAAAACCATCTTATGAGGAGGTGATTCCCATGCTTTGTACAACTATTAGAGAAGGCCAGGAATGCAATTTTATGACCGCTGCCGGCTGTTCCTACAACGGTGGTTTGTGTCACGAGATCGTTGAGCAGTGTGACGGCTGTAACCGCAAATCCGAACATGCATCCAAATGGTATTGCACCGCCTGCCCGGAACCGGACGCCAAATGGAAAAACGGTAGCTGCAATCTGGCCACCCACGTAAAAACGATGCCCGCTTCCAAAGCCCAGAAGATTAATCCGCTCAAGGCTTCCAAGCGCGCTGCCAAGTAGTGTGTCCACCCACAGGCGGCATATTATGGCCCGGAGCGGCGTTTTCACGCTTGTGAGATCCTCGACGTAGCGTCTGCTACGCCTCCGGTCTCAAAAGCGTTCAAGCCTTGCTCCGAACCATAATCTACCGCCTGTGAACGAACACATCAGGTATAGTTCTACTGTAGAAAAGCCCTGACCTTAGAAGGTTGGGGCTTTTTTTTGGCTTGACATATTTCCTTAGGCCCCTGTAAGTGGTAAGGTTCATATTTTAATGGTATTTCTTTCAATTCCTTTTCCACGGGAGAAAAAAATGAACCCAATTGCCAAAGAGCTAAATGGCATTGTTCAGGCCGGCAATCCCCACTTGTTCGCCATGTTGTCCCAGATCGGCAAGAACCTGTTTTTCCCCAAGGGCATTTTAAGTCAGAGTGCCGAAGCCAAGGAAAAGGCGCACAACATTAACGCTACCATCGGGATCGCCAAGGAGTCCGGCCGCACCATGAAACTGGATTCGGTAGCAGCTTTTGTCAACGATATCCCGGCCAGTAATTATATGACCTATGCCCCGTCCTTCGGTGTCCCCGATTTAAGAAAAAGCTGGAAAGCATCGCTATATGACAAGAATGCATCCCTGGCGGGCAAGCAGATCAGCCTGCCCGTGGTTACCAACGGGATTACCCACGCCATTGCCATATTTGCGGATGTCTGGCTGGACCCAGGCGATGTGGTTATTTTGCCGGAGATGATGTGGGGCAACTACAACCTGATCATGTCGGTGCGTAAAGGGGTCCGGATCAGTCATTACGACCTGTTTAATACCAGCGGTGGCTTCAACCTGGATGCGTTTGAGGCCGCGGTAAAGAAAGAGGCGGCGGAAAACGACAAGATCACCGTCCTGCTGAATTTCCCCCAGAACCCCTCCGGATACACCGCCACCGAAGCAGAGGGACAGCGGATTGTCGAAATCCTGACCCAAGTGGCCGCCGCCGGCACCTATGTCCTGGCCGTGTTCGACGATGCCTATTTCGGTCTGTTCTATGAAGAGGATACCCTGAAGGAATCTTTATTCGCCCGCCTGTGCCAGAGCGATCCGCGACTGCTGGCGGTCAAACTCGACGGGGCCACCAAGGAAGATTTTGTCTGGGGGCTGCGGGTCGGCTTCATTACCTACGGATGTCCCCTCGAAAGCGATCCGGCCGCGGTTTATGATGCCCTCGAACGAAAAACCGCCGGTGCGGTCCGAGGGAACATCTCCAATGCATCCCACCTGGGGCAAGCGATCATTTACAGAGCCATGCAGGCTGAGACCCACCAGGCGGAGCAGCAGGAAAAATTCAACATTCTCAAGGCTCGGGCCGCGCGAGTCAAAGCCGTTCTGGCCGATCCCAAGTATGATGACGCCTGGGATGTCTACCCGTTTAACTCGGGTTACTTCATGTGTCTAAAGCTCAAGACGGTGGCGGCGGAAACATTGCGGGTCCACTTGCTTGACACGTATGGGGTCGGCTTGATTGCCCTGGGTGAATACAACCTGCGGGTGGCTTTCTCCTGCATTGATGTGGAACAGGTAGAAGAATTGTTTGATACCGTGCTGAAAGGAATCACGGATCTGACCCAGTAAGCATCTTGACTTGGTGGAAACTGCTGGTGAAGCGACGGGCGTTGGCGTTATGCCATGCAGAATAGCCCGAAGGGTTCAAGGTTCAAAGGTTCATGGATTCAGAGGTTCAGCCCAGAACAGAGAACCAAGACTCGATTGATAACCCAAACTGATCTACTTTTCAAGCGAGCTGCTTTAGAAAAATACGACCGATCTTTATGCTGAAGCGAACGATAAAACGCCTGTTCCCCATGACCGGGGAAGATGTGTCGGAGAATATTACCCATGCCGGCAAATGGGCATTTTATTTTGTCCTGATCGGACTGATCGCCGGGCTCGGTTCAATTGTGTTTCACTATTTGTGTCTGCTGGGGAGCCACTATTTCATGGATATGCTGGCGGGTTATCGACCACCGTCCCCGGCCGGTGAGCACCATATCCTGACACCCACGACGACCTCCTTCAGTCGCTGGATGCTTTTAATTTTGCCCGCCCTGGGGGGTATTTTCAGTGGCTGGCTGGTCTATACCTATGCTCCCGAGGCCGAAGGGCACGGGACCGATGCGGCTATCGATGCCTTTCACAACCGGGGCGGGTTCATCCGTGGCCGGGTGCCGTTTGTCAAAACCCTGGCTTCGGCGGTAACGTTAACCACGGGCGGTTCCGGAGGCCGGGAAGGGCCCATTGCCCAGATCGGCGCCGGTTTCGGCTCTTTTCTGGCGACCAAGCTCAATCTTTCCGATCGCGACCGGCGCATCATGATGGCGGCCGGCATCGGGGCTGGGGTCGGCAGTATCTTCCGGGCGCCCCTGGCCGGGGCCCTGTTCGCTGCAGAAGTGCTCTACCGCGATCCCGAGTTCGAGTCCGACGTCATCATCCCGGCGGGAATTTCATCGGTAGTGGCTTACTGCCTCTTCTGCCTGGTATTTGGTTGGGGATCTCTGTTCGAGTCGCCCGATTTCGTATTCCGCAATCCCATAGAACTCGGCCCCTATCTTGTCCTGGCCCTGGTTTTGGTGGCCACCGGCGTGCTGTACATCAAGTCCTTTTACGGACTGACGGCGGTTTTCCACAAGCTGTCCATACCCAACCACATCAAGCCGGCTATCGGTGGGCTCTGTACTGGTATCATCGGGTTTTTCCTACCCCAAGCCTTGGCCTTCGGGTACGGATTTGCCCAAATGGCACTCAACAACGAACTGACGATTTCCTTCTTGCTGGCCCTGGCCATTGGCAAGATTTTCACCACCAGTTTTTCCATCGGGTCGGGCGGCAGCGGCGGAGTCTTCGGGCCTTCGATTGTGATCGGCGGGGCCATGGGCGGCGCCGTGGGCAAATTTTTCCATAACATCATGCCGGGTGTGGTCACTGAACCGGGGGCTTTCGTGGTGGTGGGCATGGCCGGGTTTTTTACGGCCGTATCAAACACGCCGATCTCCACCATTATCTTCGTGAGTGAGATGACCAACTCTTACCACCTTCTGCTGCCCAGCCTGATGGTTTGCTCGGTGGCCTACCTGGTGGCCCGCAAATGGACCATCTTTCACAACCAGGTCAAAGGGCGCATCGATTCCCCGGCCCATGCCGGCGAATTCTTCGTGGATATCCTGCAGTCCATCCACGTAAAGGATCTGATGTCCAGAGTCCGTAAAGTGGACCTGATTCCCCAGAGCATGCCTTTCCTGGAATTTAAACAGTACTTTTCCAAAACCAAACAACACTACTTCCCGGTCATGGATCGCCACGAACGGCTGGTGGGCATCTTTTCCAGCACCGATATTCGCGAAGTGTTGTTCACGCCTGAAATAGAGCACCTGGTCGTAGTAAATGATATCGCCACAACCGATATCATTGTTACCACCATGGCGGACGATCTCAATGCGGTCATGCAGAAGTTTACCACCCGCAATATTGAGGCACTGCCGGTAGTCCGTGAAGACGATCACGGAATTTTAATTGGCATGCTGCGCCGGCGGGAGGTGATTGCCTACTATAATGAGCGCGTTCAGGAAATGAAGAGCCGGTCGCGAAAAGGGTAGGGCGGGCAGGTATATCAATTTCCCTAGTTATTCAATCTTCAATAATTTGCTGCCACTATCCCCAGAAAGGAGTCAGTGAGAATGGAAGTTGTCGTCTACTTACTTGGTTGTGGATTGATTGCTTATTGCAGCTATTTGAACCTCTATACCCGTCAAGCAGTCAGCGCCCTAAAGAGTCTATTCCAGATGTATCAGCTTAAATATCTGTCTATCATTCCAGCGATTGTCGCCGTTTTGTTTCTTATTTCCACACCGGTGGTCAAATGCCCCTGGCCATTCTGGATAGTCGGCATCCTGGCTGCAATTGAAGCGATAGTTGCTTTTATAAATCCACAGAAAATCTATAGTAGAATGCTCGATTGGCTATTTCAGAATGTGTCGTATCAAGGCTATAGGATATTTGGGATTGTCGGAATTATTTTTGGAACGCTCATTCTGACCTTGGTCAAGTAAATAGTCGGATTGACTCCGGAAATATTTGCTTTCTTTCCGATAGCTACAGTTAGTATTCTACCCTCAATAGAAATAACCCCTGGGGTGGCGCTGTGGCTCCGGCCAGTTCGCGATCCTTCGATTCCAGGATATTTCCGAATTCTGCCGGGGTAAGTTTAGCCCGGCCCACTTCTACCAGGGTACCCACGATATTGCGCACCATGTAACGCAGAAAGCCGTCGCCTTCTATCTCGAAAATGAGATAGTCATTATCCTTCCGCGTAAGCTCGACTCTGAAAATGGTGCGTACGGTGGATGACCTTGGGCTGCCGGCGCCCTCGAAGGCCTTAAAATCGTGTTGGCCGGCCACGTGAGCTGCGGCCGCCTGCATGCTTTCCAGATCAAGTTCCCGGCGCAGGTGCCACACGAAGCGATGGTCCACGGCTGAGGGTACCGGACGATTCAAGATTCTATACTGATAGGTTTTCCGCCGGGCGTCGTAGCGCGCATGGAATTCCGCTGCCACCGCCTCACAGGACCTGATGACGATATCGGACGGCAGCAGGCTGTTCAGCCCCCTGAGAAATTCCACGGGGGTAAGGGTTGTTTTGCAGGCGAAATGGGCCACCTGGCCCAGGGCATGCACTCCGGCGTCCGTGCGTCCGGAGGCCGCTAGAGAAATTTCCCGGCGCGTCATGACAGCCAGTACATTTTCGATTTCTCCCTGGATGCTACGGTCGGCAGCCTGGCGCTGCCAGCCGTGATAGGCTGTTCCGTCATATTCGATCACCAGTTTGAATTTTGTTTCCATGGCTAGGCCACTCAAGGGTTCAGAAGAATATCAATAGTACTGTGGTCAGCGACACAAAGGACAGAATCGTCGATAATACGATGGACGCTGCCGCCAGCCGGGTATCACTACCCAGTTGGGATGAGAGGACATACAGGGCTGTTGAGGCTGGCAGCGCAAAGAAGATCATCCCGGTCTGGATTTCAAACCGGTTGACCGCGAACAACTTTAAAAAGCCATACCCAACCAGGGGGAGCAGAACCAATTTAATGATAGCTGCGACCAGGGACGGCCGCATATAGCCGGCCAAAGATTTAATGGTCAGTGAGCCACCGATGCTCAGCAGGGCCAGCGGCAGGGTAACCATGGAAATCAGGCTCAGGGCGTTGTCGACAAATACGGGAAACGTGTTGATGAAACGGGCATAGACCAGACCGGTCAGGCAGGCCAGGACCAGCGGGTTGGAGACCAGGGCCTTTAGCGTCAGGCCGACTCGGTTTTTCCGGGAGCCGGCGTTCTCGCTGAACCAGGATAGCGTGGCGACCGCCAGCACGTTGACGAATGGAATGATGATACCGATCAGGACCCCGTAATGACGAACGCCCGGCTCACCCAGAGCGCTGAGAATGATGGCCATGCCGATATAGGTGTTGAAACGATAACAGCTCTGGGAAAACGATCCGGCCTGGAACGCGGTTATCCGAAAAAGTTTCATCGCAAGTGCGCTGGCCAGGTAGATAACTGCTACAGCAGCCAGGGCCGCCCCGCAGAAGCTCCAGGGAATGCCGGCCGCGGTCTTGGCCCCCCCGATTTTCCAGAACAGCATGGCTGGAAAGAAAATAAAATACACCAACCGATCCGCCGTTTTTAGGAACGCCTCGTCGGTTATCCGATAGTATTTCAGGACAACCCCCAGCACGATGAGGGCGAAGACCGGGAAAAGTGAGTTCAGGACCATAGTGGGTTTGGTGACCTTTTTGGGCAGCTGCAAACGTAAACATCGGCTCCGGGTTGGCCGGAGAGTTTTGATTTGACATACAATCCGGAACTTGTCAAATTACATCGCTGTTATAAATTAGATTAGCCCGCAGGACATATTTTAGGAGTATATGTAAAATGATCGATGCAATTAAATCGGCCTGCCCGGTGTGCGGGGGGCGGCTGGTAATGAAGCGAACTTGAACCAGGGTAACGCTGGTCTGCCGGGCGTGCGGGCGCGATTTCTCCCTGGAAGAGTTTACCGAAGAACTGGATGACGAGTTCGAACGACAATTTGCAAACGTACGCTGTGACCGCTTATGAAACCCATGCGTCTGCAAAAATTCCTTTCTGCCGCCGGGGTCTGTTCCCGCCGAAAAGGGGAGGCCCTTATCCTGTCCGGCCGCGTGACGGTCAACGGAGAGCGGATTACAACCCTGGGTACCCAGG
>Ga0126334_10000572_pt1 | contig 10842 bp, 6 predicted proteins | sample InaspJWI49metaG_FD_94491 | JGI IMG/M metagenome (GOLD analysis project Ga0126334, IMG submission 94491) | Marine gutless worms symbiont microbial communities from Oahu, Hawaii - Inanidrilus sp. 2 OAHU.JWI-49 metaG | ecosystem: Host-associated > Annelida > Digestive system > Unclassified | place...
CGACTGCTTATTCGTCAGGTGAGGTCACCCGCTTAGATCGCAGCTAGCCACCATATCTGGTGGCCGTCCCCCTATCCACCGGCCTGGGGACGCGGTTGGTAGCCTGCAGCTTGGCCCCACACAGAACGGACACAAAAATATAATCGGACACACACACACACTTACCCTGAGATCAGTGTTGACGAGAATGGAGTTCGGCGTCTCGAGGTCAACGCAACCATCAGATGTTTGTCGTATCTGAGCCGCAGTGCTCAGCTTGTGATGATTCCGCTTGCTGCGGGGCTATATAAACGACACACACACTCACATGCATCTCACCCACACCCGATTAACGGCCGCTTGTCCGGGACTACCCGGGTGAGCCAGTACCAGCAAGGCAAAAACCAATCTGAATTTTACTGAAGCAACAGACAGTGAAAGGCAGTGGCATCAGCCGGGATATGTGCAAGTCTGCACCTCGCTCCAGACAGGTAACCATGCCAGCACCCCACAGCTCAGTTTTTTTACAGGCCGGATGCCCTTCCTGCCGCCCAACCAACAGCGTGAAAGCACTGAAGACACGCGTCGCTTAGTGACAATTAATCAGGCATTTGTCATAGCTGAGCTGCAGTGCTCAGCTTGTGGTGATTCCGCCTGCGGGGCTACCAACGTCACAAAAACGATCAGCACACATGATTCACTTACTCACACTACTGCAAATACGTGTACTACTACTACCACTACTGCCGGTTTAATGGCCTCTTTTCCATGACTACTTGGGTAAGCCGGTACCAAAAAGGTAAAACCGGTCTGGATTTAAAAGATGATGGGGTTTTGGGATGCAGTGGCATCAGCTGGACCATATGCAAACAATCTGCACTGTGGTCCAGACAGATAACCACACCAACACCTCATCACTCAATTTTTACAGGCCAGATGCTCTTCCTGACGCCCAACCAACAGCATCAAAACACTTAAGGCATCATACTAAAATAGCTGTAGTTAGTTTTAATGCATAACACTGACTGAAAACAAAATTAAGGGACAGGTCAGACAAATATATACTACAAATGCCACTGCTTCAGCTGCTGTGTTCAGCTACTGTCTAACTGGTTAACTGCCAACTGCCCTTCCTGTCACCTTCCTGTTCTAGCACTAATCCCAAATTTTCCCGGCCAGTTCAACACTCAACACAACTGCGTGATTACTGCAAGAGATGCCTCTCCTGTCAACCATGGGATATATCATGGCATGGCTACATAAAGTTTACTAAATGTCAATAGCTGTAGCTGTAGAGAACTACATGAAACAGCCAACTATAGAGAATGTTGCTTGGTAGCCAAGTGGTTAGCGTGCTGGATTCAGGAGCAGAAGGGCCTGAGTTCAAATCGCAGCCGTGACGCCGTCGGGTAACAGTCTAAGGCAAACTGTTCACACCCATCATGCCTATGTTCACCGAGCAGCAAAACTTGTAGCAGCCCTCTTAAGGGTTGCGGGAGTTACCGCAGGCCTGGTGGAAAGTAACGGCAGCCTACCGTCGTCGGGATTATGACTCACGTCACCTGCAGGCTGACTGCCAAGAACCGGGGTCAGCTCCAGAACACAATGATCGGTAATCGAGTATGGGCTGCCTTTACCATTTTTTTACCAGCAGCACTTGTGAAAAACGAATGCTGGCTAATGACACAATAATGCCGCCTCACGCGTAGACTGAAGCCGGGTATCGACGCAAGCAGTTCGTTCAGAGACTGTCGTTTGGGCGTCGAGCTCTGCGGCTGAACTACTGACGACGGCGTGGCAGCATCAGTGACTGTTGGTCCGGAGACGGGGCTGCTGCCAGTCGTCGTCACGGTAACCGAGAGTGGCGAACTACCGGACGTGCCGGACGACGGAGTACCACTGTTGCTGACAAACGTGTCACCTGCACACACGCAAGCAAAGTGAAACTAAGTAAACGGAGTATAGCAATTTGCAACCAGCTTCAATGGAGCTCACATACCATACGTAAGAAAGTAAGTCAGTTTATTCATATTGTAGCATTAAACGAAGCTAGCTTTCAAAGAGCTAGGCCTAGACATAAAAAATAAAATATATCAGTAGTGGGGTGGCTCGGTAGCCGAGTGGTTAGCGTGCTGGACTTGGGAGCAGAAGGGCCTGGGTTCAAATCGCAGCCGTGACACTGTCGGGTAACAGTCTTAGGCAAACTGCTCACACCCATCGTGCCTCTGTTCACGAAGCAGCAAAATTGGTAGCAGCCCTCTTAAAGGTTGCGGGGGTAACTGCAGGCCTGGCGGAAAGTAATGGCAGCCTACCGCCGGGTTTAAGACTCACGTCACCTGCAGGCTGACCGCCAAGAACCGGGATCAGCTCCGGAACCCTACGCTCCGTAATCGAGTATGGGCTACCTTGTTATATCAGTAGCACACATAAAAAACCAACAACTATGCACAGTGAAAAACAAACCAAACCACTTATACTGTCCAATGAATTCTACGACAAAGACACATACACACACACGTTTAACGGCCCTTTTTCCGGGACTACCTGGGTGAGCCGCTACCAGAAAGGTAAAACCAATCTGGATTTTACTGAAGCAAGAGACAGTGTGTGGAAGTGGCATCAGCTGGGCCATATGCAAGTCTGCACCTCGCTCCAGACAGAAAACCACTCCAGCAACCCACCACTCTGTTTTTTACAGGCCGGATGCCCTTCCTGCTGCCCAACCAACAGCGTCAAAGCACTGAAGGCACACAAAGACACATATTAGAGACAATAATACCACAATATGATATGACCAGCATCACACAGTGATACCTGCCACCCAGCAGAAGTGACATTCCCGGCTTTACCCCAGCCAAAGCTGGTGCTCCTTATAGCAACCCTGGAGGGATGCAAGGCTGAGTTGACCTGGAGTGCTGACCTTGTACAATCAGAATACATTAAACAGCATCCCAATTTCTCACACAGTGATCTCAGGTATGACATCAGACAGGCGACGGTGTGACAGACAACAGCACTGTAGCGGATGCCACGCACCGCTGTCGGTGTCGGTGGTTGCCATGGTGATGAAGCTGCTGCTGCTGACAGGAACTCTTTTCCGCGTCGTCCGTCGTCGCTGGAATCGCTGGAAGTGTGACGTCGCCACCGTCGCTGACGATGACTGGTGACGTGACGATGACGACCGACGCGCTGCTGCACGATGACCCGCCTGCAACGACAGCGGTTCACTTCGGACATTAATTTCCAACTGGAAATGAATTCTGCTTCAGTGGCATCCATTCTGGTTCCCATTCTACTAATGCTGTAAGCCACCAAGCCACTGGGTATGCAAGCCGGCATTATTCGGTGACTGTCCCAAGACGAGATAAATTGGAAGAGTTGCGGCAGAGAGGGCACTCGGCATAAAAATGCGGTGACGAAGAGGTGGGAGCACCAAGTCCGGATAGGGGTGGCATCCAGATGGATTGTCAGGCATCTGCCTCTGTTGTCTTTCCCTGTGCCATAAAATCCAGAAGATGGCGAGCAATAATGGAGGAAGTTGATAAAGGATGCAGCAAGTTCTGCATAACAGTAGGTACTGTGACAAGGACTGCTAGCATACTGATCTGTAATCAGTTAAAGGCACTGGATTTAATTTGAGCCAGCCATCCGGCTGACTTTGGTTGTATACTGGCCTAATTAGGTCTAATAACCCCCACTGGCTCAAAGCAGATCATTATCTGTGCAAATCCTACTTGTTCTTCTTCATGGGTGTGAGTGGACGAATGTTTCTTCTGGTACAGGCTCACCCTGGTAGTGCTATGCCGGGAAAGAGCCCTTAAATGGTTGTGTGTTCTAGTAAATAATTTTTACCTCTAATTAAACATACATCAGCTATGATTTCAGTTCAAATTCTGAATCTGCTCCACAAAAAAATGTATCCGTTTTCACCAAGTTCTATACTAACAGGACTAACACAGATATAAAACGCAATCATTTCACTGCAAACTCAAGTTTAAACTATAACTACTGTACAGAAATGATAGATTTAAGTATAAAACCTGTATTTCAAGGAAGCAAAGCAGGCATGGTGTGTCAAGATTAAACCACAGACCAAATACATTTTACAGATGCGGTGGCACAGACACAAGACCCAAATCCAAAAATTTTAACAAGTGAAACTATCCGTGCCTGTGACAAAGCAGCCGACACGTCGGCATCAACCGCATCAGACTGCGGAGGCTGCTGTGACAAAGTCTCCATCTCTGTCGCGGGATGCGACAATGTTTCTGTCGCTGGACTATCGCTGTACTCGGCATCAGCCGTCAACTCAGCTGATGGTGTCACTGGCGATGTCGGCGTTCTAGCCGGCGACAGAGTGACAACTTTGTAGTCGTCCGGCAGACGTACGTACATCACTGAAACACCAGCACGCTCGTGTTATGCACAAAATTACGCAGATGGAGACCACCACACTCCATCATAACAGATGTCTGATGGCTGGAACTTTGGTTAGCTTGATACCCTAAGTTTTCTTCCTCGACTTATTACAAAATCTCTGGGCATAAAACACACCCAGCCTGCAAAAACCTGTCATGCAACCACGATAAAGCACCAACACACACACACACTCACCCGTTTAACGGACCTTTTTCTGGGACTACCCAGAGTGAGCCAGTACCAGAAAGGTAAAACCAATCTGGATTTTTCTGAAGCGAGAGACAGTGAGTGGCAGTGGCATCAGCCGGGCCATATACAAGTCTGCATCTTGCTCCAGACCGATAACCATGCCAGTACCCCACCACCCAAGTTTTTTTACACGCCGGATGATCTTCCTGCCGCCCAACCAACGCTCGTCAAAGCACTGAAGGCATACGATAAAGCACCAACGTGACCGTGAACTAAAATCAGGGCAGCACCACTGATATGAACATTGTCGCTGATCATGTGTTATGTTCGGTGACGGTAAACTCCAATACCTGACCTGATATGAACTGTAAACACTGACTGCTGGTCTCACTCTTTCTCCATTCACCGACAACGGTCTGACAATGGATGAAATTCACAGACAATAACACTGTAAAACTATCCGTGAGAATTTGTCAAAGTTACAGCTGGAAGAGTAATACACGCACACCACACTGACAGTTATACAAACTCTCTCCTGAAGATTTCCTAGGTGGATTTCTACAGGCTCGCTGGGCTCGTTCATGCTCAAGCTCATGCCTCGCTCTTGCTGCAAATGCAACTAATTGTGAAAGTAAAAGCACATTGGTTGCAGTATATATCTTCTGATGATGCTTCGGTTTAACAGTGTTGAGGAGTGTACATTGGTATACATAAAAAGGTAAAGGTAGTCCATACTCGATTACCAAGCGTAGAGTTCCGGAGCTGATCCTGGTTCTTGGCAGTCAGCCTGCAGGTGACGTGAGTCATAAAACCCAGTGGTAGGCTGCCATTACTTTCCGCCAGGCCTGCTACCATTTTCGCTGCTTGGTGAACAGAGGCACAATGGGTGTTAACAATTTGCCTATAACTGTTACCCGACAGCATCGTGAGTGCGATTTGAACCCAGGCCCTTCTGCGCCTGAGTCCAGCATGCTAACCACACGGCTGCCAAGCCACCGTTAGTGGTATACATGCCATTCCATAAACAGAGGACACACACATGAAACATGGCATGAGAATCAAGAAATAATAGCACACACACACACACACACACACACACACACACGTTTAACGGCCCTTTTTCCGAGACTACCTGGGTGAGGCAGTACCAGAAAGGTAAATCCAATCTGGATTTTACTGAAGCAAAAGACAGTAAGTGGCAGTGGCATCAGCTGGGCCATATGCAAGTCTGCATCTCGCTCCAGACAGATAACCATGCCAGTACCCCATCACTCAAGTTTTTTTACAGGGTGGATGCCCTTCCTGCCGCCCAACCAACAGCGTCAAAGCACTGAAGGCAAAGAAAGAAATAATAGCAATAGAGAAATAAACTGTACTGTGCTGAACGACCTTTTTCTTTTTTGCGTTCAAAAACAGCAGACTTGTGTGAGCCGTTGTTAGTCAGCGGCATCTGAACGTCACTTTCCGCAGCCGGGATGCTTGGTGCTGTATCTGACGCAAGGTCGTCTTCATCTACTTCCACTAACACGGCTCCATCCGGGAGATCATTCTGCACACACAAGCATGCACCATTGAGTCAATGGGTCACAGTATCTTATGCTGAGACCAGTCTCAACCTTTAGTTTGAGACCGAAAGTTTGGTCTGAGACCTGACTAATATGCAAAACATGAAGCGAACTTTGGTCTGAGAGCCGAGTATCAAACCAAATCACATCAACTTTCCCAAATGTAAACAAAACAAACATGTAACGAATGACGTCGTAGCTTCGTTAGGGTGGTATAAAGTTCGGCATGTGGAATTTCTGCGTTTGCCAGTGAGATGGGACAATTGGTCTGAAACATGGTTTAAGACAATTTGCATATTAATTAGGTCTCAGACTAAAGTTTGAGACTTTGGTCGCAGCAAAAAATAAACAAAGTGGCCCAATGTCTCCAGTGGAAATTTAGACATTTGTTAATTGCATAAGATTATGTGTGCTGGACATCCATTTTAACTCTATAACCATAACAGCGTACGTCATTTCATGCACAACTGCTAATTCAAAAGCAGCTATCACCAAAAAATGATTTTCTGTGATCAGGAATCATTCTACACTAATACCACCATTACTACTACACTACTACTGTGGATATGCCTTCAGAGCTTTAGCGCTGTTGGTTGGGTGGCAGGAAGGGCATCTGGCCTGTACAAAAATGGAGATGTGGGGTGCAGGCGTGCTTATCTCTCTGGAGCGAGGTGCAGACTTGCATATGGCCCAGCTGATGCCAATGCCACTCACAGTCTCTTGCTTCAGTGAATCCTGATTGGTTTTACCTTTCTGGTACTGGCTCACTTGGGTAGTCCCGGACAACAAAGGGCCATTAAACAGGTGTATGTGTGTGTACTACTGTTGAATCAAAGGACTACAATGTAACCTTACCATGAGGCCATACATGCCCACTTTTCCAGCAACTTTGTAGAACATGCATCCAGTTCCTCTGCAGTTAGAGTGTAACATTGCATTCAGGCATGCTTGTGGAGGCCCCGTTCCACTGAAACATACATACAAATAAATGAAATAAACAATATTTTCACATCAATTTTTTTTAAATATAAAATTATAACGAAACACGGTAATATGGACACAAGCTCATTGGTTCAGCTAAAATAAATAAAAGAAAATAATAATCAATCATCGTCAGAATGCTAATTTATACAATACAATTCCTAGAAAGCAAGAACTTCTTCAAAAACTTCACATGTGCAATACACACAAACCAGGAATTGTGGATATTTCTAATTCAATGATATTTTAATGACATTTCCTGCATATCCATCTAAAAATGTAACTGTGAAAACATACTGACAAACAGAAGCATTACCTGATTTCTTTTAACCCTTCCTTTTCAATTAACTGCCATATTTCTTTTGGTGTCATTGGCGTTTTCGGGTATTTCTCCATTACCTAATAAAAAACACAAACTGCACAACATAACGGCAAATCAAAAAAACACAGTAAAAGTATGCAGCGCAATTAATCTAAAATTAGATAATAATTTCTCGCGAATTTTGCACCAAACAGGACTACGAGAGCGTAGTATCAAAATGGCATAAAAGTCAACAAATTTGACGCACTATTTTTGCTGCATCCGCCCAAGTCATGCCCTTCGGCTTTCTTTTCTTCGCAATCCTATCGCGATTCCAGTCTGCCTGCATTTTAGCTGGCTATTATTTTAATAACACCACAAATTTACAAATACATTTCTCACATAAACAAAACATAGAAATAAAACAAAACACCAAACGCACTAAACACCGCAACGGCTGCAAAAACATAGACACCCGACTCGACGGACGCAGGCAAAGACGCTTGATCCAGAAACTTTGGGCGCAGGTTGAGAGTGCGATGCCAGGTGCGAGTGCCAGCGTCTCATAATGCTGGCAATTTGGCACCGCGCTTTGGTAACGAGGACAGAGGATGTGACACGTTTGGGTTATGTCAATCCAAAATGAATAATCAAGGCCTACAGTCTGAGAGTGCAGCTACACAGTACACACGATCGCTCGGATGGACCACCAATAAAAGATACGATTCGAGAATGTAGAATATTTTACCAAGATATGTATGCAGGGCGGCTCGGTAGCCGAGTGGATAGCGTGCTGGACTCAGGCACAGAAGCGCCTGCATTCAAATCGCAGTCGCGACGCTGTCTTAGGCAAACTGTTCACACCCATTGTGCCTCTGTTCATCAAGCAGCAAAATGGTAGTAGCCCTCTTAAGGGTTGCGGGGGTAACTGCAGGCCTAGCGGAAAGTAATGGCAGCCTACCGCCGGGTTATGACTCACGTCACCTGCAGGCTGACTGCCAAGAACCGGGATGACCTCCGGAACACTATGCTCGGTAATCGAGTATGGGCTACCTTTACCTTTTTTTATATGTATGCTATTTTATCGTCGCGTTATCGTAGTTGTTTGGGGTTATAGTAGTCGTAGCGGCATACGCGGGCACTAGTTTCAAGGATGTTATTGACTTCATATGTTTTGAACGCCGATAGCGGCCGATAGCCGATGCATTAATCAGTTACACCCTTCTCAGCACACACTGCACATCGCACACAATGCTCGTGCAATTAAGGGCTGATCACACGTTCACACTATAGGGCCTACGCGCCGTTGCAAAGCACTGAACGCGCCGTCATCGTTCACAATGAGTCATGTTACAGCGCGCAGTGTGAATGCCGCTTTAGGCCACCACCGTCTGCGTGTAACACTGAATGATGTGCACCGTGCTACAAAGTGTGAGCTTCAAGAACATCTCTAACCCTAACCCTAACTCTGCATGTCGTCGCATTCCGACAGTCGTTTCTCACCAATGCACTGCATCTGCCCGTGTCATATCCACGCGGCTGAAAGACGTTTTCTTCCTTGCATGTGCACTGCTAGCTGCTGACGACTTTGAAGACATGCTGTTCATTGTGTTTTATAGTAGCGCTTCGCGCTCCGCCAAGTAGGCGTAGCGGGAGGGTATTGAGCTCGACCTAAGCTGTAGCCTATCATGCTTTTTCCCGGAATGAACATTTATACGAGCACACGCCACAGCGCCCGGTGTTCGCGTCTTGTGAACGCAGCGTGGCGGCTAGGACACGCCAACTGCTCCACTCGCAATTTAAAGACCAACAAGACCAGACTTTTTAGACAATGCTGAATTAGGGCACAGTTCCCGTCGCTTAATCAGTGCGACGATATGTCGTCGGGGTGTGTGACTATAATTAGTCTAGTGTAACACATTCTTACGGTTATGTGTTAGGCCAGCTGATCTTAAATGTCGAAGTAGCCTATATGACCAGTAACTAAAGGTCTGTTCACATACGTTACGGCACCGCGCGTCGCCGCAACGCATGTGTGAACTGACCATAAGTCGTTATCATTCAGCAGTTAATGAGAACTGTGAAGCTGCGAGTGACCAATGCCTTTATCTGATTGTCTATCAATAACAGTAACGCATCCAAGGAACTATGTGCGTCTTCGTCTTTGATGAGATCTGAAAATGCAAGCTGGAAATCGTTAAATTTGATTCCATCATTCACACCCAAAGTGCGTGCATGCTGTATACAAAATGACGACTGATTTTCGGAGTAAATTTAGGCCTATATTCTAAAACGACGGAAATCACACACCTTTGCATCCAAAAAAACTCCAACATACGCAATATTTCATGCCCTCACTTGAGATCGATCTCTTTGTTAGTTGCAATTCCCAATCAAGGTCTACTCTACTTTTCTTCGTAACATGCACAGTCAAGAAAGTTTTTCTCGTGTGTCAATATATGACCTTGACCATCGACTTTTACCGAGATACTCAAGAGTAGACGTACGGCCATTAGCTAGGCCAAATAAGTAGGTCAAAGGTCACAAGCCCTCGGACACAAGGGCCAAGACTGCAGAATTCATTCAAGTCAGAATGCATCCGTATAAAATAGATAAAGCACAATCGGTGACAGTACGTTAAATGAACGAAACAATATTTGCAAACATAACAATATTGTGGTATAATAAATGCAGAGGCGTAACGCAACCATCCGCCCCCCCCCATCACTTTCTTAGGTCAGAGCCCCTAAAATTAATCACTATAAGAACTAACTAGAACTGTCGGGGGCCCCCTACCACCAGTCGGGCCCCCGTCACTAGACGCAGCAGCCACCCCATCGTTACGCCACTGAATAAATGCATAGGGCAAAGTGACGTCACAGAATCTATGGTCACAATACGATCGCCATGTTGTGGGTATAACTTGGCATGATGTGTGGCATAACATTCGCAATGCCATCATATATTGCGATCATTGCCGAGTGCCGACGGATATCCAGTGTTTGAACAAAAAAAACATTTCTTCGAAAAACTACACAAAATAAACTAGATCTGGATTATCACAAATGTCCTCCGGCATGTTACGGCGCGTCGTTTTATTATTATTATTATTATTATCACAAGTCTATCGGCCGGAACGCACGCTGGCCGCGCGTGTGTGTCGGGACGTACACTGCTAACATTGTTAAAACTGGACGAACAGACACAAGCAGATCTGTGCTTCACGGACACTGTTAGCGTTATAGGCGCGTACTGCAGTCAAGCCAGAATGCATACGTATAAAATAGATACCCGGTAGGCATAGGCCTAAAGCACAATCGGTAACACATTAGTAGGCCTATATAACCGACGGGGTGTTAAATAAACAAAACAATATTTACAAATATAACAAATGCGGTATAATAAATC
>Ga0126334_10000575_pt1 | contig 10822 bp, 9 predicted proteins | sample InaspJWI49metaG_FD_94491 | JGI IMG/M metagenome (GOLD analysis project Ga0126334, IMG submission 94491) | Marine gutless worms symbiont microbial communities from Oahu, Hawaii - Inanidrilus sp. 2 OAHU.JWI-49 metaG | ecosystem: Host-associated > Annelida > Digestive system > Unclassified | place...
GTTATAATAATTGTAGCTCAATTATTATGCATAACGTTTAATTCTGTCTACAACGGGGCACACTCAGCAAGTTACAAAAGGTTTGAGTGATGTCGATAATTAATTAGTTTATTCTTCTTTAAAAGAATTTTTATGACCAAAATCGCATAGCGTTTTAGACACACCGAATATAACTCATCTGGCTTGAGTATTTAAATCATGCAGATACAGAGGCGAAAATGATTTCAACTTACATATAATTCAAGATTCTTGTAGTTGGTCAGACGACAAAACATATGACGCACAGTCGTTCGTGGGACATGGAAATAGGACGACACTCGGTTGAACATGTCACACTCGTGCTGCGCCCTCGTGTGACATGTTCAACCTCGGGTCGTCATATTTCCATGTCCCACTCACTACTGTCCATCATCTGTTAAATGTTTATTTTTTACCAAATCGTATGATGACAGTGCTTTTGCTGTTGGATTCCAGGTTCAGGGAATGTCGTTCATTGCGGCTGTCCTCCTGCTGAACATGGACGACGTTGACACTTTCATCTGCTTTGCGAACCTGCTCAACAAGCCGTGTGCTGTCGCATTCTTCCGACTTGATGAGAACCTGGTCAGATTTCATACTCATCTCAGTTGATAGTCAGTGGTGGAAGCATAGCACTGTGACAGCCCGCCCATGTCAGATTTGTTGTAGGCCTACTTTTCATGATAATGTAATTTTTGTCCATGTTTGTGGAAAAATGAACTTTTGCAGTTTTAATTTTCAGTCTTGTTGTCACTGTCACTGCTGCGAAAAGAAGATGATGATTGGGTGAAGAAATGCATGGTATTTTTATGCATGGAGTATGAATTAAAGGGTCCAAGACCAAGAGGAAGACCAAAGAGGACCTGGAGAGAGGTTGTCGAAAAGGACTGCCAAGCACATACACTGAACAAAGAGGATGCTATGGATCATAGTTTATGGAGGAAGTTGATAAAGGATGTCCGATGATCAGGATGGGTGTGAGTGGGTGAATGTTTCTTCTGGTACCGGTCTACCCAGGTAGTCCCAGATCAAAGGCCGTTAAACAGTTGTGTGTTGTCACTGTACATGTCTGCAGACGTTGGCTAGTTTTCTTTACTATGCAGATGTTTAAAAAAATTTAATGCAATTAATTTATTTGTTGCTGAGACCTCTTGGTCTACTCTGAAAGAAAGGGAAAAAAATTCTGAACTCCAGAGAACCATTTGGATTGGATCCACTGATTAGGAAAGACAGACTTAGATGCTTTGAGCATGATGTTGAAAATGAAGATGACAGTGATTACAACAAACGTACTATGATGAAGGTAGAGGGAGTGAAACAGAGGGAACTGGATTGCAACTGTATTGCATTGCAGATGAAAACGTATTTTGAGACATATCAGCTGTTCTTCAGGGAGAATCTGCCGCAGCTTTATGCACATTTTTCAGCACTGCAGGTCACTCCGGACATCTACATCATCGATTGGTCAGCACTTGTTGCTGTTCTTACTTCTAGTCTTGTGCTTGTACCAGTTGCAGTTGTATCTGCATAGATTACACGTAGTTCTTTGACCAAACTCATTAGTTGAATAGCAGATTGTAAAATCTGACTGAAGTTGAGATGAGAATCCAGCTAAGAGTGGTCTCTAATTTGACCAATATTTATCAACTCTTGCGACTATTGGTCGTTGCCTGTCCAAGGATTGTGTATTTTGGGACAGCAGTTTATTCACCCCGGTGCCCCCACACACCAAATCCTGTCACTGGCAGTGGCAATGTGTATGTGTGTGTATGGATGTGTGTTTTAGGATGTACACATTGTTTGCAAAGTCACTGCCTTTTGACGTCGCCAGTCGAGTCTGGGATGTGTTCTGTCGTGATGGTGAAGAGTTCCTCTTCAGAACTGCCCTCGGTCTGTTCTCTTTGCTTTGATCAACAGAGACAGTGTTTAATTGACATTTCTTGAGCTATATTTGACGAGTTGCTTTCACCAGTTATGCCTGATTATACTGCAAATACTATAGATAGTTGATATACCAGTCTTTGATGGGGCTATTGTAGTTACATTCAGTAATGAAATGAGGACTGTAGTCCTCTGTTTTTTCTACATAACGAGTCCCAAACAGGTGTCACTATACTCTTGTCCATAACTTTGCATAGTGCTCATCGATTTTTCGAAATTATTTGACTAGAACACTAACTAAATATTTATTGCCTTTGCACGCATCATTGGCTGGTTTTCTGGTGTTTGGCACCACCCTGTTGTAGAGAGCTGTAGTTTTCATAACCGTTTTTATGTCAATTTGTGCTCATGCTTTGCTGTGCTATTTTTTTGTCTCAGTTCAGTGCTCAGATCTTCTTTTTGTATGCTCTGCTGTGCTTTTCTATCGCCTGCTTAGTGTTGTCTGTCGTTCCATTTTCACTGCTCATAGCTTTTGAACCAACTGACCTTTTTTGATATGTTGTGTGTGTGTGGATTATGACCATAGTTTGCCAGGCATTGAAAGTCAAGGTGGAGGGTTAGGGTTAAGGTTAGCAAGGATGGTAACACGGTTGTTCTGGCCTCGATTCTCGATTGTGGGCGGCAGTTGGTTTTCTAGTCTAATCTGTTTGTGGCAAATAAATGTGGTGGTGGTGATGTACAGGTATTCTGCGGATGTATGAAGATATCCTCCTGCGGTTAGACTTCATCCATCTTGCGCAGTTTCTGACGCGGCTTCCCGATATCATCTCCTGCGATGAGCTGTTTGACTGCATCAGTCAGATACGTATGACGACCGCTGATAAGCGACGATTCTCACAAGTTTTCGCCTGTTGCCGCGAACAGTTTTGTCACTGATAAACATAGCACTACTGGGGTGATCTTTATTTTGCAAAGTTGGGGCTATCCTAAACATTTGGCTACATGTCGTTACTCTGAATGGACAGTCATTATGCCACTGAGCTCGGACCGGGAATTGAACACACATCTCTTGAGTATAAGTCCAGCACCCGGCCTCTGGCACCACTAACACCATGATGTTTACTGGCAGTGTTGTTAGCACTTCTTCTCAGCATGTATCCAGACCAATTCCAGTTTTAGTTCATACAACACTGGCTCGTCAACTTGAATACGGGGTAGCCCCATAACTTATTTGAAAACTTTGCAAAATAACCACACCATAACTGTGTGCCTGTCTTACTCCGTCCACACTTGATCTCTTTGTAGGCTGTTTCACAGTTGTTTTAGATGCATTATTGTTTGATGCCACTAGTGCTGCAATCAGTGGATAATTTTGATAATAAGTAGAACCACATGAGTTCATATATCTATTTATACAGCCGTGTTAGCTATTTGTTAATTTCAGCTACCCCGGAAACTGCAGTTTTTCTTTAAGGAAGATCTTATTAGGGTTCCTTTTTAGTGCAGTCTCTACTGAAACTCAGCCGTGATCTCTTTGTTTGTGGTATTGTCAGCAATTTGCACAGATATCAAGCATATGGCAGCACAATAATGTTACTTGATGTTTCATAGTTTTGTTTATTCTCACGAAGCCGTCAGTGCGAGTCACTTTTCAGTTTTTAAACCAGTGTAGCTTGTTTTACAAGCCAGTAGAATCTGCAGCACGTTTTTTGTTAGCAAAGTAGGTATGATAAATGTTGATCACTGCATGTAAATTTATCACATTGTTTAAGTTGGTGCCTTTTGTTTGATGGAAGTACTTATTGGCAAACGGTTGTTCTTTTAATTGTCCCAGAAGTGTTTTAGTTTTGCTGCTAAAGATAAAACTAATGATGTTTCAATGTTTTCTGCAAAACTATTACAGACTAATTTGTCATTAGTTGCCAGATGAATGTAAGTTTTTGCAAGCAGTAATCTGACAACAAGCAGACAAGTTGCGTCACTTAATTTATTTTTAATTAACTCATCTTTTTCCATTGTCAACAGTTATCCAAAAGGTATTCACTAAGAAGCATTTGAATGCTGCATTTTTTTTACATTTTATAAATTTTACATGAGAATATGCTAGTGTTGTCCTGTGCACTATAAGACAGTTGTTCTGTGGCACACTTATTGTTTGGTATATAAACATACGAATAATTGTGTTGTTTTTGACCAAACTGGCCTAATTTGTGGACAACTATATAGTTAAACACACAGAAAAGAGCCTAAGTGGCAGTTTTACTTTGTAGATCAAAAACTATCTTGCCTGATGTGCAGAGTTGACCTATATTGTGTCGAGAGGGGCGTTAAACTCTACTCCAACCAACCAAGCACTTTCTGGTTGTTACTGTAGTGTTTTCTTCCTAGGGCTGCCATCATCTTTTCACTGTGCTATTCCGATATACTATATGATACGAGATGCTATTTTAACGTGCGCTCGAAAGCTGACATGAGTCAGCTTAATCTACCGCACGGATGCCTGAGGTAGTTGATGAGTATGTTAATACTATTGCATCCTGTTAATATCAGTTGTCACTTGGATATGGGATGCATTTAGCTGGTTAATGGTTCCAAAACGATCCTGTCAAAATGGATGGTTGGAAGCCATAAGTCTGCTGCTAGACAGCTGTAGACATTTCACTTTGTGTATAATTTACTCAGTAATCCATACTAACTGGAGTACTACAGCAGAAAACAAGGTTCGTTGCACAAAAACTGGAAGTTTCATTTGCTGACTATCTGCTTGTTTGCCTTTCCTGCAGTGGGTGTCATATGTTATAAATACATGTAGTTAAATGCAGTACATTGAACTTGCTGAACCTCCTGTGTCATTGCCGTCGGCTGCTATTATTAATGTATTAAAAAACTAATGTGATAGACATCACAGTACAGTTAATTAACAATATTAACACACACACACAACCATTTAACGGCCTTTTGTCCGGGACTACCCGGGTAGGCCGGTACCATGCAGAAGAAACATTCACCCACTCACACCCATCCTGATCATCGGACATCCTTCATCACCTTCCTCCATTTACAACGATCCATGGCATCCTCTTTGTTCATTAATTAACAATATTAATAACGAGTAATAATAGATAAGTAATTTATTATAAATGTGATTGCTTCATTCTTGATATACCGTAAATGTATTGTGTGACGTGTCAACTTACAGGATGTCTGCTAGTGTTATTTGTGATATAATTATTTATTGAAATGTGAAAAATGCTCTTGTTATGAGTTATGCTATAAATTGTACAGTTTGTGAAGTTTTGTTCTGGTTGTTTGCACATGACGCCATGACTGTATCAGTGGTGTAACTAGGGTTCTCCGCACCCACGGTCAATAGCAATGAAGTACACCCCCAAATTTTTTTTTTGGGGGGGGGGCACACAGAGCTTGAACGTAAAATGCTTTGATAATGCCTAAAAGTTGGCAGCCAAAATAGGATGTTTGTTGCGATGGGCTACTTTTGGCTCGTTCGTCATACTTTATCATACTCAGTTTTTGTGTTCGTTAGTCATAAAGTATATCTGGTGAGGCTGTTTGCGCTGCGTTGCCTGCTGCCCCTGGGGGCAATTGCTTCTCTCTGCCCCTATTAGTTACACCACTGCTTTGTATGTTCAAGCAGTATGCATTTTTGTCTGGGAAACTGTATTGTACTCATGTCTATGATGTGGATTGTGTGTAGTGACATGAGTTTTGTGGTGAGTTGTTTGCTGTATTGTGGGTGTTCTGAACTGTGATATATTTCTGGGCCATGGGGATCTAGACCCCCTTACTTATTTGGCCATCCTGTTCACACTTGCCAACCTTTTGTGCACCATTCTGCCACCCCACTTCTCTTGCAAATAATGAATTACTGAGCGGTCCATTGACCACATTTTTAATTTTCGTCTGCATCAGTGTTGCCGCGACCTGAGTGGTTAGCGTACTGGACTCAGGAGCAGAAGGGTCCGGGTTCAAATCGCAGCCGTCACACTGTTGGGTAGCAGTCTTAGGCAAACTGTTCACACCCATCGTGCCTCGTGTTCACCGAGCAGCAAAATTGGTAGCAGCCCTCTTAAGGGTTGCGGGGGTAACTGTGTGCCTGGCGGAAAGTAATGGCAGCCTACTGCCAGGTATATGACTCGCGTCACCTGCAGGCTGACTGCCAAGAACCAGGATTAGCTCCGGAACCCTATGCTCGGTAATCGAGTATGGGCTACCTTTACCTTTTTACAGGGTGGGCCAAAAAATGGGGCCACAGACTCATGACCATAATTCTGTGAAATCTTAACTGATTTTTTAAAAATTCACTGGAAGATTCCTTGGTAAATTTGCAGTTAAATGGATACTAAAAATCCCACACCTTGCATATGTGCTACCAACGACAAAGTACAAGGTAGTGTAGCACTGCATATGTAAGGCGTGGTGGGATTATTAATAACCAAATTACGAAAGGTTTATTGCTGAGTCTGCGAGAGAAAAGAAATTAAAATTGGCGAATATTTGGCAAAGTTACAAGCAATAACGTGATTGTCTTGTGCACTTTCTTCGTTTTTAGCAGTGTGTTGGCCAGGCACGCAAAGTCCATGAGACAGCCACGCTCTTGCGTCTGTGGTCCCGCGTTTTTGGCCCACCCTGTATATTAAGGTTTCTTTGACAGTATTTTCAGTGGTTCGACTAAGAATTCACGACTGTACATGACGGGTTTTGCCCAAAAGCTCTATAGCTTTGCTTTTTGCATTTTCCTTTTTATATTTGTTGTTTGTTACTGAATGTCTTATTTACTATTTTCTACATTTTATGGCACTAAATGGCCTGTAAATAAAAAATATGCTGAAAGCTCCATTGAGAAATGACTAGACTCATGCCTGAGATTGGTTCACGAGTATTAAGGTATTCTTAAATTGGCACTCTGTGAGTAAATATAGAATTGTATCCACGAAAGAAAGAGTTGTCTTAGCGACTGTAACAGAAACGAGAACAACACTGTCTATGCTGTATGGGCAACTTTCCTATGTTTAAAAAGTCTGTAGTCCACTTTTGTCAGTTGATATCTTGTCATCTGCTGTACAAGACGCATAGCCAGTTTTTTTACCAAATCATGAACTTCTTTATTTTTTTGGAGTTTGTAATTTTACCATATCATGTATTGATAAAGTACACCATCAGTTTATTGCGTACATTATTGTGCTGGAAATGATACATGTGTGCTATAAAACATACATACCCCATTCCCAAGCAGTAATTGTTAAAATCATAATGTAACCCATTAGTTGCTGGAAACAACATCAGTGCTTTCTGTGTAAATTAAGGGAATGTTTACGGCGGTAATGATTTTTGACGCTAAACATGACATGTTATATTTGATTACTACTAAGAACATGATATTTTTTGGTTGGTTTATGGAAACAGATTTTTTTGTATTTATCATGTTTTAAATGTTTATGTTCTTCTTGTTAGTTTTGTTGTACATTCCGTTAATTAATGACTTCCTTTTTTTAAATTTTGACTGGTTTATTGCTGTATCATAGTTAATCATGTGGTGTATTGAAGCATGTTCCATCATTTGCTGTTATGAATTCAGCACCTGCATTGTTTAAAATAATTTTGTCAGCTATTTGGAGAGATGAGTGGGATGACCTCCGTCAGCAATAGACAGTGTGTGTGAAGATCTCTGCATTACACTGTCTCATGATGGTTGCACTGTGTGCTGAGTGCTGTTTTAGTTCACGTTAACTATCACAGATACTGTTAGGTAAAAAATGAAATAGCACTGTGGTCGTACTTGAACTTACTGGTCGTTGGTTGCTTCTGCCAAGGTTATAATTTTGCCTCTGTTTGTGCTGTTGGTTGGGTGGCAGGAAGAACATCCGGCCTGTAAAAACTGAGTGGTGGTGTGCTGGCATGGTTATCTGTCTGGAGTGAGGTGCAGACTTGCACATGGCCCAGCTGATGCCACTGCCACTCACTGTCTCTTCCTTCAGTAAAATCCAGATTAGATTTCAGACATGATCTAGATCTTGATATTTTAATGTGATTTACATTGTCCTTGACTAGTTTTTGGAAGATACGATAATCTTGGGACAGTAGACAAAAGTTAAGGCAGTTGTGAGACAATATGAGGATAATGTTTGTTCTTAAATTCTACTTTGGGGAGTTTTTCTTATCAAACTGAGTCAAAAGCAAATTGAGTATTTTTTAGCTTTGGCATTCTGCAAGTTCTGTCTGACTTGAAATGATTTTGTTTTATAGTTGTAATTGTTGCTGCACCCAGGCAGCATCAGAAACACTAGACACGATGTTTTTGCGATGCCACTGATACATTTATTGATAGGTTGAAATAGTCACACGTCACCCCGCTGGCCTAGATGTCTTTCTAACTGTAGCACAGTGTCAGCTGTCCGTCCAGTGTACAGGTTTTGTGTGGTGTTGCTGAAAAACTGGCCGGGATCTTCACAAAGGGTTAACAGCAAGAGCTGATCTATGGGGTGACTGGCTTGTGGCCCGTTGACCACTGTGAGTTAATAAGGTTATACTTTCATTCAGAATTTTTGCCAGATGCTGACAGATTTCTAAAAATTCTCACCTTCATATTCAGCAGAAATTTACACCAAGGTCAGCATTAAAAATCAAACCATGATCTTATCCATGTTGCTGCACTATCGCGTGAAATATTCAGTAGCTTTTGGGTTTTTTTGCAGTGATTGGCTGTGAAGACCGCCTCCGAAACAACCTATATTGTGTCGAGTGGGGCGTTAAACTCTACTCCAACCAGCCATGGGTTTTTTGCGCCAAACGTCTGACACATTTCACATGCATAACTGCAGTACATTAGGTGAGGCTTATAATTTATTCACTTAAATGTTGGATGTATTTGTCATCTTGGCACTTTGCGTTAGGGATGCGTGCATTTAAATGAAAATCGTTCATTTAAAAGCACTTGTGTGGGATTTTCGTTTAAACACATAATAAAATAAATGCAAAAATTACGTCCCATCTTTTTTGTTTGCTCTTTTTGTTTATCGGGATAGATAAACTGAATAATCAACATGAAGCATTGCTATTTGCTGTTCGGAAATTTTGCGCTCACTTTCGACTCTGCCATTTTCATTTAAACACTTGATTAAAAGGTTTCAAAATTAAACTACTGTGTGCAATGCAACGTTTGTATTTGACATTATACAAATGATGCATGGTATGCATGGTAGTGAGAGTGACATTGAAATAGGATGAACCTGAGGTTGAAAATGTCGCACGAGGGCGCAGCTCGAGTGCGACATTTTCAACTGAGGGTCGACGTATTTCAGTATCACATGAACGACCGTGCTTCATCTGTTTTGTCATATGACCAACCACTAGCTTAAAACTGTATATCATCTTCTGACACGGTGGCAGAACATGAGTGAGTATCGTCTGCCATCTAAAAATGCACAGACCCAATTACTGTTCATGATAATATATCTTATGTTTACATTTAGTGAACGTCACGTGACCGTGTATCATTGTAACGATACACGGTCGACCGTGATGCTTTGATCATTCGATAACGATAAACGTCACATGACAGCATTTCGACCAATCAAAGAAGCAGCTCATAGTTGGTCATACAACAAATCATGTTGCCAGTCTGTTTTTGTTGCAATTGATGAGTTATGACAGCAATTTATCCATTTTTTTATTTCTTTATTTTTTTTATTTCTTTCCGATTATGGTGTACTCACGAAAACGTATCCATTAGACATCATGTAAACTCATGCAGCAAGGGACAGTAACGATTACAGGGTACTGTGTTGTTTGCAAATAGCACGAACTGAGTTGCGTTTCAGTGTTACACAACTGGATATGTGCTAACATGTGTCGCTGGAACGACGAATACACATAAACATAAGAAAGCACTTGTAATGCATGCAGCATTTGTTCTCGTTTCATTGGCAGTGAACGTTGTGCTAATGCCATTTTCACCCATCACTTGATTCCTACCAGTACTTTTTTGCAGTACTGTTACCCATTCATAAACCTCAGCAATCAGCATAGAAAACGACGTCATGTAACACGACTCCAGTGCTAACAACTGGTTATTTTCCTTTCCCGCTGGCTCACCTTGACCATTGAAAACATCAGAGAAGGAAATAAAAATGAAAGGTTGAGATTAAAATACACATAACAGCATAAATGTTTTTTCTGCAGCAAATTCACTGCACTGACTGAATGAACAAAGAAGGGGGGGGGGGGAATTAAACAGAGATCATCTGCAATAAATGTGATAAGTTGCCAGTTCCGACAAAATCTGACTTCAAAAGTACGTGGAATCAATTACAGCAGTTCAACAAATAAGATCACGTAACATAAAACTCATAAATTACACATTAAAACTCAAAAATTCCAACAGCTATTCAATGTCACAGACTCAGTGCAGCATAGTACTTTACACACTGCACCAAAGGCGACCAGTCAAAGTCAAGGGAGAGAGGCAAAATGGAGTGTCACAACACCAAAGATAATTGTCATCAAATGTGACGCGAGTCGTTCTGGTGTTATCATCCCATGTTATTAACATTACAGCACTTTCAACATGAAAGTAATAACCAGCAGAAATAAATTTGAATAAAATAGTTAATATTACACAAACAATTGTTATAGCAGTGAAAAATGTGTCAACAGATTTTATAACATTTCTAATTACTGTGCTGTGCTGTTCAGTGACGCACATTACTGAAAAGAAATTAGGCTAAATTAAACTATTAAGTTCACAAATACCAATGTACACTTAGTAGTTAGTAATGACCGTCCAACAACAGCCCCCCCCCCCCCAATGCAAAAAAGGCAAAAACACCAAAAAAACCCTTTTTAAAAATAAAATTTAAAAAAAATAGCCTCCCCCCATTTAAAACGCCCAGGGCATGTCTCTTAA
>Ga0126334_10000576_pt1 | contig 10811 bp, 9 predicted proteins | sample InaspJWI49metaG_FD_94491 | JGI IMG/M metagenome (GOLD analysis project Ga0126334, IMG submission 94491) | Marine gutless worms symbiont microbial communities from Oahu, Hawaii - Inanidrilus sp. 2 OAHU.JWI-49 metaG | ecosystem: Host-associated > Annelida > Digestive system > Unclassified | place...
GTGTATATCACCTGTATACCGACGACTTGCTGTGGCGAAATTTTTTTAAGTCCACAATGTAGAAATTGCTCACGTGACCCTGACCACGCCCACTTAGGAAGCACTCACTCATCACAAAACTAAGACTTCACATGGCCGACCCGTGTACAAAATCTGAAGTATCTAGCGTTAGCCGTTGCGGAGATATTACATGGGGTGTAAATTTCTAAAACGGGTTATTTGACCCTGACCACGCCCCTTTCAGGGAAGATTTTCCATTGGCAGGGTGGGACTTGCTATGGTAAATCACTGTACCAAATTCGAAGTCTCTAGGTTAACCCGTTACGAAGCAATGAATGGCGGTGCAAAATGCAGAAAATGGGGTGGTTTGGGGTGTTTAGGGGGCACTTAAGGTCATGGGCAATGCCACCACTCGATAGAGCGCATACGACTTCCTATTCGACTTTAATAGAAGCTATGTATCTATCTTTTACCGTTTTCGAGATACAGCCGGTTATTAGTCAAAAGTCGCCGATTTTGACCCATCCCACCTGCATTCGCCGCCCTCGTAGGGGGTGACCCTGGTCGAATTTCGCGGAGATCTTTGGCATCAGAAAACTAGAGTCCCTGGGCTATCGTGTGGTTTTGTTTGTGTGATCCTCTGTTTAGCCGTTTTAGTAGAACTCCGACTTGTGACGGACAGACAGACGGACGGACGGATATACACAGGGCCATGGCTAGTACCGCGGATGCATAGCATCGCGCGGTAAAAATGGTACATGTTTACGTCGTATTTAAACGGATTTTAATTTTGGCGTCACTTCTTTTGGGACACAGTGGGGTATAACAAGTGTGGGTATAATAATGTGAAGTCATATCAACATGAAGATACAAGCCGGCTTTCAACCATCCCAACCATAACCTTAACGTTGACTTTGACCTTTTGACCTCAGGTCAATGCATGCCGAGGGCTGTGATGGACTATCATTTTTACGTCTACCGACTTCGGTGTTGATAGCTCAAGCCGTTTTTCTTTTAGAGTGCAGACAGAGTGACAAAATAAAGGCCTTGTCTCCTCCGCAAGTGAACTTGTAAGCATGTAAACCGAAGCATGTATATCGATCGGTCTGTCCGGGGAAGCGCTGGCACCGATGCTGACCAGCTTCCACGGCTGTTGCCGCATAATCCAGTTTCGATGTCAGCCACGTGGCATGGCAGACCGTCACATGTACAGATATACAGAGAGACTTGCAGCATTACACGCAGCGGCGTCGCTTTTATGCGCAAAAATGCGTTGATCTTGCCGACTGCGATAGCAAAATTTTGCCCGGTCACTGGCCTCCGAAAATCAGCATCGCGAACATATTCGCCCCCGTACCTATACCCCTACCCCGAACGCCAACCGCAAGGGAGTGTTCACAGCACACGAACTGAACTAAGCTGAACTGACTTGAACAAGTCGACACAGTTGCATGACGCATTCATCGGTAACGCGCGTCGGCGTCACGACTATACTTCGCATTGATTGGCTGGAGCAAAACTAGGACGGTTAATGCTCGGTTAATTCTCAACGCGGTTGTTTAAACCAGAGTTCGCAAAGTCGCGAGCTGGAGTTCAGTTCAGTTCAGTTCGCGTGCTGTGAACAAGCCTTAACACGAACTCTATCCCTAATAACCCAACCCGAACCCCCTGACAATAACCAGGGGCAGATGTCCACGACAGGGATTTTCGGCGGGGCAGACCTGTCGGGGGGGGTCAAATGTTCGGTAACGGTCGATTGGAACGCGTCTCTGGCGATTTACGCAGTCGAGTCGATATAGACGCATGCATGCAGCGTGTATGATGCACAAGTAGCGTACGGCACGCCGTAGGATCGATTGCGTCCTGGCTTCGCCGCGCTAATGGGCGGGTCGACAACTTTCACGCGCCCGCCCGCTCTCACAAATCCTCGTCTGCAGATTATCAGTCACGAGGTCGCCTAGCTGTAACGCGGCGTCAGCTGGCACGCACCTGCTGCTCGCGACGGTTACTACTGTACGCCGACTGCCCGACCACACACGGCGAAGCATTGTTCACAGCACATCAACTGAACCGAGCTCCCGTTCTCAACGCGTGTATTCCGATGAGATTGTTCACATCGCACGAACTGATTGAGCACCGACCGTCCTAGTTTCGCTGCAGCCGATCAAGCCGTGACGCTGACGCGCGTGACCAATGAACGCGTCGTGTAACTGGGTCGACTTGTGGCTGCTCAGTTCATTTCATTCCAGTTCATGTGCTGTGAACGAACGTTAACAAGCTGCTCCGGTATTGACAGCGAGGAGGCCGCATCGCTGCTGCCACCTAGCGAATAACTTTGACCATTATGTTAAATACATCGACTGTCAGAAATCTGGACATTCCCAAGTAGGTTTTCCCAAAAGTTCCCCTTCCCGCGGGGGGATCCGGGCCCCACCTAATACATGGTTCCTTGGGCTCCCCACAGTCCACAACCCAAACGACATCTCGATCGGTTTATCTGTTTTTGTAGGGCTCACGATTGTTTCCAACAGACGGACAGACAGACACAGATGACATCTTACGTTTTGCATAGTGATGCGGCCTAATGCTGGTACAGTAATGGTGTCAACAGGCCGCATCGCCGCCGCACTGGTCGTTCGGTGGTATTCGCCAGTTGGCGCCAACGTGTACCCCTATCTGATGCATGGGTCCACGCAAGTCTGCATGCCAAAGCGTATCACGAGCTGTTCATGCGTATCTGCAGTGCACAGTTCACGCCCAACACACAGACACGCAGAACACGGAACGAGCGACGTGTAAGTAAGTAAGTAAGTGTTTTTCTATGGCGTCGCATATCAGTAGTTACAGAGCGCCGATGTGTAGCAATAGACCGCATCTATACGACGCACACGCTGCGGCCTAAAAACTAACAACAAAACAAAACACGCCATAGTTACAAAGACATATTTGTCACACCCTGTTATGCTGAAACTCTATTACTTCGATTTGTTGTACGACAAATCCACAACAGGCCGGAGTAACAGAGTTTGAGTATTAAAACCCATTTATATCGCCGCGGATGACCTGTAGTTAGTTGGACAGCACAGTTCCTGTCAGTTCGATTCAGCGATGTGAGCGGGTCTTTATTCTCGTCCGCATCGCTGCATGTGCAAGCGGTGATCCAGTCATCATCGATGCAATATCAGTTCGAGCGACTGCGATGTCGCTCATTCACACATCTATATGCGGCGTTCAGCGGCGTGACTAACGTGAAATTTATCGCCTGCCATCGTGTCAAAATGTGCCTCAACCAGCCCGCCTGTGGCCGTTCTCGACAAGCGCGGTGCCGAATATTGTGGCACCCGCAGAGAAAAAAAATGCCGGAAATGGCCGATAGCAATGGTACGTCGTAAAACAAATGGTCACAGTAGTTTGAGATAACGCCGCATCGCCGCCGCGCACGAATTATTCAATTGTATTCGTCCGGTGGCGCCAATGTGTATCTCCATCTGGTTTCTTGGGGCACACGGGACTGCCCCCCCCCCCAGACGGCATCTTGATTGCATCAGCTGTTTTGCAGGGCTCATTGTTGTGCCCATCACACTGACATACAGACAGACAGACACTCAGACCACGATGTCTGTAGCAATAAGTCGAATCGATGCGATGTATGCGATCCGGCGTAAAACAACTAGTCGCTGCAACTTGCAATAATACAATGTAGTGCAAAGTTCTAGTACACACTAAAACCATTCGTGTTTTGTTGATGGCTGCCTTAGTGCGAGCAAGTAAACGTTTGCAAGTTTCGTCTAAGCGTCTACTAAATTAAACGATAGATACACCTATCTAGACCCTTGAATAAGCGGTGGTGGAGCCGTATAACGTACTAGGCCTACGCGACGATAATTTTAATGACAACAGTTAATGCTAGTAACTTCAGCGCTACGACTGTACCAAACAGTAATTGCATCAATTATGAGCCTTTATTATCTGCATTTGATTTATAACGCAAAGATGAGTGATTGATAAACATATCACGGACTAAAGAACCCGTATGCGTTACTCTAATGCAGTTCCTATAGTACATCTATAGACATATGAGCAATTTACGTCAGCTTTGTGTGGGCGGCTGTAAATGTCGTTTTTGGTATTGTGCATGACGATTGCACGTACTAATATATCTAGATTAGCGGTGCAGAGTTGCAGGACTTCTACTGACTGTTTACACGATGCAACTGGTTGCGCAAACGTTTGTGCCGACAGTTGCAACGTAAACTGAAAACAAGCAGACTGTTTGTACATAGGAATAAAGTAAAACAGGATTATTGTGACTGACAAACGATTGAATACTTTTTAATGCTACCTCGCACAGCCAGCAATGTGTCGTGTGTCTGGTCAGTAATATGTGTCAGCCGTTAAAATCATTATAATCCTAACCCTAAAGTATCAAAGCCTCACTCGAGGTCGCACAGACCACTTTAAATGACCATTAAAGTTAACTGACATTGGTGTAGCCGACCTTAGATGTTTTTGTGAACTCACGTGATAAGATTGTTCTCGGATCAGTTACCCTTTGAAAAAACCCAGTGGCCTCTGAATCGCAAGCGATGAGGACTTTTTGTGCTGGTTAATTGATCAGAGCCGTTTGACAACGTTTCTACAATAGGCCTGATGAATCAAGTAATGTAGCCGTTTTAATTTGCATAAATGACAGAAAATACTATTATTGTTTTGGTTATTATTATTAAACCCACAAGCGCAAACCACGGGTGGTCAAAACATTAATAAAGTATTTGGATGAAATGACACTTATTGCAGCTTGGCATCTTTAAAAATGCGTTGTCTAACAGAACAGAATTGACTGACCCTCCAGGGTGTCACCAGAAGCTGCAGATATTTTACTTTCGAGAGCGTAATTATCGTATGTCTATGTTCAACGGACTCAAACGTGATTATTAGCCTAATATTTTTCCGACGCCAAACAGCACAAGCTGCAAACGTGAAAAATGAAGCTACTCATAAGCAACCAAACACCAGCAAAAGGTTACAGCGGCGCTTTGCTCCATGACCATAGTGTTGTGGAAAAACATACCCATTTCGTTGTTAAAGAGCCGTTATTGTTGTGGTCATTTTTATGCCCTCAGGTTTGTAAGTCCAGAGGGCCAAATACAGGAATCGAAAAACAAATGTCAGTGGTGGCCAGAGGTCTGGGTCTTCGTCAGTAGAGCATAAAGATTTGAGAATGAGAATGGAGTTAAAGTGCAGGATCAAAACTTCTTATTATTATTGTATAGGGTCATAACTTAACGAAACAAAGTGCTACAGTACAGACAGCGAAAGGCCGCATCGCTGCTGCCACCTACCGATCAAGGTTGGAAGTATCGACCGCGCACCGAATATTCCCTGTACTCTCTTGTACTCTCTGTACTCTACAATGGGGCAGGAGATGCCCACCAAATTGCCTTTTCTACGGGGATCCAAGCCCTCGCCTAATACATGGTTTCTTCATTCTTGGACCCATATTCCAAATAACATCTCAGTCGGTTCATGCGTCTCAGCACGGCTCATGGTTGCGACGAACGGGCAGACAGACAGACAACACAGACCACGCTACATCTGTAGCGAGAGGTCGCATATATGGGATGCGGCCTGATAATTCGGAGGGGAAAGACCATACAGTAGAATTCTTTGATCAAAATGAGATTATACGTCGGGCGGTCCTACTGCTATTCGGCAAGTACAATGTGTCCCAAAACAACACCGACTTAGCAAGTTAGCACGCTATAACTTTGACGTACGATAGACATTAGTTAAGTGAGATGTGAAAGTGCATTGACATTCGATAGCTTTCTCTCAGCAGCATTTCTGCCAAACATTATCAAAATCGGTTGACGCATGTCGAAGTTATAGCGTGCCATGTCGGTGTCGTTTTAGTTTTATTTTTTGGGGGTGAATGGGGCAGTTTAGTCACAAAGCACGGTGTGTGTACGGACCTTGACGGCATGTCGAACCTTTCTCAGTCCGTGAGCCCTGCGAAAACGGATGAACCGATCGAGACGCGGATTGTGGCGTGAACGTGTGGGTTCCAAATACCACGAATCAGATGGGAGCTCGCCCCCCCCCCGCTGGAAGGGACACTATTGAAGGCGGCATAGCCATCAAAGTGACTCACAGAGGGACAGCACGCGGCGATGCGGCCTATTCGCCACCGTTACTATGACAACTTGTAATTATTATTGTCGGGTATCATACTGTTGTAGGGCCATGAAGTATGATTTAATTTAACGAAATTATTCGGGGAACCCTGCAGAATTGTCTGAGTAAAATGACAATATTGTTCCTCGGCGAGGCTATGGAAAGTCACACAGCACGGGGTACAGTACGAGCACGGACCTTGACAGCGTGACGCACGTGGATCTCTCGGAGTCGGTATCCGTCAGTCGACGAGCTGACGTCGACGTCAAACATCTCCACCCGTCTCAGCGGCGCCTGGCACCCGGCGTCGGCCGCCCGACCCCACCGGGCAGGTGCCCGCTCGGCCCGGGGCTCGGTCGCCTTGGAGACGGCTACCGCCACCGGCAGCAGCAGCCAGGCCACCACCGCCGACGTGCTGCCGAACATCGCCGAAGTGCGACGCCGGAATAACGATCACTGAGTTCGATCAACTACAATGACGTCGACTGAGACGTCCGCTAAACCTGCAGAACAGCTGGCTAAATTATTTCAGTCAGAGAGGTTGTCTAGATCCGATAAAATCACAACGACTGCGTTACCATCTTTACTAACTCTTACCCTAACCCTTAACCTCGATATGACCTTGATTCTTGATACCCGGCCACATGAACTGAAAATCAAGGTCAAGGATCAGACAGTTGAAAAGTTAGAGTGGAAACAAACGGACGGGCGGACATGACCGATTTTATCACCTTCCTCACTAACGCGGTCGATCGTTATTTAGGTTAGTATGGTTAGTAAGGTGAGTAGATTTAGTGGGTTCAGTGAGAGACGATACTAAAGGTAGGATATATTTACGTGCACTCAAAAGCTGACGTGAGCCAGCGTAATCTACATGTATACCACCCGGAACTAAAAAATTAGAAACAGTAAACTGACAATAAAGTAAAATAAAATCAAATATAATAAAGAACTAAAACAGTTACGGTTAGTAGGGTTTGTAAGGTTAATGTTTGGACTACAGTTTTAGCCAGTGCTAATATTCGTCTAGAAAATCTGACTGAATTAATTTAGTAGGCCTACGGCAGCTATTGTGCAGGATTACCGAAATGTCGTCATCATTTGGTCGAAGTCCATCATCGAGTTATTCCGTATCTTCGTAGCGACGACGACGACTCGCGACTGTATGCCCGTGCATCGTCGCCGCCGCCGCCGCCGCCGCCGCCGCCGCTGCTGCTGCTGCGTGCGTAGCGCTCGCCCTCATCTGTCGCCGCGTCGGCCCTATGCCCCTGTCTTCTCTCATCGTCCCGCCGTCTCTCTCCCGGCCGCTGTGCGCACGTGCCCGCACCACAGCGCTCACCCTCGCGCTCGCAATGGCCCATCGGCCACGCACAACATTCTACACAATTGCATGCTTTGCACAGCACTCAAGTAACAACGTCGATGAAACCAGGCGGCCTAAGACAAGCTGGAGTTGCTGGCGGTGTTAGCTGAAAATATTTTTGTGATGTTTGCAGTGACTATTGTTTTTAAAACGATGCGCTACGTATATCCATTTCATTGCCATTTTTGTACCTTTATTTTAAGTTTTGAAGTTAAGTGTTTGATTTGTAGTGATTTTTGGAAAAAAACAATCAACAGTGATGTAATGTTGGTCATCGGTGTTCACATACTGCTGTTCGCCATAAACTTTGATGCTTACCTTCAAACTTGACGTAAATAGTGTGAAGGAGAACCAGCATCCAACTCTCTATAGGACAAAGATCATCTATGTCCAAGTGTTTCGTCTGGACACACAAACGCACAGCACCGATTGCACTATCTAACATCTACTGACGACCGGACGGCATATTTTCGTGGATCAGCTGACGAGACGTGTTATGTGCAAATACCATGTTTGCCGCAGTGTTAATTAGAACACGTCGACACTGGGGTGATAGGATCATGCGGAAAGACAAAGCAGGCGCGGCGACAGGTGCTACTAATTAACTCGGACACATTGCATAACGTCTTCTTATGTCAGCAGTATTCTAGCTTCAATACTGGCAATGATGACCACTGTCTGTACATCTTACCGACTCTCAGTTCCTATTTTTGCTGCATACGTTCTTTTTCGTTTTTCCCATTAAGAACAAATGATTGCTGACATATTTGGTCACTAAATTGCCGCGGAGATCCGATCTGCCGCTCTAAAATTATACAACGAATACTTTTCGCCCATTTGACTTTAAAATGTCTGTCGTGTCATTTTTGTTTTGGAGGATCTGAAGGTTGAAGCCCCTAAGTATGAGTTGTATTAACAAACTCCGACACACATTTAAAGCGTAACAGTGTCGTACGACACGTATAAAGTCAAAATTGGTCCATCAGTGCGTGACGAAAAGACCAACAAATAAAAGAAAGAAAAAGACTCTTTACTGTGGTAGACAGTATATGTCCGACCAGACCAGCGCCGTCCGGCTGATATATGCTGATTAGTGGTCAGTCGGGTCGTCATTGTGGGATGACGACGGGGCACTTTTCACTTCCAGACGACTACTTTATAACGATGACAGCCACCTCAATCACGACCCACGGCGTCGCATCGAAATCAATTCTGAAAATCATTCACCGGAATAAAAATACTGGCAGCGAAGAAACGAAAAGAAAACAAAGTTAACTAAATGGGTATTTGTGACAACATTAACAGTAGTTTGCGTTAAGATTAATGTAACAGACCATTACTGGCCTACCGTTTAACACATTTGCTGTAGAATTAAGCCGTCTGTTCTAAATAAGTTTAGTGAATTACAGGAACTAAAAATGTACTTGTATTCATCTGTAACATCACTGACATAAACAGTTTAAAATAATTTGTAAATTAAAATTCTGGTGATAAAAACATACTTTTACATTAATGCACCTGTGTAACTATTTAAGTTCGCGTTCGCAACTTCAAAATTGCCGTTTATTAATAGATGCAGGAGTACGGTAGTCTTCGTTTACACCATCGTGATTCTAATGCTCAGTTCACACCGCCGACGGTTTTGTCGCGTCTGTGTCCGCGGTTTGAATGTGGTCTGCATGTCGAATTTCGTCAAAATCAGTTAAGCGGTTTCGATGACGTGGGTGTCGAAATTCGCCAGTTCCATTACCGTCGTCATGCTCTTGTAGTTGGCTTCTGCAGCAGCCGGTATTATACATAGGATGACAGTGACGTAATTTCGATGCCAGCTGGCTTTCGCCGCCATCTTGTGGGCAAAACTCTGGCAAATGTTTTTCACTGTGATATCACTGAAATACACTTTGTTGGCGAGCTAGTGATTATACAGACATTTTCATAAACCAACGGACTGAATGTAATTCTAACAACACGATAAATCTTCGCCCCTTAACTCCACACATTATGCCATGTTATACCCACAAAATGGCGATCGCATCGTGACGATAGATTCTGTGACGTCACTTGACCCTATGTATATACCAACTGTCATGTCGTCACTGGCGTTTTGAGTTGTCGCGACCGCGCAAGCTGCTCATTCAAAAATAACGTGACGGCCTGTTTCCACTTCGGCCGACCGAGACACGAGTTCGTTTTAGTGAAGCTTCAATAGCAGAATTTCAACTTCCAAACGACGTCGATGCGATACTGACCAAATATCGATACGATAATTATCACCCCGTGATCCAGTTGTTGCAACTGAAGGGCTAATGTTTCGGACATAGCAGTGAAAATTGGCTGCAGACGCACATTCCACAGAGGATAAACTCAAATAAGTGACTGAGGAATTTTTCTGTCAAATATAATAATATAAACTGGTTGGGCTTTCTGGCTTTTGATACTTTGTTCAATTGTGCCCCACGGCGCCATCATGTCCCCGCATTTTCGATTTGTGGGGGCACTGTCTCCAGTTATTAAGATGGAGCTGCCTATGCATTATGCCAAAAAGCTTATGTCTATGCCAAATTGCCCATTCTATTATGTTTTTTTTCAGCTCAAATGATAGAAGTTATTAATAACAACTTGAATATTGAATATTGAATACTGCACTACTGCCTTGGTTTTTAGTGCAGCTAACTGATAAAAAGTTGAACGATTGAACGAAAGCATGACATTTTTAATTAATTGCAAGAGCAGATGATACAGTACAACATATAATGAACCGATGAAACTACTTAAACTTCAGTTATTATAGCACGTTGACATCAATATTTAAATTACGACCTTATTATAAGATATTCTACACTTCTATAGCATTACCTTAACCCATTCACAGTAAGTTTTCCTGTGCAAAAGCTACACAAAACCACAGACCGCTGTCTAACCATTTTACTAATGGCATTGTAAATACAAGAAATAATATTTGTGGCTGTGTGCCACATCTGCAGAAGCTCTGTCCTTATTTAAAAGAAATGATATAACTTAGATTTATTGCAAATGTTATGAAAACCTTTATTCACCGAAAATACACGGTAGATATAGACAGGATACAGATATGTACAAAAGACAAAAAAACAATAATACGCAATATACACTACAACATGGCGGTGGCTACATTCTTAACTACTACATTGTGACTATGCTGTGCACTGTACAGAAAGTTTCTATGCCTACTGACTATAGTATCAGCAACATCCGACTGACCAGTATACTTGTAAATATCATCTAACAAACAAAA
>Ga0126334_10000577_pt1 | contig 10810 bp, 7 predicted proteins | sample InaspJWI49metaG_FD_94491 | JGI IMG/M metagenome (GOLD analysis project Ga0126334, IMG submission 94491) | Marine gutless worms symbiont microbial communities from Oahu, Hawaii - Inanidrilus sp. 2 OAHU.JWI-49 metaG | ecosystem: Host-associated > Annelida > Digestive system > Unclassified | place...
GTTGGTGTGAATTTTATTACGTGTTACTTGATGTAATTACTTTGCATTCACGCGTTTTAGTTTGTGGTATAAGGACTGTATTATTTCATTCTTCACTGCATATATCACGTCGTCCAACATTGCATTTTGTGAAGGTATATTATCACCCAGTGTTGTTATTGTGACATCAAAGTTTACTCTGCAGTGCATTATTATGTATTTACAGTGTATTTATGCTGCTAGCTGCTGCTTAAGTGAGAAGTCTCCACTGCAAATGAAATCCGTATGCACAGTTTGTCAGCTATTCAAGTTCATTGGATAACAGATTCACCTTCTGTTGAAAACCCTATGATTCATTGTATTTTGGCCATTATACATTTGAAATGCATCTTTGCTCATCATCTTTCAATGAGAACTGAACACATTCTTACACCACTCAAGCTTTGTCAGCCATTGAGCTAACTTGCTTCATTATGCTAACAATCTAGACTGTGTAATGTTCCCCTGCAGCCTGTTTGTGACAGTATCACTCTAATCAGTATACCTGAGTAATAATAATAATTCTGTGTTACAAATTAGATATTATGAGAAATTATTGATGGGCTGTTTTATAATCTGTAATATGCATTTTGATATTTGTTGACTGTGAACACTTAAATTGCATATAATTATTGTTAATTAAAAATCATACTTTTATATGTAATCATGTGTAACTATGTTTGACATATTATTCATATTCTGTTTAAAGTTTGTTATCATAAATATATAAATGATATTTTATTTTGTACTTTAATGTAGTATGTGATGCACACTGTTACACAGAGGCAAAATATTGTCAATCAGATCCACGTTATTTGACTGTGTGCTCACTTTTTACATACCTCTTCTCACAGTGAGTTATGACATAATGTATAGACATTTTGTTGAAATTATAATACAGTACGATAATTTCAGTATGTTGTGTAGTTTACAGATGCTAATAGGTTCACCTTTTTGTCATTGATCAGTTAAATCTAGTGTGATTAATACCACCAGTAGCTATTTTCCACGTGAAAGTGGGTTTGTTGAACTTTTGTAGTTTTTTTGGCATGGAACTGACCATTGGGAATAAATGGCATGGGTTTTTAAGGGCTGGATGCCTATCCTGTTATCCAAGCTAGGAAAACCACCCGCTGGCCTTTGATTTCTTTGTCAATCCCACACTCCTGAAGAAAGGGTAGTTGCTATCCTACATTAGTGATAGAATTTTTATAGATGTAATGTTAATCAGTTGCAGTTGCAATTTGTAGTGGCACTGTTTAGCCTTCAAGTGTGTTATTATCAAAATTACTTGCATTTTCAGTTGCTTCTTTGTACTTTTTGCTGTGTAAGCAATAGTTAGAGTTTTAGTGCATATGTAAACAACGGTTGGTGAACACCATTCATGGTCGCGAGTTGTAATGTCTCTGCTGTGTTTATATTTTGTGTTTGTTGATTTTATACATTTTGTCAGCAACTTTTTTAGTTTTGTGATGATGTCAGAATTGATTGTTGGTCACTGTAACCCTACTCTGTTGTATGTATTGCTACAGTTTCAAAATGATGGCTAGAGTCAACCAGTTGCCCAGTATAAGTTGTTGAAAACTCTGAAGAGTTTAACTCAGATCCATCACCAGTTTTGATGACATTTTTTGCATAGGATGCAGTATTTGACATGATTTCAACTATCATTAAGTGTTGTATGATCCCCTTGGGATAACTCAGGTTATGTTTCTTACATATAATCGTGGCCTGATGAGTGGACTCTGAGTAGTTGTTGATTTTGGGAATTTTTTTGGAAGCCTTTGTGGTAACTAAGTGTCATTTTATTGTTTGGGCTATCCTTGGGTCATATTTTATATAGTAAGGATCAGTACAGCCTACTTTTGATTCAGTTTTTATAAATATTTTGTTATATTAGTTGTTACATTGTCAAACTGTGCATGCATTATGCAACATTGCTGCAGCATGTTTGTACTACAGTGTTAATGCATATAGTATTATAAACATATGAATTATCCTACTGCACATGTACAGTAATCGGGATGAAAAAATGATTTGTAAGCTATATTTGCATCAGGAGCATTGATAGATAATATTTTGCTGTAATTTATCACATGAGCAGAGTCAAGTGTTGTTGAGAAATATTCACATCTAAATCTGTTGTTAACAGACTATCTTATTGCGTATGAGTTTTTGCAGACAGTAGTTCTGTTTCATTTTCTATGATGCACACAAAACTGATCTGTGTTATTAAAAAAATAATATTTTAATATGTTGCACCTGTCTGTGATATTACCTCTTGGCAAATTATTTTTGTATAACAGAATGGCGCAGGTATACACTAAGTAGTACAAGAAACAAGTGGGTGTTGAGCCTCCTGCCTTGGCTGTCAACACATGACACTACTCACAGTTGCAACTCTGGCAGCAGATATCAATCGATAACCTGTAGTATGCAGCGCCGGCAGCTGTTGCTTGATATCTGTTGCACATGCCTGAGCTCAGCAGCAAACCAGACATACGTCTCTGCTGTCGTCGATTGATGGGACGGGTGGACGGACGGACACCCGATCGTTACATAGACCCTGCATAGCATGCTGTTAAACCATAGCCCCAGCATTGCACGCTATGTGGGCAGTGTCAGTATCTTAAATATACATGTAGTCGGATTTTTACTTTGGTGGTACGGATAGTGCAGTTGGTCTGCTGTGGGTGTCTGTGTATGTTTCCACACAATAACAATAAGAACAAAAATTACCTTTGAGCTACATATTTGGCTTGCGCGTTTACCTGAGGAATATATAGGACAAGTTCATAGGTTATGGCCACTGTCACAGAACGAAAAACGTTTACAGGAGATACGTTAGTATTTTGCTCCTGTTGTCTGACAACTGAAGAAACTGAAATGAAGACGACAGTAGCAAGTAGCAAAATATTTCGTCGTGCGAGCCTCTCACTGTTCACAATTGCCAGTCGATACACAGTGCATCAAATGGTTTTAGTAATCTTCTAATAATGCATCTCAACACTCAACATTGCTCATATGTGTGCTGGAGGGGAAGAGCTGCTTGTATTAAACTTTTAATGTAGTAGGTCTGTCTTCAGCTTTCTGCGTCAGCTGACAACGTGACATCGCTAGCATTTGCTGCTGACCGCCGTGCTGCCATGCCGTCGCCTGCTACAGCAATCCACCGACCCTCCTGCCCGCTTCGCCGCGGACGGACATACACCATACCGTTACATAGACCCTGTTGCTGCGAGCAGGGTCGATAAGGGTGCACGCTTGCAGCCTTCTGAGTGACTTGCAACACCGACTGTTAACATTCAGTCATCTCATCTCATCTGTCTTCATTCGTTTGATAACTCACTACTCGGAACACTCACACCCGTTTAAAGGCCCTTTGTCCAGGTCTACCTGGGTGAGCCGGTACCAGAAAGGTTAAAACCAATGTGGATTTTACTGAAGCGAAGTGAAATGGCAGTGGCATCAGCTTGGCCATATGCAAGTCTGCACTTCGCTCCAGACAGATAACCACGCCAGCACCCGACTACTCAGTTAATAAATATATAATGCGAAGAAGAAGAAGAACAGCAACAACTAAGCGCAGTATATATGCGTTAAAAAGTTCAGTGTCTTATCTTAAAATAACTCTTTCACGACTCGAACTTCAATACCGAAATATTCCAAGTATTTGGCACATCTCTATTTGTCGGCGTCACTTGTAAGCGTTGTTTGAAATCTATGGATCGTTATCTATGCTGTTGGGTGTGTCAAGTTGTGTCATTGTAGGTATTTTACGTCTTTTTCTTTACTTATAGGACCATTTGTTTACGGTGAAGGGATAATTTACTGCAACATGTAAATGATGAATATGGGATGTTAAGTATTTCTGCTGTTTCACTGACATAATGTGGGGTAATTTTAAGCTACTGTAACTTTAACCTGGGGCTGCGGATCTGCCGATGAGATGTGATGAGCTGTACCCGGCATATAGTATGCATTTATTATATATTTTGTGTTTGCTTTTGTAGGTAACTGCCAGTAGTGCACGAGAGATGGAACATACCTGAGTAAATGTGAGGAAAACGATAAATGATGGAACTGTTTTGTGGCTATGTTTTCTGGAATGGTTGTTAATACACTTTTAGTGGAAATGGGCAACAGTTTACCTCGACTAGAAGGCGCGATGCAAGTGGCCGTGCTCGGCTTGGATGGTGCTGGCAAGTCGACAGTTCTCTACAGACTTAAGTTTGACGACTACATATCCACTGTTCCCACGATCGGATTTAATTGCGAACGTGTTCGTGGTACATTTGGAAACTCGCGTGGCGTCATGTTCGTGATGTGGGACGTTGGTGGGCAGGACCGCGTCCGACCACTGTGGCGTGCGTATACCCGGTCCGCCGACGGAATCATTTTTGTCATCGACAGCGCCGATGTCGAGCGATTAGAGGAGGCACGCGTGGAGCTGTCGCGGACGGCAAAGACTCCCGAAGCTGCTGGCGTACCAGTTCTAGTCATTGCGAACAAACAGGACCTGCCTGGAGCACGAGGGCCGGGCGATGTCGAACGAGCAATGGGTTTGTCTGAACTGAGTGTTGGCGGCAGTAGACTGTGCGGCGTTGCTTCGGCATGTGCAATCACCGGCGAAGGCCTTGATGTTGCTCTTGATCAGCTTTATAACATGATCACTCATCATCGGAAAACTGTTAAGCAGCATGTGAAGAAGCGGCATTGACATTGTCATCCAGATTCCATATTTTGATATGCTCATGCTTTCTGGGCATACATTGCTTTTTGTGGTCGCTGGTTTGTTTGCTATATCTATTTCATAAATGAATTGCCTGTCATTATGTTATGGGAGTTCACTTGAAAATGTCAGTCTAACTTGACTGAATGTACTGATTATTTTTTTCTACATTTTATTGCATGTTGGCAGTATTCATTTGTTGCTGTTGTTGAACGGTGGCATCACGTTCTGCATGTATTGCACAGTTACCTGTGACTAATTAATATATATATGATACAAAAAATTTTAATTCGTACTGTTAGTATTATAATAAGATACAATATTTACTGATATGACTATATTTAGTTTTATTTCAGAAATTTCAGTGACAGCATTATTACTGTGCATAATTGTTATAGATACGAAACTATTTTCCTGAATGTGCTGTGCCACTAATGTCATTATGGCTTTGGAAAACAAACTATGCAGTGTTGACTTGTCAGCTTTGCTTTATCATTACATACGTTTTCGTATTTGCAATTAATAGCGGTTTTAATGTAAAACAAATTCACCTGCAGGGTGTGAAATTTTTTATTTTCTTGAAAATCAGAACTTTGCCAAACTCGAATGTCATACTGATGGTCGAAAGATTTATAGGTAAAATTTTGCAAATAAGTCACATATGTGTGGTAGCAATGATTGTGATCTGCCACTGAGTCTTTTCTTAGTAATCTGGGTGCTAATCACTTTGATTAATCCAGTCTAAAGTTGTCCTTTGTTTGCAAAATTTGCAAGCTGATAATTTAAGATACAATATTTGCTGATATGACTGCATTATCTATTTCTACTAGTGTTATTCTCATACACGTAATGTTCATAATAAGGATGCTGTGCTTGTAAAACCAAGTTTAAGCATTAAAGACTTTACTTTTGGCAGCACATTGAACACAAGATCAGTCAATTTTCGGCATGGTTCATCAGTAGTCAGCATGTAATTAGCACTATTTTGTATATTCTTTTTACATCTTGCATTTTTCATTTTTCGTCTGTTGCGTGCATCTGAATTTGCATAGAATATATTGTCTAGGATTTTATCCACATCTGTGCATGTTATCTCAAAAACAACTTTGGTTTTCTGTAACGACATGCATCTAGTGATTATAATAATTTTTATTAGAAAATATACCCATAACTTTTAATCCTGATTGTGAATATCATTTCCAATCTAGCCATTCTTACATGTATGCACTAGATTAAAAAGCTACTACTCTCCACATGAGCAAGGGCAAATGTGGTTTTTTGGTAGAATGAGCCTGTTGTTTAGCCATTTGCTCTGAGAGAAGCCCTAATTATAGCTACCTTTGAAAATGATGTCATTGTGCCTTTTGCATACATTTGAAGATATTTTCTACTCGTCAGCAGATTTGTCATTGGTGCTTTGTGTGATGCTGTTGTCTTGGATGGGTGTATTTTGCACATTCCTACATAAGTCATTGAATTCAGTAATCATCTTGGTTTAATTCTATCCTGTTTAGTGGCTGCAGCTCGACGGCATTAATAACTATAGCAGCTGAGCTATCTTGGAAGTGTAGTGGGCAGGTGCACCATTCTGTAGTATTATTTTGAGGTACATTGTCAGTGCTTTAGAGACAAAATAGGTGGAAAGCACGTTTAACAAAAACACTTGTTAGTGGAAAATGTATCTCTTTAAGTGCATGCAAAATGTCATTATTTTCAGTGGTTGCCATAGCCTGGGCTTCTACCAAAAATTTAAAAAATCAAATGATTTATGTTGAAGTTATAGGCTAGTATCCATAAATTTGATGCATTTTAAAGACAAGTGTGTCTTTCAGTCATTCTTTTGGGCAATGATGCTGATTGTTTATTGTGTAATTGTGAAATATTTCTGTGAAGTATTCTCATTTCTATGCTGACTTACATCTGTAGCTTAATATTAGCATTTAGCAGTTAAAATTAACTAACGTTGCCAGCTATTACTGCTTTTCAGTATTTTTCTAACATTAGTAGTACAGACTATTTAAGAAGTGAATTGAATATGAATAGGTAGCATTTTTATCAGAGCAGATCATGATAGCTCATGCTTCTGTAAACTGCCAGTGCTATGTTCAATATTGGTCGATAATGAGAGTTCATATTCGTTGATATCATTTGTCATTTTTGATATCATTTATTGTCATTTTTATAAATTATGTTCATTAGCATAATTGTATGGCTTACAGATGTTTGTGGACATGCATTATGTGAGCAGTACATACAGTTGAATAAATATATTGTAGCTCTGACAATACTCATGTTTTTGTTGCATTTATACTTCTGTTATGAGTTTGTACATTATGTTTGCAGTGTATTCTTTTTCAATTTTTCATGTACAATCTTTTCCACAATATTTCTGCTTCATGTTGAAGTTAGCGTATATGTTTGCTAATTTTGGCATATGCAGTAATATAGGGAAGTTTTTAAAGATGTGCTGATAAGCTGATGGATGAGCATTCTGCCTCGAAATTATTAAAAACCCTTTAGTTGGATAAACACCCATCCATATTTTGAGTTGAGAGTTTTGGAGATTAAATGGATTTTTGTGCAGCTGTATGCTGAGTTACAGTGTCATCTTCTTTATTCGTTCAGTGTGCTGTACACATTGGCAAACTGTTTTGCTATCACATGGTTTTCTTATATGTAAGAAAGTGGACCCTGTATTAAGGTCAGCAAGTGTATGGTGCCCAGTCAAGCCTGTTTTTATTTTTGATATATATCCTGTCATTTTTACCTACGTTGAAGCAGAGGATTACAACTGAGTTATAGTGATAATATAACTGCTAAAAACATTTGGGGAAAATCTGCTTAGTTGTTCTCTCTAATTAACTGATTAGCTCTGTGAGCCATATTTTGATTTTGATGAGTGTTGGAAGTTGTGTAAGAACTGGCGTCTGTTATACTGAATTCTGCGTGAAGTATTACTGTAATAAGTAGCACTCGGATGGTGGACAGTTTTTAGTGAATTAGTTTTTGGTGACTTAATGCATTTGTACTTGAAGAATGATTTCTTTTTGCACGTTAGACTAGTTTACATTTCATGATTTTTCGTTACTATGCTGTTTTTCTTAGCTTAAATTTGACGTTGATAGCTGCAGCAGGATGGTTTCGGTGTATTGTTATAATGTTATGTGTAACTGTGAATCGTCGTTTGCTTGTGCCTTGAAATTGTTGTGCGAAGTCTTGCTGCATTATTGTTTTTCCATGTACACTTTGCTCAGAATTGTCACTGGTGTGGGCTGTCGAGCAGTGTCGTTGATTAACTAAACTGATCTGGCAAAAGATATCAATTGTTTTGTGGGCATAGAAATTGAGTAATAACTTATGTGATTTTGTGTGAGTTAGATAAACAGTTTAAAACATTTATTATCAAAATAACCATGACGTTGAAATCAGGATCAGTGTTCACTCAGTCATTAGAAATTGGGCACTGACTTACTGTCTTTATGCTAAATTGCGACATCCATACATCATGATGATATGAATTGCTTGTAGATATATCCATTCCATATTTTGTGTGAGCAAACTATAATCCCTTGGCTATTAAGAATAACGTGAAAGCGCGTGACTATATAGGAAGTCGTTCAGTCACGGTGCGTGTGACGGACAGGGAGAGAGCCTATAATAACAGTAAGCTTGTCACGCTGTGCATAGCTTTGCTATTCTGAGCTCGATAGAAATGGAATAAAGATTAGCGAACTAATTATCTCAGGCCGCTTTCCAGTTATATGATGGTGGTATTGTATCATCTGTGTGAACTGTACATTCGCTGCACCTGCTTACTGTTGGGCAGTAGATTGGAATTAGATACAGCTGTCTCTGTGCTATTAGTATGAGCATCGTTTTAAACTATGGAACTACACGTCTTCGTTTTTATTATTGACGTCGGCCGCATAGTACTAGTGCGGTAAGCGTCGTAACGGTCGGGTGTCCGTCCGTCTGTCTCGTCGATCGACAGCAGCAGCGACATGCAGCTGGTTTGCTGCTTGCCGGCTATCGATCGATAATTGCTGTTTGCTGCAGCCTGGGCGCGGGCAGCAGATATCGATCGATATACTGCCAGCGCTAGAGCTCGAGCTGCTGCCAGCGTCAATGCTGTGATCCGAGGAGAATTGATACAGATTTGTTAGTAGTTGACTGGTCTTGTTAGAACTTTATAGTATGAGCAGCTTAAACCCTGTTATGCGAATCCGCTCTTATGCATTATTATCGGTTAATACCACGTAACAACTTGTTGATGAGCTCAGGCAGAAATTCTAGCAGTTTTTCGCCGTGATTTTTCATTCTTTAGTAACAATGTAGGCTACGACAACGGCAGAAATTTTGAATTTGCGTATCCGCGCATAGTGTGAACGGCCATTCACAGTGGCGGACCCAGGAATTGGTGGTATTCTCCCCTTTGTCCCTTCCCCCCTTCCTGTCTTTTCTTGCCGCAAAGCGACCCCCGTTAAATCCAACTACAGGAAGTCTGGGGAGTGCTGTAAACTCCCCCTGCGGGCCCGGGCGTAGCCCGGTCGCTAAACGTTGCATTGCATTACGTTACATTAAATACTGACGCCTATACAACCAGTAAGTAAATTAAGTAAGCTACTGACTGGCGGTATTTTACGAGCAAAAATAGCTGTATGGTGGCGGTGGGATGCATCTCCTTATCCCCCTCTAGATCCGCCCCCGACCATTTAACACGTACCTTTGCCACATATTATATACGGGGTGGGCCAAAAAAACTGTACACCAAACTCATGACCATAACTCTGTCAAATCTTAACTGGTTTTCAAACGCCTTTCACTGGAAGATTCTGCAGTAAATTTGCAGTAAAGTGGTTATCAAGGATCCTACCACATCTTGCATACGTTGCCGCACTACATTGTAAAACACTAATGCCAGAAAACGAGCGATTAACGATAATTTACAAGGTAGTGTAACTACATATTTAAGGTATGGTGGGATTGCCAATAACCGCACTAAAAAGGTTTATTGCCGAGTCTGCCAGTGAAAAAAAATCTCTTAAAATCGGTGATTATTTGGCAAAGTTAAAAGCAAAAAGGTGGTTGCCTCGTGTACTTCGTGCGCCTGGCCACCACACCGCTGAAAGATATTAACCAGACATCTTGAGTATGGCGAGAAACAGCTGTTATTAACTGTTGTTACAGTTTTTAACGTTACCTGGGTAATCAGTAAACTAGTGTATACCGATTATAACATGCTAACTTGGCGTCATCAGTGACTAAAATGCCAGTTCGCTTTACTCATTAAAACATGGTATGCAGTTTTGTGGCCCACACTGTAGATATCGCTCGCGCATTTTAACTGAGGCTTTTTTCACGATTGTAGCCCGCGTTACGAAATTATCTATGCACGATAAATTGGTTGCTAAAGCTGCATGGGTCGTTTTATTGGGACACCGTTTACTACATGTACATATACATGATTGTAGCATATTGTCGATAGCCAGCCTGCGGTCGTGTTTGCGTGTATGTAGGACAGTAAAGGCTTGTTCATAGCAGGTGAACTGAACTCAACTAACTCCAGTTCGCGGACTCCAGTTTTCCAACTCTAATGTGAACAAACGCATTGTAATACATGTGTTGAGAACTAATCGAGCACTAACCGTCCTAGTTTCGCTGCAGCCAATCAATACGAAGCATAAACGTGACCTTGACGCGCGTGGCCAGTAAACGCGTCGTGTGACTGGGTCAGCTAGTTCAGGTCAGTTCAATCCATAGCAGTGGCGTAGCCAGGATTTGGAGGTGGGGGCACAGGGGGTCTGGGAAACGAGAGTCCCCCAGCGGGGTCCAGGGGCAGAGCCCCTGGTAGGTGGTTCGGGGGGACAGCCTCCCGAAAGCTCATAGCAGTTATTAAGGATATTTGGCTGTCAATAGACCATTCCAATTCGCGATTCGAATCGATTCGATTCGTTATGCGAATCGATTCAAATCGATTCGTTTAGTAAAAAAATCGGCCTTTCGATTCACTAGTTGTCATGCAGTTTTTTCTTGTTTATTTATTGTATAGTCTCAGCCAAA
>Ga0126334_10000581_pt1 | contig 10785 bp, 6 predicted proteins | sample InaspJWI49metaG_FD_94491 | JGI IMG/M metagenome (GOLD analysis project Ga0126334, IMG submission 94491) | Marine gutless worms symbiont microbial communities from Oahu, Hawaii - Inanidrilus sp. 2 OAHU.JWI-49 metaG | ecosystem: Host-associated > Annelida > Digestive system > Unclassified | place...
CAGTGAGTCTACCAGTGAAAGAATTTTGAAAATCGGTTAACATTTGGGGAAGTTATGGGCAAGAGTTTGGTGTCTTGTTTTTTTTGAGACACAGTGTACATTAAGTATTCCAATCGATACATCGTGTGGCTGATGATAACTTTAATGTACTGCTTTATACTGTCTGCTGCTTTGTTCCATATGACTATATGATTGATTATGATATAATATTAATTTAAAATTTTGATTTTTAATTTGCGGAAAACCTCAATTGCATGCACAGTGTCTTAATTTTGTACATATTGTCAGAAACCTGGTTAAGCCTCAACCCTGTAACTCTAAACCAATCTCTCAGATGGTCTTCGTGTTTAAAGCTTTTCTTGGAAAGTAATTGAGAACTTTCTTTACTGTGATGTATTTGAGAGCTCTATAGGCGCCACAGTTCTGGAGCTTTTGCCAAACATGTCATACACTTTTGGTGGCAACTGATCGAAGGAGTGTCGACTAGCAGGTATTAAGCAACATACTATCTGTGGAGTGTGTTACTTGTTAACGATGAGCCACTTTGCCTCCTTTAATTGGGGTCCCTTCACCGTGCGTGGTTCTTCTAGATATGTGCCTGTCACATGTCGGGTAATGTAGCCCGCTTCTGGTTTTTGCTTTGTAAATTCTTGTGGCAGATCATATCAGAGGGCGCCTGGAGAGCTAATAAAGCTAAGGTATTGCTTCTTGCGAGCCAGAAAGACTGTTGAAGAGAATGAATCCATTAAATCAGTAGGACACGCACATCCGTCGTTACCATACGTTATCCGTTATTAGACAGATGTAGCTGATAATGAGAAACAATACTTTGGCTTAGACGACAAAATAGGTACCGGTTTGCAGCTCAACTTGGGGCACTGCTTTCCCTCTCGGCGGAAAGTCAGCTTAGACCATAGCAGGATTTGGGAAGGATTTGCGCAAGGTTTAAGCCAAGAGTGAGGGAGTGGTGGAAGATGAGAGTGGTGACTGGTGAGTCGATAAAAGAGTAAGTATTAGCACAGCACATGCGCTACAGAGCGCATAACTTCTGAGTAAGAAAACCCAGAAGACAGCATTAGAGTAGAGCAAGTAAAGTGTTTGCAATAATGTCTCATTTAAGCAATAACAAGGAAAAGTTAAAAATGTAGTTTTTTTAAAGATTTAGTTAGTAAACACGTACTTCACAGTAAATTTATTATCATTTTTTCAAGTTTTAATTTCAGGCATGTGTGCCAACTGCTTTAAGCAATACAAAAATATATATTCTATGCTATTGTTTACATTTTGGGTGTTTACAAGTTTTTAAATTACTTAAATGATTTTTCCTTGTTTTCGTTATTGCGAATTTTGAAATCGGAGATATACTTAACGATGGAAACAGTGGAGGTTGCTGCGTTTGTATCTGATATGGTAATTGTGTGTCACGCTACCTTCACTTCATTTCGCTGCACTTATTTTACCCAGAAGTTCAAATACATGCCGTTTGAAATACAAATGCAGTGTATACAATGCAACTTACAACAGTCTGGGAGGGTGCAGGAAGGCACGAAGTGCACTAACAACTGCCCCGTATAAAGAAAAAAAACTAGTGAGAATAAAATAATACCTATCATGTACCTATAATACCTAATACCTACCTGTTCGGTGTTGTAAAGATGTGTCTGAACATTGGCAGAGATAATGTCCTGTTAAAGGCTGTGTTTGGGGTACAGTTACCCGTGCTTGTTCATGCAGTCCGTTTCGGCGCAAGCATCTCGCCCGTACCGAAACTCCCGGGCGGGCATCCCAACCGTGACTAATTACCTAACCTTCTAAGAATTCTTAACCCTAATATCGAAACAGACAACACATCCACTCTACTGCAATTACTGTAACATTATCAACATGGAAACACCGTGCACTGTACTGATTGGCCATTTCATTGCCAATTTGCTTGACAACAGGCTTGTCCATAAACACTTCTGCTGCAAGGCATGGACACTGAGGACAGTGGTAATTAAGCACCTGTGAGGCAGTCAGGTGCTCATAAAAGAGAACAGGGGAAAGAGGCAGCATACTCCTTTTCTTCTGTCACCGACTTGTCCATGTGTGGTTTTTTGATCTCTTTGACGAGGGTGAAGGCTTATTGTCACATCATTTTAGTTCTCTGTTTCACAACTAGTAATCGTTTATTTTCTACTTGATTTGAATCCCGTCTTATTTCCACTCTTTTACTAATGTCATGTAACAGTATGCATGCTGTTTAGGAACGCAGACTGGAGTTTTGCTGTTGTCTTATGACAGGTGAAGGTATTATTCTTTGCGAAGAGTCGTGAGCTGGTGGATTGTTCGGAGGCTTCGTTACAGATTCCAGCTCAGCTCTCAGGCCGTGATCTGCACTCGCATATTATTGCTTGCTATCCACGGTGTGCATTCGTTCAACTTGCTCATTTGCACCTTTCTACTGTCACCATTTTGTGGTATAACATGGCATAATGTGTGGAGTTAAGGGGCAGGATTTATGGTGTTATTTAAATAACATTCAATCCTTTGTTTTTTATTAATGTCTGCATGATCACTAGCTTGCCAATATAGGACATTTCAGTGGTATTACTGGGGAAAACATTTATAAGAGTTTTTCCCACAAGATGGTGGAGAAAGCCAGCTGGAATTGAAATTTTGTCACTGTCATTCTATGTACAATATGTCTATAAAAAGGTTTCTTTTGGAGCAAATGGAGGAGTGAACATAAGGGGGAGCCAGCTGACACAGGTTCACGTGGAAATTGTTAACTGACAGCTAAAAGCATCAGTATCTGATGCCTTTTCTGTCAGCTGACAACACTTAGAGAACTAAAGATTGACGTTGGTGTTAATGTTGAGTAAACATTGTTATTATCTATTCACGTGTGCTGTTGCTACTAAAACAGTGATGATGTGTGTAACTTTGTGCTGGTGTAGGTTGCAGCCAATACAGAACAATATGCTGTTGGCGCTGAATCATGAATATATTGAACTGTCAGATGCAGCCACCATTTTTCTACGACCTGCGGATGAAATAGCTGTGATACCGCCGCTGAGTGGTGGATAACTGTTTTTTATAGTGGTCTGTGTATTTTATCACTGGCAGTATCCATCAACAGAGTGCCTTCATACAATCTGAGACCTTTGTTGAATTTGTCTTATTCATCCATTTTATTCTTGCACTGTGTCTAGAAAAATGGGAATGCATTGCATTACATTATACACTGTGAGTCAAAAAATGACACTAAACTCTTGCCCATAACTTCCCCAAATGTTAACCGATTTTCAAAATTCTTTCTCTGTCAGACTCAGCAGTAAATTTGCAACAAACTGATATTTTAGTATCCCACCACACCTGACGTATGTCACTACACTACCTTGTGAAATATGAATGCCAGAAAACTGGCGCTAATCTGAAAAAAGTATTGTGCTTAATGATAAATCACAAGATAGCATAGCCAAGCATTTAAGTTGTGATGAGTTGCTTCATTACAAATTTATCATTCAATTTGCTGGGAAAATTTTTTTTTACAATCAGTGAACATTGGCGAAGTTACAAGCAAGTGGTTGATTATGTCATATGCCCCATTCGCCTTAGACTTTTGTCCTCAAAGATGCAGAACTCGCCAGATAAGTAAAATGACTTGTGTATGACAGACAGAAACTGTTACTGATTGTTATGTTAATAGGTGGATTGATGTGAGTTTATTATCAATAGATATCAAACTGTTGTAGACCAGTTTTGACTCACTGATGACAGACTGCTGCCATCAGCGATTGACCAATTGCTGATCATGTACGGAATTTTGCTGCAACATCTTTTTCTTTGTTACAGCAGTTGAGTACAGTCGATAATGGGATATATTTTATATGGCTGATGTGAACATCATTTTGTTAGTGACTTAAATAATGAATATTTTACCAGACAAATATTTTAAAACAATTTTTTTGAGTGGCTGAGTCTTACGTGGCAGTTTGCTTCAATTACTTCTTCAGCATTGCGATTTTTTGAACATAGATATTTTACAAGGTAGTGTAGCGACATAATTAAGATGTGGTGGAATATTTAAATAAGGGTTTTTTTTGCAAATTTACCACTGAGTCTGTCAGTGAAAGAATTTTGAAAATCGGTTAACATTTGGGGAAATTATGGGCAAGAGTTTAGTGTCTTGTTTTTTGACTCACATTGTAGTCTAAATGGAATTGGATTATGTTGCAGTCTGCAGAAAAATAGTTTTGAATGTTTTTTTACATTGTCGGGTTATTTTTTGTGGTAATGGTGTCAGAGCCATCATGAAGCAAGCAACATCCCCTTTTCTGAAGAGTTTGGCATTTTATCAACACAGGATGGGACCACTCTTTTACATGTTCAGTTGTCTTTTGAAATAAGTGAAGGAAGATAACTGTGGATGAATCAGCTAACGCAGGTTCGCCTGGAAAAGTGCCATTAAAATGCAGATGATGGTGGATATTTTCATTAAGAAATATTGCTATTGATAATGATAGAATTATTAGTCTTTAGATTTAATTACTGTATCAAAATTTATAATACAGCATTTATGTAGCTTCAGTGTGACTCAAATGCAGTGCATTTAATATATTATTCCTGTGTATTGACAGAATTTAACTAGATATGCCTTGTGTTTGTTTCTCATAAAAATACACCAATGATGTTGCAAACCTCAGCCCCCACAAGTGATTTTTGACTATCATACTGTTCTAGTATAGAATATATTTGCTGTGCTAGTTATTTCTGTCATCTATCATCTCAACTGCATATTGGTGCTACTGCATTACTCATATTTTATACGAGATGTTCAGTGGCTGTGTATTAATTAAATATTATTGTCACAGTTACAATTGAAAATATGTTACTTACTTAAATTAAAAGCACATAGTAATGTCAGTGTATGTATGTATGTATATCTTTATTTCAGGCATAATCCATAGAACAGCACACAGACACACTCACAAAACACAAAAAGGAAAAGAAAGAAATAATACTGACAACCAATAACATGCATGCAATGATGCTTACCACCTTAAAAACTAAGCATGTAATAACTGGAGTTTTGCAATAAGACAGACAGTTATGACAATTATATATATATACAGCTTTATTCACCAGAATGTACACTGGCAGAGAACATAAATATAAACAATAATAAACAAAATAAAGATAGAAATATACTAATAAACAGCCAATCTAACGTGACTGTTATGTAACAACGTATCAGAAGTGGGTAAACCAAGCTGTACAAGCATAGCAGTTACGGTACACTGTAACTTCTGGAGTAACCAAAAATGTCTTCATGCACTTTCGATAACAGGATTGAAGTCTATTAATAGCACCAGCTGTAAAATATTTCCATAGCACCATACCATAAAAACTCATGCAGAATGACAAAATAGTCGCGGTGTTTTTATTGTTCTTATTCGTGTGTGCGTGTGCGTGTGTGTGTGTGCGTGTGTTATTCATGTGTAGATGCTTATTTTCCACTGCTCTCTTGTAATCGTGCATAAATCGTGCATACACGTTTGTTTGTGCTTTTTACAATAAATGAATGAATGCATAGTAGTAGTACTAGTGACGAGTGTCATATATCCACGTTGCATCTTAACATTTTATGTGGTTGTCTATAAGCCTAATAATTTACAGCGAGAATTGAGGATTTGTTAGCAAGTCGCAGTGAACTTGGAACATTTTAGTGCACTGTTATCGTGGTATTACCTATCGCCCGGTGTCAGTCTGTCACAAGTCGGGAGTTCTGTCAAAACGGATAGACGGAATATGAAGCGTATTTTTTCATGGATGCTTCTTTGGACCGATCCTACACTGTGTTTTAAGGAAAATCTGGTACCTTCATAAAGGTACGTACGTCTCCATCCGTCCCGTCTGTATGTTCCATCTATGGACCGCTGCAGCAGCGTGCGGCAGGTTTGCTGCTGTGGGCCGGGCGGGCAGGAGATATCGATCGATAGCGGCGCCCGCCACAGCACGGTCGATGCAACAGTACGGCGAGCAGCAGCAAATGCGAGCAGTGTCACTTTGTCAGCTGACGTAGGAAGCTGAACAGACTTATACATAGGTGACAGTGACGTAATTTCAATGTCAGCTGGCTTTTGCCGCCATGTTGTGGGTAAAACTCTCATAAATGTTTTTCACTGTGATAGCGCTGAAATACGCTTTGTTGGCAAGATAGTGATCATACATTTTCATAAACCAACGGATCGAATTTTGTTTAAATAGCACGATAATTCTGCGCCCCTTAACTCCACACATTATGCAATGTTATACCAACAAAATGGCGAACGTATCGTGGTCGTAGATTTTGTGACGTCATTTCACCCTATGTATTCAGGATAAGTTTAAATCAGAACGTGGAGAGAATCGTGGAGGACAGAGAGTAGGCCCGTTGCAGGTCCGTTTTATGTGTCCACGGCGATTCACGCGGCGAGCACTTTGCTACGGGTCAGTAACGGTAAACGAATAAATTCCCTAGATACGTCGACTGTGTGGTCAGTAGACGCGGCTTCTGTGACAGAACGGTTTCTATGGTAATAGAAACGTGGCGTGTGGGCGTGAAATATGGCACACGGCGCCTTACACGTCAGCCGTTAGGCGATGGGAAATAGAATAGAGCCGGTGGACGAGCACGTAGTGTGACCATTAGCGTCGACAGGTTTCGGCAAGTGGTCGAAGCGATTTTACATAAGGCGGCATCGCTGCCGCTCACGAATCATTCAGTCATATTCGCCAGGTGGCGCCAATGTGCACCCCGCTAGTTAACACGTGCTTCCTTGGGTCCCCACGAGTCCACACCACAAACAACACGTCGATCGGTTCAGCCATTTTTGTACGGCACACGGTCGTGATTAACAGACAGACATACATAGGCCTACAGGTCACGCTGCATGCGTAGCGATTGTCCGCGGCCTAACACCCAACAACATCCCACGAAGGCTCTGAATTTACTCGGCTACAGACTAACGAATGATCGGGCCGTTTCATATGAGCAACTCAGGTCGCCTCTGCGATATGCAGCTTTAGGCACGGGTTGCGCATCTTTACTGCAGTGCCTAGGTCGACTCAGCCTTCCACCCTCTGTGGAACGGTAAAATGAGTATCAGCCTTATGGGCTGAGTAATAATGACAAATGGCGACGGTGGATGTGGATTGTAGCAGACTACACCGGCGGACTCACAGCCCAAGTCGACTGGCTTGCTCTGAGGGTTGGCAGCCATCCGGCGCTCAGTCTGCACTTGTCATGTGAACCGGGTGAACTCTCGCAATGGCTCTGAGCCGTGATGACAGCACCATAAATATCGTCATATGTATTATTATTATTATTAACTCGTTTTTGTACAGCACTGCACGCATAGCATAGATGCGGCCTGTTGCTACATGCAGACGCAATGGCGTGGTCTCTCTGTGTGTCGGTCACGATCGTAAACTTTCGTGAAACCTGCAAAAAGGGCCTAACCGATCAAGATGGCGTCGGGCAGCAGACTCGCGTTGGCCACGTCACCGTCTATGGGACGGGATGTGCACATTGGTGTCACATGGCGAATGCTAGTGATGAACAGCGATGCGATCTCTCGCTACCATTACTGCAACAACTTATTTTTTCGTTACTTTGTGCTATTGGTTCAGTGAAATAGATGAAGCCATAGGTCAGCTTTCGGTGCATGTACCGCAGGCCTACCTTATATCGAATTCACACCTCCCGCGTCGAGTTTGCGTCGGCTGCGTGAATTGGACAATTACCACAACATATTCATTTATTTCAAGTTGACAGCATGCAACTTAACAGGCTAACTGCTCTGAAACTGTTCGGACTTCAAATTTTCTGTCGGCGACAGTCTTGAGTCGTCGAGAATTCAATTCGCTTCGCCGACGCAGATGCGACAGTTCTGTCGGGTCTGGCGTGTCGGTGTGAATGAAGCATTCGAGACACTCGCATGCTAGCGGTGTCGCGTGCTTGCTGCCTGGTGTTAAAAGCCAGCTAATGAGCAGGTTTCGACATGCTCATTAGCTGGCTTTTAACATCAACCAAGCGAAAATAAACATTCCGCAACAAACGCACGGTCTTCGCCAGTCATAACGAAGGCTGTATACGATGGAAAATGCATTCGCCGTGCCAGCAAAACTATGTAAGCTTAGTCTAGCAGTTCGTTAGCGTTCGAGTCACGTTGAAAACCATCCCCTCCGAGTTTATTGGCACTACCCGCATAAACCTAAATCGATTGATTGTGTAACGGTACGGTGTCCGTCCGTCTGTCTGCTCCATTCGCCCGTTGCAGCGGCGTGCGGCGGGTTTGCTGCTGTCGACCCGGGTAGGAGTTAAATCGATTGACTGCTGCACGGCCGGGCCGCAGCAGCACGGACCGCAGCACAGCGCGCCACAGATGTAAAAAACGTTAAGATAAAAGTTAATAAAACGTTAAAACGTGACAAAAATAAAAAAACGTTTGTAAACGTAATATAAACGTTACTTCTTCTTAGTGTAGTTCAACCAAAGTACATATATGGCTTCGCTGGCCATATATATCCTTTAGTTCAACTCCACGCCTGATGCCCAAGAAATGGCCTTCAAGGCAACTCGATGCCATTCAAACATGCGTCAAACATAATAAGTAAGTAAAAAGTTTATAGGGGGCATTTCAGGTCACAAGACATGCAACAGAAAAATCATAGGTCTATTTCGTTGCTGTTATTCTGATAGTGCTTCTTGTTAATCTGCTTGCCGCTCTGAACTTTGTCAACGTTTTTAAAAAATAAAAAGTTTGGAAACTAAAAAAAACGTTAAAAACGTAAAAACGTGACCAAAATTTTTAAAAAACGCAAAAAACGTTTATACATCTATGCAGCGCGCAGCAGGGGGTGCGGGTAGTGCCACGTTTACAGCTGATGTAGGAAGCTGAACACAGACTTGTTACAGTCAGCTGCTTGGCTGTCACATACAGATGGCGCATTTGTCATCAGTCGTGGCAACAGAACAGTCACGCTATGTCGCGTCGTCGCTAAATTGCATTTAAAAGGTTTGCAGTAGGTTAATATTGTTCACTCCAGGTCATCGGAAATGGAGTTATTAGATAAGCCATTTAGCCAGTTGAGTTTTTAGCTAACAAATATATAGAAGTGGGTGAAAATATAACCTCTGTCACGCAATGAAGTCTGAGAACGATCGAGATTTATTACCATCAGTCCTATCTCTGTCGGTCCACTGGTCGCGGTGTAGCTGCCATGTACCGGTAGGCAGTAAATAATAGCGTCGTATTTTTATTGCATTCTTTATGTACACTCCTTGGTCTCGGTATCCGACAATATCTAGCGCCGTCTACCGGCGACTTTGTCATGCCTGCGAGAATTTCCGCAGCAAATTAATCATGGCCGTTAAACAATCGTAGACATGAAGTTCGACGATTCTCGACGAATTTTTTTAACATTAGGCCTACTTCTTTTTGGTTGTTTATTATCACAACTATTTTTCGATGGATTTTAATTTTACTAGCCACTCAAACTGTTGTCCCGCTGAACAGCGTTTTCCCTGTCATCTCTGTCTCTCTCTGCTTGTTTATCTATGGTACGTAAAGCGAACACGCCAGGTTGTCTGGGACATAACGATGATCGTAGAGAACTGCAATGGCGATGGCGTGGCGAACTCACGTAGTAAACCTAAACAGATGATTTCTCTGAGTTCACGACGCCACTTGGGGGCGTGGAACACGTCGTGAGACTCCGTGCAGTGATGAGCAGACAGGACGATCTTTCCGTCCTTCGGAACATGGGGGCCGCCAACCCTAACAATTCCGGGAGACGAAGTTCAGACGGCGACTTTAATAATCTAGCCCAATTAGCGTAGGGCCTATACGAGATTTGCTGATTTTTGCAAGTGGTAACATTTTCGCTCGCAAATAGAAATGCTGCATTTACCGAAGTAGAAGAAACACGCGTCAAATTTAGCTGTCGCTTTAATTCAGGAAATCTGGAGATCGGCATTACATAAAATTAAATATGTCATATATCGGACTGGCAGTCGATAGCTACTACGACACGATACGATATGATAGTCGATTTACTTGCGCTGAAAAGCTGATCGAAGGCTGTTTAATCTGCCGCACGAAACCAAACAGAAACAGAAAAGGTGACAGAAAGTAAAAAATCGACATGCTCCGAAGAAACGGTCTGGTTCTGGATTAGCGTAAGTTTAAATGCTGGCGGCGCAGAGATGGAAATGGGTTGGGTACATCAATGGGTTGGGTTGGGTTGAGTTGGGTCGCATTTTCCAGCACATGTGATGGGATGGGTTGCGTTAGGTTGAATGAGAAGTACTGTTACTTTTTTCACTGCTTTTTGTGTTTGCTATAATATTATGTGCTAAGAAAATTTGCAAATAACGCGAGTAATGCGAACTCAGTGTACCGACAGAGTACACGCTATAGTTGTTCTACAGATGAAAGCTGGGCTAGTATTGGGCTCGAATTTGGTGTATAGTTGGTTCTACAGTGGGTGGCTCGGTAGCGGAGTGGTTAGCGTGCTGGACTCAGGCGCAGAAGGCCCGGGTTCAAATCGCAGTCGCGACTCTGTCGGGTAACAGTCTTAGGCAAACTGCTCACACCCATCGTGCCTCTGTTCACCAAGCAGCAAAATTGGTAGCAATCCTCTTAAGGGTTGCGGGGGTAACTGCAGGCCTGTCGGAAAGTAATGGCAGCCAACTGCCGGGTTTATGACTCACGTCACCTGCAGGCTGACTGCCAAGAACCGGGATCAGCTCGGGAA
>Ga0126334_10000583_pt1 | contig 10767 bp, 8 predicted proteins | sample InaspJWI49metaG_FD_94491 | JGI IMG/M metagenome (GOLD analysis project Ga0126334, IMG submission 94491) | Marine gutless worms symbiont microbial communities from Oahu, Hawaii - Inanidrilus sp. 2 OAHU.JWI-49 metaG | ecosystem: Host-associated > Annelida > Digestive system > Unclassified | place...
ATGCTCCATACATTTCTTCACCCAGTCATCGTCATCTTTTCGCAACACATGACCGTACCAGCGCAGCCTATTCTGCTGCAATACCAATGCTATGTCATCTACACCTAGTCTCTCTCTCAGCTGTACTGTGCATTGAAACAAATCCAGTTTATATGTGATTGCACCAGGCTCATGTAGTTCAACTCATTGGCATCATAGTAACAATAATGCTAGTGGTTGGCGGCATGGCATAGTGGTTAATGGCATTGATCGCACGAACAAAGTTAACCCATGTCGGGCCCAGATGGCCGACCATCTTCCGGTGGGTATAACATCTCGGCACGTAACCAGCTAACTAGGTCAACTCAGCCTTGCATCCCTCCAGGGTCGCTAAGTCAAGTACCAGCATTGCTGGGGTAAAGGCAGGAAAGTCACCTCTGCCGGGTGGCAGGTAACACTGTGTGATCCAATGCAGCATGTGAGTTCCCGTAGCAGTGTGGCAACCTTGCAAACTGCTATACACTTGTTACTTTAATGTACTGCATCAGCCAGTAACAGATTATCACTGTTTTGAAGTGTGTTAGTCAACCGATGGTAAATTTTTGACTGAGTGCAGTTCAGCAAGTCCGTAGACCTACGCTTGCCTGTTTCGCTAGTTCTTTCCATTTAATGTTTGATATATACCGTCTTCACTGACTTTTAAACTTTTGGCACTGTCTGCATAGTATGTGGAGCAGAGTCTATCTAATGGTACAGTGTCCGTCCATCTGTCTGTACCATTTGCCCGCTGCAGCAGCATGTGGTTGGTTTGCTGCTGTGGGCCGGCGGGTAGGAATATCGATCGATTGCTGCATGGCAGGTGCCACAGCAGCACGGGGTGGCAGCAAATGCGGGCAGTGCCACGTTTTCAGCTGACGTAGGAAGCTGACTGCAGGCTTGTTTTAGCGAGTGTTGTCATTGCGCTCGTCGATGGTGGGATGTCATGTGGTCTGAGCCGTGATGGTGACGCTGCTGTCAATGCTGCTGATGTTGACACAGATACGGCGTGGTGATTGACGGCGAGCGTGGCAACCGACCAAACATTCTCGCTCAACAGGATCTCCTCAGTCACACCGTGCGTTCCTTCGTCGCACTTGTTCTCTCACTTACCGTAGCAGACCTTACGGTTTAAAAAAAATTATGTCACTACAAATAGAACATAATACTACTACTGCACCCGTTTAACGGCCTCTTTTCCAGGACAGCGTGGGTAAACCGGTACCTGAAAGGTGAAACCAGTCTGGATTTTAATGAGGCAAGAGATGATGAGGTTTTTGGGACGGGAGTGGCATTATCTGGACCATATGCAAACAATGTGCACCTCACACCAGACAGATAGCCACACCAACACCTCACCACTGAATTTTTACAGGCCAGATGCTCTTCCTGATGCCCAACCAGCAGTGTTTAAGCACTGTACACACACACACACACGTTTAACGGCTTTTTTTCCTGGAGTACCCCGGGTGAGCCGGTACCAGAAAGGTAAAACTGAAGCAAGAGACAGTGAGTGGCAGTGGCATCAGCTGGGCCATATGCAAGTCTGCACCTCGCTCCAGACAGATAACCACGCCAGCACCCCACCACTCAGCTTTTACAGGCCGGATGCCCTTCCTGCCACCCAACCAACAGCGTCAAAGCACCAAAGGCACTGTTTAAGCACTGTAGGTTACTACAAATAGAACTGTATCGTGTGTGTGTGTCTGCCAGGCGTTGATAGTTCGTCCATCGTCGACCGCGGACCTGTCGGTCGGCACGCGGGTCTGTGCGTACTGGAGTGAGAAGTTCAGTTGTCTTCACCCGGGCAAGATCTGTCCTCCGTCCAGCGACTCTGAGGACGACTCCGATGACGATGCTCTCGAGAAGTCGTTCAACGTGGACTTTGACGACGGCGACGCCGGCAAGATTCCCATCGACTACATCCGCATGCTGCCCGCGGACTTCCCGCTGCAACGTACGACCTTTGCCGGCTCAAAGTTTTATTTGTGATATGATATGATAAACAATGTATAATCTTACAGTAAAAGACACTATTCAGTGCTTTGATGCTGTTGCTTGGGCGGCAGGAAGGGCATCCGGCCTGTAAAATCTGAGTGGTGGCGTGCTGGCGTGGTTATCTGTCTGGAGCGAGGTGCAGACTTGCATATGTCCCAGCTGATGCTACTGCCACTCACTGTCTCTTGCTTCAGTAAAATCCAGATTGGTTTTACCTTTCTGGTACCGTCTCATCTGGGTAGTCCTGGACAAAGGGCCATTAAACGGGTGTGCATGTGTCTGTGTCTGTTACAGGCTGTTACAGATTAAAAATTTCTTTGACACTGTCAATCTTTTGATGATTAACAATCAGTTAATCACAGACTAACATTTTCACACTCTTTGGAGTCGGACTTTGCGTGCAAAATTGTCCCTTTTCATTATTAACAGTAACAACATCGATAATTTTCTGTGCAGCTAAATACAAAATGGGCCAAAGTCCTGAAATGGGCAGTTGGAATTTTTTTTTATTCAATTCACAACATAAGATTAGTCTTTAAAAATTCTGAACAGTCAGTCGGACAATAAACTGTAACCCAAGTTATTACTATTACTATTAATTGTGTCTATTTTTACCACTGGTGTTTATTGCTGTAGCGATAAACAACGGTTCGTTGATGCTGGCTGGTCGTAAGAAGCGCAGCGTGTCTGGAGACGTTGCTGGTTGCTCCGCAGTCCAGTCACGCACCTCATCTATTGCCTCCGAATCCACCGTCGTCAGGCCGACTCTCAGCAAACAGCCACCAGTCAACGGCGATGTGGCCTCGAAGAAGGCCAAGTGTGGAGAGATGCTATCATCGAATGGTGGAGCTTCGTCTTTGGACGTGGTGAAGAGTCCTTCTTCTGCCGCCGATGTCGAAGAGGTGACTGGAACCGTTGCGAAGGTGGTGGAACGGCGGAAATCCGAGTTGACTCTGACCATCAAGTGCAGTCAGGCCAAGAGCACCGCTGCCTCAAGGCACGAAACTCAGTCCAGTGATGACGAGGAACACGAACAAAATGAAGAACAAGATGATGATGATGATAGTGGTGATGGTGACTCAGACAAGAGTTCGGTGACGTCATCCTCGTCTCTTTCGTCAAGCAACAGTGAAGATGAACTGGACTCCACCGCAAAGCAACAACAACAACGTCTCTTGTCCTGCGTCAAGCCTCGAACCAAGCCGCTGTCGACTGCGGGAAAGACGACTGCCAAGAAACAGCAGTCGACAGACAGCGACAGTAGTCAAGGCAGCTCGGATACGGAGGCGAAGAGAAAAGAACCTCCATCGCTGTCAGCTGGCAGTGGTGGCGGTAATAAAGGTGGACGTCCGACGCCATCGAAGGCCGCCGTGAAGCGCAAGAAGTCGACGAACTCGCAGGCCGCGAGTCACAAACGACGACGAAGCTCGTCAAGTAGCAAAGTCGGATGTAAGTAGACGTCGTTTTGCTGAGCTGAATAAAGAGTTGCATAGCTTCGTTGACAGTTTAACAGTTTGTCACGCACACACTGATGCCAGCAAATGGCCCGTATCTGTCCATGGTTATGAATAGGTCCATACATAACACATCTTTACTATTTGTAAAAATGGACCTGTCTGTGGACCTTTGCATTTTGGTGTTAATCTCATGCTGTTGTTTTTGACCTGCCCTGCAGGGAGCTACTCTCTCTGTTTGGATTTGATTTTCTTCCAGATAGCATTTTTCATTATGTGTGCGTGACACTGATCCCTTACACCCAGACTTATTGAAACGTAGCAGAAATAGCTTGCTGTGTCTGTTTGAACATTGCGTGCGCAGTTTGCACATTGTCGTTTACGGTTGCTCTTTGTGCCTGGGACCTGTACTTTGCGACCTCATTCTCCCTGTTTTGTCTTCATATAAAATAGGGTTTACCAAATGGGGTGGCTCGGTAGCCGAGTGGTTAGCGTGCTGGACTCAGGTGCAAAAGGGCCCGGGTTCAAATCGCAGTCGCGACGCTGACGCTGTCGTGTAACAGTCTTAGGCAAACTGTTCACACCCGTTGTGCCTCTGTTCACCAAGCAGCAAAATTGGTAGCAGCCCTCTTAAGGGTTGCGAGGGTAACTGCAGGTCTGGCGGAAAGTAATGGCAGCCTACTGCCGGGTTTATGACTCACGTCACCTGCAGGCTGACTGCCAATAACCGGGATCAGCTCCGGAACCCTATGTTCGGTAATCGAGTATGGGCTACCTTTACCTTTTATGCAAAAGGGTATATAGCCACGGCCGGGTGTACGAATGTGTTTGTGTGCATGTTGAGTATCTGGCTGTGTGTTGGTCCATGCAGCGTTCCTATTGGTCTGACTCAGTGACTGCACTGAGAGTCCCGGCTTAGAGGTATAGCCACGGCCGGTGCACGGATGTGTTTGTGTGTGTCCTGGCTAAGGTGTATAGCCATGGCCGGGTGTACTGATGTGTTTGTGTGTGTCCTGGCTAAGGTGTATAGCCATGGCCGGGTGTACTGATGTGTTTGTGTGTGTCCTGGCTAAGGTGTATAGCCATGGCCGGGTGTACTGATGTGTTTGTATGTGTCCTGGCTAAGGTGTATAGCCATGGCCGGGTGTACTGATGTGTTTGTGTGTGTCCTGGCTAAGGTGTATAGCCACGGCTGGGTGTACAGATGTGTTTGTGTCTGTCGATGTGTGCAGCATTCCTGTCAGTTGATCAGCAGTGGCGTTGGCTCGGTGACTACACTCAGCGTCCCGGCTTGAAGGGTCGAGCGAGAAAGCTCTACTACAAGGCGATACAGCGCGGCAACGAAACGCTGCGGGTTTGTGATTCACACCACGTTACTTCTGTTCATCGGCCAGTTTTTACCAGGTGGACTTAGGTCGGCTGCTTTCACACTCACTTAGCTCCTCCTCCCCGGCAGTTTTAGCTGCGTCATGTAGTCATCTAGGTTGGCTCGGTAGCTGAGTGGTTAGCGTGCTGGACTCAGGCGCCGAAGGGCCTGGGTTCAAATCTCAGCCGCGACGCTGTCGGGTAACAGTCTTGGGCAAACTGTTCACACCCATCGTGCCTCTGTTCACAAAGCGGCGAAATTGGTAGCAGCCCTCTTAAGGGTTGCGAGGGTAACTGCAGGCCTGGAGGAAAGTAATGGCAGCCTACCACCACCGGGTTTATGACTCACATCACCTGCAGGCTGACTGCCAAGAACCAGGATCAGCTCCGGAACCCTGTGCTCGGTAATCGAGTGTGGGCTACCTTTACCTGTTTACATGTAGCACTGCCATTAACTAAAGACTTGACTAATATTGTCAGGCGTGTGTAAGTATTCTGTGTCGTTGTCGGTGCGTAGATCGGTGACAGTGCGGTGTTCATCTCGGCTGCTCGTAACGTGACGTACATCGGTCGCATCATCAGTCTGTGGGAGATGTGGGATGGTTCGATGTATGTCCGAGTCAAGTGGTTCTACCAGCCGCAGGAGACGAAGGGTGGCAACCGCGTCGCCGAGATCAAGGCATGCCACTATCGTGCTGCCATGTTTCCCCCATGCCGCTTCACAGAGTTGTTTGCGCTGTTGTCGCTTGTCGCCAGAGATTGTCTTCTTAATCATGCAGAGATAGAAGACTAATTTGGGTTTGACAGGAAGATGGCTAGAGACACACAAACACCCGTTTAATGGCCCTTTGTCCGGGACTACCCGGGTGAGCCAGTACCAGAAAGCTAAAACCAATCTGGATTTTATTGAAGCAAGAGACAGTGAGTGGCAGTGGCATCAGCTGGGTCATATGCAAGTCTGCATCTCGCTCCAGACAGATAACCATGCCAGTACTACACCACTCACTTTTTTACAGGCCGGATGCCCTTCCTGCCGCCCAACCAACAGCGTCAAATCACTGAAAGCAAAAGGCACTGAAGGCTTTTTTTAATCATGCAGAGAAAGAAAACTAACTGGGGACTGACTAACTTGGGTTTGACAGGAAGATGGCAATGTGATGAAGGCTGCATCTGATAAATGCGGCTCTATACGTGCCCCGTGGCGGCCGCGCGCAACTTGGATGAACAACATTCATGATGACCTGTCTTTGCTGGATCTTGGAATACATGAGGCTAGAGATCTGGCACAAAATCGCCTTCTCTGGAGCCTGATGTCTTTGCACAGTGCTACGCTCTCGTAGTGGTGCATGCTACTATTGAAATAGATCTGACGATGGCCGTTGTGCTTTTTCAAACTGTTGTTTAACCATTCTTTGTTATCGGCCTAGTTTTCAGAGACATCATTTCCGAAGATATAGTTTCCGGTTTTTGTTCTGTGGATCTGGTTTAAACTTTTTCTTGCGGATCATTGATAGCTTCCAGTTGGTGTGGGCGTGTATAGGGTGCTCTGTACCAGTCTTCACACGAGGACGAGAACGACGTACAGACGATCTCGCACAGGTGTGAAGTTCTCTCGTACACCGAGTACTCGCGTCGTCGACAGCAGCAGGGCGCGGCCGCCGACCACCGGCATCGCGGCTGTCTCTACTACCTCGCCGGCACGTACGAGCCAATCGCCGGACGAGTCTCCTTCGAACGCGACGTCAAACTCGCCTACTGAACATTCATCTCATCTCATGCATATTTATTACATCTCCGCCTGCACATCCCATAGATGGGTCCGGCGGCATTATGTTTTCGGGTTGTCCGTCCGTCTGTGTGTGCGTGCGTAGCAGGGTGGATGCATTTTCCGACTGGCTTGCCGCCGCCAACTTGTTGTTTCAGTTGTAGTGAATATCTGTCGGCACTGCGTGTTACGCCTGCTGGCCTATCACATAACAGTCACATCGCATATTCAAGGTACAGCCGTCCGTGCATATTAGATAAGATAAAATACATGGTAAAATATGATAGGCTGTTTCGGCATCTACTCAAAACCTACTTGTGTTGCGTATACAGCTGATAATGTGCTACAGTCAAACCTCCCTAAGTGGATACCACTTGAGCGGATAACCCGCTTAAATAGATATCATTTGTCTGGTCCTGTTTAGACACAATGTAAAGTATAAAACGTAGATAAATGGATACTGTGCATAAGTGGATACTCAGTCAGGTCCCATTGCTATCCACTTTAAGTGGGTTTGACTGTATATAGATTCATACACTCACTTACTCACGATAAATGTTGCTTCCAGCATCTGTTTTATTTTATTTTGAATGTAGAGGCGGCTTGACTGTATTTTATGATTTATAATTACAGCACATTACCAGTCCATGTTAACGTAGCCTAGCTGATGACGTCACTTCATGAATATTAATGAACATTATGCTGTTTATTCATTTCATACCATTTTACAGCAAACTGTGCCTTCAGTGCTTTGACGCTGTTGGTTGATCGGCAGGAAGGGCATCCGGCCTGTAAAAAACTAGAGTGGTGAGGTGTTGGCATCGTTATCTGTCTGGAGCGAGGTGCAGACTTGCATGCGGCCCAGCTGATTCCACTGCCACTCACTGTCTCTTGCTTCAGTAAAATCCAGGTTGGTTTTACTTTCCTGGTACCGGCTCACCCGGGTAGTCCCGGACATAGGGCCGTTAAACGGGTGTGTGTGTGTTACAGCAAACTGGCCTACTAACCGAGCCGTTGACTGAGAGATGTCTTGTAAATATTCATTATTGGTACACCGAATATTTATCGTCGTCTCATATCTGGCCGAATGTTTATTTTACATGTGGTAAAAAGTATTCATGCATAGTCATTAGTCCCAGAGCCACGAGCGTTGTCTTGGGACATAGCCAAGCTGCACAGGATCTCTGAAGGTCACGTGATTATTGTACACTGTGTTACAGAAATTGTCACTACTTCGTTTCTGTCTAATTTCAACAAACATCAAACGATTTCCACGATTTTGTTCAGTACATTGGAAAGTGACGTCTGTTTTCATTGCTTAATTTTGCAGTAACATTTCTGCCAGAAATCACTAAAATCGGTCGATGTTTGTTGAAGTTGTTGCACGACAAAGTAGCGATATTTTTAGGACCGAGTGTAGATTTAACGTCGCCGTGTCACGTGACGTGACCAAGTCAGTTTGTGTACGAGAAGCCACGTTGTAGCTTCATCTCAGCATGATATATTTACAGCGGGTGTTGTGCGCGTGCGTCGTACATACCAGTACATATCTAGACCGTTCGTTGTCTCGTGCTTCTTGTAGAGAGCTGTCATCTATTAATTGTCTCGAGTCGTTGCGACAGTTTCTGATTCCCGGTGATTTCCCAGTCCGCGTAGAGCCGCTTGTGTATGTCATAGATATTGTAATAGCATTCCTGTCGCTTCACTATTCTTTGCTGCTGTGTGACATAGAATAGCTAGTTTGTAAACTACTATGTATAGTTTTTATCGTTGTGGACAGATTGGGCGTGGCCTTTTTGTGCACATGGTCTCTGTGCATGCATATGCAATTTGTGGAATTTTCGTTTAAAATTTCCTGTATGAAGATTTTGTTAATTGTAATTATACCGTTGTTTTTGACTTGTCTCAGAACATCAAAACTGAAAATTGAGTTTTTGTCACAGCTGTTAAATGTAGTTTTACTGTAGCAAATAATGTGTGTGCCGTTTTCTTGTTCTGAAGACTTGATATCCCAGCAGCCAAAAAGCTGAATCGTTAATTTTATAAATTTTGATATTCAATCGGCCATCTGCAATGTTGTTTTGGTTGCTAACTCATTTGAGTAAGGATGTTTATCATGACATTTTGCTGTTCAGTTTTTGCTGTACAGTTTCTCATGGCGGGCATTACAGTGTGACACAGTTCATAATGTTGTGTTTTTCTGTTGCTGCTATTGGTTACAGTGACGTTGTTCATAGCCTGATATTTCCTCAGAATCTTGAAAAGACCCTGTTAAGTCTGAATCTTAGGTGTTGAGTCAAGAATGTGAAAGGGGAGAGGTATCTAAGTAACAAACCAACTTGGGGATCTGGAGAGCATTTGCAGTCAGACAGAACTGCAGCCAAGATCAGTTTTATGAAAATAGTTGAATACATTTTGTGTTTAAAGTTTGTCACATTTTGTATGTGAGTAATACTTGAAATGTATTGCCTAATTGTGAGTTGCCTGTTCGTGAAAGTTCCCTTATGTATGCACCTGCTGCTGCAGTATGTTTACTGCCTAAAGCGTGGCTTAAATTTGTTGTGTTTTTAACCTTTTTATGGTGCAGTCACAGCAGATTTTGTGAATAATGTTTATTTTATACAACGCAGATTTCCAAAATTTCGGGTGTGTTTTCAGACCCACTGCAGTCACAGAATGCAGTAGCCTCGGAAGATCGATGATCATGACAGTGACTCGTTCTGGCTGTTCGTTGCTAAGTGTGTCGTAACGTATTGTGTTGCCGTCAGCTGGCTTCTTCGTTGATGTAGTTTGTTTATGTATGCCATTCGCTTTATGCACCATCAGAAACTTGATTTCTTCTTTGCCACTGACACCCGTCATGTTTTCAGTTGACTTACTTGATTGCCAAGTCTGTAAGTCAAGTTTAGGTTTCTGAGTTATTGAAATTCATCACAGAAACTTGAGTGGCAGGCTTAGCTTGGGCATTGCGGTTTGCAGTCAACAAAAACAATTGTCTTTATTTTCTTTTACTTCAATTGGACATTTTCGTTTGCGACCATCTACAGTCATCGCCAGCTAAGTTTTTGGTACATGTGCATCGATTGTTGAATAGTTTTCCTTTTGTCATAATTTACCACTTTTTAAAACCGTTTTTTTATATATTTAATACGTTAATTTTTATGCAGGATGAATATTTTGTGGTATTAAAAATTCTAATGGCAATAAAAAGTATGCAAGTTTGTAATTTACTTTGTGTAATGTTAAGACTAATAATCATTACCACGGCTGTGTTTTACAGTGACTTAATGCTTCCGTTTATTAACACTCATTACGCAGATGTGCGACTGTTGTGAAAAAGCGATCAGTTCACAGTTTCCGTGTTTCGTAATATGGAAAATGTTTAATTGAGCAATTTATTGTTAACTGTGGGTGTTTTATGTCTGGCTGTGGCAGATCTTAAGCTGGCGTGTGTCTTTGTCCAGTAATCGGTTCCATTGTTTGATTATGTGGTTACTTACTTACAGCAACATCTACGTCATTATTTGTGCATTCGTCTGTGGTCCAAGTCTGTGCTGCTTGTCACTGGAAATCTCACGCACTGCAGTGGCATCACATAGGCATGTCAATTTTATGCATATATGCGATTGCCACACTGATTCACTTATTGCTGCATTTTTTGCATATTTCAGCAAACTGCGCATATTGCATATTTTTCTGCATAAATTGGCATTTTCGACGGCATTTTAATATTATTTGTGTTTCTATTAGGTTTCATTACCTCGACCATCTGGTTGCCAACAGAATGGCACCATCCATGTGTCCGGATTCCCGTGGAACGAGATGGAGTAGTTGGTTTTAAGCAATTCTGTACCGTGTTTCCGCATATTTCTGCTGCGTATTTGGCGTTTATGCGGTCCGCATATTTTTTAAAATGCTGCATAAAAATGACATGCCTGGTCACACAGTGTCATCGTTGTGCTAGGTGTACAGATACTTGATTCACGTTGTCGGCTTTCAGTCTCATGTGTTGTGACGTTTCGTTCACTTACTCTCCTACTTAGCGCTGTATACACTGTGAACCATAAAAAACTGGGCCACTTTTATTTTTACTGTAACTTTGGCAAATGTTGGTCGATTTTTAAAATTCTTTCACTGTCGGAATCAGAAAGAAATGGCTCATAACAAGAA
>Ga0126334_10000585_pt1 | contig 10764 bp, 6 predicted proteins | sample InaspJWI49metaG_FD_94491 | JGI IMG/M metagenome (GOLD analysis project Ga0126334, IMG submission 94491) | Marine gutless worms symbiont microbial communities from Oahu, Hawaii - Inanidrilus sp. 2 OAHU.JWI-49 metaG | ecosystem: Host-associated > Annelida > Digestive system > Unclassified | place...
AAAATGATATACATAGGGTTACACTGACGTAATTCCGTTCCATATCTAGGCCTATGCCAGCTGGTTTTCGCCGCTATTTTGTGGGTAAAACTTTTATAAATGTTTCTTACTGAGATACCGCTTAAATACGCTTTGTTGGTCAGTTAACGATCATAGGAACATTGTCTCAGAACAGTTGATTCAGTTTTAGGCCTATTTGAATAACGCAATAAATCTTCGCTTATTAACTCCACACATTATGCCATGTTATACCCATACACTGGCGATCGCTTTGTCACCATAGATTCTGTGACGTCACTTCATCCTCTGTACCGGTATAGCCTACTGTTTCACGAATCGCTACTGGCTTCCACGTTTTCTTTCTGGCGTTCGCCGACCTAGATAACGACGAACGTAATAAAATCGGTCGTCCTTCCGTTTCTTTATAGTTTGTCTTTTAAAATAACTGATTTCGATGTTAACTTTGTGCTTGTGTGTGGTTCATGATTATAGCTCGTCGTAAGCTCGTCGGAGATTAAAAGTCAACTCAGTCATACAGGGTGGGTCAAAAAAGTAAGCTGTTGTACTGTGACACATATTTCAAAGGCTAGACAATAGCCCTAACGTTAAATATTCTGTAATTTTATGAACACTCCAGGACTTGAAAGAATGTTGGCAACACTAATTCTATATGTGTGGTTAAATATTCTATGCTACACACTTTTATGACGTTATGTTTACATAGTCAGTTCTTGTTTGCCTAGCAGTAATTTCATTGATTGCTTTCAGTCATGGAATATTTAAACTTAAACAATTGTGCCATAAAATATTTCACGAGAAAATATCAGACAATACTTCATTTTCTCTGTAGCTGTTCTTTTTTGTTCACATCCCTCCTATCTTCTCAGTTTTATTGACATATTCGCTAAAAATCAGCAGGTTACTTTTTGACCCACCCTGTATGTCAAAGTGTATAGATCCTCGATCGACGGCAGATAGCTTCATTGTTTGCAGTGTAAAATTACTCATTGTTAATAATGGTATATGCATTTGTTTCTTTTCTGTTTTTCTTGTTGTTTGTTTGCGTGCATGTTTTCTTCTGCGTCAACGGTGAATAAAGATGTATATTATCGCGCCTATGACGATCGAGCATTGACACGAGTCGTAATGCTGTTTCGACGACGTCTCAGAACATATAATAAGCAGCAGGTGAGGCGTCAGCCGCTGCTCGTTGCCGGTTCAATAGCACTCGCTGTCCCGACTGCGTCCGCGTGAGTTGGGCTCGTTCCGTTGTCGTCGTACAGTGAACAATAATCCGGGGCACGCTCAACCATCGGGTCGATATCTGCCAGTCACTGTCGCGTGTCGTCTCGTTCACAGCACATGAACTGAACTGACCTGAACCACGCGACCCAGTTACGCCAGACATTGGCGTCGCCAGCTATGGGGCACTGAGGCACATGCCCCAATCGACTTCCACAACTTATTTTGTTCTGCTTCACAAAGTATGACGGTAATCTCTTATGTGAGATATATCTTCAAAATTTGCGTGCCGCAGTTATTACAATTAGTCCGTTTTTTATTTTTGTTGAAAAAATGAAAAGTGCGCATCAAATATTTCTGTATCACGGTGTATATATCGTATATTATATGTCTGCTACTTAAGTTATTTCGATGTCGTTTTGTGCCCCTCCTCGCGCCAAATCCTGGCGACGCCACTGACGCCAAGCGTCAATTGGTTACAAGCACAATTATTCTCACTTGGAAACGTCCTCCAGGTCGCCCACGAAGCAAGTGGCTGGACTGTATTCGCTCTGACAACAATCTCCGTTCAGCCGCTGGTCTATGGAGATGCGCCGTTCGTCGAGGTCATTCCGGGGTCACTCAACGGTCCCAGCTGACTGCGCGATAACAACGACGACGACAGTCCAGCACGTCAGCGTCACGACCGACTTCGTATTCATTGGCTACAGACCATAAAGCAAACTATGTCGCTTGGTTCTGAACACCTATATTCCAATGGAACTGTTCACACCTGAGTTTTTGTCGCTTCCTGCAAAATATGCGGTGCAATATCTATGTAACGGTCGGGTGTCCGTGCGTAAGTCCATCCGTCTGTCCCATTGATCGACGGCAGCAGCGGCGTGCGGCTGGTTTGCTGCTGAGCGCGGGCAGCAGATATCGATCGACTGCTGCGGGCGCCGCGTGCCAGCGGCAGCTATCAATCGATATCTTCTGCAGGCGCCCGCGCTCAGCAACAAATGCGGGTTAACATAATATTGAGAACCAGAGAAAGAGGCTCAGCGCAGACTTGTTTCGGTTCCGTTCGATTCGTGCGCCGTGAACGAGGCTTTACTCGATAAGTTATTAATAAAACTCGCAAGAGCACGGACGACGCCACGGTTGACAGACAATGAAGGACAGTTATCTGTCACAAGGTTTCTGCTGCTGCTCGGTGCAACCGAAACGAGCATCGATCTTAGCGTTCTCCCACGGCCGCTCTATGGACGAATTGATCACGGTGTCATCCGGATCAAGTCGAATTGTCGTATGACCAACTATGAGCGGCTTCGCTGATTGGTCGAAATGCCGTCACGTGACGTTCATCATTATCGAATGATCAACGCGTCACGGTCATTACAATGATACACGGTCACGTGACGTTCACTGAATGTAAACATAAGATATACTCTACGTTTTTATTGTTTACGTAATATACGTATTATCGTAAGTATTTTATTAAATACAGTTTAAATCTATTAATCAGTGCGATTTTGCAGTAAAAATTGCTATAGCACTCTCTAACACATAGAGCTAACCACGAACAGTAATTAGGTCTGTGTTTTTTTTCGATGGCAGACGATACTCACTCGCGTTTCGCCACCGTCTCAGAAGACGATATACAATTTTAATCTAGTGGTTGGTCATACGACGAAACAGATGAAGCACAGTCGTACGGTCGTTTGTGCGACAGCCATCGTGCGACATTTTCATTGTAAAGATTGAAATTGACACAGACTGTCGCGCGGTCCCTCTGCGGCAGCTATATTTTTTATAGTTAATGCATCTCAGCACGAAATGGATGGCTGGTGCCATAATTCGTCAAGTCACATGCAGGCAGAAAAGAATAAGAGTGAAGTGTGTAATTTGGTTTATGTTGGCGCGAAAAGTACATGCATAATAAACCTATACTCCGTTTCTTCCGTTGTCATGTTTGCCTGGTTTGAGACAAGTCGTTTTACTTCAAAGACGTTTGGCTAATTTCGCCTTATGACTGATGGCTGGGTCCGGCTTTCAACGGGAGTTTCCCATTCTTCTCTAGCACGCCTATAGTCTAATGATCTAATCGCGCTAAACGCACTGTTTTCAGAGCTACTGGCATGGGACAGACGGACAGACGCACAGGTGGACTGCAGCTTTGCTTAATATCTCCAGCTCGACTGCGGTGACGAAGGCCCACGCCGGATATTCGATGAATAGTAATACGACCTGGTTGGAGGATCGACGACATTACGCACTGGTCAGGTCGTGTCATTCTGTCATCCACGAGCAGTTCATTGACACGCAGCGCCCCCTGGCGAATCAGTCAGTCTAATTTCGCTTTCCCACGACTGCATAGGCCTACAATAACAAGCAACTACTCCAGCCCCATTAGGGCAGCAGAATGTGCATAGGCTGACAGTGACGTAATTTCAGTGCCAGCCGGCTTCCGCCGCCATCTCATGGGTAAAACTTTTAAAATAATTTTCACTGTGATATCACTGAAATACACTTTGTTGGGAAACTAGTGATCATATAGACATTTTCATAAACCAACGGATTAAATGTTATTTAAATAACGCGATAAACCTTCACCCATTAACTCGACACATTATGCCAAGTTATACCCACAAAACGGCAATTGTATCGTGACCATAGATTCCGTGGCGTCAGTTTACCGTATATGTATTGTGACGTCTGTGTGTGTGTGTGTGTGCGTGTCTGTCTGTCCGCGAGCACATCCCCAGAGCTACACGTCCAATCTTCACCAAATAATTTTCTTGCATGTTATTTATGGCTGTGGCTCGATCTGTCACTGGCGGCGTTGCGATACGACACGTACTTCCGGTTTTTTATGGATGATGTTTGGGCACATCGGTGAGCCCTGCAAAACGACTAGGCCTAACCGATCGAAATGACGTTTGAGGGGAACGATTTACGACGTCAAGGACTTTCTTAATTTTCAAGCACAATATTTAAGTACAAAGAATAAATTTCATGTGACTTGATTGTTGAGTAAGTACTTTAGTTTTCACGTCCGTGCTTTCTAGAGATAATAGCGCTTTAAAGTAGATCGGAATTTTTGGAATACTGCGTGTTTGCATTGCAACATATTTTCCCCACATTTTAGCGTATTGTTTTTCTTCCCGTTTGTGAATTAGGCACGTGCAGATGCCATCCGAATTCAAGAAAATGAAGACGTTTGTTATACTACCGTTCAGCCGTTAATTGCCACTTAAAACCGCGCCCACACAAGATCGATGCAGGTTTTTTTGTGATGAAATGCACCCCGTCAGATCGACATATTAGTCGACGTCCGGTGACCTGCTGTGGCCGGTAATTCAATTCATCACAGATCTGTCCGTCTGTTGGAGTCTGCATGCGGGCGTGCTTCCACGAGCGGCGCCGACAATGTAAAGATGTCGCAACTACTGCAGGTGCACGTTCAGTTTCACTCGACAGACTCGTTGATAGAGATCGCGTTGACCAGGTTGATCTGCGCCGGTACGAGATACGACACGAGAGATGCTATTTTAACGTGCAATCAAAAGCTGACGCCAAATCTACCGCACGGAACCGACAACTAGAAAGTGGAAAAAAACAGAAAAACTAAAAAGTAAAAAAAAACTGGTAGCCTATGCTCAGAAGTATCTGTAAACAGTCCGGGAAATCCAGAGAGTCAGTCCTGAAGAAGAAAAGAAGGCTACAATGGGAAGGATTTGCAGAACAGGAAGGTTTTAAGCCTGGAATGAAAGAGTGAGGGGGTAACGGGACACGAACGATAATAAGTATAAATGTTAGCAGCATAACGACCGCATAAAATTTTATAGTTAAATGCTTTGCACAACTGCCTTCAACACCTCTAACACGATAAGAACGTGTGACACCGGCCGAACGCCACTACAGCAGTCGGGATTCGGTGTTTATGAACGACGTAAAGGAAGATACGAGTGACCCATCATTGCTGGAGTCAACAAGCCAGAATTACAGACGTTTGTTGCATGCAGTATGGCGTTAAAGCGACAACTATAGGCTATGCATAACAAAATTTTCTGCAAGATTTACTCCACGAACCGTTCCTTTTGATCTGTATTGGTTTCGTTTCTTTATTTCCTATTTCCTTACCTTACTTTTTTGTCTTCGGTTCAGTGTGGTAGGCCTAGATGAAGCTGACTATCCGCCAACTTTGTCCACTGCAAACATGTCCTTTCGTCTTTTGTTCACTCATTTTGTTAAACGGACGGTCATTGTCAGTTACAATTTCATAACACTTCATTGTACCTCATAAAACTGCATAGGCTATGCACACTAGTCCCGAGTTTCCCCCCTCCATTTCTCTTATACTCTTGCGTGAAAGCGGCAAGCTCTTGGCTCGTCGTACAAGTGGTCGGAGATTTTGCTCGCAATAAAATCCGAGCATTCGGACTGAATGCACTACAGAACGCGCCACCAGTAATTGTCGCGGGCGCGGCGAGCACCTGCCTGCGCCGCGGACGCAATGCCAGCTGCTGCTGCTGCTGCTGCTGCTGGCAAGGCAGGTGCTGTGGGGGGCGGCGCCGCGGCCAGCCTATCGGCGGCGGCGGATGCGGAGTCGACTCCTGCAGCCGTCTCAGGCGACTCACCGAAACGCCGAACTCCGTCGATCGCTATAACGACGGTAAACGGTGTCATGATGCGATATTGACCAATGTGCGGGGTGGTGCAGGCGGATCATAGAGCTAAGAAATGGTTTATTTAATTTTGCATCGGTAAAAATTATTCAACAGGTAGTATTTATCGTTTTGCCAAAATAGTTTCAAAATGTATCCTTAAAAGTATCTCGCAAGTACTATGAAATAGTACAGAAATACACGTTTTACTATGCCGCCGCATCACTTCGCTCCTGCCGCCACAGTCAATATATCGTCAGGAATGTGAACGGAGTTCAATATAACGCCGCGGGGTATTCGACAATTTGATTGTAGATGGATCTGAGCACCGGTTGCCGTGTTGGCTACGACATCGACAGTTTGCTTGGCGCTCCTTCGACCTCTAACGTCGGCGTTGATGACGACAGAATACCGGCGGACATCCGTGACCGCAACTACTTCTCTACAGGTAGTAATTACACAAGAAAAATAAGTGAGTAAGCAAATATAAGCGCTCGCACTTATTATAACAAAAACCGAATCTGAGGCGAGAGAAAAAAGACACTAGGCTAAGCGGGTTGGAAAGCTTACTGGAAATAGTGCGTCTTAAGATCACAACGGAAAGTGACAGGACTGGTACACATTCGGAGAGCCGGAGGGAAAGAATTTTAGATCAGCGACGCTGAAACTGCCACCATTTTGTACAGCGTCCGGGTAGCACAGTCGGTTCGCTATGTGTGTCTGTGTATGTATTCGCACGGTAACTTTCGAACAAAATGTTTTCGACCTAAATATTTGACATCGTGGGTTATCTGGACTTTGTCAAGGTCTAGTTCAATTATAAAAAATAAAGGTTCAGGGTCAAAAAATTGTTTTTCCGTTGAAAATATAATTGAAACACAGTTTCGACTGCATAAAAATAAAATAGAAACAGCGAATAATTAACACCAGCCACAAAGTTGACACTGCAATCTCGAATGGGAGAGGGGCTTTTATAGTCGGTTGAAACCGATTATTACTCAATAGATTGTATTAACTGTCGTAACTTGACATTGTAACTTGCTGTCTGTTTTTACACTGATTTAATATATTTCAGTAATTCTGTGTAACGCGTTGCGTTATTGCTGTTTTCAGCGCTGTAATATTGTAGACATCATGTACATCGTAAGATGCAGACGTTAACTTGTTTTCGACATTTTAACCGGATGCGTAACGCCCATGTAGGCCTATAGCTCAGTATATGTAATGACTTGGTATCCATTTGTCTGCCTGCCACAGACAAAAATATATTTCGCCACAGAATGCATCGTGCTGCCTTTGTTTGACGCATTAAACGAATGTTTTATGTAATTATTTGCACAGCAATGACGCAGCAGGCCTAAATGACTACTGCATCTACGCCTGCATAAATAGGCACAATGGCCTGCCTGATGAGGCTAATAAAGTACAAATGAGCATCTAGGCTAAGTGATATTTAGCACTCAAATTAACGATCTTGGCAATAAATAAACTACAATAATAAGGCGCCAACATCCACAACAAACAAGCCTTCGTTTGATCAATTTTTAATCGCGTTCGATGCTTCTGGTGCACGAACGAGCCCCATAATAGCGCAATAAAATTCCCGTGGAATAAAACTCCATGTCGTGTATTTTGTGGTCCTTATTGCAGTTATGCTGTAAATTAAATATCGATCAAATGATCGTCCTACAGCAAAACAGAGGGCACTCGGTAGAACGCACACCGTCGCCTCGCCACACTGAAATCGGCACAGTGTCGTTACCAGCGAGAAGCGGGTGCATTCGCGTCAGCGAAATGGCCGTTGTACCAGTACAGCCGCATACGTGTACAGCGGACCTGTTCTACATTGTATACGCGAAGCCCAGCAGCCGCGGTGTGGCAGCATTTACGACCGACTGCTGTCTGGAATATGTACTCCCAGATCACTTCCAAAGTGTAATCAACTGTCCTGCGGTTAATAACATACCTAAGCTCCGACTTTCACGAAAAATATGCACAATTTTGGGTTATTTTTTTGCAAATAAAAAGACAGAAATATACAGATACGTGCTACGATACGATACGATACGAGATGCTATTTTAACGTGCGCTCGAAAGCCGACATAAGTCAGCTTAATCTACCGCACGAAACCGAAAAATAAAAAAAGTGTAAAAACAGAAAAAAAAACTAAAAAGTAAAAAGATAAACTACGTGTCAAAACATTAACCCTTTGGGGGCAGTAAACCGATTGTTTGTTGGTTGCAACTTGCTGAATCAGAACTGTTAGTAGGCCTATCTGCGTAGAAAATCAGCGCTGTGCATGTTTATGGGTACACCACTAAACGACAACGAAACGGAAAGTAATTTTGTACATGTAGGCCCCTACTATACACCCGACAACTGTATTACGCGAAATGCAAGGATATTACTGATATCAGGATAGATATAGCTTAGTTCGTTAGTTTATCTTACCTGATGTTCAGTCAAGTGATCCTCTCGTTTCTTACCGATTTCATTTTACTGTCATACGCTACCATTAAGTCTACATTGCGAATAAATATCATCAAAGTAGTCGGTGGGAGTGTGTTGGTTGCTAATGACGAAGGCTAGAGGCGGTCGATATCAAGCTCTTGGCTCAATATACAAACTTCAGACCATGAGAACAATACAGAATGGTGGGCGATCTTCTTTCAGCAGCACGTGGTTACCGTAACAGCATCCACTGCACAGCAGCTTCACTTGGCCGTGTCTACATCAGTGTCACTAGTGTGCAATGACAGTATGCAACTCGTTGATTGCAATTTGCTACTCAGATTATTAAGATATTTTAAATCCGGTGATTGATCAATAAACCTAAACTGTAGATCGTGCAGGAAGGAAAATGAAGGAAAATATATAGCGTTGAGATAACAAGACGTATTGCCGCTTGCGACTTTGAAAGATGCCTTTTGTAAAAAAAGCCCTCCGCAGTGTGCTCTCTCCCGGATTTTATCCGGGATCCCACGAGCAGCACAGGCTGTTTTAGGCGTCTACTTAAAACGTACTTGTTCGCGCGATACTAGTGCATCCAGCGCATTAGGGGTTATTAACGATAATGCGCTATACAAACCCACGCACGCACGCACTCACTCGGCCGTAAACGTAATCGGATTAGGACGCTGATCGATCGCCGATCGAAGCTGCTGGCAGCGGGTTTCTTAAGTGCTGCATTAAGTTTAATTTTGCGACTATTGTTGGCGTCGGAGACGAGAAGCGACACGGTCGATTGAGCAGAGAATGAAGAGGAGACGGATGTCGATAAACGGCAAGACAAGGACGGCGAGACACGACGGTAGTTACAGCTTTGACCTGAACTGAAACGCTACGGTCCCTTCAGAGTCGTCGGCATCTAGGGAGGCAGCATTGTGTACGATAGTCGAGCGAATTCTTCACTATTCATTACACTCATTCTGTGCGGCACACATTAGGCCTATCGACTGTTGTGACTTAATTCCGTCAAGGTTTTGCGCCCACGCGACACAAAACAGATACCAGAGAAGTTGTTCCCAACCAATCACTTAGAATGATATACGAGTAGAGCAAGCTAAACCTAACGCAACAAAAGCTGATATTCGCGCACGAAATACACTATGAAATAAAATTGACATTATAAGAATGAAGCCATGTTTGGTGGCTTAGTACCGCGTCTGGACCGTGGAAACGGGTAGGATCTATTCGTGCAGCCCCGGGCCGGCACGGATCCAACAGTCAGTCAGTACAGGAATCTGACGAGTTGTTACACTAATGGTAACGGCGTGCCGCATCGCTACCGCCGCACAGATCGATCCATCGTATTCGCCAGCCGGCGATAATGTGACTCCCAATGATACATGGTTCCTTAGACCCACGTGAGTCTACGTACCCTAAACTGCGCCTCGATCGGTTTATCCGTTTTCGCAGGGCGTACAGTCGTGAGTCGTGACTAACATACAGACAGACACGCAGACAGAGGATTTAGTCTGTAGCAGAATAGCAATAGGGCGCATCTGTTCTATGCATGCGGCGATGCGGCCTAAAATGAACTTTTCGATGGCATAAATCAACAGTACCAAGGTGGCCATGGCCGGGAATGAGAAGCAGATACCAATGGGGCTTGCGTTTGCCGGGTCCATGCACTCTGGCGGCGTTCACACGGTCCTGCGTCTAAGAACAATAGACCGTTCATCGTTCAGCCGTTCTGTATACACACTGAGACATCGAGAATACCATAAAAACTGCATAAATACTCGAGAGGATCGCGCACATAATTATCTATACCGAAAATGTTATTTTTGCTTGTATCCAGCAATTTTTTGGTCCGGGTAGTACAGTCGGTCCGGTGTGCGTATGTGGTTGTTGTTCAGTAATAGATATTTGCCGTGGTTGTTCATTTTGATCATATCTAAGTCAAGTTTGTAGGTAAAAGTTCAAGGACACATTAGAAAAATCTTCATTTTTCGTCTGAAAGTGAAAGCAAACTTGGGGAATTCGTTTCCGACAACGCGGCCAAAGAAAGACCCGACCAGAAAAATAAATTAGCCTAAATACAAACACCAGCCCAAGAGTGATTGATGCGACCTCAAGTGAAAACTTTTTCAAATTGTCAAATTGTCGACAACTTTCGTCAGGAAACTCAGGGATTTTTGTGAAAGCTGTGTAAAGCGTAAGGAAACAGTCGATTAAATTTTTGGACCGATAAAATATGGCTGTTTCTTTTCCTGCTTGAACTTTTCGAATGTTTTTCGTAGGTCTCAGTTTGCCTGTATTTTCCCGGTCGTGGTGCGTTACTCGCAGAGCGTGCAGTGCTATGTCCAAGCCATCACTTTGCTGACGTCGACGATTCGGCAGGCAAAACGAGACTGATTCAGTCCAGAGCTC
>Ga0126334_10000586_pt1 | contig 10755 bp, 4 predicted proteins | sample InaspJWI49metaG_FD_94491 | JGI IMG/M metagenome (GOLD analysis project Ga0126334, IMG submission 94491) | Marine gutless worms symbiont microbial communities from Oahu, Hawaii - Inanidrilus sp. 2 OAHU.JWI-49 metaG | ecosystem: Host-associated > Annelida > Digestive system > Unclassified | place...
CGATATGCAAGTCTGCATCTCGCTCCAGACAGATAACCACGCCAGCACCTCACTACTCAAGTTTTTTACAGGCCGGATGCCCTTCCTGCCGCCCAACCAACAGTGTCAAAGCACTGAAGGCATCTTTATCAAATAAAGTGCATGATTATTTCCGGTCACCAATGTCATATTGTTTGTGCAAAACTTGTTTTAAAAAATCAGGGTATATGGTTATTCGTTGCAGCCGTGTATAGGTCAATAGTTTTAGAACGTCACTGACTTCCTATGTTTTGAAAGCCGACAGCTGCCACTACTCTGATTCATTAATTAGCCAGACCCACTAACTCACCGATTTCATTTCCGATGCAATGTCTACATTAGAGTCATCATACAATGGCAGATGCAGTAGATAAGAAGAACACTGTCACAGGGTGACCGCTCTTCACGCACTGCGGAATTCCCTAACATTTTCCTGACTTTTCGCGACAGTCCTACTGATTAGACCCCTCAACCAGATTTTTTTTAAAATTCGGCTGGCTGGACAATTTTTTTTGGCTGATATCCGGATCAGTCGAAATTTCGCGGAAACTACAAAATTCGGCTGAACATTGTAAATTCGGCTGACAAGCCAGACATTCAAAATATAAGCAATACAACAAAGAAGTTTAAAGTTTTTGACACACTACTAACTCCCAGTTTTTACGAAAAACTGTTGAATGTAGAAAAATGCCGACTTAAAAGTGAAAAACTACAAAAATAAGTAATATAGATCAAATCATACTGGTAAAGGGGATAGAAAATGTAAGAAATTCGGCGGCAGATGCATCTTACGGCCGATCTACAGCTAGCAAAATTCAGCAGCTAATTCGGCACGCCATAATTTTTCAGAGAATTTTCGGAAGAAAAATTTTTGCCAGTGAATTCGGCGATCGGCAGTGGCTGTGTTACCCATTTGAAATGTATATTTTTGTTGCTGCTACCAATACACTGTAGATGTCACTGCAAAATGTTCAAAATGACTTAATATGCAGAAAAATCCTGTACAAGGATGATGCAAGGACTACAACAGCCTAGTAAACTAGTTTTCCCCGACAATCTTCTTCAATGACATTTCTCTTGACTTTTCCATGATTTTTGTGCCAATTCCCTGACACTTCCAGGTTTTCCAGACAAGAGGTCACCCTGATCACACACAATGACAGCTGCAGTATCGGGAAAACATCAGATCTGTATGTCGAGCCAGCAAGAGGAGAACAAAACTAAGGCCCGGTTGTACCACGTTCCGTTAGCTTCAACCGTCAGTTAACTAACCCATCTTCCAGCAGTCCTACTGACACGGCCTGAAAACGGAGATTTCTGTGTCCAAGTGGACGAGTGTAGAAGAAAAATGGACGACTGCGAGTGAAAAATTGGACAGACAACGACGACAAGTTGCCTGGAAAATGTGACGATTAAACTGGACTTTTTGTCTTGAGAAACGGGGACTTAAATAAGCTTTGCTTTTCTCGTGGGTACTTAATAGACAAGTTCAGTATTATACCCCCTCCCCCATCATTCTGTATCCACTTTGGGTGCATTAGTTTCAGTACCATTGGAACCAGGTTTCACATCTCTGCACTGGACAAGCGCGACTTTGTCCAGGCCCTGCATATTGGCTGATGTGTTGCGTGAAGTGCCCATCGAGATTAAAGAAACTGGAGTGAGCTTAGGCCGGCGTAGCCTATAGCCCGCAGTATTGCCAACAGACAGCCATCTTACTACTCCAACTGTAGGTTCCAGGTTACTGTATGAAAACTTCACACCAACTGCCTCCAAAAGATAGCCCAATTTAATATGCACGATGAGTTCACATTGGGCTACAAGCAAAACAGCGTTGTAAGGGCAAGAGTAGTGGGCGGTGGCCACGTCGGAAACAGCTTACGCCAGCTAAGCTCACTCCAGCATATAATATATAACTCAGAGGACCTGCCGTTGTCACTTCGGTGACACTGAGTTAACGGAAGGTCAAAGCTAACGGAGCTCGGTGCAACTGCACCTGACGAGTGATCAAGAAAGCCAGTCGTGACATCAGAACTGGGTTTCCAGCAGATCGTTTAGCACTTTGGCGACGCCGTCTTTGCTTGCCCGAATTGTCAGCCGATACATCTGCAAGTACAAATCTTTCCAACATTAACACACGGTGGCCCCACTTGGAGGCAAGCAAGGCCACTTTTGTAATGGTTAGAGCACTGGACTTGTGACTCTGAATGTCGTAAGTTCGATCTCCAGCTGTTCAGGAGCAACTTTGGACAACTTGTTCACATACACGTGACACTGTTCCACCAACACGTCATAATAATAATAATAATAATAGCATGACAATGTTTATGGTGCTGTCATCATGACCAAAGTCATTGCGAGCGTTCACCCGGTTCATTTGATGAATGTAGACTGAGCGCCGGGTGGTCGCCAACCCCCAGACCAAGCCAATCGACTTGGGCTGTGAGTCCGCCGATAATTGGCAGCTGTCATCCACATCCACCTCGCCATTGTTATTATCACTCAGCCCGTAAGCTGATACTCATTGTACCGTCCCACTGAGGGTAGAAGGCTGAGTCGACCTAGGCACTGCATTAAAGGTGCGCAGCCCGGGCAAGACTGTATATCGCAGCAGCTGTCGCGATAAACACAACTGTCAGCGTCGTGATTCGAACCTGGGTCCTCTCACACCGCAGTCACACGCGCTAACCACCCGGCCACTGAGAGCTGCTAAGACAGTCGGCGACCTTGCTTTCGCAGTCTCCGCAGCTCGCGTTTGGAACGGACTGCCACGTGACGTCATCACGTCGCCATCGCTGATCGCCTTCAAACGACGGATCAAGACACTGCTCTTCAGCCGCTCGTTTGATCTCTGACAGTCTGACTCCTTTCTTAACCTGTGTGACACTGTCGTTGGTTCTATTTATTTTTTGTTGTTAAGTGCTCACCTGGGTGGTCCCGGAAAAAGGTCCGTTAAACGGGTGTGTGTGTGTGTGTGTGCTCTTGAAGTTTTTAGACTCCATGGCACTATAATAATATTCGTTTATAATAATAATAGTAATAATAATAATAATGATAACTGTTGCTGTCACAAGTGTTTGGTAGGCGTCCAAGAACTGTGTCACTGTCTGATTACTGTACACGTTAATGCTCCATGGTTCCTGTTGCACATAATCTGTCTCTCTGTCTGCTGTCCTGCCTAGTCTGGTGAACATACATCATTCCATTAAAAAAAGATAAAGGTACCCCATACTAGATTACAGAGAGTAGGGTTTGGGAGCTGATCCCGGTTCTTGCAGTAAGCCTGCAGGTGACGTGAGTCATAAACCCGACTGCAGGCTGCCATTACTTTCCGCCAGTCCTGTAGTTACCCCCGCAACCCTTAAGAGGGCTGCTACCGATTTTGCTGCTTGGTGAACAGAGGCACAGTGGGTGTGAACAGGTTGCCTGACAGCGTCGCGACTGCGATTTGAACCTGGGCGCTTCTGCGACTGAGTCCAGCACGCTAACCACTCGGCTAGCTACCGAGCCACCCATCACTCCATTACTGAAGACAAAAGAGCTTGGGAGGTGTAACACAGCGGAAAGTAAGACTCTGACCGTGGCCGGTTTGTTCGGCTCGAGGCGTACCAAGCAGCCGATCTGAAAGGACGTCGTGTGAACGATTCCAGCACAGACAAAGTTGTCCGGGTTTGGATCAATGCCGTCGAGAACTGCCAAGCCCGCACCCAGCAGCTGCAGCATAGACCAGTTACTGTGCCATTTCAACGCCGTCAATACAAAAATATGACGTTCATGCTTTTATCTCAAAAAACACTGCATTTCGAGCATGTAATGAGTCACGTTGAAATTTCTGTACAAGGTTAATGTGCAGATAGTTTATAGCAATGCACAGACTTTTATCTGACATTGCAGTAACAGTTTAGCTTCGTTATGTGTAAAATTTAAATCCTGGAATGCGGAGAAAGTTCACAACATTATCATGGATGTTGTTAATCCACATCACATGCACGGCACAAGAACGTAGCCTGTTGCCACACCCACAGTAGCTTGTTCCGTGTGTAGGCAGCAAAATATACTATTCACTTCAATTATTCAGTGTTTTTTTGATACTGACTGCAATAGTCTTTTCAGTGTCACTGATCGTGAGTCCGTTCACACTCGTGGTCATAACCTTAGACTCTACAAGCAGCACTGTAATGTTAACTGCCATTTGAACGCTTTTGTCTGCCGCAACATTAATGTCTGGAACTGGTTACCAGCTCATGTTGTTAATAGTGACAGTATCGCAGTATTTAAGCACAGACTGTGGTGTTTAAACGTTACTTAATTTCTGCTCCTGGAGCAGTGCTGTTTAAAAGGCAACCTCTGTGTCCTGCATGTTTTATTTTTATGCGAATAAATGATGTATATTATTCACCATGGACGATGCTGATTAGTCAATTCATTAATAACTAATCGACTAATTTCCACACGGCAACATCACTATTACACGAACTCAGGTCTTGTTAACACGATACGATATGAGAAGCTGTTTTAACGTGTGTAGTCAGCTTAATCTACCACACATAACCGAACTAAAAAGTTGAAAAAAAATAAAAAGTATTTTTTTATTTTATAAAGTGGTCAATGGGCAGTCAAGACAGGAGTCCTTAATACTGCTAACAGCAAAGCAATCACCGACCTTAGTCCGCACGATGTCATGATCCATCGACAGCTGAGCCTTGAATATCTTCTGACACTCTTGGCTTGGTCTAGCCACACACAGACACACACGTTTATACAAGCTGGCAGCCTGGCATAGTGGTTGGAGTTGTTTGTCGCACGAACAAAGTGAAGTTACCCCACATCAAACCCATTTAGTACTGATACGTCGGGTAACAGTCTTAGGCAAACTGTTCACACTCATCGTGCCTCTGTTCACCAAGCAGCAAAACTGGTAGCAGCCCTCCTACGGGTTGTGAGGGTAACTGCAGGCCCGGCGGAAAGTAATGGCAGCCTTCTGCTGGGTTTATGACTCACGTCACCTGCAGGCTGACTGCCAAGAACCAAGATCAGCTCGGGAACCCTACGCTCAGTAATCGAGTACGGGCTACGATTACCTTTTACATCATATCTGTAGCATTTTACATCATATCTATGGCAATGATGACGTCACAGAGCGAGTCGTCAATATAAAAGTGATGTCATTCGCAGCTCCACCCATAGAACGCCTAGAGGTTTACTGTGCACCATGCCCTCTGCCCTTATTAACCATCTCTCCTACTCGGCACTCGGTCCCTTTGCAACTAAACTGTTCGCTCCTCTGTAACTCTCGTTCTTTCGGCATTTTCTGTTTGTGCTATACTCCGTTGCTGCCAACGCCATAGCAGCAACATTGCAACAGTGACGTCATAGCAACATTATGGCGTCATTCTGCTGTGACGTCACTTCTGTTGCAGACATTCCATGCCTCACGAGTGTGCTTAATAATAGTATAGATATAAGTTTCTCAGCACATACGATACGTTATAATGCTGAACTACACTGATATGCAAACTAAACATACTGGTTAAGTATTTTCCAACGCTGGAAGAACTGAGCGGAATCCATCTGAGTTGGCTCGATGAATTTAGTCAACAGCACTGGCAACCGGACTTGCAATCTCTGATGAACACCGTTATATCTGCCAGTGTGAACCACAACCAGGCATTAGTACTCTTAAATTCATATAACATAGAGACAACGTTATTTAAGTTATAAATATAAACTCTAGCTAACAAGGTTGAATTGTATAATGGGTATAAAACTGTTGTTATAGAATTATTCAAATTCAATATCATGACTTCAAAGTTAAAATAAATGCCACAAGAAACGTTTATTTTAGATACATTTATTTCAATTCATCATAGACGTGTAGACAGTTTTATAAACATCTCTCATAAAAGAAGGTTAATGACTCATTAAGAAGAAAAATCCTTCTAAAACGACAATACAATGCAACAACGATCTACTAAATACTGACATAGCCTCAAACTTGAAGCAAAAATAAGTAGCTGAAGACTATTTTCCCTAACAAGATTCCCTCCCCCAGACATGGGGTCGATTCCCTGACATTTCCACGTTTTCCAAACGAGTGGTCGCCCACAGACATTGAGGATGGCTGGTCATGTGCTGAGACAGCCAGAAGTCAGACCTGCAAACGTCGCCATAGACTGGATTCCAGAAGATGGAAAAAGATCAAGAGGAAGACCACAAAAGACTTGGCGTGTGACATTTGACGAAGATCTATGAGACATGGGAGTAACATGGAGAGGAGCGAAGCGAGTCACCAGCGATCACCAGAGATGTTCTGACAAGAACGCGAGGACTTAATCTAAGTCGAAGACTTGGGTGTTGGTTTCGAGATCTGTGGTCTTGGTCTAGGTCTTGCAGAAATGGTCTCGCTGATATCACTGTCAATTGTAGACGGAGATATGTTGAGAAATCTTGTTGCCCAATGTTCTGACGAGAACGGGAGGATCTAAGTCTAGGTCTAAGTACGGTCACCCAGTAGAGGGATGCAGTAGTGGCACATACACAAACTGGACAGTGAGGATCGGTGCCTCGGTGAAGTCCGAGATGCACTCGACGTTGATCAGCTGCTGCTTCTGCTCACCTCCATCAACGGCCGCATCCACCGGCTTCACCTGGACATTTAGCTGTGCCACGCGGCTACGTTAAGAATCACTCAACAGGTGAATCTGTGTGCGTCAAACCCGCTTAAGTGGTCAGCACTGGGAATTGATTGTGAATATCCACTTATCCATTTTTTATACTTTACACTGTGTTGAGTTCTACGTCCCACTCGACACAAAATAGGTGATTTCGCATGGAAAAAACAAAAAACCTAACGCAACAAAAGCACAGGTTCACCAATCAAAAGAAATGTACACACACACACACACACTACCCGGGTGAGCCGGTACCAGAAAGGCAAAACCAAACTGGATTTTACTGGAGCAACAGACAGTGAGTGGCAGTGGCATCAGCTGCGCCATATGCAAGTCTGCACCTCGTTCCAGACAGATAACCATGCCAGCACCTCCAGATAACCAAGCCAGCACCCCACCACTCAGTTTTTTTACAGGCCAGATGCCATTCCTACCGCCCAACCAACAGCGTCAAAGCACTGAAGGCGTCGCCTCCAGCCTAGCCTAGCAACTTGATATTAGTAAACACCAGAAGCAATAAAGGATATGGGTCGAGAGAGCGCCGGAGCAGCGTACGTCGGGAACGAAGGAATGGAACTGATTGACGGTCTTGTTGCCGTAGAATAAATTCAGCCGACCGAGGTTCTGCCTGAACTCCGACTTGACGCCGATCTGAACGAGGTCGTTCTCAAACAGCACGCCGTTGTTCTTACACACAAACCTACACACAGTGGTGACTTTCAAACACTTTCCGCAGAACAAGCAACACACACCTATCTGTTATCTGTCTGCAGCAAGGTGCAGATTGTTTGCATATGGTCCAGCTGATGCCACCGCCATGATCTCTTGCCTCATTTAAATCCAGACTGGTTTAACCCTTCTGGTACTGGCTTACTGAGGCTGTCCTGGAAAAGAGGCCGTTAAACGGATGGAGTAGTAGTAATAGTAGTAGTAACATCACATAACACAACATATTCGTTTAATCACAACTGTCAAACCGCAGGTGTACATAGAATAAAGCAATGTTTAGGCCTAGCAATACAAAAATTAATAAACTTCATAATTCAACATTATAATGGTAAAATTAGTCAGTTACTTGAGAGATACAGTCGGAAAGTTGTTAGTAGGAATATGCAACGGATAAAATGGATTGTAGTAAGTACTAGACACACATATACAAACAGATGGGTTTTGTGATGGGATATGAAAAGGCTACAAGTATGCTCTATTCAATGGTGTTACTTGTGACTGTGGCCAGTGACAGACCACAAACCACACTGTCGACACGTGCCCATTAAAAAAATTTGAAGTGGACTGCATCCAGTCCACGAAGCGTATGATGACGCAGTCATATGACTGAAATCTACAGCGACTGCAGCACTCGCGAAATAAATAACCTACAGAGATAAATGGATCAGATTTTATACGCCTGATGCCCTGCCTGTCAACCAGATTTTTAAAAAATTCGGCTGGCTAGACAAATTTTTTGGCTGATATCCGGATCAGTCGAAATTCTGCAGAAACTACAAAATTCGGCAGAACATTGTAAATTCGGCCGACAAGCCAGACATTCAAAATATAAGCATTACAACAAAGAAGTTTAAAGTTTTTGACACACTACTACAGTGCTTTGACACTGTTGGTTGGGCGGCAGGAAGGGCATCTGGCCTGTAAAAAAACTGAGCGGTGGGGTGCTGGCAGCTGATGCCACTACCACTCGCTGTCTCTTGCTTCAGTAAAACCCATACTGGTTTTACCTTTCTGGTACCAGCTCACCCGGGCGGTCCCAGACAAAGGGCCGTTAAACGGGTGTTTGTCTGTTTGTACTAACTCCCAGTTCTAACCAGCATACGTACTTCTGATAGGTGTCTTCCAAGACGGCTGAGCCCAGACTGAAATCTCCGGCGGACGCCACGTTGGCGGCATGTTGGTCAGACAGAACGTCCACCAGCACGCCGGACTGAGAGATGGGCTGTGCCGGCGGTCCAGCTGTAGATAGACCCAGCAGGTCGGAAGTCACTCCACTGCCAATGTGGCGTGGCGACGCCTAGCACGATACAACAGCATTAACTGTTACCTTCACATTAACACCTGCCTTCAGTGCTCCGACACTGTTGGTTGGGCGGCAGGATGGGCATCCGACCTGTAAAAACTGGGTGGCTGGGTGCTGGCATGGTTGTCTGTCTGCAGCAAGGTGCAGACTTGCATATGGCCCAGCTGATACCACTGCCACTCACTGTCTCTTGCTCCAGTAAAATCCAGATTGGTTTTACCTTTCTGGTACCGGCTCACCCAGGTAGTCCTGGAAAAAAGCCGTTGCATGTGTGTGTGTGTATTTGGTCTGCTGGAGCAAAAGCAGGGCATCAGACTTGTAATCAACAGGTTGTGGGTTCAACTCTCAGCCAGGAAGCGAAAAATGCGGCAGGGTAACAGCTCTGGGCAAGTTGCTCACACCCATGTGCTTCTGTCACCAAGCAGTATAATTTGGTGCCGAGAAGTCCAGTGCCGGCTCAAGACTAGTGAAGATATAGGCTATACTAGCAGCACAGTTACTGTGGACAGGCCCAGCAGGCCTCATGTGGCAAGGGATCCACTGCTGACCTGCTGCAGAGATGTCTAACACAATACCACTGAACACCAACACCAGTGAGCTTTAAAACACTTAATCGCTAATGTGCAAAACTTGACTGAATCTCCCTGAATACTCTCGAATACTAAATTTTGTCCTGATCGGCAAGGAGGGTGGGCACAAGAGAACCCAGAATTTCAGATATTTGCCAGAACTGCGGTATTTCGGCAGGATTTTCTACCCAACGGCAACAAAATGAAACGATCCAAATAAAATTGTGTAAACGGAAACTGTTGGTCAGACAGAATGGTTGACCAGGTTTAAGTAAGTTTAAGTAAGAGTTATGTTTTAGATGTACAAAAGTAAGGAATTAACACCAGGTAACTAGCAGTTCTGAACCAGTCAGCCACCATGCAGATAAAGTACAGTATATCTAGCTAAAATTCTGAACCAGTCAGCCACCATGCAGATAAAGTACAGTATATCTAGCTAGTCTACAAATGTTCATTAACAAATGTTCACATTTTATCAGACCACAAGTTCTAGACTGCGCTAGTACAGAATACTTTTGCCTACTTTCCAACTGAACTGGAGTGATCACGTACATGGTTCTGGCTGTTGGAAGTGGCTGGGGCCGCCCCAGTGGGGGGCGGTGTCTGCTCTGTTTTGTTATTATCCGCGTTCGCGGTCGCTCGGCTGGGCACTTTGGGCTCCAGCAACGCCGACACTTTGTCTGGACGCTTCTTCTTCAGCTTGGCCAGGATCGATGACTCGCGCTCCGGAAACGGAGGCATCTCTTCGAGGACTGTCGCCTAGCGACAGACAGCACCGACGGCATGATAATTTCACATATCTGCATTTCACCAAGCAAGTCAGTGAGGAAAGTCAAAATTTGGTCGTTTCTGTTTCCACTCTTATGTTTTAAACCAACAAATTTTTGACCTTGATTTTTGCACACGCTGTTGGTTGGACGGCAGAAAGAGCATCCGGCCTGTAAAAAACTGAGTGGTGGGGTGCTGGCGTGGTTGTCTGTCTGGAGCGAGGTGCAGAGTTGCATATGGTCCAGCTGATGCCACTGCCACGCACTGCCTCTTGCTTCAGTAAAAGCCGGATTGGTTTTACTTTTCTGGTACTGGCTCACCTGGGTAGTCCTGGAAAAAGGGCCGTTAAACGTATGCATGTGTTTTTGCACGCGCATCAGTCATAACAATGGCTTTGTGGGACTGAAAATCAAGGTCACAGGTCAAGGTCAAGGGTTATGCTTAGGGTCAGCAAGGATGGTAAAGCAGTCAGTCTGACCGATCCTCGATCGAATGCAGTTTTTTCTAGTGTTTAAATGGCTTACGCAGTGGAGAGAGGACTGGTCGTCGGCTTCTGTGGTCAACCACACTATTGTTACCGACCCTACTATCCGACAGCCAGGTTTCGATCTTCCTTGTCATACATGGTCTCTGGTGAACCATTTCCGGACAGGTCAAGGCCCATGTCATGCTAACTTGCACAAACGGGGTCTCACCC
>Ga0126334_10000587_pt1 | contig 10750 bp, 4 predicted proteins | sample InaspJWI49metaG_FD_94491 | JGI IMG/M metagenome (GOLD analysis project Ga0126334, IMG submission 94491) | Marine gutless worms symbiont microbial communities from Oahu, Hawaii - Inanidrilus sp. 2 OAHU.JWI-49 metaG | ecosystem: Host-associated > Annelida > Digestive system > Unclassified | place...
AGCATATGTCCGCACACCGTGTATGGCGCGGTGAGAAATGTTAATGAAAATTCATTTTGGCGGTGGGACAATTCAGTCAGATGACAGATTGTCTGTATTCATAACGTAGCGCAGTGACATTTTTCAGGTGTGGTGGACAAATTGAAAATCACGTATGTGAAGTTTCAACATGATTCTGTATACCAAAATTGTCAGTGTTGGTTTATTTTACTGAGTTTAAAAAATAAGAAGGGTATCAGTTTTTTGAATCACAGTGTGTGTATAAGCCTCCCACACGTGTGCTGTATGATCTTGAGTAGCTCACATTACAGTTTTGCTGGTAACTGCGGTAACTACGATTTTTATCTGTTGTTTGTGTTTTGATTACAGATTATGCTTATTTGTATTCATCTCTACATTGGCCATCACACAAACACGAGCGGTCAGTATTTTCAAAGATTTCGTCTACCTTTTGCAATAAAGTAATATAAGAATACGCATTTTAATATTATTAAACACTGAGACGCATTACGTCTGTCGTGGTATATGCTCTGTCGTAGTTCCTTTTGTTTGTCAATTACAGAAGTCACTGAAAGAACATGTTTCGGTGGTAAGCGATCATGGTACACTGCGACTAAATGCGCCTTAGAAGCTCACGTACTTACTTACTTATAGTGGTATGGTACGTAGCATTATCGTTAAACTTTTTACGCCCCATCACCCACAGCAAACATCATGCTGATATACCTTGGGGGAATACTTTCAACTTATTGCTCTAAGTCTCAACTTCGAAAGCGACATAGCTGTACGTGCCGGGCGCCAGTCTGGCCAGTTCCAGGTGCGGGTTTCAGGGCGCATGGATGGCCAGAAGTTCGCAACTTCGTACCCGCCGCCGAAGACTGGAGCCAGCAACCGTGGCGAGTTTCACGCGCTCGTAAGATGCGAAAGCGTCCGGGGTCACGGCTATTTTCGTACGATGAAGCCGCGGCCGGTATCTAGCGAGGGAGGCGGCGTAGCGCACATGCAGCAGGCCGGCTCGCCCACGTTTAGCTGGCCTCACCTCCGCATTCCGCTTGCGGTTTTTTGGAATCTGGACCCGGTTAAGCGGTGAGGAAAAACGCTGGGATCCATCCAGCCTTGAATGAAGTGATGTCTTGACGAAAATTTTCTTCGCAAGACTCGATCTCCGCCCCATTACCATTCATCCAAACACCACGCAGCTTATGCTGAGAGACCACGGATACCGGGTTGTACTGTCGAATTCTGATTAATGTTCGTATCATTTATCTATTGTTGTGAACTTCACAAGGACAAAAGCGCGGCAACGTGTTAATATAACAGCATTTTACGGCACAACGCTGTGCAGGCGGCCGGGCGTGATGGCCCTGTTCTGTCTGTCCGTCCGACAAAAGTCGGTGCTCCATCAAACCACGCTAACAACTAAACCTGCCATCACGCAAACAACGCCACGGGATAATCCACGACTCTAGATTTGGATACTAACGATCTTCGTAAAATTCCAGTGGGATCACCCTTAACGGGTAAAATGTAAAGGTAGCCCGTACTCGATTATCGAGCGTAGGGTTCCGGAGCTGATCCCGCCCGGTTTTTGCAGTCAGCCTGCAGGTGACGTGAATCATAAACCCGGCGGTAGGCTGCCATTACTTTCCGCCGGGCCTGCAGTTACCCCGCAACCCTTAAGAGGGCTGCTACCAATTTTGCTGCTTGGTGAACAGAGGCACAATGGGTGTGAACAGTTTGCCTAAGACTGTTGCCAGACAACGTCACGGCTGCGTTTTGAACCCAGGCCCTTCTGCGCCTGAGTCCAGCACGCTAACCACTCGGCTACCGAAATGACTACCAGCAATAAGAAGTGATATGGCTTATCGAGTCGCGTTATTTCCGATGATCTTGCAAGCCTTATTGTAAGCCTCTTCCAGTGCGAGGGCAGCAGTCGACAAGATTTCGCGTCGCACGGTCTCTCTGTGATAGCTGAGCTTCTTAGCAGCATTTACGTACAACATTTCCAGCGTTACAACTGGTCCGCCATTTTCACTTCTTACAATAATTTCATGTCCTCCTGCATTTCGGTCGACCCGACGATGGGTCCGGTCTCCTGCTGGGCGACCTCAGACAGCGAAGAACGCTGCTGCAGGTGGCTTCTTAATTTACTCACACCGGCTTGGTTCGCCCGGTCGCATGGCGGGAGTGTAATCTTCCTGCGAGATACAACTGTAAATCAAAATCGCGATTTGAATCAGATCTGATCCTCCGCCGCCAACTTGCATCTCGGTCCTGATGCTGCAGCATTCCTGCAGCTGTCTCAGTGTCAGTGTCATTGTTGTAATCGTAACTGGACGGTATACGTATACATGTACTCGTATGTTAACGTACCTTGTACGTTAAACTTATGATGTATAAATAATTTAACATAATAATGATAATAATCAGGATCATATTTGTATAGCGCCTTAAGGTCGTAACTGCAGAGGCCTACAGTACATCGTTGTATGTGTGGTATATGCCACGGCCGTGTGTCCGTCTGTGTCCATCCATCTGTCTGTCACAAGTCGGAGTTCTGTCGAAAGGCATGAACGAATCGAGCTGGGTTTTTTTGCATAAGAGCTTCCTTGCACCTATCGTACACTGTGTTATAAGGAAATTCTGTTAACTCCAAAAGGTAAGGGTACTTCCCGCTTGAACTTGGTCCCGAACTCTGGACTTAGAGAAAATTTCGCCACGGCAAGTCGCATCAGGAGATCATGTCTGATTCAACAACACTAGTCTTGTCGACGGTCGAGCTTGTGGATCACATCTATCTATGACTTATCAACTACTTTACAACCGAGGCCAGAACTTCTAAGTCTCTTAATCAGTGTATCCATATAAATAGCAAATAAAACAGGTGATAAAATACCTCCCTGCCTAACGCCTGCAGTGATACCATACCAGAAAGAAAGAATATCACCCCATCGAACACACACAAAACTTTTCAATAACCAGTCTTAAAGCACACCAATAAAACTTCTGGGGAGGTTTCTATCCATCGGGGATTGAAGCAGTGCAAAACGATCAACACGGTCAAACGCCTTACTGATGTCAAGGGCACAAACATTCACTGTTGAGTTATCAGCAAAATAATGGTCGACTACACGTCTCAAGGTGAATAATGCATGGTTGCAACTAGAATTTTTTTTTAAATCCTAACTGCAAAGGATCAAATGAGAGCTGATCCTGAAATAACGACATTAACAGAGATTCAAAAATCTTACTGATAACTGGACTCATTGTAATAACTCGGTAATTGTTAGACACAAAACAGTTGCCATCAGTATTTTTACCAACCACAACAACCATGCCATAACCAAATGAATCAGGCACAGTACTGTATTTGAACAACAAAGAGAAGTGTACAACCAAGATAGTATGTGCAAATACAATGTGTTCTGGTGTAAGGCAGTGGTTGCTGCGCTGCCGTAAGGAAATAATTTCTTTACTGCACAGTATCACGTCATCGCAGTATAATTATTATACTCGCCGACTCACACGCAAGCAGCCCGGAGTTGCGTACAAGTAATCAAGTGAAGGCGCTTTCATCATGTAGGCCTACATGCTGGTGGCGCCGGCGACGTGCGCTGCTGCGGATGCTGAATATAGTGCACCTGGGCGAGTGCGCGGCCCGCCGCGTCGAACGCATTATACACGTAGGCGCGCGCGCTGCCAGACGTACGCTAGCTAGCTGCGTGGCCGTACGTGGGACTCCGCATTCTACCATCGCCGTATAGCTGCCTAATTAACCGTCGAGCGGCGGCGGCACAGCGACGTGGTATCGGCGCACCGACGCTGCGGCAGCTCGGCCGCGTTCCGAGCCACTGGCCCCACGTACGGGGTGCATGTATCCCGGGGGCCGCGGTCGGACGCGATCGGACGGCCGCGAACGTCGTCTGTTTATGATTGTCTGACCTCGGTGTTGGCACGTCGGCACTGCTGATTCGGTTTACGTCGTCTAGTCCGCCAAGTAACGGCGCGCTGAATGCAGTACGGCTTAGGCGGACTGGAAAAATCGACCTCGCACCGACAGACGTCGCGCCCGGTTGCTGCGGTGCTCTTCCCTTGTCAGCCATTTATCAATCTGAGTGGAGGCGGGACAGGTCTGCTGAATCTAGGCCGTGCTGCGCTCGTTACCTTGACAAATCTACCTTACAGTTCAAACTCCAACGACGTTCAAAATGTGGTTAAAATGCTAAGCTCCCCTAGCAAACGCCGAAAATTTCGTCAGAATGTGAGCAATAATGCTAAATAGTGAGTATATCGACATCCGCTGTATCAGTTATTTTTACGCAGTAGGCCGACATTAATGTCGTGCGTCCAGCAGTACTCTATAGTACATCTCTGTACATGTAGGGTTAAGAACTTAAGACTGCGTAGCATCGGTCGTTTTTTTTCAATTCTCTGCCGGCTTCTTTTTGAGCGAGTCTCGGCAGCTGCAGTGTGAGTTGAGTCACTGTTCGCTCGTAGAAGGGCGTTCAGTGGAGACGCCCTGGTGCCTAATGGCCAGTTGATGAGATGGAAGAGTGATGCTGGCCAATGCCTTAAAATGTCGTTGTTGCTGCTGCTGGAAGCGTTTTGTCTGTGCAGTCTGCAGTGCGCGCAACTTTGTAACCGGTCGTATTCGTAATGGTTTCAGCGACGAAATTGCGAAATGACTGCATACTGGATCAGATTTCCCATACAGACGAAGAAACTGACAGAACCATGTTGCAGTAGATAATTCGCCAATTAGGTGAGCATCGACGCCGTGTCGAAATACCAGTGCGCATGCTACCAGTTTCACAGTGCTCCGATATCAGAAGCAGGTGTCTGCCTCTGAGATCCGCGTTGATCGTAGGGTGTCTCTGTCATGCTTACAAAGATGCTTCGAGGCATCAGCTGGTTTCGAGTGGTTAAGGCCTATATCGTACTTATCGAATAGCAGTTATTGCGTGGTCGTTGATGGTGTTTCTTGCACCTAATCTGCATTATAGGCTATGCTTGGTTGAAGTTGGTTCCGCGTGGTTTGGTGCGTCGCTCGTTTCCATTCGTGGCGGATCTGGCCGACTGCATGTGCTGCACGGAGGATAATCGACTGTAGGTCTACATTCATGCACTGTAAACCAGAAGATGCTGAGTTCGCAGTAAGCAGCGTTCAACAGCTATAGTCGGTGACAGTGTACCGGTGCAGGCACTGATGGGCAGCGGATGGCCGCAAGTCGTCTCATACTCAACGCAGATAAGACAGGACTGATAAGTGAAGTATGATAAACAGGATATTTGTGCAGCACCAGCGCCTTAAGTTACTGTGACTCCCACTCAGCACTGCGGTATTGTGGACAGGTAACTCGTGGATGATTTCTGTCGGTGGTCAGTCTTGCTTTGTTGCTCCCGGTGTTCTGTGTTCACAGGTCGGAGTCCTGCTCACGTTGATGAGTCATTCGACAAGCACGTCACCGTAAATGTTGTCGTATTCCTTGGAGGAGTGTAGGCGGGGTGCTCACGTTAGTCACATATCTTCCTTAGGCCGCTGAGCACAAAGGCGGACTGGATACACATAGGGTGAAGTGACGTTACATAGTCTATGATCACGATATGATCGCCATTTTGTGGGTATAACACGATGTAATGCGCTGAGCTAAGTGCCTAAGATTTATGGTGTTATTCAAATAAAACAAGTTAGCTTAAGAAAATGTCCATATGATTACTGACTTACCATTACCAACAAAGCGTATTTAAGCGCTGTCACAGTGACAAACATTTCTCAGCGTTTTTACCTAGGCCTACAAGATGGCGGCAAAAATCAACTGGTATGGATAAGGAACAAAATTACGTCACTGTCACCCTATGTATACCACGGAGTAATACGCCAGTAATATTGCGTCACAGCCCACCCACATTTTGATTACGACTCTACGCGTGTTCGTTCGTCACAACCGAGTCGAATACTGTGGCAGTCACTCACTTGTCTGATCCTCCGAAGCCGGGCTGCAAGTTGTACTGAATGCTGCGGCCACAGTCGTCTGATCGAGGATGAGTCATTTCGGCGTAATGAGCTTCACTGGCTGTTACGGGCATTGACAGGTTCAATTCACGCTCAGGTACCGTGTACTCAGGTGTCTGTGCATCGCATCATGGCATCGCATTTCATTACTCGAATCCGGCCTTCATGGCCGCCGGCACCGTAGGCGCTCGCCTGATAATGGTCACTCGGACTTCCCTCACTCGTGTCAGACCAGCGCTAGACTTTGCCGGCTCATCCACTTGAAGCTGCACTTGCTGACTCTGTTAGACCTCTTCCAACATTTAGATGCCGCACTGAAGTTTCATTTTCTCCCTTGTATTCGAGATTTCCGTTATTGTGCGCGCGTTATAAATTACCGCAGTTTCTTCAATTTTTTGAGTAGAGGCCGGGGCGCATTGACCTCGTTTGCGGTAACCCCGAGCATTGTCAAGCCGTTCAAGAAGTTTCATCTACTTCTCGAAAACGCAGATGTTACGCTAAAAATGCAAGTTTGATCCTGACCTTCGAACTTGATCCATATATGGTCAAATTGAGCCAGTATGTCAAATATGTAGGTAATAGGTCATTTCGTCTAAAAGTTACTGTTCGGACGGAGCACGAAAGTGATGTGTAAAATTTCAACAGCGATGGTGGAATGTGTAGGCTGTATGCTTGCTGTCCTCATTTAGGCCACCTACTTTCATGTCTATAGACGGCCGTCATTTGCAATATTTCTTCGCTCTGTAGTTTGTTTCTGGTACTGATTGAAAACAAACTCGAGGATCATAAACTGTGCCGAATCTGCCGACTCGAGGATGTGCGAGTTGAAACCTGAGTTGTTGAACGTGCGCAACGGCAATGTCAACCAGAAAACAAACTGCTTCGATGGAGGATCCAGGTCAGACGGACGGCGTTACCATCCTCGCTAACTCCAACCCTAACTGTTGACCTTGACCTTGCCCTGTGTCCTTGACTTTCAATCCCCGGCGAGCGATAATCATGACCCACGCACTTGCAAAAAATAAAGGTCAAAGGTTAGCTGGTTCAAAAGCTATAGAGTTGAAACATGCGGACGGACGCGACCGATCGCATTACCTTGCCCACTAACGCGGTGGTAAACAGCTAGATCGAGTTGGCAGTTCTGCGTTGTGTGAAGTTAGCACGACGGACAACAGTCGTAAGACATTTCAGTCGAAAGGTTTCGGTTCTCGTCAAGGACGTAGACGTGACGAGGGTGACGTTTACCGTTAAACAGCAGACGTTTACTGTGTCTGACGTCTGGTGTCAGAATAGTGTAGGCCTACTTCGGAGTGTTTTCCTAGCCAGTAGTTGTCCTATACCAATCTTCTTCTTGCATATGTCTGACGCTGCAATTCGTTTTATCCTCATTTCAACACTCAGAATAAATCGTCCTATACGTGTATATGCCCGTGCAAATTAGAGCCTATGCAAGTTGAAGCATATACTCAAAAATGTAAGTAAACGATGACAATGCAAATGTTCTGATTTCAACTGATTTTTGTCTTAAGTAGTTTGTGTTTAAATGCGATGCCATTGTTAGTACTTAGTATTTGCTTAACTTGCCGTTTTAGGGTCACTGTAAGTGCTCTTTTGAGCCTTGTTGATCCTGCTCATCAACTACTTTTACCACTTGCTGCATTTAAATGTGATGTGTTTTGAGCTAAATAAATTTGATTTGATTTGATTTGATTTTGAACTCTCCAACAGCCTTTTGTAGACCGCAGATTTAAAAAAAACGAGTTCTAACCTTTGCCGCGACGCGGATGAAAAGCTGATGAAATGTTTAGGCCTAATGCTGATAATAGTTCGTGCTCGTGTGACGTCTTCTTTATAAAATGATAACAATGTTCCAACGTTAAGTATTTAGACAGTACTAGCGAAGAGTATTTGTATTATTGTATAGGGAGGACTTTACAAGTGTGTGGGATGGCCCGCGGTACTAGCTAGAGAGCAGCTCCATCCATGAACGACGTGATTGATGTCGACAGTTGACAGAAGAGCTATTGTTAGAAGGGGAGATAACTGGTTGCGGTTTTGATGCAGATGGAAGGAACGGCGATCGCGTTAACTGATCCAGCAATATCCTTCGCTCGCTAAAGCTTTGTTCACAGCACATGAACTGAACAAGTCGACCCAGTTACACGAAGCGTTAATTGGTCACGCGCACAGTGTATGCGTATTTGTTTGGCTACAGACACTGCAGCAAAACTAGGTCGCTCAGTTCACAACTTGTATAGTCCTATTTCATTCTGCGTACTGCAGTGTTTTCCCAGCTAATGGTTGTCTTCTTGCATTACGTCAGCTGCTGAACCTTGTTTTACTGCCATTTCGATATTCACTATGCGAATCGTTCGTTAGCGTTCGTGCAACTTCGCGGTTATATAAGTTGCAGCGAATTCCAAATAATTTAAATAAGCTGTGCTGTGAACGAGCGTTAGCCCATGGGCCGGCTCACAACCGCCGCTGCCGGTAGTTGCTTGCTGCCGGAGGGAGGTTTCTACGACCGACTGAGTGCAACCACGGCCGTGGTGGGACCGGCGGCGGCGCTCAGTGACAGACTGATTAGCTCACTCAGTCGCTCACTCACCCCGATGATCGGTTGTCTCGTCTCGTCGCCGTCTTGCCGCGTTCCAGACGGACAAGGTTCTGCCGGCCGCCACGACTCGGCACGCCCAGATAGTATTACCAGCCCATTACCACTCGCTCGGTCATCTCGGCCACATTGTACCACCGTCTCTTCCGATCCACCGTCGCCGACCAGAGCCGAAAGTGAAAAAAATAAGCAACGATAATAGCAATATTCCGGAGGCGAGAGGGCAGTGGCGTATCCAGAGAGGGCCACGGGAGCCGCCTCTCCCTATTTTTTCATTTGTTTTCAAAACTCTCGAAAACTTTGTCATATACTGATTATTTCATATTTACACGAACGCACAGCCTATGTTGGTATGTACATGAATGTGTGTAGGCAGGTACGCGCGGCACGTACATACGCATGGTCAATAAATTGGAACCCGGCGCCCCCTCCCCGAAAAATAAAAAAGTCCTGAGCACGACGACATCCCAGGAGGCCGATGCGTGCACTGCGATCGTCGGCGAGTTAGCAGCGCACTCGACTGAACGTAACGTCGCACCGAGACGACTGAGTAATCGGAATCCTCGCTCGCTCAGATACCGCCCACTACGCGTCTCCGTTACGCAACCGACAGAACGGGTTGCTCCTGGCGTTTTTTAACGGCGCAGCCTTGAATACTGTTGCATAGTTTCACCGCCAACCATGCGCGAAAACACTTATTGCGTGGCGTAATGCTTTTTACCGCGCGACGCTGTGCGAGCACCGTATATGCTGCGGTCTGTCCGTCACAAGCGGACTGTGTCAAAACGACTTAGCGTAAACAACGTCACACAATGGAACTGAGACCTTGATTTTCTGTTGCCAAGTCTGGGCGAAATTCAATTGAATTACCCCAGTGCAGGTCGGGTAGTTTAAATCGGAGACATTTGACAAATAACTCGCTGTATTTCGAAGACAGTTGAAGATTGTATTATACGTATGTTTTTATACTAACTTCGTCTACAAACTACTTTTCTTTTTAGTACCATTTACAGACTTGTCTTTAAAATGCGCTCATCAGTATATCAGACTGTTTTACTTTATTTTATTCCCACTAGTTTTTTTTCTTTTTCTTTACACGGGGCAGTTGTCGGTGCACATCGTGCTTTGCTGCACGCATATTGTAGGGCCTACACATTGCGTTTGTGTTTTGAACCCCTTGGTAAATAAAGTGAAAAGTGAAAGTGAAAGATCGACGCATAGTTTCTATTAAAGACGATTGGGAAGTCGCATGCGCTCCGTCGAATCGTAACATTGCTGATGACAGTGTGACCCCCAGCCACACCAAACCTACCGATTACTTTTAGCATTGCCTTTTCTGTCTTCGTGACGGGTGAAGACTTCGAATTTGGTACATAGGCTGGCCGGAGCAATTACTAGCCTGCGGGTGACAAACCGTCCCTGAAAGAGGCGTTGTCATGGTCACGTGACTTATTTGGAATTTTGGGCCCTAGTCGTATCTTTGGAATGAGTGAAGCTAGCCATTTCACTGTTGGTGTGGCGATTGATATTGGTGAGTATTAGCGCAAACATGGTAGACCGGCTAAGACTGCCCTCCCCCTCAAAGAGAATTCGTCCAATTCTAGGTCACGTGTCGAGGAAATAACTGATATTTCGAAAACGGTGCAAGATAGAGACGTTGTTACTATACAAAAGTGATACCGCCTATCGAATAGCAGCAATTCGGATGACCTTGAGCGACCTTGGAGGGCATTCATGTAATCACCTATTGTAAGTCTTTTCAATGGGAGTTTTCTTACAGTTGTCGAAGTCCTTTGAAGCATTTAAACGTTGTTCAAAATTGCACAAAATGGTGTTTCAGTGTTTAAGATCATTGTTGTCTACTCTGGTGTCGACTGTTTCGGTCTAAATTTGTCTGTGTAATTGCGGTTGCAGCAGCAGCCGGGACAGCCGACGTGGCCGGATCGTCCGCCGTATCCGACCGACACACAGAACGGTTTGATTCCCGAGTGCGGAGCGTGCACAGTCGCCGGCGGATGTCGGTGCATCGGCGAGAAGGGCAGCAGGGTGAGTTCGGCCGTTTCTCTCTGTAATACGTACTCGTCATATGAGAATGGCTTGGACAGGTATTTGGTGAGTGAGTG
>Ga0126334_10000589_pt1 | contig 10744 bp, 8 predicted proteins | sample InaspJWI49metaG_FD_94491 | JGI IMG/M metagenome (GOLD analysis project Ga0126334, IMG submission 94491) | Marine gutless worms symbiont microbial communities from Oahu, Hawaii - Inanidrilus sp. 2 OAHU.JWI-49 metaG | ecosystem: Host-associated > Annelida > Digestive system > Unclassified | place...
AATTTGGTGCATTTTAGCCTTAAAATCTCACACCTGGTGACAACATGTGCCAGTATAAAAGATTTTTAATTTTGTAGAGGAAATTTACTGCAGAAACTTAGGGGGAAGTGCACAAATAATTTACGCACTTACCCCCCTAAGTTCCTGCAAAAACCTCCCCCCCCCTATTTTTTCATGGTGCATTTGCTTTATCGTTTATATGGCGTAGACGCCCCTGCACAGACACGCACACACACAGACACGCTCATCACGATACTCTGCTTCCCTATTGGGGGCGGCGTAATCAGAGTCAGCAGACTATTCTGTGTGGTCCTAAGGAACCGCAGTATAGCTGTGACGGCTGAATAGACGGAACTGTCAGACAAGACTTCGCTGATACGACTGTCAACGGTACTGTATGCACTGGCGAAAATTGTCCTCAATAGTGACTCTCTTACCGTGTTTAAACCTAGGCTAAAGACATTCCTCTTCTCCCGGGTTTTCTCTCTCTTCTTCTGACTGTAAATGACACTGTCTGGCGCAGCGACTCTGAAGTTACGACCTTATGGCATTATACAAATATGTGTATTATTATTATTATTACTGTTACTATTAGGCCTATTATTATTATACCACGCGTGATTTGACATTTATCCCCCTAGATACCTGCCCCCCGATAACAGTCATCGCGGACATCAACCCCTGGTTTGTGTTAGTGTAGGTGCGGCGGCAGATGTCCGCGATGGTCCGGGGAGGGGACAAATGCCCACCACGCGTTGCGTATAAACGTCACTTGCGATTTTAATAGTATAAGATGATGTACAGAGAGAGTGAGGGTCGTCATGCACTGGTGTCGCGTGCTACTGTACGTCGCGACCGTCACCAGTTCACTACTACCGCTCAACGATGCTGCCAGCCAACCAGACAACTTACAAGGTCAGCTTTCGTCCGTCAAATAACTGTTAATGTGACCCACTATGTTTGCAATTATCTCTTTACACACTTTTTTCTTTTCTGTCTATTTTTACCCGCGCCACGTTATGCTAGCGCGGGTACTAGCAGGGAACGAAAGTGCGCCGATACAACTATAGCACAGTGCCGGGTCCCTGGGCTGGCCATTTCCAGTGCTAAAATATCAATATATTTCTTTAAATATATGGAAGCAATTTTATTAAACAGCACTCGGAAACTGTTAGGGTTTAAAATTATTAAAACGCTGATTGTAGTCTAAGAAAAAAGTATTGTGTCATTAGTTATAATTTTCGGCACACTTACGGAAGTGTCTGTGTCTGTGTCCGCTGTCTGTCTGTCACAAGTCGCAGTTCTGTCGAAACGGCTGACTGAGTACAGCTGGTTTTTGGCATGGGAGCTTCCTTCCACCTATACTACAATGTATTAAAAAATTAGGGTATTTTCAAAAATAAGGGCACTTCCCTCTGGAACTTTGTGCAAAACTCCGGACTTTGCTTCGGCATATCGATCGTCCAAACATGTTATCAACTTAGCTCGAGAAAGGTGGACGCTCATAGCGTGATAAACTGGACCGTCGTCGGTGAACTAAGTTGACAATACCTCCGATGCTCGACTGCTGTAGTTTATCACAGTGATCGTCAACATAGGCGGCGGAAGGGGTCACCGGGTCAGTGGTTGGGGGGGCATCACCATGGCAAGTGCGGAGCACGAGCCTATAAAAGGGGTCTGGGGCGGAGTCTCCAGCGGGGTCCAGGGGCAGAGCCCCTGGTCAGGGGGCCAGGGGGGCGAAGCCCCCCTGAAGCTGAAAGCATTTTGGTCATTAAATGTCCAACGGAGCCGGCAAATTTAGCCCTTTTCCTAAAATGTCCCTTTATCCTTACCGAAAACAGTATGCTTTGTTACGGTCCACTGGTGTCAGAGTTGGGGGGGGGGCGAGTGCATGGTGCCCCCAACCCGTCATTGGGGGGGCCTGTGTCCCCCCGGCCGCCGCGCCTATGATCGTCAAGCTCTGTCTACAGCACAATTCAGTCAATTAGAGACAGCTGATACTTGTAATTAAGTCATTTTTCGGCCTACTATTTACAGTGTACAGCATTTAGGTCTATACTTTATTTTATGCTTTAGTCTTGCTTTGCGGCTGTCAATGTTTTATTAAAGAAAGTTACTACTAACACTACTACTGCTCCTACTACTACTACTACTACTAGCAGCAGCAGCAGTAGTAGTAGTAGTAGTAGTAGTAGTAGTAGGTATAGGTGTTCTGCTGTTGGCGATAGGCCTGTTTTGTCCGTATGACGCTGGCTGCATAGTATGCGGAACAGTGTCTATGTAACGGTCGTCCGTCGACCGTCCGCCTGTCTGTCCCGTAGCGCGCCTTTCGATCCAAAACAGCCGCTGCAGCAGCGAGTGCAGCAGCAGCCTGGGCGCCGGCAGCAAAGCAGGCGCCAGATGTCGATCGATATCTGCAGGCGCCCGAGCTGCGGCTGCGGGTAGCGTCATGTTGTGAGCCGAGGTACGAGGCTCGACACTGACTTGTTGAATAGTGTAAAACACTCGCAGTAGGCGATAAATCATGTGACAAACAATACACGTTTTTTTCGAGGACAATACTCAGCGTTGTTTCTGTTAAACTTAATTTAACTGAACGTGGGAAAATGCGAAGCTAATTTCAATCCCGTTCTACAGTGTAATAACTCCTCTGGTAGAGTATTCCACGGATTCCACGGCCAGACTCTTGCCAAAAAGTACTTTTTGCATGCATGATTTACATTTCGTGATATTTTACTGAACAGTTGTAAAATATGGTGATTTGATTTAGTGATTTCAAGATGGCGTGCAGACATCATATGCAATCACCGGACGCTTTTATTAACTTGGTTGCTTTCTTCTGCCGTTTATGTTCCTTTTTTGAAGCAAAAAAACTGCATTTCAGCATGATGCACTCGATTGTGAATGGCCGAACAAACCCGCAGAAATGTTGAACGGCACCGTGCACGGAGACTCGCTGCGGCCAGTCATACTGAGTGGCGCGCTAATGCAGGTATCGTATCGCACGGTGTGCGTTTCTGTGTGTCAGCGGCTGATTCCGCGGCGGTATCACGGTCCAGAGTTCGACGCTTGGCACTCAGCTGGCCGTACGAGCCACGCGCTGTCCGCGGCGGTAGCACGGTCCAGAGTTCGACACTCGGCACTCAGCTGGCCGTACGAACCACGCGCCGTTCGGTGTGGTAGCACGGTCCAGAGTTCGACGCTCGGCACTCAGCTGGCCGTATGAACCACGCGCCGTCCGGTGTGGTATCACGGTCCAGAGTTCGACGCTCGGCACTCAGCTGGCCGTACGAACCACGCGCCGTCCGGTGTGGTAGCACGGTCCCGAGTTCGACGTTCGGCACTCAGCTGGCCGTATGAACCACGCGCGGTCCGGTGTGGTAGCACGGTCTAGAGTTCGACGCTCGGCACTCAGCTGGCCGTATGAACCACGCGCCGTCCGGTGTGGTAGCACGCTCCCGAGTTCGACGCTCGGAACTCAGCTGGCCGTACCAGCCTCGCTCGGCCCGCCAGCTGTCATCGACCGACATCGACATCGACGCCTTCAACGAGGGACTGCACAGCAAGCGACCCACCTAAGTGGGCATGATCACGGTCACGTATGCCGTTTTGAAATTGTGGGCCACCTAAATATCCGAGAAACGATTAAGGCTAGACACTTTAAATTTTCTACGCAAATCGGCCACATGAAGTGTTAGCTTCAGGATGACCGACAACCCAGCACTGGGCGTGATCATGGTCACGTGATCTTTTCCTGCATTTCGGGTATCTCGTCGTATCTTTGGAACGAGTGAAGCTAGGCGCTTCGAATTTGGTTTGGGGATTGTTAGTAGAAAACGCTAGCGTATACGTGATAGAATCCCGCAGTGCGGGATGTTTTCCGGACTTCACAGCAAGCGACCCAAATTCATCGGCAGGCGCCGCGTCCTCGGACTTGCGTTGTCGCCGTCCTGCCGCCGCCTGGACGCCTTCGGCGACTGTCTGCCTGACGTCGACCTCGCCCCCGGCGCGGCTGACAAGCGCGGGCCGCGAAAGTTCATGGGCAAAAAGTCCGTCGAAGACCCGACCGACGGCGACGTCGAGGTGATTACGAAACGAAAATAATGAAATAAATGCCGAATATGTAATCATGAAACCAGTGATGTAAGCAAGACCAAGACCCAAGACCAGTGCTCGCAAGTCCAAGGTCACAGATCTCGACGTCAGCATTCACGGGAGAGACCGCAATTGGACATTAGGCCTACCACAGTGTAGCCCACCTAGCAAGACAGCAGTGACATCACGACTAGGGTAACGAAAGAAAATTAACAGCAGCAAAGAGCAACCATTGTCGCACTTGTATGAGCTAATAGTAAGACATACAAGAAAATGATCTTGAGCCACTGAACAATGGAGTGATAAACGAGCAGTGGTGTAAGCAATACCGTTTGTGCAAGACCAAGACAGGAGAACAACAACACTGGTGCTGACATGACGACTGACGTAGAGAAGACGTCGAGATGATTTCGAGGGCGACGAGGGGCCGAAAGTTTGTCGGCAAACGCGGACAGCGGAAGTTTCTCGGACGGCGCGACTGGCTGCGGCGTCTGCTGCGTGACGAAATGATCGCGAACTTCGACCGCCAGGCTCGCCGCAAGTTCGTCGGCTGAGAGCGATGAGCGCGCACCTGTTGTGACGTCACCGTAGCACGTGACTCGAGAGATACCACTTACACCGTACTATGTTACTATGATGTATGTGATCAGCTTAGTACAGCCTAATGCAGCTGTTTGCGCACGATTGCCGCCGGAATGTGCGAATTATGTGGTAATATATTAATGTACTACAGGTGAAATTAACTGCTCAGTTTGTGTCGTGCGCTTGACTATATCGTGTATCGCATTAACGATCGAAGTCACTTTACGTCGAGCCACAGGGTAGGCCTACTGAGATTGAGCTCGTAGACCGTCTTAGTATTAACTCAGCCCTTCATACACTCAGCGGGATTGTAAACGAGGCAGCAACCTCAGCACTCATTGGATGGGAAGGTAACAGTGGGTCTGGCGTCGGAGGACCCGCCATGCATCGGAGACTTTATGGCAGGCTATATCTACTTATCAGTTGCATCAGGAATGGAAATGGGCTCAGCACCCATACGCTCCAGAAGGAGTACGGCACCCAGGCATCACCCTTTAGCTTTATATTTGATGGGGTGCGAGGAAAATTTTCTATAAATATCCACGTAATTGTGGATTTACGTAATTTCTTAATCCACGAAATGTAGATTTCGCTCTGGCCATTCTGAAATAACGCAAGACTGGACTTAGTCAATCAAGTAGTAAATCGTGATTGTGGACAACAACAACTGAACAGTTTTTCAATCGATCTCATTAGTTTGCGTTACTTCTGCAAACAGTTCGTCCTTTTACATAGGAGCAAGAGATGGATGGGCCTAAATCGTTCGCCCCAGTTGTCTCTTAGCTAGGCTTTAGTAGTGAACGAATTCTCATTTAGCACTGGGGCAACAGACAATTGAGCGGATTATTGGAGTGATCTGCCGGTGTCCAGAATTCTTAAGCAAGTATCAGCTGTCGCAGATGGACCCTCGCAACGCGTTGCCTCACGTACATCGTACATCAATGTAATAAACTGGCAGTCGATCGTCGCAAGTATTGTCATATGTTCGACCGACGATGGTCCAGTTGATCACGCTGAGCGTCCACCTTCGCCGAGCGAAGTTGACAATACGTTGCGACGATCGACGTGCTGCGGGGAAATTTTATCCACAATCGCCAGGTGGCGTTCCACTCCATGTACACTCCATGTAGCAGTGTCGAGCAGTGCATAGCACTGGCTTATCGGACTATCAGATCAAAATTAATTCTTTTTGCTATTAGATTGTTAAACCTTTTCCGACGTTTGAACTCTATAACTCACATCGCCGATTACTGTTCGGTCATTTGCAGCCAGATATTTGACTTTATGAGTACACATGGTTAATCCGTGTAATTTGCTGAGAGACGCGCGTTCTCATGCAGGTTGCTGTCCTGTTCTCATTCGAAATTCCGTCCATAGTGGATCCAGCGAAAGTAATTTACGCAGAAACCTCCTATGAACATCCCACGATGTCCCAGTTCAGCGACTCCACCATTACTTCACTGCTCTTTTTACACACATATTAGCCCATGTGATGTCAAGTCAACAAATCAATGATCACAAGCACAATTTACAGCAGCAACGTCGCGATCATCATCTGCTGAGCACAAATCGTCGAAATTAGATGAATATTAACGACGTCTGACTAGCAGAACTGTACACGGGTTACAGACATACGCATGGACGAAAATGTATAACCTATTTATGTCAAGTCGATGACAGATGCGTGACGTTATGTCTTAGCGTAACGAAAGTGTGCCGATACAATTGGCACAGTGCTGGTTCCCCGGGCTGGCCATTTCCAATGCTAAAATATAAATACATTTTTGAAATAAAATGTACTAAAGCAATTTTATCAAACAGCACTCGGAAACTGCTATGGTTTGAAATCCTCTGCATATTCCGACCACTATAGTACTACACTGTGTCCAGAAAAAGCGACCCCTTGAAGATTTTGCAATACCATGAGTAAAACTTCACCGAACTAAATACAATTTTACGTAAGGATAGCCACATGTATTTCAAACACAGGTGTGACGTTTCTGCAAAATACACCTAAGTGTTGGTCAGAAATTAAACTCTAAATGAAACCAGCCAGACCCGGTCGTATCAGTCTGGTGCAGCAGACGTTTCACGGAAGCAAGCGACCAATTTCTTCCCGGAAATTCTGTCATTATTCTTTTAGCATCATATCTCTTTTCAACTCTAAGAACTTTAAAACTCTATCTTCTTTTGACAATATTTTCTTTATCAACAAAATGACGTCATGCGTGACTAGGAACGTCCGCAGGATTTTGGTTAGGGGGATCAATGCTCCCTTGCCGCCTGAGGCGAAAAAAATTGTGAAAATTTGACTACGAAATGGTGCATTCTGAAGTATATCTGAATAAATATGTGGTCAGCATAGCACCGTTCGTTACATCTGCCTGCCCTGGTTGCTCTCAAAATATAACACAAACATAGAAAACTGCTCTTTTTTGCATGTTTTCGCTTTTTAATTTTTCATCCTTTTTTCCAGGGGGTCAGCCGACCCCATTAGCCCCTATGTGCGGACGCCCATGTGCGTGACGTAAGTGATGTGTGACTTTGTGCGTCGTCCGTAGTAAGCAAGTCACGTCGGTAACTGAAATCTGTGACAACAATTTGTAAAAATTGAAAATCTGTTAAGTGGTATAAAGGGATCGTATGAAATTCAGCGACAATAACTCACATACTTCGGGGCGACTGCAGGCATGCTTAATTTTGTTCAATACTTGGCATATTTGCACTTATCAGTGCAAAATGTTTGAAGAGCTCAGATTTTTCTGGACACACTGTATTTAGCAATTCGACCCCAGGGCTGCAAGGGTGTTCAATAAATCACTGGTCAGTTGTTGTCAGTTGTCACGTGCTGTATCGTTTACAGGGTGTGCCAAAAAATCCCGGTCTACTTTGAAGCGCCATGTCTCCCACAATTTTGAAATAAGAAGAAAGTAAGCATACGGGCGGTAAAGTGTATTTACTCGGCAATCAAGCGGCATGAAATTGACTGTCCGCATGTATACATTGTGCACGAAAATCAAAGAAGTCCCTGACGTCCTATGAACATGGTGCTTTTAATAGCAGAAAACAGGTATTTGTAAAAAAGTTCTAATCTGGAAAAAGGTTTGACTGATTGGCAAATGATGCACAAAATCTTCCTCGACAAGAGGAGGAAGAGATTGTTGAACGGTCTTGCCAGAAAACTTGCCAAGGCTGGCTCAACAGACAGAACTTCAGCTAGCGGTCGTTCCCGCTCTTCGCGATCACAGGAAAACACTAAGGTCGTTTATTCGCTTAACAAAGCTGCGAAACAGTGGCGGAAAAATTTTGTCGGTCATATTGCTTAATAAGAGCATGCTGATTAACATCGTTTGCACTGAACAGCTGTCTGTAGCCTGTGTCAAACTCAATTCAACCGGTAACATGACGCTGTCATCGCTAATGCCTGCACGAGATAATTCACGAGGTTTTTGCATTTTCCATCGACTTCTTTAGCAACATAAGTAAGTTTACAGTTTTCGAATTCTTATATACATGTGCTTTATGTCATATTTTTAGAATGTGTCAGCTCTAAAGACTATACGCTATAAGCGCTTCAAATTAAACCGGGATTTTTGGAGCACCCTGTACATGTTACGCAATGCATTTAGTCATTTTTGGTCACATCCCACGCAGCGCATTGATGCCGCCTAATGCTGCAAATGTCTAACATTCCGTGGTCTGTATCTCTACCTGCACTGTGTGATGGGCACACCGATGAGCCATGCGAAAACGGATGAACCGATCGAGATGCCGTTTGGGTGACAGGCGCGTGTTGTCATAAGGAACCACGTATTAGCTCGGGGTGCATACTGGCGCCACATGGCGAATATGACTGAACGATTCCAGCGCGGCGGCGATGCGGCCTTAAATCAAATTATTTTAAGCACTCGCTGCTGATAATAGCTTTGTCGTCGGACATTTTGACACTAATTCACAATCGTTCCGAGTAGGATATTTTTCTACATTGTCTACTGTGCGGATACTGTGCAGGAACACGCGCGAACCGCATACAGTGTGTAAACAGTCTTAAACTAGCCGACATGCTAAACATAAGATGTGATGAAATCTGACTATACAATCAGTCGCTTGGCGAGTTCGTGCCGTGTATCGTGCCAATCTTCTATTAACATGGTGCGGGTCAAAACGATCGTCGTATCGGCTGTGCGATCAAGCGTGCGACTGTCTGAGAACGATGATCCATGTGTGCCGTGTAGGCATGAGTAACGTATCGGCGTTATCGGCGCTAGCAGCCTATCGGCCGATGTTAACCAGTACTGCGACAACTTTTCTCTAAATCTGACTTGTAACTAGCCTTAAGTTCTTAACCGTTAACCCCAATAACCGTACTGACCTCAATTCTAAACGCTAATTTTTCACTTCTTTCGCACAAACAGTACGCCTTTTGCAACGGGAAATGAACGTACTTCAAATGACGTCAAGTTTAAGTATGTAAGTGATTTCCTATGCCTTGAACGCCGATAGCGTCGATAGGCCGATGCATGGGTTAGCTCACCGTGTACTGGATATCGTGTTTGGCACGAGCAGTGTTTATTCTACTCAATCTGACTTTGGCGGGAAATTCCCTTCTCCTCCCTTTCAGTCCCCTCTCGCCTCCCTTCCCTCCCTTCCCTCCCCCTTATCCTTAGAAGTACGCCCATCATTGCGGCATAAGCTCTCCCAGCGGGCCCGGGCGGAGCTCAGCCGCCAAACGTATTCTGGTGAATTTTGGCATACAGTTGCACTCTTCTGATCGCTTAATGACGAATAATTTCCTGTGTTTACTGTCCATTAAAATAAAGTTTCCGCTGTATATTTGTAATTCGTTGTCCTGTCCGAAAAAAAGATTCAGGGCACACAATTTGGGAACCGTTTGGGGTGGGTAGTGGAAAATTGTAAGTTTTGGGAGAGTAAAATTCCACCCCCTCCCTCCAAAAAGATGCCTGGATAAACACTGGGCACGAACGAGTGTGCGTTTAGTGCGAGGTGGTTGGTCGGTCAGCTGGCGGACTTGGACTGGTTGATCTTGGCGTGGACTCGCATGAACTCCGACGTGCCGGGCCGCGCCTCGTGTCCCGTCGTCGTCGTCGTCGGAGACCTCTGCTCAGCAGTGCTCGCCGCCCGACGACCATCAGACTGATAGCAAATAACAACAAATCGATAAAGGTAAGGTAAAGTTAGCCCATACTCGATTACCGAGCGTATATGGTTCCGGTGCTGATCCCGGTTCTTGGCAGTCAGCCAAGACATGAGTCATAAACCCAGCGGGAGGCTGCCATTACTTTCCGCCAGGCCTGCAGTTACCCCCGCAACCCGTAAGAGGGCTGCTACCAATTTTGCTGCTTGGTGAACAGAGGCAAATGGGTGTGGACAGTTTGCCTAAGACTGTTACCCGACAGCGTCGCGGCTGCGATTTGAACCTTGGCCCTTCTGCGCCTGAGTCCAGCACGCTAACCACTGGGCTACCGAGCCACCCAAAATCAATAAACCCCCCAAAAAACAAATCAATGTTTACATTTATTCGACATACGTACACAACAGCCTCGTTGGCTATACTTTCTTCGTTCATAACAAAACAGGTATAGACGCAAGACGACATTAAAATCGGCGAATATTTGGCATAGTTACAAGCAAGAGCGTGGTTGTCCTGTGCACTTTGTGCTCCTGGCCACCACACTGCTAAAAGACGAAGAAAGTGTGCGAGACAACCACGTTCTTGTTTGTAACTTTTCCACATATTCACCGATTAAAGAAAATTTCAACTGACAGACTCAGCAATAAAGATTTCCTATTTTGGTTATTAACAACCCCACCACAGCCTAAATATTTAGCTAACTACTTTGTAATTTATCGTTAATCGCTTGTTTTCTGACATTAACGAACCTTTTAGAATCGATTAGCGACTGGACAATCTCATTAGAAAATGGGTTCGCTAATCGTGTGGCATATATAGACTTTTCACGCGCCTTTGACACCGTTTGTCATCCAAAGCTCTTACACAAACTGAAATCGTACGGCATTGAAGGCGTCTTACATCAATGGATAGGGA
>Ga0126334_10000590_pt1 | contig 10737 bp, 6 predicted proteins | sample InaspJWI49metaG_FD_94491 | JGI IMG/M metagenome (GOLD analysis project Ga0126334, IMG submission 94491) | Marine gutless worms symbiont microbial communities from Oahu, Hawaii - Inanidrilus sp. 2 OAHU.JWI-49 metaG | ecosystem: Host-associated > Annelida > Digestive system > Unclassified | place...
AACGTCCGACAGAAGGCGACAGTCATCTGCGAGGTACGCGGGAGCCAGACCAACAAGCGACTGATGTACGAGCCCCGCGATCTTGAACACGACGCGCTGACGGTTGAGAACCGGTTTCGCTCAACGCAGCTTCACCTACAGTGCTCCACACATCTGGAACAGTCTACCTGACGTCATCACTGGCAACCTAAGGACGTCACTGTAAACACTTTCAAAAAGAAACTCAAAACGTTTTATTACACTAACTGCTACCCGTAGCGTAGATCCACGTGACCCCCGCGCTTTCGTCATCCTTATGACCGACACATGGCGCGTTAAACGCTGCATACTAATAATAATAATAATATTATCCGTTCCCGATAGGAAAGCGTCACGACTTGGTGCATATTGGAGTCAAAAATTGCAGCTCTGGTGGTAGCAGTTTTTGTTGATTTTGATAAGAACAAACGTAATTTTCTGCACAAAAACAATGAAACAAAGAACGAAAATTGCGACTGGATCCAATTCCCCGCATGGCTGCGCGTCCTATGAGGAGTTTTTCTCCTGGGGCAGTCGCCTATGGAAGTCGGCGCCTATGCAAGTCGACTTTCATAGGGCAATGGTGGCGACTGCCCCAGAAGAAAAAAAGTCGCCCCGTGTGGGCTCGGGAGCGTTGTAGAATAAGTCCACCTCGTTTCCTGGCCGAGTGTTGTAAGAGGCAACTGAACCAGGGTAGTTTTGTTTTTGCTGTATTTTAGGTTGTTTACTTTTTCTGATTTGTATTGAGTTTGTTTATCTGTATTTTCCCGTACTGTTTTGTTTGTCAGTATCAGTCAAGTGATTGGCTGTAAAGACCGCCTCCGAAATGACCTATATTGTGTCGAGTGGGGCGTTAAACTCCACTCAAACTCAAACTCAAAAGCCTATGCAAGTCAGTTGGTCTGCAGCGCATCACGGAATGTCTGTCGGCAATGCGCGGCATGTTTGCTCCGATTGATCATCATAATCGTCATCACCAATCGTTCCGGCACTGGCAGCTTCTCTTATCTCAAGTGGCGAAAAATGCAATCACCGACGTGTCATTAGGCTATGCTAAGCTTTGCCGTCTTTCGGCGTTTCGTTCATGCATTATCGACGTTCAGTATACGATACGATACGATACGAGATGCTATTTTAACGTGCGTTCGAAAGCCAACATGAGTCAGCTTAATCTACCGCACGCAACCGACAACTAAAAAGTGTAAAAACAGTAAAACTAAAAGTAGAAAACAGATATGCTCAGAAATAACAGTAAACAGTCCAAGGAATCCATGTAGTGAATATTTAAGAAGAAGAATGAAGGGCTGCAGTGGGAAGGATTTGCGGAAAAGGAAGGTTTTAAGCCTGGAGTGTAAGAGTGAGTGGGAGGTCACCAAATAATAGTAAGTATGACTGTTGGCAGATAAAGACATTCTCGGCGTTCTCGTGAAATGTAGGCCCATGCATTATCGGCGTTCAGTAGCCTATTAGCGTTACAATGGGGAAAGGGGAGAGAATGCTCGACTTGGATATTTGTCTAGGGGCTCCCGGGGTTCCTAGTTACCCCACTGTACGGACTACAGAGGCAGGCCGGGACTGACCTTTGACTCCTTCAGACAATATCTGAAATCTCATTTACTTGGCGACCGAAGCGCTTAGTGGCTCTATTTAATTTATAGGCGCTATACAAATAAACTTATCTATCTATCTACCTATCTGTTTAGAGATGCGTGTTGCATAGATGTAAAAAAACGTTTAAATAAAAATTTAAAAAAACGTTAAAAACGTGACAAAAATTTTTTTAAACGTTTGAAAACGTAATAAAAACGTTACCTCTTCTTCGTGTAGTTCAACTCCACGCCTGATGCCCAAGAAATGGCCTTCAAGGCACCTCGGAATATGCCATTCAGTTTAGTTTTGCAGAAACTGTCGTTGTTTTAGGCTAGCAGTGAAATCTTCAGTATTGTGCTATTCATGGTCTCTTGCATTCTAATTATTGCATACAGTATTCTGTTATGTATGAACCCATTGAATTGCATAGATCTATTTCGTTGCTGTTATTTTGAAAGTGCTTCTTGTTAATCTGCTTGCCGCTCTGAACTTTGCCAACATTTTTTTAAATAAAAAACGTTTAATAAAAAACGTGACCAGAATAAAAAAACGTAAAAAGATCAAGTTTTCCCATACTCGTTACCGAGCGTTGGGCCCGGAGCTGATCCCGGTGATTCCAGTCAGCCCGCAGGTGACGTGAAGTGAATCACGCCATAGACCTGGCAGTAGGCTGCCATTACTTTTTGCCAGGCCTGCAGTTACCTCCGTAGCTTTTACCAGATGGCGCTACCTGTAAACGGCAGCACACATCTGATTCCAGCTTACTACTTATTTATCGACCCAGAAAGGATGAAAGGCTGAGTTGGCCTAGTTTTTTTTACATCTGTGGCTTGTTGTGTTGACGAGTGCAGACTGCCCGTCAGCTGGCGATGACTGAAGTGGATTTGGAACGAGGAGACGCGCGTCTCGAAGCCGCCGAAAAGTATGAATATTCATTCATGGCGTATACATAGGGGGCGACAGTGACGTAATTTCAATGCCATCTGGTTTTTGCCGCCATCCAGGGGCGGATCTAGGGGGTGACTAGGGTGACTCGTCACCCCGCTGGCGCGGCAGCCTATTTCATGTTATTATTATGTGTGTGACTTAAGTTATTTTGATGTCGTTTTGTGCCCTTCCTCGAGCCAAATCCTGGCAATTTCATTCTCCCGTAACCCCAGACCCCCTCAGTGCTCGCTCGCTTCGCTCGCTCGGGTTCCCAAAGTCACCCCGTCTAAAAAATCCTAAAAATCCGCTAATGCCATAGTGGGTAAAACTCTCATAAATGTTTTTCACTGTGATAGCGCTGAAATGCGCTTTGTTGGCAAGATAGTGATCATACAGACATTTTCATAAAGCAACGGATCTGATGTTATTTAAATAACACGATAATTCTGCGCCACTTAACTCCGCACATTATGCCATGTTATAGTCTACCCACAAAATGGCGAACATATCGTGGTCGTAGATTTTGTGACGTCTTTTTACCCTATGTATTGTTAATTCAATTCAGTTTGAACTGAAATCGTAGAATTTATTGAACAGTATAAGTGGTTCGGTTTGTCTCTCACTGTGCATAGTTAGTGTGCTACTGATGTATATTTTTGTCTTATGTTTTATGTTTACGACTTGCTCTATGAAATCTAGCATTGCTTTATGCTACAATATTAATAAACTAACTTACTTACTTACTTTAATTTATGTAATTTCGTTGTATGCCCTATATGATGTTATAACGAAATGTAATACATTTTGACAAAAGACGAGAATTATTTCTCAACGTTAAGTGCCGTCCTTTCTCTGTTTATACGATAAAATTTCAGACAATCTGTCCACGGCTTTCTGAATCGTCCTGCTAACATATCAATAGTTAAAATAGGAAAACGGCGATCAAAACAGAACGTTCGCCAAACGCGGTAGAACAGCATCATAAAATGAGGCTTTAACCAGAAGCCGTCGTGTTTGCGTGTTCAGTAAAATTCTGGATTTGGAAGAACAACTTCGAGTGGTCTGTAACAATATGAAGTCGCTGGAGCTGTACGAACAAGAGGTTTGAACTTTGCCGACGAGGCGAATTTGTTTTGCCTAAAATTTTTCGTACAGAAACGACCACAACTGGCTTCTATTTGTCTTCTAGTATATTTTTCGTTATTTTACTGCAGCATAGTGATACAGGCTTACATGCTTGCGTTGATTCAAGAGCGATATTTGGCTACTTGCATACGGAGAACGGCAGTGAGATGTTACGGTATTATGGAAGTCTTTTTTAAAATAAAGCCAGCCGCAGTAACAATGAAATTTTATTGAGATTGACAATTAAGACCAATAAGACTACATATTGGAATAAATGTTTATGCAGAAGCTAAATATTTTTGGTTTTGTAAAAGTAAGTTAGCCCGTCACACTGTACTCAAAGTCATTATTTCCATCAGTTTAGTCGACGTTATGTTCGCCTTTAAATTCGTGAAACAAGAGGCGACTTTAGTCATTTCATCGTAGAGCTGATTAACTTGATGAATTATATTTGAAAATGTGCGTTCTGACCCACCGTGTACTCTATGAACTGTGAAGAAACAAGTCTGTGTTTCAGCTTCCTACGTGCAGTTGAAAACGTGGCACTGCCCGCATTTGCTGCGGCGCGGCTGCTGTTGACCGTCGACAGTGGCGTAACTAGGAACTCGGGGGCTTCTGGACAAATATCCAAGTCGAGCACTCCCTCCCCTTTTCCCTACTCTCCGCCCCTTCCGCTCCGTCAATCCCCTTACCCCATGCCCTTCCCATCCCTCACTACCCCTTCACGTCCTGCCCTTCCTCCCCTTCCTTTTCCCAACCCATTCCTTCCCTTTCTTTCCCTGCCTTCCCATTATAACGGCTACGGGGTCTGCGGGAGCGCTATAGCTCCCCAGCGGGTCCAGACGGAGCCCGTTCGCCAAACCCATTTTTGTGCAGTTCACAGCCCAAAATCGGTTAAAAGTGTTACCCACGTGCACAAGACGCCTGTACAACATAAACAGTTGTGAATTGTGATCACTTGCTTGATATCCAGATGTCTTAATTTTCACTGTAACGGGAAAATTATTTTTGAAATTTTTTGGCCTGGAACTCGGCAGCCCCCTGCTCCGCTGGACTTTGTCCACCCCGCCCATCCAATTGCTGCGCCACTGGCCGCCGGCCGTGCAGCAGTCGACCAATATCTCCTGGCCGCCGGGCCCACAGCAGCAAACCCGCCGCACGCCGCTGCAGCGGGCGAATGGGACAGACAGACGGACACCGTACCGTTTCACAGAGACCCTGCTGCGCGTACTATGCGGACAGCGGGAATAATCGGTGATTAAATGTTGACGTTGTAGTCGGTCCTGCGTGGCTCGGTCTACGAAGAACACATCCAAACTCTCATCAGTCGTCTCGAGAAAGTCAGTACGCACGCACGCACGTCCTTCCTTCTCCGCTAGTTCGCCCGTAAACTACACGGATATAGCGGTTCGCAGTCTAGGGTGGCTCGGTAGCCGAGTGGTTAGCCTGCAGGCTGACTGCCAAGAACCGGGATCAGCTCCGCAACCCTACGCTCGGTAATTCAGTATGGGCTACATTTACCTTTTAAATTCACACTACCAATGGTGGCTCGGTAGCCGAGTGGTTAGCGTGCTGGACTCAGGCGCAGAAGGGCCTGGGTTCAAGTCGCAGCCGCGACGCTGTCGGGTAACAGTCTTAGGCAAACTGTTCACACCCATCGCGCCTCTGTTCACCAAGCAGCGAAATCGGTAGCAGTCCTCTTAAGGGTTGCTGGGTTAACTGCAGGCCTGGTGGAAAGTAATGGGTACCTACGCCTGGTTCATGACTCACGTCACCTGCAGGCTGACTGCCAAGAACCGGGATCAGCTCCGGAACCCTACGCTCGGTAATCGAGTATGGGCTACCTTTACCTTTTAGTCTAACCTGCCACACCGTAACGGGAACTCACATGCCATATACGATCACACAGTGTTACCTGCCACCCGACAGAGGTGACATCCCCCCTTGCCCAATCCGAAGCTAGCACTTGATTAAGCACCCCCGGAGGGATGCAAGGCTGAGTTGACCTAGTTGGCCGGTTACATACCGAGACGGTATACCCGCCCAAAGACGGTCACCCATTCAAGTACTAACCGTGCCCGATGTGCGTTAACTTTGTTCACGCGACGAACTCTACTAACCACTACCCCACGCCGCCAACAGCACTGTTCTTTCTGCGTCAGTCCATTTTTGAAAATTCGCAAATATCTAAATACTGTTAAAACTGTTTAATGTTGTTAGGTTCCTCACTTAAGAGAACAAGGTAGTCATACATCGCAGACTCCGCCCCTGGTGCTGCCACCTGGGAAGTTACTTTAAGTGCCCGAAAAGTAGTTCCGTGCGGCCGTCGGCCTGCAACTGGCATTACTGCGCACATTTTGTAGCCAAGCCCAAGGCTGCGTGTTCACTGCGCTTCAGCTGGGCGGCGACGTCGAGCAACATTGGCTTATGAGCAAATATGACGTCATCCATAAAACCGGAAATACATAACGCGTCACAACGCCGCCAATCCGTAGACGACATGCACAGAAATTTTGATGAAGATCGGACGTGTAGTTCCTAAGACATGATCGTGGACAGACAAACACACACACAGAGAGAGAGAGAGACAGACAGACAGACACGCTCATCACAATACTCCGCTTTCCTATCGGGGGCGGAGTGATAACTCACAAAAGTTTATGGGCGCAAATGGTTTTTCGGTGCAATTTGTACTTTGCATCATGTCTATGTGCACAGATGCACAGCTATATAGCATTAGACAAAAGTTTTTCGTTGACAGAGTAATAAATGTTTGGAACGCACTACCAACTACTGTAAATCTTACATCTTTAATTTTTTTGGAATAGCATTGAAAACATTGATTTCTCTAGTTTTTCTCGTTTGTAATATTTTACTTGTGCGATAGAATATGCACCCAGTGACTGTTTTATTACACGTTTAAGGGCGGCTGTTAGTGTTCTTGTCGGACCTTGCTGTCCTGCTCTTCTAAAATTGTATCGATGCAAATGTGCATACTGTTGTATTACTGGGCAAATAAAATGATGATGATGATGATGATGATGATGATAATTTGCGGCGATGCTAAATGAAAGTTTCGTGTTTATGACTACAGGCAGAAACGCGCCTTACCGGCAGCGAACGACTAATAATCGAACTGCAGCAAGAAGTGGACAGACTCGAGGGTAAGTAGATAGTCATCGCCATACGATACGATACGAGATGCTGTTTTAACGTGCGCTCAACCGCTGACATGAGTCAGCTTAATCTACCGCACGGAACAGACAACTGAAAAGTGGAAACAGAAAAAAAATAAAAAGTAAAACACGGATATGATCAGAAGTATCGGTAAACAGTCCAGGGAATCCGTGGAGTCGGTCCTGACGAAGAAAAGGAAGGGCTGCAGTGGGAAGGATTTGCAGAAAAGGAAGGTTTTAAGCCTGGGATGAAAGAGTGAGTGAGTGATGGAATACTAATAATAATAGGCCTAAATATAATGTTAGCAGCATAACGACCGTATAAAATTACCGCACGGGACCAACAACTAAAACGTGAGAAAAAAAAAGTAAAAAGTACAAAAAAAAACGAATATGCTCAGCAGTATCGGTAAACAGTCCGAGGAATCCGTGGAGTCACTCCTGAAGAAGAAAAGGAAGGCTACGGTGGGAAGGATTTGCAGAAAAGGAAGGTTTTAAGCCTGGGATGAAAGAGTGGGGGGGGGGTGACGGAATACTAATAATAATATGTGTAATTGTTCTGTTGCAGACGCGTTGGCGGTGGAGAGAGACAAATACAAAGTTATATCGACTGACCTTGATTCGACCTTCAGCGAGATCGCCGGATATTGATCACTTTAATTTGACGATTATGCTTCTAAAAATCAACGCGGCCCGGCCCCACCCGGCCCGAGACAAATTACTACTTCCAGATGCATGCGCAGTAGACTAAAAGTACCGGTAATGTAAAAGTGAAATGCATGAAGATTTCTGTAGCATGCGTATAACACATCCTCTCAAACTCAAAGTGTGTGCGCAATGTAGCATAGGCCTACACAGGGCTGGAAAAAACCTAGGTTTTTAAAAAAGGTTTTAGGTTTTAGGTTCTTACACGTTTTTAGAGGTTTTTAAGGGGGTTTAATGTTTTTTTTGTACAAAGACCAAACACGAAAGTACGACCCAAAAGCACAAGAAAAACATCCCGTACACGGTACGCCCTATCTTATTAAAGACAAATCTCCAGTGAGCGAAGGAGAAGAACACCATGCGAAAAATGAAGAAGAAATCGATGAATCTAGCTCACAAATCGCAATTAAAATTTTAACATGAGGTTAATTCATTAAATTACACAAAATTAAAAAAAACCTAAATTGGGCTTTTGAGGCTTTTTGCTTTTGTAGAAAAGCTAAAAATACCTAAGTAGGCGTACAGTGCGTGCCTAGTTTTGCCAGACGTTTAATCTCAACAGGAATGAGACGTGAAGCAGCTTGTTTCTTTCCAGCTGCATTGCATCACCACACTTTAAAAGGTAAAGGTAGCCCATACTCGACTGCCGAGCGTATGGTTCCGGAGCTGATCCCGATTCTTGGCAGTCAGCGTGCAGGTGACGTGAGTCATAAACCCGACGGTAGGCTGCCATTACTTTCCGCCAGGCCTGCAGTTACCCTCGCAACCTTTAAGAGGGCTGCCACCAATTTCGCTGCTTGATGAACAGAGGCACGATGGGTGCGAACAATTTGCCTAAGACTGTTACCCGACTGCGTCGCGGCTGCGATTTGAACCCAGGCCCTTCTGCGCCTGAGTCCAGCATGCTAACCACTCAGCTACCGAGCCACCCTTTTTATGGTACTCATTTGTAATTTCACCGACAGTATAACTGTTCGTGTATGGGGCGGGCCGATTTCGGTCAATTTTAGACAGTACCACATCCGACACACACACACCACATCTTGCTTACTATATATTTCTCTCTGTCTCTCTCTCTTGCTCATGCACTGGCTGTCGACATCGTTTCCGTTTTCGTTTTTATTTTCGTTCTATTGACGTACTGGATGTAACTATAGGCTAGTTCGCATCGCTCGAACTGAACTGAACTAAAACAGTCGACCCAGTTCCACCGCGCAGTCCAGCATCATGCTCCACGTCGACCGCGTTCGTACTGATTGGCTACGGACACCACGAACTAGGTCGCGTAGTTCTGAACACGTGTATTCCAACGGGACTATTTACTCCGGAGTTCGCGCATTTCAGTTCGTGCGATGTCAACGAGGCTTTATGCGGCCGTATTTGACGATGCGTACTGGTTACGCGTATGCTTGCTGATATTTTGGGGGAAAGGGGGTCAGGGGCAGCCCAAACGGACATATGGCTGCCCCCAGTTTTTACTAAGCGAGACACGCCTTCGTCTAGCTAGCCAGAATCGTTACACGGTGCGCCAAAATATATAGGCCGATGGAACATGCTGGCTTATCAAGATTATCGGTATAATACATGTACTGTTGTTAGTAAATACCGCTGCTTTCGCCAATCGTAACACTGTAAGCTGGTGTGACGCTCGCAGTTACGATACGATACGATACGATACGAGATGCTATTTCAATATCAAAAGCTGACATGAGTCAGCTCAATCTACCGCACGGAACCGACAACTAAAATGTGGAAAACAGAAAAACTAGAAAAGTAAACAACGGCTATGCTCAGAGGTATCGGTAAACAGTCCGAGGAATCCGTTGAGTAAGTCCTGAAGAAGAAAATAAGGCTACGGTGGGAATGATTCGCAGAAAAGGAAAGTTTTAAGCACGGAATGAAAGCTATTTTAACGCTGCCGTTCACCGTCGTTGAAACTCGGTCAGACAAAAATATACCTACCAGCCGCTATTACTTGAACATTGAAAAAATGCAGTACATACACAAAATTATATCGTTTTCTTCTTACTGATTAAAATTACGAGAGATATAGCCCTTCAAAGTAAACCGTAGTAGTTACGTATGTGACAATATATTCGTTTAACAGTACGTCACATGCATGCAAATAGGTTATCTGCAATGATACGATACGAGATGCTATTTTAACGTGCGCTCGAAAGCCGACATAAGTCAGCTTAATCTACCGCACGGAAACCGATAACTGAAAAAGTGTAAAAACAGAAAAAAACTAAAAAGTAAAAAGATGGATATGCTCAAAAGTAGCAGTAAACAGTCTGGGAAATCCATATAGTGAATCTTGAAGGAGACAAAGGAAAGGCTGCGGTAGGGAGGATTCGCAGAAAATGAGTTGTCCCAATTCACTACAAGCCCGAAATAAGCAGGTAAATAGGTAAATGGGCCATATTCCACAAGAGAGCGTAGGTGGGATGCTCATCTGCCTGTCTAGGCTGTGAGCCCGTAGGTGGATAAACCACTGAAGTCTGTGACGCATGGCCAGTGCGACGCCAGACCTACGGTTACTTCCCAGCCGCAGGGCATCACCGCCCCTTGACCGGTACCAGATTATACTGCTTGGTGACAGAGGCGCGTGTGTGTGAACAACTTGCCCAAGGTTGTTAGCTGAAAGTGGAACGGCCGGGAGTCGAACCCGCGACCTTTGTGTTGCGAGCCACCAGCGCCATAACCATTACAGCACCAGGTCACACTGGATAGGCAGGCCTCGCTAAATCGATTGCCACGGTCAGTGAGGTAATGGTGATGCAGCCGAAAGGCCTTTGAATGCCGCCGCCGCCGCCGCCAGTCGCCTTCGCGACAACTCGTCGACAGACAGTTGATTTGCAGCTTTCGCGTCGATTACCAGGGTGGTCAGTTAGTCGTATTTCACCGTGAAAGAAACTGTTCGAGGAATTGCAGTGCTGGGATTAAGGTGGGTGCTATTGATGCTGCAGCATTAGGCCAGTTCAAGAAATAGGCGTTTTGGTTGTGATTTCTCTGGTCGTACAGTTTCTGGAAAATCGTGTTGCCACCAGATGTCACAGGCCTACACTAAAGCTAAAATGCACCAAATTCGATTTTGTACTCCAGCGCCCCCCCCAGCCCCTAGCTGGATTTAAAGGGGCCTGCTTCTAAGGGGAAAGAGTGAGAAAAGGGAAGGGGGGAGGGAAAAGAAAGGGGG
>Ga0126334_10000592_pt1 | contig 10727 bp, 6 predicted proteins | sample InaspJWI49metaG_FD_94491 | JGI IMG/M metagenome (GOLD analysis project Ga0126334, IMG submission 94491) | Marine gutless worms symbiont microbial communities from Oahu, Hawaii - Inanidrilus sp. 2 OAHU.JWI-49 metaG | ecosystem: Host-associated > Annelida > Digestive system > Unclassified | place...
GATTCCAGCTTACTACTCATTTTATCGACCCCGAAAGGATGAAAGGCTGAGTTGGCCTAGTTGGCTGACCTATAGCAGATGGCTTACCCACATTAGTGGTCACCCATCAGCTGCAGGTCGAGCTCAGGACAGGGAAAGTTCGCCGGCCAGAGACCGACGTTCTACCACTGTGCTACGCCACCAACTTGCTCTTACATGTGTTAAAATGTGCACAGCCATTTACGGCCATTATACAGGTCCGTCTGTGTTAGCCGGCTTGCTAAAGTACTCTAGTGGTATTACTCACTCCATCTCCATACCAGTCGTTTGCATCTGTCATTGGTTGCTGTCAAATACAATTTATAGAGCAGATTTTTCAAGCCCAGAGTGTCCTTACTGTTGTCCAGCTGACAGTCTGAATTGCACAAGTGTACATATTTTTTGCTGTCATTGTGGATACGTGAAGTTGCTGCAAATCATCGTGGTGCTGTTAAACACTGTTAGGTTTATTGTTGTTTGTCTGCAATCTTGTGTGCTTTGAAATGTCGACATTATGCCCGTGTAACAGATACTTCAGTCATTTACTAGGGGTTTCTTGGGACTTACTTTGTCAGTCCGCTCGGTATGTACTACACTAATGGGCTTATGTTTTACCCCTGTTACTTATTCTTTTCTTTATTTTTTATTAGCCGTTAGATCTCAGAACTGGCGAATGGATAGCTCGTATGTTACAAGCAGATCTCAGAACTGGCGCATGGATGGCTCGTATGTTACAAGCAGTTGAGGGTATGGTGTAATTGTACTATTCCATGGCTGAATTCTTTGCCTTATCCCCCCGTTTTTGGGGAGATAGGAAAATTGCCGCTGATTTTGCCAAAACGTTGGTGGTGCCCTTATTTCACGGGTTGTTGTAACCAAAGAGCTCAGCATATAAAAATGGCAAAATAATCTTTCAACTACTACTACTACACTACAACCATTTAACGGCCTCTTTACCAGGACAACCTGGGTAAGCCGGTACCAGAAAGGTAAAACTAATCTGGATTTATTACTGGAGCAAGAGACAGTGAGTGGCAGTGGCATCAGCTGATCCATATGCAAGTCTGCACCTTGCTCCAGACAGATAACCATGCCAGCACCCCACCACTCAGTTTTTTACAGGCCGGATGCCCTTCCTGCCACCCAACCAACAGCGTCAAAGCACTGAAGGCAGGCAAATAATTTTTCAAAAGAGGGATAATTGCGCTACATTTTGGTGAAAAATACGCAAGTCTCCCTTTACCCATTTTTAAGGAACCAGGGTGGACTCATTGGGGGTACTTAGCTTGCTATGAAGTATCATGGAATAGCAGCCCTCTAGTTTACCTGTGATAAGCATAAACATGAACCAATTGAGAAAGTATTTATGTAGCGGCAGTGGTGATTTTTTTGTTGTTGCAGGTAGCAGACAAAGTGAAGCATTTCTTTCGCTGCTACTCGGTGAATCGTCACAAGATGACGGTGCTAACGCCCTCATACCACGCCGAGTGCTACAGTCCCGATGACAATCGCTTCGATCATCGACAGTTTCTGTACAACGTCTTGTGGACGTGGCAGTTCAGATACATTGACCAGCAGGTCAGCTGTGGCAGCAGTCTTGTGTGTTTGAACATGAACTCAGTCAGTCTGTGGTCAGTCTGTGGCATAAACAAATTTCACTGATAATTTGTTTATATTTTCCATACAGTAACTTTTGGCATCACACTGCTTGTTGGTTTGTGTAGTTTACAGTATGTCTCAAAAAAACGTCCATCTTATATTTTCTGAACTACTCAGTCAAAAAATCAGCCGATTTTGATAAATTTTGGTAGAATTTTAAAGAACTTTTACATAACTGTTTATAACATATCCCACCAGCCCTAAAAATGTTACTATAATACCTTGTGAAATCGAAAATGTCACTTTTAGCAGTACCTGCAACTGTGCATGCTCTCGGAGATAAAATTTGGTTCATTTAATTCAAGTGTGAAAATGTTCCCTGTGGCTACAAAATTATCTAATACACGCAGCAATGGCAACCAAGAAGCATGATGTCTGCGTTAGCCGTCTCACACATTACATTCCATTTTAGTAAATTAATTATGGGCTGAATTTCAGCAGAGTATGGTGGACGGTTTTATTGATTAGTTGTTTAAAAAATAACTGGAAGCATGTATCAACAACAGACATGGACACTTTTAATAGTTCTGGTAATGTTGCTTGTGTTAAATCTTAGTTGCTGTGTAACAAAACAAGTGACTGTTTAAGAAATATTCAGTTTTTTTTGAAGGAAGCAATGCATCTTCATTCAGGTGCGTGAATTCTGCATCTCACAAGGTACACTCATGTCATTTTTTTCAGGTGTAGTGGACAGCTTCAAAATCACTTACTTGAAATTTTTTCAGAATTTTGCATACCAAAAATTATTCAGATTGGTTGATTGAGTTATTAAAGTTTAAAAGGTGGACGTTTTTCTGAGACACTGTTTATTGGTTAGATGCTGAAAACTGAATTACATGGATGCATTTCGTTGTTACAAGGAAAAACAAAAGGTGCTAGTGCTGAATTTGGCCCACTCTGTATAAGGTTTTGTGTTGCATTCTGCATGTGCTAGGCAGTGTCCGACGGCAAGTCTTGTGCAGCTGAACATGCAGTGTGTCGTGTGTTGGTGTTTACGTAGGTGAAACAGTTTGAAGGAAGGCTGATTAAGTCACGTGCGTCGTCTGACAGTGGCAGTCTGCCGTTGTCAGAGCTGTCGAGTGGTGGTCGTGACGGTGCATCAGGGTCTCACAGTCAGCAGCAGACACATCCAGCTGCGCCCACTGACACAACACACACCGGCGTGGTAGTGACCATAGACACCGGACTTGGACCATCTCATCAGCCACTAGCCGACAAACAACGTGTCTGTTTCACTGACTCTCAACCAGCACGCTGCTCCGAACAACCTCATTCATCACAGCAGCCAATTCCCACGTCTGTAGATTGTGTTAAATGATGCCAAGATATTGTACACACATCCAATGATTGCGATTACGCTTGTTGTGGTTATGCGACATTTGCTGCAGGTTGATGCGTTGGCAGAAGTCCCATAAAACATTGCAGTGATTATGTTCTGTGTGTAGAAACTATTTTTTCTTTGTTAATATTTACTAATTGTTTATTATTTACGTATGTACCCTGTACATTTATTTGCCTTCAGTGCTTTGACGCTGTTGGTTGGGTGGCAGGAAGGGCATCTGGTCTGTAAAAAATGAGTGATGGGGTGCTGGTGTGGTTATCTGTCCACAGCAAGGTGCAGACTTGCATCTGGCCCAGCTGATGCCACTGCCACTCACTGTCTCTTGCTTCAGTAAAATCCATATTGGTTCCACCTTTCTGGTACCAGCTCATTTGGGTAGTCCCGGAAAGGCTGTTAAATGGATGTCTGTGTGCGTGTGCGTGTGCGTGTGCGTGTGCGTGTGTGTGTTTGTGTTTGTTCATTAATTAAATTTATTATAGATCTCCATATAACAATAAAAGACTTTAATGTATATAAACAATGCCAACAAACACTACTTTTGCCAACAAGACGTGACCTATGTTTATATACAGCAGATGTGTGTATAAAAGCATTGTATGTCTTAATGATTGAGTTTGCCAGGGTTTAACATGTCATAGGTCATTGGTAGGAGATGAAGCATACCCGATTAAAATCATAAATGCACTTTTACCTGCATTGCTGCATTGATGTGGGCCTTTCCTACACATGTCTTAATGTTCTGTGTGTGTGTGTGTGTGTCTGTGTGTTGGTGTTGGTCATTCCGCTGAGCCCTGCAAAAACGGATAAACTGATCGAGATGTTGTTTGGGGAGCAGACTCTCGTGGGCCCAAGGAAGCATGGGCTGCGCATTGGCACCACCTGGCGAATATGATCATGGATCGATCTTTGTAGTGGCAGTGATGCGGCCTGTATCTTCCATTACAGTAGCAACTTGTTACAACTGGTTACACTTCAGTTTGATCGTGGTGGTGGTTGTCCGACATCAGTGTCATTTTTGGGATACTGTGTGGAGCCAAGAATTCACATACTGTAAGTTTATGAATTGGACGGTGAATCGTTAATTAATCATTTAAGTGGACAGAATTGTATATGAGTGTGAATAATACATGTTGATGACTTGAATGAGCCAATGCAGTAAGAGGTAATTAATGAGGGTTATCCCAAAAGTTTCTGGCCTCACTAGGTAACATTGGGTGTACACCGTGAGGTCGAAAAAAAGGAACCACTTTTCTTTTATCAATAAATCTTTTAATACGCAATGTAATTTGACAAAATTTAGTACTCTTGTTGTTAATGAATATTGTCATTGATGTTACTTATTTAATTTGTGGAATTTACACCTTTCTATGCAAAAAGTGTGTCGTGGGATATTATGTCATTAACCATGTGTAATGAAATTGATTACTACCAGCTAGTGTTTATAGTTTCAGTTTCATTATTACACAAAATTCTTAACGCTTGCCCAGTGGTAAAAGTGGACCGAAGGATCAGGTGGCTCTACACTACTACTATACTTCGCCTTCGCATTGGTGCACGACTCACGAGGTATCGAAATTGTAAATTTCACAATTTCGCTCTCACTCTCAGCCGACATGCTGATGGCATCAGCTGGTACTCCATACTGCCTAGTGCCAGCCCACTTTTACCCCTGCGCATGCCAAAATTTAATACATGAAATTGTAGTGTATACTTTCCTCAATATATGTGAAAAAATTTACCAGTTTCTGTCAAGCATTAAAAAGATGCACACAAAAGAAATTTTTTTTACTTTTTTCTGCCTCATGTTGTAGATTAAATTTATTGCCACAACTTGAAGGACCATTCATTTACATACTTATTGATATAGATAACGTCTTGATTAAGAGTAGATGAAGCATTGAAAAGCAAGCGTTGAGAAAAGCTGCGACGTGGAGTTTTCCAAAAATTATTCAGATTGGTTAATTAAAGTTTAAAAGGTGGACGTTTTTCTGAGACACTGTTTGTTGGTTAGATGCTGAAAACTGCATTACATGGATGCATTTTGTTGTTACGAGGAAAAATGAAGGTGCTAGAATTTGCTGAATTTGTGACGTCTGCTTCTGGCTATGAATTATTACCACATCCACCATATTTGCTTGACGTAGCACCCTCTGACGTCTGTTTGTTCCCACTACTGAAAGAACATTTGCATGACACAGTTTTCAAGTGGACAGTTTGTACTAATGTATGCACTATGTGTACTGACTGCGTAGTCATGGTTTTTCAGAGCAGTCGTTGAAAGATGTGTTTCAGGCAACGGTGGTTGGAAAGTTATTGTAGTGTGCACAGGCGTGAGTGGATTTTGTTTAGCTGCTAAGTGTACACGACTGAACTCGTTTTTACGTCATTGCGATAAGCTATGCTACATGGAAAAACATTATGTAGATATTTCGACCATGTTTCAGGAAGCTGATGTGTTGTTTCGTACCATATTGAGCAACAGATCACATGTCCTTTACACGTATTTGTCTGAGTGCCCAGAAATAGCATACTCACTACGAACTAGAAACCACAATAAATTTCTTATCCCAGAAACTAGCGATCTTGGGGATCGACACTTTATCATTAGATCCCTCTGTAAAAACGTATACTGATTTGATCTTACAAATCAAACTTATATGTCAATACATCTTGTCGCCATAGCATTTTATTGTATATAATTTTATTATGTGTATGAACTGTGTATACAGTTGCGCTTGACAACTGTTTTTAAAGAGTAAAAGATGAGATAAGTGACGTCATTGCGTCTGTGGAGGACTTTCTTTAGGGGCAAGAATCGCAAAATAACTCTTCTGCAACTACAAGACTGGGATACAGGAGCTACAGGAACAATGGAATAAGTGCATTGAAGTTACAGAGATTGTTTAGAAAGATGGTCACTGTTGTTGTGTTGTTTCTTTATACCAGTGTATGAGGCCAGAAACTTGGAACAACCCTGGTAGGTGCGTTGTGTTGTTGTTGTCACTCCTGTGTGTGTTTGGCTGCAATGTTTGACAACGGTTAAGTCTGCTATCGTCATTTTATTTTTATGATACCGCTTTTATTCGTGTTTATTGAGCAATATAAATAACAATAATAAGAAGCTTGTATGACGCGAGAAAGCGACGATGATGCTGTCCTGTGATCCACCTGTAGTCAGACCGGACCGTCATTGTATATAGGAGGAGTCCATGAATTTACTCGTTCTTGACTTCTTCTCCATTACGCATCTATAGCCTACATTGTGTCAAAACACGGAGCCACTATAGGCCTACTCTTGTCTGAATATGATGATCGATATATGAAGACGTTCTTATGTTTTGGACGCTGTTGTGATGAAGAAATGTTCTGTTGCTGATGCTAACTGTTGAGTTCATTATTGATGCTTAATTCGGCTACTATCTGGATTAACAACAGCTCTGTTGACGTGTTCTGATGTTTATTATCCAGACTGGAGAAAGTTGCTTTATATCGACATTTTCTATCTCAGCCAGATTAAGGTGCTGCTGTTTCTGTGGTTTCCGTAAGTTTGGGGGGTGATTACAGTTAGCTCATTTGCTCTGTGAGAAGTTGTTCACGTTGAGAAAGTAAACTTAACGTTCTCTGTTACGGAGTGCGGTGAATCTAGGTATAACTTTCGACGTAAACCGGCTGTTACCCCTCCTTGGGTGAGGTCCCCTCTTTGACAGTAACTGGGGATGCTGGTGCTCGTACTGAGCTAAGCCCAGTGTTGGTAACTAGTGCCCATCCTCGGGGCTGGTTTCGAAAGTACTGTTGAGCCTGATGATGTGGAAATCGAGCAGTCAAATGTGATAGATGCTAGTAAAACTGAAAGTACAACAACATGTGAAATATCATCATCTTATTCAACCCCCAAAATAATAGCTTCTTACACCCCACATTAATTTGTAGTGAAATCGTCTATAAATACCTCATCATACCTTACAAGTGTCGCTTTTTATATCGGACCTTGACACCTTTTTTCCATAAGCAAACTAGAATAGTGTTCAAAGTTTGACATAGGCCTATATTTAGCTTTCTTGGCACAGCTCACAAGTCCAGTCGTTGACATTGCACATCGGCTCTTCCTGGCCTTTTGGGTACGGATTACGACTCGAGATCGGGACAACACGGTCATAGGTGCGTAACTGCAAACGGTGCCTCGGCTTTCTTGTGTCCAGACTTATGTACAGGATGGGTCAAACAAGAAGCTCAGCTATCGCCAAGGGACCGCGCGATGCGTCGTGTCAGTGGAAATCTTGCCAATTGCCACGCAACAGTGCAGAACGACAAGTCGTGGACAAATCGAAGTTATGAAGTTGGACGGTTAAGGTGGGCCGATGTGTAGTAAACATGTGCACTCAACCGTGACGCGTGCGAGTCGCTTTCATTGTCTTATAGCTTAGGTGTCATAAACAAACCGACGACGGTCGAGTTGTGTATATCACCTGTCTACCGACGACTTGCTGTGGCGAAATTTTCTAAGTCAACAATGTAGAAATTGCTCACGTGACCCTGACCACGGCCACTTAGGGAACGCTCACTCCTCACAAGACTAAGACTTCACATGGCCGACCCGTGTACAAAATTTGAAGTCTCTAGCGTTAGCCGTTGCGGAGATTTTACATGCGGTGTAAAATTCCACCTAACCCTGACCACGCCTCTTGCAGGGAAGATTTTCTATCGGTAGGGTGGGACTTGCTATGGTAAGTCAATGTACCAAATTTGAAGTTTCTAGGTTCACCCGTTACAAAGCTATGAATGGCGGTGAAAAATGCAGAAAATGGGGTGGTTTGCGGCAGTTAGGGGTCACTCAGGGTCAGCCGCAATGTCACCATTCGACAGAGCGCATACGACTTCTTATTCGACTTTAATAGAAACCATGCGTCTATCTTGTACCGTTTTCGAGATATAGCCGGTTATTTGTGGAAAGTCGCCGATTTTGACCCACCCCACCTGCATTCGGCGCCCTCGTATATGGGGTGACCCCGGTCGAATTTCTCGGAAATCTTTGGCGTCAGAAAACTGAATTCCCTGGGCTAGCGTGTTGTGTTGTTTGCGTGATCCTACGTTTAGCCATCGTAGTCGAACACCGACTTGCGACGGACGGACAGCCAGGGCCATGGCTAGTACCGCGGATTCGTAGCATCGCGCGGTAAAAACGAGATCCCCAAACTCATGGCTTTGTGCGCCTGTCCATCGGGCGGCGTATTTAAGGGAGGCATTGGGCGATGCATCCCTTTAGCTGAGATCCCAATTTTGAAAATAATAAATTTTTAGACGAAGCCTCCTCTCTGCTTGCTGCAAACACCGCGATAGGCCCCTACATTAATGGCTTAATTTACTTACTAATTTCACTATAGGCCTAGTGACGCACACATTTAGCTGCAATGACGTAATATTATTATCCCGTGGGTGGCTGTAACAAAGAACGCCGCCTATACTTTCTTTGGCTGTAACCAAATAGCTGTAACATAACATAGCATGTTATGTTGCTAACATAGGGGTGGGTACGCAGCAAGCGAATGGTGCCGACTGCCGACCACAATACACCCCAACGTGCCTCGAGTCGTCGGATTGTAGCAGGTCGTCCCGGTATATGCAAAAAAATAATTTTGAGGCCTTTTCTTGCAGGCATTTTAACGCTAAAACAGTGCTCCAGAGTGCACCAGAACAGGCCATTTTCATTCAGAAACCGCACCCATCCCCTCGGCGCATATGGCGCCGCGCCGTATGCGCCGAGCGGGTCGGCGCCTCGAACCGCGCGCATTCAACGCTCGACCCGGTAGAGTAACGATTTGGTCCATCCCATTGTTGTCTGGGTTGTTACGATATGGTCCAAAGTAAACACGACGGCGACGGGGGCGTTGATGCGTGACGCGACGAAATGCCGACTGTATACCGCGACACAGCGGCTGAGTTGAGCAGACATCAACCCAGGTGAACATTGAGCAGACTTGAAAATATATCCGCGTCAAATGCTATTTACGGTTTTGCATTGTCCTGTAGACATTCTATTGCTTTTTAATTGTTATAGCATGCACTTTACAGCAGTCTTCTTCATAGAATGCCCTGTGTTCACCGCACGCCAATGCTCTTGTTGCCGTTGCTATACGAGTGCAGTGTGACTACAGTACTTCTAAGCGGCGCCAATCAACGGCGCCACTATCAAAGGATCGGCCCGTCCCTCACTTCCCTCCCCGAGAACAATAGATGGACCAAATCGTTAACCTAGCGATGTTTACCATGGACCGAACTGTCAAACAATCCTCGACTCTTACCCCCCTCGCCTTTACAAAATCCTAGATACGTATTACGTAACTGTGGCCATCACACTGCTAAGACGAAAGTGCTCGAGACAACAACCTTCTTGCCAAATATTCGCCGATTTTAATATTTTTTTCACTGGTGCACTCAGCAACAGACCTTTCTTAATTTGGTTATTAACAACCCCACCAAACTATAAATACAGGGTGTGTCAAAAAAGTAAGCTGTTGTACTGTGATATATATTTCAAAGGCTAGACAATAGTCTTATCGTTAAATATTCTATAATTTGGTGAACGGACCAGGACTTGAAAGTTGGCAACACTCATTGGCAACACTAAATCTATTTGTGTGGTGTTAAATATTCTATGATACACACTTTTATGACGTCATGTAATATGACGTAAGCTAGTTCGTATTTGTCTAGCAGTAATTTCATTGACTGCTTTCAGCCATAGAATATTTAAACATAAAACAATTGTGACATAAAATATTTCACGTGAAAATCAGACAATGCCCCATTTTCTCTGTAGATGTTCCCATTTGTTTACACTCCTCCTATCTTCTCAGTTTTATTGACATATTCGCTTAGAATCAACAGCTTACTTTTTTGATCCACCCAGTATACAGCTATATTACATTGTAATTTATCGTTAATCGCTTGTTTTTGACATTAGTGTTTCACAAGGTAATGTGGCAAAATGTGCAACACGTGGTGATATTTTTAAACATGATACATTTTACTGCAAATTTACTAAAGAATCTTGCAGTGAAAAAAATTGAAGATCGGTTAAGATTTGACAGAATTATGGCCATGAGCTTGGGCCTTGGGGTCTCGTTTTTGGCCCACCCTGTGTATTTGGTTACATAACGATAGTGGACGCCAGACAGTAGACACGCCGTTCGCTTACTGCTCTGTTTTGCATGTTATAAATATTTAATTCGGGTCACTATGTGATGTGACAAATTGACAGTTGCTTCGACCGAAGCATCTCCTCAGTCTCCTGCTGCTGTTCGTCTGCTTGGTAATGCTATTCGTTCATCTATTTCACATTACAATATTACATATCTGCATTATTTGCCGCCAAATTCGAGACAGTATTGCAGGTAATAAATGCAGACGAAGGACCACCGCTGGGCGACACTTCAGTCTGTGGATGGGTGACAGGAGGCGGGTGCGGACACTATTCAGTGCTAGTGTGAACACAGTCGCAATTGTGATGCTTGCCGTTGCAGCAGCGGCTATTTCGTACGTAAGTCTGCCAGCGATAATGCATCACGGGCGTGACTTGCATTTGCTCATCGTTCACAGGCCCAGCCTTGCCGCCGCCACAGTTACACGTGTCCTCGGCACGCAGTTAACTCTACAGTACTGTTATCAGGGGCGTATTTAGGGGGGGGGGCACTGAGCGATGCCCCCCCCC
>Ga0126334_10000594_pt1 | contig 10714 bp, 6 predicted proteins | sample InaspJWI49metaG_FD_94491 | JGI IMG/M metagenome (GOLD analysis project Ga0126334, IMG submission 94491) | Marine gutless worms symbiont microbial communities from Oahu, Hawaii - Inanidrilus sp. 2 OAHU.JWI-49 metaG | ecosystem: Host-associated > Annelida > Digestive system > Unclassified | place...
CGTACAGCCACCCGGACGTGTCCGAAAGGCTACGCACTCTGCTACGGCAGTCGACAGTGCGTCCTCGCGTACTTCTTCGACGACGGCGAGAACGACTGCAACGTCGGCACCGACGAATTCGCCGACTTTCTCGGTACACGTACAATAACTCGCATTCGCGATATGTTCCCCGCCAGTCCCATAGACAGGGCTGGAGGCATTATGTTTTCGGGTTGTTTGTCCGTCTGTGCGTGTGGAAGCTTGCTGTGGACTGCTTGTGTTGTTATGATGTCCGCCGTAGGGGGGGGGCATTAAACGATACCGCGATCCGTCCGTCTGTCCACCTGTCTGTCCCAGCCCTAGGCGCGCACGTGCCCTGGGCTATAGGCACGCTGGCTGCCTGCAGGTTAGCCATGTGTGGACTGCGGACCCGTCCGCGGACGGACGTAGATCCGCCGCGAGTCGAACTGCCATCGGCGGCGGCGCATGTCGTCTCGCCGTCCCGTTGGCGATAACTTGTTGTCTGCGGTGTTGTCGTGGCAATGTAAGCCTATATTGCTGTGTTTTTACAGGCCTATGTCACTATTGTAATGACGTGCTGCTGAAGTTTACTAAAGCTTAGCAATTACATCCTATCGCGTTTTTGAACATATTTAGTGTTATAAATAATGTATTGTGGCAAGTATTCGTTTTATTTATTAAGCATCAAAGGACACAAGCCACTTACGTGCCGGTAAATGAAGTACAATGAGTATATACATGTTAAACAATGATACAAGATAGAACAATACGATAATGACAGTTATACAACGAGAATGTACAATTACAACAGCACAATAGGAGGACGCATAAGCAACGCTAAAAGCACTGATATTTCGTATGTATCTTGAGGCTGATTTTATTTAAGGAATTTCTAAATGTTGCCAATGAAGAAAAATTCACAATACTTGGTGGTGAACTGTTCCAAACTTTTACAACACGTTCGCTAAAGGGGTTTTTTTCGCATGTTCGAGCGGTAGTAGTTTACCGACAACTTGAACGGGCTACCACGGGTTACGTTGCGGTCGCCGTCGGCAGACAGCAGCTGGAAATAATCTAACATGCAAACATCTACTAAGCCAAAAATAATTCCAACTCGCTGTCAATGCCGAGAAAGAACTTGAGTCCTGTTAGCATGCACGGATGTTTAGTTAAGTAAGTGTAGTTAAGCTTTCTTTTTATTTATTATAGTAATGCTACCTTATTAATGAATAACAATTAAAAATAAGGTGAGTCTTTCGATTATAATATGCAGTTGTCTATGTGTTTATGCAATTTAGCTTGGAGCGCGACGACAACCGAAGCCACTGGTTTGACCGCGTGTCTCAATGCAAGATTCGCATTGCACAACGGTTGGATTACATACCTAAAGTTGCAACTCGTTAATATAATGCAATTTTAACTTATTATAGTACGTAGCATGGGGTGGCTCGGTAGCCGAGTGGTTAGCGTGCTGGACTCAGGCGCAGAAGGGCCTGGGTTCAAATCGCAGCTGCGACGCTTTCGTGTAACAGTCTTAGGCAAACTGTTCACACCCATCGTACCTCTGTTTACCAAGCAGCGAAATTGGTAGCAGCCGTCTTAAGGTTGCAATGGTAACTGCAGACCTGGCGAAGAGTAATGGCAGCCTACCGCCGGGTTTATGACTCATGTCGCCTTTAGGCTGTCTGCCAAGAACCGAGATCAGCCCCGGAACCCTACGCTCGGTAATCGAGTATTACCGCAGCACATTTTCGTATAGTTGTACTTATTGGCATTCTCACACTTGCAGTGCTGACACGAACTACAGGTATCTTGTGTCAGTACATTTTACGGCCATGACACTGAAATTTATGCTAACTCTATTCTGTATGCATAGTGTTGCAGAACGAACAAGTCTGTGTTCAGCCGCGCCTCTCGGCTGTAAACGCGGCACTGCCCGCATTTGCTGCTGAGCGCCGTGCTGCTGCCCCGTGCTGTCGCAGTCCGGTTGCCTGCGACCGGGCTGTGTTACAGTTGCTGCGCCGATGCTGCAATCAATCAATCAATCAATCAATCAAGGTTTTTTAATAGTGGCCTAAGTAATCTAAATCACTGCGAGGTCCACTAGAGTGCTAGACGGAAGGATTGCTGCAATGGGTCACACAAACAGCCGGACGGACGGACGGACACCGCACAGTTACATAGACCCTGCTCCGCATACTACGCGGGCAGTGTCAAAAGCATATTGTTTGTGTTACAGCGATCGATTCGGTTGCCATGAAAACAAACGAGTCGGCGACAACAACTGAATCCACCGACGTTACCATGGAAACTGTTGCTCAGCATGCACTTCGCAACGGTTGTTTTTTTTCTTTCACAGCAAGTATGGACCTAATAACTGCAAATATAACTGTTTTACATATGTAAAATTTAAGTCAGCCGTAAAAGAACAACGCCGCCAATGCAAAAGGTATTCTGCAAAAAAAAACGAATGGACTCACCGCGAGATTGAAATATGTGAAACCTGCTAGACAGGATAAACTCGGGAATAGACAAAGTAAGGGTTAAATAAAGCGAAATGCGGAATTACAACTAGTACCAGCTGTCGCTAATTGAGCCGCGCGATAGAAGCTTGCTGTAGACAGAGCTTGACGATCACTGTGATAAACTAAAGCGGTCGAGCGTCGGAGCTCGGAGGTATTGCCAACTTAGCTAGCCGACGACGGTCCGGTTTATTACGCTCTGAGCGTCCACCTTTCTCGAGCTAAGTTGATAACACGTTGCGACGATCGATTTGCGGTGGCGAAATTTTTCGAAGTCCGGAATTTAGAAAAAAATTCCAGAGGAAAGTACCCTTAGTTTTGTAGTGAAAAACCAGATCAATCCATCCACCCGTTTCGATGAAACACGAACTTGTGACAGACGGACACAGACAGACAGACACAGTCCCATAGATAGTCCCCGCGCTGGCGTAACGTTGCGCGGGGAAAATGTGAGACAAAAAACTTTTACGGAATGTGCGCCATATAAGTAAGTAAGTAAATAAGTACGTTTCCTGCGTGAGCTACTATGTAGGCTAACCATAACGTCTGTCTGGAGACAAGCTATCGGGTTTGATCATTCGACAGCGACGCTGCTGTTCAAGCCGACTTCGCGCTGACGACGACGACGACCTATAACGGTTGACGAATAGAGCGGGATTTAAGACCAAATTGGGTCTGATGCTGCAGCAGTAGCGTCGCGTATACTAAGGCTAAGCTAAAGGTCGGGCCAGGCTGTGTTGATCCCTCCCCCACTTCCCCTTCCCTTACCCCTTTCCTTCCCCTCCCCTTTGGCCCTTTTCCCCTCTCTTCCCCTCCCCTCCTTCCCCTTGGAAGTAGGCCTCTTAATTCCAGCTAGGGGGCTTGGGGAGTGCTGTAATTAAGCTCCCCAGCGGGGTCTGGGGCTGAGCCCCAGCCGAAATGGAATTTGGTGCATTTTAGCTTTAAAATATAACATCTTGTGGTAACAGTTTTAATGATTTTTTGCCCAAAATTGGACCAACCAGAGAAATCACAACCAAAAAGAGAAGATTTTTCTCGCTTTCTCGTCGCCTATTTCTTGAACGGGCCTGATACTGCAGCGTCAATAGCATCCACCTTAATCCGCCTATGACGAAATCTGCTCCACTAAGCGCTGGCAGCAACGACGGCGAAGGAGCACTGATACGATTTTTACACGCATTTTCGGCCCCGTATTTTGCAGTCCTGTATTTTCCACACTTGCACTCTTGACGTTCCGCATTTCCAGTTCGTTTGATACTCAAATACTTCGCTTGTCGTATGTGTGCTACAGCAACGGAACAGTTTGCTACGACAACAAATAGGTCGACGACGACAACCGAAGCCACGGAAACTACAGTACACAATGGTCGTTTTTCTTTCATTGCAAATATTCTCTAATACTGCGAATATATTGGTAACCACGAACCATCACTGCACGCAAGAAGTGATATGCCAAAACGATTAGGACCAGACTCTGTTTTGAATAACAGTAGGCTTATCTTTCGCTATGAGGACCGTGTCATATTTTTCGGTTTATTTTAAAATTAGTATTTAAAAAAAAACTCTTTGATGACAGCGGTTGTACTTCCTAAGCGTCATTGCGTAGGCTATATTACAATAAAGATCTGCTCGTTGCGTGTAACCTATTGTTCGAGTAATTTGAATTTTTTTTCATCGCATGCATAAGGTTTGCTCACAGCACATGACTTGATCTGAACTCCAGTTCTGAACGCATGCTGTCCAATGGACGTGTTCACAGCGCACAAACTGACTGAGCACCAACCGTCCTAGTTACGCTGCAGCCAATCAAATCGTGGCGCGGACAACGAACGCGTCGTGTAACTGGGTCGACTTGTAACAGGTCGGTTCAGTTCAGTTCAGTTCGTGTAATGTGAACAAGACTTAATACGCTTGATACTTAAAACGCTTTGCTTGTGACATGTGCTGCAGCAACCGATATGGTTTCTATGGAAACGAGCGAGTCATCTTCGGGGCAACAGTGATGTCCGCGCCGAATTTCATCCGACGTGCAACTGAAATAACTTTGGCGACGTTTTTTTAAACTAAAACAACTTTAATTTCGGCAGTAAAGCCATGGCATTAAATTACTGTGGAGAAATACCGACGCCGATTTGTACTACAATCCTACGTAGGCTACTACACCGTGGGTCAAAGAAAACAAGACACTGTACTTCTGTCCGTAACTTCACCAAATGTTAACCGATTTTCAAAATACTTTAACAGTTAGACTCAGTAGGAAATTTGTAACGACCTGTTTACGGGCGGATCAGTATCGCACGCAGATAGCTTCGAACGTGCTGCTGCCTGGCACTGAAACGCGGGAGCACTTGAGCGACTTGTTGAAGATGATGGCGACGCCGCCGCCAGCGCGACAGGGCGCGGTCGAGCTACCTCGGCAATCGCATATCCTTCCGGCGTCGCGAGACGGAGGCAGATGTCATCGCTGTCCGTGTGCCACGTCTCGATGAGCGCTAGCGCATCGAGCGACCGATCGCGCACGAGTTCCTCCACAGCGTCGGTCTTGTTGCGAAGCGACTGGACATTGAGCCAGCCGATGGAGACTGCCTGATCAGCTGATTGACCCATTCCGCGGACAGGCGCGACTCCGTGTTGCGTTGATTCATGACCAGGCTCAGCGGGCTGGCGGTACCTCTCGGCCACAGGTGAGACGTAAACAAAGTCTTACGCACAGACCGCGGCGGGGGGAGGGCGGGTGTCTCCGGCCAGCGCCCGCAGCTCGGCCGCCGTGTAGGTCAAGGTCGCCGTAATGCGTAGACCAGCGTGCCGACATAGTTCAGGTCACAAAACCAACAGACAAGCATTGAAATCGGGTGGCAGGTAACACCGTGTGATCCTATTTGGCGTGCGAGTTCCCGTAGCGGTGTAGCAGGTTTGACTGCGAACTGCTGTATGCATATACTTTACTTTTCTTTTAGGATGCGCCCTTGTGACAAGGCGCTAAATTTTGTTACAGTGTGTTATATTGTTGCATAGAGACGGCGATTTTATTACATTCGGCTGCGTCACACAGCGAATGTGGCTCCACAGAATGCTCCATGACGTTCTTCTTATTCTTGTTCTTTTTGTTGTCGGAGATTACGGTTCTGTTGATTCAGCAGTTACACGTAGATCTATTCGAAGATGGCTGACAGCCGTTATTTCATAACTTATCCGCCGATCGGCGGATCCTTAAATTAACGCGAACCTGTATTATTTACTTTCCATTCCTGATACTCGTTTAATTACCTAGACGTTTGATATGCATTAGTATTGTTTGTTTGTTGGTTGTTTTGGCAAGTTACTTTTATATCTGATTAGAACAAGTTAGCTAATAAATATGCATATATACGCCAGTCTATGCCAACGAAGAATCTATCGAGTAAACGAGACGTGAACCGGCAAAACTACATGTTCGTGTGACATTTGAAAACCGTCAGTCGAAATAGTTTCGTGTGCATATCACATACTGGACGATCGATAATAATCGATGACTAAGCGATGGCGCACCCAGCGTAATACGATACGATACTATAACGATCTATTTTTTACTTACTTACTTACACATACATCCGTTTAACGGCTCTTTGTCCGGGACTACCCGGGCAAGCCCGTGCAGAGAGGTAAAAGAAAACCAATATGGATTTTACTGAAGCAAGAGACAGTGAGTAGCAGTGGCATCAGCTGGGTCATATGCAAGTCTGCACCTTGCTTCAGACATATAACCACACCAGCACCCTACCCCGGTTTTTACGGGCCGGATGCCCTTCCTGTCAATCCTGCCACCCAACTAACAGCGTCTTAGCACTGAAGTATTTATTTACTTACTTACTTATTTTTTTTAATTTACTTAGTTGGCTCACAACAAGCCAAATTTTAGTGCGTCAAACGAGCAGGAACAAGGCTAAAACGCACTAATAGCTGATCTTTAAAAATGCAAAAATCTAGGCTATACACATAGCAATATCACTGTTCACTCAAAATGCTAACAAATCCACACATTTTAAGGATCTTTTGAATGACGTAAAACTTGCGAAGTTAACAGACGCAGAGTTCCACACAATGTTAGGGTTCTTTTGCGCATGGAGCAACGAAAATAGCGCATTGTTAAAACTGTTAATAAGCAAGGCTGGATTTGATTATTGCCATCACGTCAACCCAATAGCAGCCTTTAGCAGGTAGCGTATGGAAAAAATGTACAATACTGTTGACTTGCTAGAAAGAACAGGTGACAAACGCGAACTTGCATAAGCTTAACAAAACAGCGAATATTTACAAAATATATGCTAACTTCCTGCATATCAGCCGATCAGATATTAACACACAATGTAATGTAATATTCGACGACGAGAAAGCATGGTCAAATATTATGTAGCTTATCCCTCGACGTCGCCATTAAACTGAACCTTTTTATGAACGCTAATATTTAGATGCATGCATGGAATCGCTGTAGGCCCTATGTCTGTCGTTTTAGGGTGTTCCAGTAGGTCTCGTTAAAGATACTTTTTTCATAACTTCTTCTGCATTCGATGAACGTTTAAGTAGGCAGAACCGCCACTGACTGTACAAGCTTCAGCGCAAAGGCGGCTCCATCAGAACGCGTACTCAATGCTTTTCCAATAGCTGACGACTGCGGTCTAGCGGTGGAAGTCGGCAAAGGCAACAATGTCGGCGTTTCGTCGCTTCTCCATTCTTTTCTGCTCCATCAACCTGGCACTTTTCACCACCGGCGCTCTGTCCGACGGTAAGTGCGCATTCTGTACTTCGGTGCCTGTGTTACTGCTAGCACATACCTTTTGCTCGTATCCGCATTGCTTGAAGAGGAAACTAAAGTAATGCATTCAAAAATCAGTTAACGTAAGAGTATACTAAATTTAAAATTAAATTAAATTAATTAGCGCATGCAGCGCATTATCGCCAGAACCATACTGTATGATTGACAGTTCATAACAATGTGCGAGGGTGCCGACGAATTATTCTAACACTGGCTATTTCGCTTCTTTTTCACAAGAAATCAGCTGTTGCAGAGGAAAGCCGACGTTCCGTGTCAATAAAATTCTGTCAAATGCCTAAAAACTTCACGACTAAGTGCACATAAATCATGCGACAAGTTACGCCCGCATGAGGAAAAGTTAAAACCCGATTACCGTACCATAGTGTACTGTGTTTCAGGAAAAGTCCATCTTTTTAATTTGAAGTATGTATCAATAATACTGTTGAAAAATGACTTTTTTTTGGATTATCCAAGGTAAAGTGGCTACATCTGACAGGAGAGGTGGACAAAAGCTATAAAATGTTCATGCCAATTTTTTTCAGAATTTATCATACCAAAAATTATTAAAATCGGTGAATTCTTGACGGAGTTGTTCAAAAAATTAAAAAAAGGTGGACGTCTTTCGGAACACGGTGTAAATACCGTTGAAAAATTCAGCCGGTAATAAGTAGGTCTGTAACGCGACGTGTTAATGCGTTAGATTTGCCGGAGAGGTGTAGTCTGCCGAAAGACAGAGGGCCGTGCGAAGCTCTGATTATACGCTGGTACTACAGCAGCTCGACTGGTCAGTGTCAGCAGTTCGTCTACGGTGGCTGCGGAGGTAACGACAACCGATTTGACAACGAACTTCAGTGCCGACGGGCGTGCAATGCTAAACCGCCTCGAGGCAAGTCACACCCTGCTGCAGTACTGTTATCACCCTGTGTGTTTGTGTTTGCTATTTTACAGACGTTTATCCTTTTAACTGTTGAATTATTGCTGTGTATGTATATCATTTACGCTTATATTGTATTTTATTTCGTAAATTTTAATCGCCAAAATTAATGTAGCTTTGCAGTTGACAAAGTTATGATTAAAGAAAGTTACTACTACTACTACTAGAAGTAGTTGTTTTAGAATTCGTAACCCGTATTGTTGTTGATGTGGTTGTTGTTGCTGTTGCTGTTGAAAATGTCGCACTCGGGCTGCGCCCTCGTGCGACATTTTCAACCTCGGGTTCATCATATTTCAATGTCCACTCACTACCGTGCATCATCTGTATATTGTCACAGTTCCATCCACACCAAAAAAACTGCAACACAAACTTCAGCACTATAACCGGCTCCACAGCCCACGAATTATAACATATCAGTACCACAGTCAGCAATATTGCATATCTACCACCTACGGTTTGTAGACTAACAGACTTCCCACTTTCTTGGCGTTTTTTCCTTTTTGCGGTTATATCATTGGGGTCCTACAACGTATGCGTATGTTTGTATATGGGCCCCCTCAGCAAAATGTTCGGCTGGCCTCCCGGGCCCCTGTAGTAATATATTGACGCCCGTGACAGTGAGTCAGAAACAGAGAAATAACGAGCATCAATTCTGTTTAGCCTAGTTTCCACGCCCGCGTTTTGTGTTGGTGGGCTTACAAACGAGCAAATTAGGCCCACTGAAAGCCGATATAGCGCAGCAGACATCGTCGTAACGGTCACCACTAAGTTGCACCATAATTGCGAAAATGAACAACCGTCTGGCGACATTACGACCTGTAGTGTAGTGGTGGCACCGTTTCGATTCGTAGCTTATTTTAGGTCTGCAGTAGGGGAGAGTAGTCCACGCTGGCCAGTAGTCCACAGTGGTTTCTTGTTAATACATTCGGTATGTAATTATGGCTACGGTGGATCACCCCTGTCTACAGTGGTCAGTCAATACATTTCTGTGTTTCTCTGTGGATGTCTGTGTAGGCGTCATTGTCGCAATTGTCATCTTTGCATAGCGCAAAACACGCTTTGCAAAATGTTTCAAATTTGACGTCGATATCACTTCAAACGACGAAAATATGTCCGTTTGAATGTTCCCTCAATTTCAGGTGGTTACTGTGGACGACTCGATCCAAAACTGATATTTGTCAGTAAACACGTGGTAAACGCTGTTACACAGACGTAGACGCGGAGGAGTGCAATGAGAACCACGTCTACTGCGACGAAAACGCGAAGTGTATGAAGACCGGGACAAGATACTACTGCGAGTGTAAAGCAGGGTACGGTGGCGACGGGTACATTTGCGTCAGACGGGAAAGCGAAGGTTGGTAACTGAGAACTAACTGCCGTACACTATATAAATGCTGCAAGTGGGCGTGGCGTATGGCGATTTCCCATGACGCAGGCTACGCAGCAGCATGCAGTGCCTAGTTATGCATGACGTAACAATTACTCACCGAGTTGATGTTACGTGATTGGTTGCACCAGCTCTGCTTCGTGAATATTAATGCTTGCAAAAACACGCAAGACATTTATTTTAGTTTACTTTATTTCCGCAAATTTCGGCGTAAAATTAATGCTAAAATGACTATTTATTTTACATTTATTTTATTTCGTATTAAATGTGCGGACGGCGTAGATCGCAGCACCATGTTGGGACAGAAGTGACATAAAGCTAAACTGCTGGTAAATAAATCTTTGTTCCCAGCATATGAACTCAACTGACCCGAACTGATTTAAACAAGTCGACCCAGTTAGGCCCTACACGACGCGTTCATTGGTCGCGCGCGTCAGCCTCACGAGTATACTACGTATCGATTGGCTGCAGCGAAACTACGACGGTTAGTGTTCGGTTAGTTCTGAACACATGTATTCCGATGCGGTCGTTTATACTGGAGTTTGCCAACTCCAGTTCGCGAACTTTAGCTCAGTTCAGTTCAGTTCATGTGCTGTGAACGAGCCTTTAAACCATAGATGTAAAAAACGTTTTTTTGCGTTATTTTTATTTTGGTCACGTTTTTTACGTTTTTTAACGTTTTTTATTTTCCAAACGTTTTTTATTTTTAACAAACGTTGGCAAAGTTCAGTACTTGTTGAGCCATTCTTTATTGTCAATCAGAATTACTGTCAGACTCAATCTGACGAGTGCAAAAAACGCCGACAGTTTCTTCAAAACTAAACTGAATGGCATATTCCGAGTTGCCTTGAATGCCATTTCTTGGGAATCAGGCGTGGAGATGAACTATACTAAGAAGAGGTAACGTTTTCTATTACGTTTACAAACGTGTTTTTATATTTTTGTTACGTTTTTTAACATTGTTTAACGTTTTTTTAATTTTTATTTAAACGTTTTTTTGCATCTATGCTTTAAACTGCTATCTCACCACGGACTGTTTGTGTAATCTCGCTGAGACCGACGTCGTTGGATAGACGCGA
>Ga0126334_10000595_pt1 | contig 10708 bp, 9 predicted proteins | sample InaspJWI49metaG_FD_94491 | JGI IMG/M metagenome (GOLD analysis project Ga0126334, IMG submission 94491) | Marine gutless worms symbiont microbial communities from Oahu, Hawaii - Inanidrilus sp. 2 OAHU.JWI-49 metaG | ecosystem: Host-associated > Annelida > Digestive system > Unclassified | place...
AGGTGCAGACTTGCATATGGCCCAGCTGATGCCACTGCCACTCACTGTCTCTTGCTTCAGTAAAATCCAGATTGGTTTTACCTTTCTGGTACCGACTCACCCAGGTAGTCCCGGAAAAAGGGCTGTTAAACGGGTGTGTTATACTGTGCATGTTTTGTATTGCTGTTAATAAAGGATCATCAGTAGCTCTGCAGTTAAAACAACCATGCAAGTTTTATTGTTACGAAGAGAGTCGTGAATTATTGATGGCCTCGTTGCTGCTACTAGGTATTGTAGTCCTGGACTGGTTTTCCCAGTCACAACATTTGTTGGATTAAGGATTTTGTAATCCCGAGACTTGCTGAGAATATGGGCACACTATAACTTTGTGTACAGTATTGTATTGTAGCCTATAGGCCTATTGTTTATTTCAATTTCTTACTAGACCTGCAGTGAAAAAGAGAGAAAAAGATACACGTAGGCCATACATTTATTTACTGATGTGAATAATATTGTGCAAAAAACAGTTATTATTAAGAATTGTAGTTATTATTTATCAGGACTTCTTCTATGAAGTTTCTTTTTGATGAATTCTAGGCCCGTTTTTCAATTGCAAAATCCCGAGATTGGGGATGCTCAATCCCAGGATTTCTGGACTGAAAATTTGGCCGGTATTCGGTATGCCGGGATTGCAATGCCTCGTTGCTGCACTGCATTATGATAATAGTTTCGTTGCTGCTGTTTGGCTTGTTGGCAGAATTGTGAGCGTCACTGACTGTACTGTCATGTGATCATTAGGTCAGTTATGTCCAGTCATTGTGCACATGTCTGTGAGACTGTGAGTAGTAATTAAAGGTAAGTGAAGTCGTTGTTAGTTGAAACTGTCCATCTTGACAGATTGTCACTGCACTGATTACAAAATGTCATCTTATCTGCGACTTATTTTATGCACATGGTAGATTGGTAAGTCACATCTGATTCAGCTCCTGACTACTGGATGTACATGGGAGAAAACATGAGACAGTGGACAGACTCAAGCATAGTTCTCAGAATACACAATTTAATTAATTTTACAATTTCAAGAATTTTTGCAAATTTTAAAGCTGAAAGTTATGAATTGTCAGACATTGGACTTCAGCACAACTTGTCCACTGTCCTACTGCTAGTCCATATTATTGCCTTAGAAGTAAATATCACAGTCACAGCGGGCAATGATGTGGTTTATAATGTCAGCTTTCATGAAGCAGATCTGCAGTCTGAACTAACAAGAAATGCATAGCAAAGCAGGAATTATAAAACTACACTGTGCTTCAAAAAACCAGACCCATACAATATTTTCAAATAACCAACAAATATTGGCCAACATTAATAATTTTTTGGACATAAAATCTACAAAGTCTCCAATGTTCACATTTGTAGCTTGCAAGTTTTGATAAAAAAGGGTACCAGCTTTGGTTAATTCCACTGAGCTGTTTGTAGCAGACAACATTAATCATAGAAATTGGTCTGCTTGAAGGTGATCGTATCTTAATAAAAAATATCTGTACGAGTAAGTGTTGTGACACTCAGAGACTGATGAAAGAATTCCCAACAAATGGTGGAAGAAGGCCACTTTGAATTAATTCGTGAAAAATTTGAAAGAACAACCGTAACAACGTCTGACTGAGGTCTGGTCTGGTGCATGGCTGACTGTTGTTAATGAGGCAATTGATGAATGCAGATGGAGATCTGGGCTTGTGTCCATATAAAGGGGCGACATTTTAAATATTTACTGTAATATCAGAAGTAGCGAGACCTCTGCTAACTTTTATTAAACCGTTAAACATTTCACGACAGTTGTATCTTGTTAAGTAATGCTGGCTGGGGGTCTGGGTTTTTTGACACATGATGTAAGTGGTGGCTGTGGAATTAACCTAAGCTGGTACCCTGTTTCTTCAAAATTCGCAGTTTACAAATGTAAACATGAGAGACACTTTGTAGATTTCCTGTACAAAAAGTTTCCGACATTGGCCAATATTTGTTGAAGTTATTTGAAAATTTTGTGGGGGTCCGTTTATTTGAACCACAGTGTATATACCCTGTAATATTATGAACAGTTGTTAAAAACTGAAGCTTTATACAGTGTGACTACACCTATTACGTGTATGCACATTAGTGGCTAAGCATACTCATACCTGTATCTCGTAACACACACCCGTTTAACGGCCCTTTTTCCGGGACTACCCAGGTCAGCCGGTACCAGAAAGGTAAAACCAATCTGGATTTTACTGAAGCAAGAGACAGTGAGTAGCAGTGGCATCCGCTGGGCCATATGCATGTCTGCACCTTGCTCCAGACAGATAACCACGCCAGCACCCCACCGCTCAGTTTTTTACAGGTCGGATGCCCTTCCTGCCGCCCAACCAACAGCGTCAAAGCACCGAAGGCACCACCTTTATCTCGTAACTCAGTTGCAAAAAAATTGCTGAATAAAATGTCACTGTGTTATAAAGTGCAGATTTAATGCTTCACAGGGTTGCATCTGTTGTGACAATCAACATCTTTAAATTTGCCTGACCGAATGGGCACAATTTTTAGCAGATATCAAGGCTCTTTCATCTTGAACATGTCTACATAATCATTCATACAACCATTCTACAGCCATTGTATCGTCAAGACCAACTGCAATATTCCCATCACTGACAGATTTTCTGGAAAGTTTTACTAACTGCATGCCATTACTGTCCACATCTAGCATATTCAAATTCCACAAAAGATGCTACTTTCCTCAGTGATGTTACCTATACTGTGTACTATAAATCGCATGCTGTTATTTACAGTAAATGCAAAAATTGATTTCATAAAAAAAACAAAAATGACTAAAGGGGGCATCACAATGTGCTGCTTGACAATAGTGTGACTAGCAGTAAGCTCAACTCCATTCAGGACAGGCATTTCAATTATATAGGTAGTTAAAATTCAGTATTTTCCATAACAACACATGACAGCTGGTCGCCACTAACTCTGCTGCCACTTCTATACCGTAAGCTGGAAGAAATATATAACATTGTGAGATTTTCTTCAAACATATTCTGTCAGTCATATGTTGGCTGAAAACCACCACGCTTGCGTTGGCGCCCACTCTCAGCATTTCTACTACTCTGATTAGCATGCCTTTGAATTCCTTGATTGAGATGACTTCTGTAGTCTTGCTGACCTCCGCTATACTCTGAATATCGGCCCTGTTCACGTCTGGGACCTGCACGGTAAGGCACAACTGAAGAGTCGTGGTTCTGGTCATTGGATGGGTGTTGACCGTGCGAGGGTGGCAGGGCACGGAGGTTTGACGTCCCGGGTTTTAGCTGACGTTCCTGCAGCCGCATGTACGACATATCACCATCGTCCTCACCAGTCAGAACCATGTTGCGCAGTGACGGAATCTCAGCAAACGGCAAATAATCTTCTCCTGATCACAAGTCATAAACAGTACACCAATTAAACAGCCTAACAGGGCAACTGTAGACATCAGACTCCGCCCCCGGTCCACTGCTGCCCCCTGGTGGGTCAGTTTGAGTATACAATTCTGTGCTGTCCTGTTTAGTCACTTTGCATATATGCCTTTTTTGCATTGCTTATTCCTGACCAATATGTGCAAACATGACGTTGTCCATAAAACTGAAAAACTACATAACGTATTGCAATTACATCAGAGGGAAACTGAGTCATGGTCATAGGGTACATGCACAAAAAATTTGGTAAAGAGTGAACATGTAAGTAAGTAAGTAACAACTGTATAGCAGTTCGCAAGGTTGCCACACTGCTACGGGAACTCACATGGGATCACACAGTGTTACCTGCCACCCAGCAGAGGTGACATTCCCGCCCTTACCCTAGCCGAAGCTGGTACTCGACCCCGGAGGGATGCAAGGCTGAGTTGACCTAGTTGGCTTGTTACATACCGAGATTGTATACCCGCCTGAAGACGGTCACCCATCCAGGTACTAACTGGGCCCGGCGTGCGTTAACTTCATTCATGCAACGAACGCCGCTAACCACTACGCCAAGCCACCATGAAGTAGTTCTGAAGATATGCTTACAGACGGACATACTCATCACAATACTCCACTCCTCTACCAGAGGCAGAGAAACAACATATCCTACTAGTGCTGCAGTGCAGGTGGAGAAACCCTCAGTTTTTGAGTAACAGTTACCCTGGATTTTGTTTGCCTGAGATTCGGGTTTTGCTGACCACTGTGCACGTTTATAAATTAAATTTATATAATAAATTATTATATTCTGGCACAAAACGTTTTCTTCTGCAAGGTTTTGTACCAAAGTAGTCGAAAAATAAGGACAAGTACCACATACATGCTTGTGCTGAATTATGCCTACTTCTACTCAGCATTCCACAATTACCATCCAAATGTTAGAAAGGTAGCTGACCAAGCCCCTTGTGGAGCACAGGTGGGTGTTTAGCTCCCTTACTAAGCCAGTGAGCTTATAGCTAGAAAGACGAACCACATAAGTCCGAGTAACACCAGAATTGCGGTCACCTTCCCAGCCCTTTGAGTGGCATTGATTTATGAGTATACAGTATTGTTTGGTGACAGAGGCATATGTGTGTGAACAACTTGCCTCAGGTTGTTGCCTGAAAGTGGAGCAGCTGGGCATCAAACCTTTGAGGTGCAGGTCAATGCCTAGCCACTACACTACTGTACCGGGCCACATATTACCATCTGTAGAATGAGAACTATACTGCATCCCAAGAAAGCTTGTTAAGGAACACAGTGTAAAGCAATAAAAAGAACAGAGATCATAAGAACTGTCTGTTTCATCCACATAAATAGGCTTAATTAACAGCAAGCCTTCTATTATAGTTATTTTGAGTAAAGAGTGAACTGCTCTAATGTGAATGTAAGTACTTTACCAAAACCAGACCTACCTGATAACAGTATTTTATCACAAGTACTAAGTATCAGTTTTAATTTGTACTTAAGTATAAGTATTAAGTACGAAAACTGCACTTAAGTACTTAAATAGAGACCTAGTCACTTCAATTCCTTAAGCAGTCTGATTCATTGCAAAGTCATCTTTTAAACTAGGATGCTAGTATAGAACTGCAGTGCATACCATAAGGAAGACCTTTATCTTTCCGCTCACGCTCTGACTCAAAGAACGTTTCATGTTGTTCCCAATGTTGATCACATGCTGCACACACTGAGCTTGAACTGAATTGACCACAACCACATTCTACACAATCCAAGAAAAATAAACCTCTATTTTAGTGTCCACTGTCACAGCACATTAAGTATGTAACAATCATATATTCACACACAGTAGCCGAAAGCTGCAAGTACTCCATAGCAATTTTCACTAGATATCAGTTCTGGGATCCTAGCTTATTTATGGTACACCAAATTTTGTGCAGATATCAAGAAACTAGAGGGCTGCTATTGTGTAGGACTTTGTAGCAGCGTTAGTCTGCTCAGTATGCTGCTGCCCACTGGCAGTGACACCTGGCAAATGATAATAAAACCAGTGACAGATGTGACCATCTTAAATAAAACTTGTACTTGTAGGGCTAATAAAAAACAAAGAAATAAGTAACAGAGGTAAAACATAAGTCCTCCGGTATACTATAGTATACCGAGTGGAATAATAATGCACAGTAATTAATAATCGATGCTGATTAAGTTCAGAATAAAAACAGCAGTTCACAATGACATTCCTAAAACGATGAACATTGGAGCAAATGTTTGCTACCTATATGCCTCTGCTAACGGCAAGTAGCGCATTTTGACTAGACTAGGCAGAAGATGCTAGATGGCGTGGATAACACCTATACCATATGCATTGCGCAGTGCCAAACACAATGATACGAGACACACTATGGCAGCGATGCTGTCCACCGACATCATGATCCTCGTGCGTATGCTTGCAGCGACACTTCATTCGCCAAGTCACTGGGTCAAAGTCTCGTCGCTTCGGCAGCCAATACTCGCCAACATCCTCAGGACGAGATGGAACCCACGCAAAAGCCTTACAGCCACAACCCGGCTGATGACAAGGCACTCGTATGGTCTGTCCTGGAAACAGCCAACACCAACCATATAATAACAGTTTCATAGGCTCACAGCAGCATTACTCTAATCAATACTGTTTTTTTCTGGGCACATTTGGTTTTTGTTTTTACACTTCTAAACTTTTTTGGTTCAGGCGCTTGATTAAATTGGTTTGAAGTCAGTTGCTGAGTGCACAAAAATAATAACTAAATATACCCTGTAGTATCGTAATTTATTATAAGGCCAATCAGTGCCATTATTAGTAGTTAAGAGTTAAATTACAGTAGCAGATGCACAGAGATAACAACAGGACTAGGAAGCCTTCTCTTGAGGTCACACTGATGATTATAACAATGTTTCAGTTGATCATAGTAAATTTCCGTTTGGCTGTTACATATTTACAGTTTTAAATACAGATCTGCATTTTGCCACTGTCAGCCACCTGCCATTCTAGCAGTTACTGTACTTATGGAAACTCTGACCTTTGACCTTAAACTGTAAATGTGATGTAGAGTGATGTGATGTCACAAATATCTAGGCCGAAGCTCATTTAAATCAAGTTATTGCCAGTACATAAATTGGACCAATTGCACTGCATGGTCACAAAATTTAACAAGAGACCCCCATAAGTTACAGGACATACCATTGTATTTGTTATGTTCTGCCAGAAGATGACCACAGAAACATTTTGACGACTGCCCAACACGCTGACAGTCCCACTTAAATTCAGGACATCGCCATCCAACGTACACACCTAAACAAACAACAGGCAGTGCAGAATAAGCTAACAGTCAGGCAGGTCAGAAGATCTAGAAAGTCCAGTCCTATTATGTTAACTCACTCTGAGCTTTACTGCTTCACATCAGTCTGCAAGTTGGTGAATGACAGTGTTCAAAATCTTATATGACTGCACATAATATGTACTTGCAGTGAAAAGTATTTGAATTTTGCACTAATTATAAATGATACACCTGAGTAATCATGGACGAAATCTTCAAGAGTACTGGTATCCATAAAACTGTTACCAGTATGTGTGATTTATCCCTGGCTTGCTATGTGAAATCAAAACATTATAATACAGTTAACAGTATAAACAAAGACAGTTAACAGTACAAGTATTCTAAAATGTAAAGTTTCCCAAGTTAACTAGCTGTAATTAAACAATTCAGACAACTCAGAAAATGCTGATATGTTACATCTTGAAGATATATAGTTTCGTTTGACACACAACACAAACAAACATTTATACCAGTTTCCTGAGCATCAAGTGCAGCTTCTCTCTCTGGATCAAAGAGTTTCTTCACCTTTGGTCCAAAGTCATCATTCATTGCACGAGCAAATGAAATAACATTGTAGTTCTTGGCTGGCTGTATAGGCCGCATGGTATATCCTATAATAAGTCAACAGAAATAATTAATACTGAAAATAAACAAAAGTCATGCACTAAATGTAACAGACACAAAAATTTTAAACAAAATATTGCTGTCCTGCTCTTCTCAATTGTATTGATGTAGATGTGCATACTGTTGTATTATTGTGCTAATAAAAATGATGATGAAAAAAAAACAAAATAAGTAAAAAATAAATTAATGGCAATTATTGGAGGAAAAAAAACACCTATAACACTTAACAACGCAGTAGAATACCTGTAGGAGCCAATACTGTCTCATCAGCTTGTCCTGGTCCATGTCTCGCTATTGTTCTACTACCACGTGGTACCACAGCCTGATTCTGTGTTTTCTGGACATCAACAGCAAAAAAAAGAAAATTAAATCAACACAGATCAGTATCATCTGCTTTGAAACTGGCCAGAAAGTCTCAATATTATATTATGAAACGGACAACAAGTTTTACTTGCGTGATGCTATGCTAGTCTGGTACTAGCTATGGCCCGATGTCTGTGTCTGTCTGTCACCAGTCAGTGTTCCAACAATAAAACTGGATGGATCAAGCTGGTTTTTGGCATGCAGGCTTTTTGGCCTAACCTACACTGTGTTATTAGGAAATTCAGAAATAAGGGAACTTGCTTCTGGAACTTTGTCTTAAATAATATTAAATTATGCCATGGCACATCAACTGTAAAGTGAACACTAATCGTGATAAACTAGACCGCTGTCGGGGAGCTGAAGTGAATGAGCAAGTTTTAAGAATATGAGTACGCACTGGAATGTAAGGCGCTGCTGATTTCAATTAGTACCGTTTTCATGAGGCTAGCCAGAGTAATAATGACACAACATCCAATAAAGATGAAGTCTTGCCTGGGAGGAAGTTTTCTTCTCCATTGTTGACTTTGGTTTTTGATTCATGTTGCCTCCCCGTCTTGATGCATGTGCCATTAGTCTTCGAATCAATCATGCACAATGTACTGTCTTGCTCAAAGACTGGAAAATAAAAGTATCATCCACGACGTCCGTGTTAGATTGCATCCAACATTTGTTGAGATAGTAAAATATTCCAGCATTGACTTTCACCTTAGACTTAATATAGAACAACTTTCAATTACGAATTTTCAAACTGAAAAATATAACTTAATACCGCGTGATTTGTACAATTCCGCAAAAATAAAAAAAAATATTTACATACATCTCCACGACGACAGAGAAGAATATTTCTTATCTCTGACGATAAAACGTTCGATTGATGTAGTGTTGAGCAACTGCAAAAATTATGTTGTTGTTGTTGAACATGAACTAGAAGTTATGCTGATAAACTGTAAAGTAGGTAACTATATGACGACTTTTAGGCTGCATCGCATGCAGGGAGTGCAAAAATGCGGCGTCTTGCTGCAGTTTTTGTGTGGTCTGTCTGTCTGTTTATCTGTCGTCCAGAGTTTGGGGCAAAATTTCGGAGGTACGTAACTTTATTTCGTTATAACACAGCTAGTGTGGGATAAGTCGAAGGAAGCACGAGGTGCCGTACTGCCGATTGGGAGTATAGATTCGTGTTAGGCCCAACGAGCCAGGATGTACCAAAGAAGGGGAAATTGGGGGATTTTCCGGCCCAATAAAAAGCACTTTTGTAATAAGCCTATAGTGGGCTGTAAACGACCGAATGACGTCATGCGCTTCAGCACGCGCAGCAATGAGTGCATGCGCGAGTCGTTTAATGTCGACCCCATTCAAACGAAACGTTCCCTGGCTACAAACATTTGCACGATGCGGCCTCGTGTCAAATTACTTTGGCTAGTTGTTTAATCTAATAGCCAAACTCTTTTGGTCGGGTATTTTTCGTCGTCTTGTCCTCTGATGGGGCAGGAAGAAGACTTGTAGAAAAGCCTGTGCATACATTAACGACGACGCGCGCTGTCATCGTGGCATCGGCGTCGTTGGTGGTCGACGAATGGACACGTCAACCTGTTGCAGAGCATCGTGCGAGCAGGGTGGGCGGAGGCGCGGCGACAGAGCGCAGACGATGCCGTGTCAGCCGCCGGCCGAGCCGTGCCGCTGATCGATCTAGCGCCGCGACCGACACTGAGACTGCCGTCGCCGCATGCCACCCACGTCGTGCCGCCCGCAACGCCGAAACATAATCACCAGCATCGATTATTATCATCTCATCGAGTGTATACGTATACGGTCTCGATGCACGATACTCGGTCGCCCCTTAATGCGCCGTCACGGTCGTCCACTGAACATTGCATCTGCCAATAGACGCCGTCATTGTAATTATTCTTGACACTGTCCGCATACGCCTATGCGGAGCAGGATCTATGTGACGGTCTGGTGTCCTCTCGACTCTCTGTCCCATCAACTGGCCTCATCAGTGCATGCGGCAGGCTTGCTGCTGGGCACCCCGTGGACAGGAGATATCGATAGACCGCGGCAGGCGACGGGCGCTCAGCGGCAACAGCGCTACAGCATGGGGCTGCATCGGCAAATGCGGGCAGTGTCACGTTTACAGCCGCTGTAGCAGGCTGAACACAGACTTGTCAGGATAGTAATTGTCGTGTGACTTTAAAAAAACGTTGATGTATAGCCTGTTTTGTGCAAACATGACGTCGTCCATAAAATCGGAAGTGCATATACAACGTATCGCAACGCCGCTAGAGGATGATCGAACCATAGCTATGCATAACAAGACAATCGTAGATACCACACTCCTTCTCCGGTCCGGTAGTGCCCCATGGTGGGTCAGTTGGCCTAACTATATGCCTCGGTGTCAAATTCGCGCTGCAACCTTGAGTCACTTTGAGTGTATACGTATTTCGCGTTGCCTGTTCCTCGACTGATGAATGCAAACATGCACGACGTCATCCACAAAACCGGAAGTATATAACCTATCGGTGCAACGGCACCAGAGTCACAGACGTGGATTCCTTGATTGAGATGACTTCTGTACTCTGTAGTCTTGCTGACCTCCACTGTACTTTGAATATCCGGCAGAAAAGGAAAGTTTTAAGGCTGGAGTGAAAGAGTGAAGGGGTAATGGATGATGAGAGTGGTGAGTAGATGAAACTGATGGAGGAAGTGCCATTCAAAAAAACTGGGTGAGGCAGAATTGGGGAGATTAGTGCGGAGGGAAGCCGGGAGTTGATTCCAGAGACGAGGGGAAGCATATTCGTAGAGAAGATGATGTGGATGGACGAGCGTGACCAAAGATGAAGAGCGAGTGCTGCGAGGAGGCTGAACTGTGATGAGGTTATGCAGATATGAAGGTTGGGTGGTTGTGAGAACTTTGTAGGTAAGTGA
>Ga0126334_10000597_pt1 | contig 10695 bp, 6 predicted proteins | sample InaspJWI49metaG_FD_94491 | JGI IMG/M metagenome (GOLD analysis project Ga0126334, IMG submission 94491) | Marine gutless worms symbiont microbial communities from Oahu, Hawaii - Inanidrilus sp. 2 OAHU.JWI-49 metaG | ecosystem: Host-associated > Annelida > Digestive system > Unclassified | place...
AAAGATGATAAAGGAAGCACGTTGATTCGGATAGGTGTGAGTGGGTGAGGGTTTCTTCTGGTACCGGCCTACCCGGGTTGTCCCGGATCAAAGGCCGTTAAACGGTCGTTGTTGTTTGTTGTTGTTGGAATCTTTTCGGCCTTTTTGAACCTTTGGGTTTCACGCTGCACCCCTTCGGGCTTTTGCCCTCTATTGGGCGCCCGACAAATTTTTACGACTACAGTGCTGTAAGTATATGAACACAAAATTCTGGAAATGTTTTACAGCCAGTGATGTGTAAAATACAGCACAGGCATAGATCATGGCCAAACAAAGTGAGAAATAACCTAATCTTGAGCGTCCTTTGATTGTGTCCTTGCACTTCATGAGTTCAGCATGAGCAGCGATCTCAAATGCACCAGCACCAGGAACAACAGAGCCTGTCAGACCACAAAGTCACCCGACTGCAATGTTACGGTTCAGCTAGAACTATAAGAATAGCAGGCAAAGCCAACAGCAACCGTTGTGAATGCATAAGTTCTAGCAATATTGCACAGACATTACCAGCAGCAATGTTGTACTAGTTTTAATGCACATTTGATCATAATATTATGTTAGTACGTATAAAAACCACCGAATAGCACAGCAAGTTTCCAAACTGCTAACAGCACATAACTGGGCTGGGGCACAATTTCATGCTTACAAGTGTCATTAATTGAATATCTACTTTCAGACCTCAACAACCTACAAATTGACAGCACATATTTTGGGAAAAACAATGAGTAACAGAATGGGATCACATTATGAATTACATTTCCACGCTGTACAGTATACTATTATTATTATTTCGCAAGTGCTGCAGTCGCTGTAGATTCCAGCCATATGACTGTCATTATCCCCTTCGCGAAGTAGATTCAGTCCACCTTCAAATTTTGTCAATGGACACATGTCGACAATGTGGTTCATGGTCTGTCGCTGGCCAAAATCACAACAAGGCGATTGGGCGAGGCCCCATTTGTGCACACACTTGACACATCTAAAACTACAGTACCGGTACATGATATGTGTGACTACAGCCAAGTTAGCGCCACAAAACATACAGACCAGAGGAAATACTGTTACTTAAATTCATGCTCACCGTCTTCAATCGCATTCTTTACTGCCCGCAATCCATCACGAATGGCATCTTTGATCTGCGTTAGTGTGTGCTTATTCGGACCTTTCATGAGGATCGTGACAGACAATGGATTCTTGCACTCTTCAATAAATGTGTACTTCTCCTCACCCTGCAAACAAGTTTTCAGATGCATAAGCTCATTCTATGTGATTCCACAGTGATCTATGTCACACATTTAAAACTGTCAGAAATTAGCAAAATTTTGTATGCCGACTCCGATAACTCGTGTAAAGTTATTTCTAACATCAGCTTTGCATGCTCTTGCATTCATCACAGACTTCGAGCTCACTCGTCATGCTTTCAAGCAAAACCTCTTTTCCTCCTGTTCATCTGCACCACATGACTGCTATGAATAAACATGAGAACTACTATAGGAACAGATACTGTCACTCAGTCAACCAACACACCTGGGATCAACAAACATCAGTGGAAACAAAACTCACAAGGACGTATTCATACACCAGGCCAGCAAAACCGAGGTAATCCGAAGACAAGTCGTCAAATGAATTGACAGCCACTCCTCCACATGCGAGAGTGAGCCGTTCCATGTTGCGTCTTTTCGCCCGCCGCAGTGCCAGAATACCGGCTTTAGACAGCATATCCAGAGACAGTGGATCTATACCCTGCAGACGGTAAGCAAAACAATGTCAATTTTGTACATGCAACAATGAGCTACGTGCCAAAAAGGTTCAAATAAAGGTTACAACTGTAATACAAATACAATGCCACACTATTAAGTAGACAGAAAATTGCATCTAACAAATATAATCTGCAACAAATCATGACCCAAAGTACCACTGCCAATAATGAAGACTAGCCAAGCTTGTTAATCTAAACAGTCAGTGAGTGGATCAACAAAGGATTAGATCAGTCAGCGATTTTCTATGGGTACAGTCAGCGCTTTGAGTTCAGACCAAGTCTTTGATGCAATCTGTTGAGCACCAGAAAGCACATCTGGACTGTAAAAACCTGTACAGTGTACCTTTTCCTGCAGAACTACTAGAGAAAGAAAATCAACGGGCAAAAACAGATGGCCATTAACCAGTGTGTGCATGCCATGTATTCAAAAGGGACAAGCAGACCATGTTCCTAATCCAAAAGCAAAAAAATTTAAACTAAATATGCTGTGACTTCTGTACTTGGTAAATAAACAGACACTAGCGGATCTGCTGCTCTCCCTCTGCAACAATCAGTTTCAGCGAGATCGCTGCAGAGGGACTGCCACTGTTGGGTATAGCGCGATCCACTCGTTTACCACAGCATCGGCAACATGACCTCATAGCAACTCTATGACATCACTGTTGCCACGGCAGCATTAAAGACGTTGATTCGCCATTAGCTCATTTATAGTATTAGATATCCAAGCTGCAGAACGTGCCTTCTGGTTGATGAGCACAAATTTCTTGTCTGTGCCATCGCAGACTTTCTTCTTGAAGTCGATCAATTTCTGAACTCGCTGGTCAGTGAAAGCACGTTCTGCCTGTACCAGCTTCTCTCGTTCAGCAGCACTCTTGTAGAAAAACCCGGCATTGACTTCGCTGTTTTAAACACACAGTAAGACAACTACATGTACTCCATAAAACACAAAATTGAGCGCTTGATGTACTGTTAGCGTGGAGAATTTCTGTGTAGCTTATTTTTGCACACATCCCCCAGTTAGAATAAAGAAAAACAAATCAACCACAACAACAACGTTGCATACGATAAAGTCTTGGAATAATGGAAAACAAAGTTAAACTAGGTTCAACTAAAGACAAAGACACACAATACTTACCGGGTACCAAATTCCTGCACATTACTAAGCACATACTACGCTAGTGTAGTATCATGCTCTGATGATAATAATCTGTACTGTAAGCAGTTACTTGGCAGTTCAAACTAATCTAAAAGCACAGTGCAACTATATATCGCAACAAAAATTAACAACTGCAAATGAATCCACCAAAACGAATGTACCTTTTCTCGTATTCCAACGACACATTACACGTAAGAATGTAAGCATTTTCCACCCTCTTAGGCATGTCTGGATGGCGAGCACCATGGTCTAATACCAAACCACGAATAAGACTGCAAACAAATCCATCACATCAAATTATTCTACAAAGGTAATATTGCTCTTCACTTGCAAGTTATAAAAATTCACATACTGATTTGCTTTAAAAGTTACAAATAAATTACCAGAAATGAAACTGGAATAACAGCAAACAGCATCAATGATGACATGAGCTACTCAGCTACTTGACAAACACAGTCCTGCCCTCTGACGATCACTTGACTGTGAGTCAGCGGCTACACTTGTTCACGCATTCATGACCTCCCGCGTTGACCAGTGCAATGCCGTACTTGCGGGAGCCACAAAGTCTGTTACTGACACTCTGCAGAGTGTTATGAACGCTGCAGCACATGTCGTCAGTAACAAAAGAACAGTTCGACCATGGCCTGACTCAAATCTTACATGATGACTTACACTGGCTCGATGTGGCAGATCGAGTGACGTACAAACTCGGTGTCATCATACACAGATGTCGGCATGGCAAGGCATCGCAGTACCTTGTCGACTGTTGCACGCCGGTCACCGATGTTGTCGGCAGGCAGCGTCTCAGGTCAGCAACACAGCAACTGATGCTGGTGCCACGACATCGACTATCCACTGTTGGACACCGAGCATTCGCTGTGCACGGCCCCATGGTCTGGAACTCCTTGCCGGATGACCTCCGCGCACAGCAGGACTATGAGTCCTTTAGACAGGGCCTGAAAACCTGGCTTTTCTCTAGATACTAGCGTGTTCAGTGCATTAGAGACTTTTGTGATAACAGCGCTATATAAATAGACATTTACCATACCATACTGTAACGAAAGATGTTACATCAGTGGCGGCAGAGCCTACATGCCATTTCACCACTGGTTACCATCTAACAGAGTGGTATGCCAGTCCACTGAACTCACATGCCACTTTTGGCATTGTAATTAGAGTATCAGTATTGAAATAGAGGAAAACTAAAACAGCAGAATATGCACGGGCAAACAGCTTCACCCCTGGACCCCACTGGGGGACTACTGTCCCCCAGTTGCACTGACTTGGCATACCACTTTCAAAAATGCTCCGGCATGTCTGGGCTCTATTGCATTAACATCGACCAAAGTCAACCATGCAAACAAAACGACAATTTCGAAAATAACTACTGCAAAGCTCCACTCACGATGTATCCATATCAGTCTTGTGCTGCATTTCCATAATTTCTACCATATGAAGGTCAATGGACTCCTTTGGCCGGTGTATTGCCAGCACAGCATCAACAACATGCTGCAACAGCAACATGGAACCAAGCAAGCATGCAGTATCAGTCTGTGGTATATAGAAGCGCACATGTACAGTTTAGCTGGCAATCATTACTCTAAATGTTCCGGAAAACAACACTAATTATTGCTGTAAAAAAGTTCACAGTTTAAAACAATGTGTACAGACATTAGCAACATCTACAACCAACGCTGCAAACATCAACATTGTGATACTACAGCAGCACATCACCATAATGTCCAAGTGCTCCTATGTAATCATAATCTTTTAAAGGGTTTGGATGTAACAAGGGGTGAAATTTTACATTTTTCTACCAACTTGCACTTTTGTAGTTAATAGACAACTGCTGACATAGTTAATTGTGAAATTCAGATAATGAAAAATTTGAAATAGAAAATTAGCAAGAAATAACCTTCTAAAGATGTGACTTTGTACTGTGAGCTTATGTAATAGAAAGTCTAACCTCTGTCAGAAGATCAGCAAGATCAGAGTGAACTTTTGTGCGCAGCGAAGTTCGCGACACATCAACTAATGTAGAACGGTCCATGTCTTTCTGCACTTTTATCTGCTCCAAAACCTGCCAAAAACACATTCATAAACTGTTTTATACAAAGTACACAAAGACAGCAACACATTCACGTTACTGTTTTCATACACTGTTTAGTAGCAAGTAATATTGTCCTCAATAAAATTTCAATTTCCGTGCTAATGTGTCACTTTACTATGCGAAGAAATTAGCAGTTAATGGCTTATGAATGCAAAACAGGCCACTTCACAATATGTAAAATTTACAAACATCTCACCTCCAGCGCTTTATCTTTGGCAAGCTCAAAACCTTCTGTTACAAGTCTTGGATGAAGGCCCTAGAACAGCAAACACAGAGCACTTAATCAAATGTTTGATCAGCTGCTTGCCTTATATAGCTTACAACATATAAAAAACACTAAGACCAGTGTTCTCCAGTCACTGTACAATAACTGTAAAATCAAAAAGACAATCATCTAGTGGCTTCAGTGGTGCTGCTATAAATTAAATTAGTTCTCAAAGACCTTTGTTACAAAACACATGGGCCATTCCATAGTAACTACACTGTGAGTCAAAAAACAAGACATCAGACTCTTGCCCATAACTTTACCAAATATTAACCGATTCTAAAAATTCTTTCACTGGCAGACGCAGTGGTAAATTTACAACAAAATTATGTTTAAATATTTCACCACGCCTTAAACATGTCGATACACTACCTTGTGAAATATGAATGACAGAAAAATGGCGTCAATCTGAAATATGTATTGTAATTAATGATAAATTACAAGATAGTATAGCGAAGTATTTAAGCAATGATGAGTTACTTTACTACACATGTATCACTCAATCTTCTGGTGAAAGAATTTTTAAAATTGGCAACCATTTGGCAAAGTTACAGGCAAAATGGTGATTGTGTCATGCGCCCCATTCACACTGCACTTTTGTACTCAAAGATGCTGGTCTCGCCAGATAAGTAGAATAACTTGTGTATTATGGACAGAAACTGTTACTAATAGTTGTTATGTTAATACGCAGATTAATGTGAGTTTATTATTAACAAATATCAAACTGATGTAGACGAGTTTGACTTACTGACTGACAGACTGATGCCATCAGTGACTGACCGACTGCTGATCATGTATGGCGTTTTGCTGTGACAGCTTTTCTTTGTTGCGGCAGTTGTGTACAGTGGGTCATGGGATTTTTTATATGGCCGATGTAAACAACTTTTGTCAGTGAATTAAATAATGCTTATTTCTCCAGACATTTATCGTAAAACAATGTTGAGTGGCTAGGTCTTGCATAACACTTTGCTTCACTTACTCCATAAGAATTGCGATTTTTTGAACACAGATATCACACAAGGTAGTGTTTAGGGTGGGTGGGGTATTTAAATATGACTTTGTTACAAATTTCCTACTGAGTCAAACAGTGAAAGAATTTTGAAAATTGGTTATTATTTGGTGAAGTTATGGGCAAGAGTTTGGTGTCTTGTTTTTTGACTCACAGTGTATGTGCAAATCGCAGTTTCTGAAAATCAGCAAATGAAAATGCCAAAATGCGACTCATGTGTGACTGTATTCTCTGACTGACCTCGGAGATGTAACGGTCAGCCTGTCTCAGCAGCTCGCCAATTATCAGAACATTTGAAGTCGTGCCATCTCCAGTAATCTCGTCTTGCGCAGTTGCTACTCGTGCAATCAGAGACGCTGTTGGGTGTTGAATTTGCTGTATAAAGCATAAACAAAAGCAACTGAAAATATGGAAAACGCTTCAACAATCACGCAAAAAAGAACAGGAATTACAGTTAGAATACAGCCTGATTACAAAGAAACACACACACACGTTTAACAGCCCTTTTCCGGGACTACCCAAGTGAGCCGGTACCAGAAAGGTAAAACCAATCTGGATTTTACTGAAGCAAAAGACAGTGAGTGGCAGTGGCATCAGCTGGGCCATATGCAAGTCTGCATCTCGCTCCAGACAGACAACCACGCCAGCACCCCACCACTCAGTTTTTTTACAGGCCGGATGCCCTTCCTGCTGCCCAACCAACAGCTTCAAAGCACAGAAGGCAAATGATTACAAAGAAACAACTGATAAAAATTGATAGCAATGCACGGTATTTCCACATGATACTGTACGGCTCGCACAATATACAAATTCATGTGCAAAATCGTAAATCAAAAGCAGCATTGCCATATTTTACCATTTCATGCAGCAATACATTGCCATCTTTTGTAAGCTTGATGTCTCCAGAGCCAGACACCAACCTGACACCAAACAAGAAAAACATTAATCAGCAATTAATCTACGATGCTGCTGTGACGACTCCACTTTTTACTATAGGGTGACACGCACCATCTAGAACGATTTCGGATGCAAAAAAATGATAATAAAATGATAAAAAATAATTCAGTCATTAATGCCTGCACTGTTAATGCATTTAAACATTTAAAACACGCTTAGATAAGTGTTCGCAGCACAAGTTAGTGAAGTTTGATTTTACAGCCGATCTGATGGGTACCGGAAACCGATCAGAAGAAGTCATAAAGTGATATTGTTTGTTTATGATAGTATATAGTGATGATGCGGACTTAGAGGTGTCAGACACCTGCATCCGTAATTCTTTGTTGAGTTGGTATGCATTGATTTGCACTAGCCATGCAAGTACCGCTAATACACAGTCTACGTACTTGGGCTAGCTTTGCACTATAATTTCCTATTTCTGAATTAAAATTTAATTTAGAAAAACGATAGAGGTAGGGGTGAGCCCGCTCCCCAGTAAAATCAAATTTAAAATACATGCATTTCGAAAAAACAAACACATTTCATGTTCACGAGTAATGCCAAACATTTGTAAACAAAATGATCTTCACACGACAGTGACATCACTCGTTACGTAATAACAATCACTGGACCTCTGTATTGCTTATTGGTACCAATTTCGTTCAGGTGTAAGCCAACCTCCATTAATTTACTACAAAATCTAGCAAGGGAGCAAGTTTTATTCAAATCAAATACTCTGGTAACTGTGCAGCCCTACAATACTGGGACGTGCGAAACTAGACGCATCTTCTGTGCGTGGCCGGGAAGTGGCAATGACGCTTCTACACTGTCCCGTCGTGTTTTAGTCAGACCGTCGCCGACGATACACGTGGATACATAGGTAAATATAGGCAACAAATAATGCCAAATGTGTAATTTAAACTAACATTTTCATGGTTCCTTTAGGACCGAGATTACTTCGGAGTACATCCTGAAGACCTTGTGCTGCTGAAATATTCACTGCTAAAGCCTGAGCAGCCCTAGCAACTTCTGCTTTTGGATTCAACACTTTCACCGCCGCCATCTTTGATCGCAAGTTCGCAATCGCAACAACACTAAAGCCAACTAAACATCGGAATGGCCCATATTAGTGATGATTCGTATAAAAATTTCAACTTCGATACGATAGATAAATCTCCGTTCACACAGTACAGTCACGGTGTAAAAAAAGACTTTTTTGCACCGTGGTATAGTGTAGCAGACAGACACTTTGCGTACCTCTCCAACACACTGCTAGAAGACGAAGGGAGTGCACGAGATACCGGGGTAATCACGTTCTTGCCAAATATTTACCGATTTAAAAAAAAAATCACTGACAGACTCAGCAATAAACCTTTCCTAATTTGGTGATTAACAACCCTACCGCACCTTAAATATGTAGCTACACTACCTTGTAATTTATCATTAATGGCTTGTTTTGCTGACGTTAAAGTTTCACTTTCACAAGGTAGTGATGCGACATACCGTATGCAAGGTGCGGTGTGATTTTTGACATCGATTACTATAAATTAACTACAAATTTACCAAGGAATCTTCTAGTGAAAAATTGCTTAAATCGGTTCAGATTTGACAAAATTGTGGCCATGAGTCTGTGACCCCACTTTTTGCCCACCCTGTAGGCCTAAATACTAGGCCTGATAGCCTACAATTAATGATATTTTGCAGTTAGTAACAAAATGTCTTAATCACGCTAATAGTATCCGTATAAGATACAAAACTTATACAGTAAAGCTTGATTTTATAAACCCAATTAAACCGCAAATTATAGTATAGTGTATTCGAAAATCATGCTTTATAGGATAAGTTTTGTATCTCGCTAAAGCTATGTAGCCTATGCGACACTGGTGCGGCTTTTTACTACATTTGTCAAACATAGCCTGGACGTCTGTGTGCGCGTGTGTTGGGCACACGGAGGAGCCACAAAAACGGATGAACCGATCGTTACTCGTGAGCCCTGTATAAATATTGGGTAGCCATATACGGTATGGTCTAAAGAAACATTACTTTAAATGGCGGTTCAGTTCCCCCCTCGCTGGAATGGTACTTGTGGTACAACACACTACAGTGCTCTGATTGATAAGTCGAAAGAAGCCCATGCCAATAAAATTAAACCAGCTCAATCTGTCCAGACGTTTCGATAGCATAGGCCCTACCGACTTGGTGACAGACAGACATAGGCAGATTCAAACAAGACCAGTGTATTTCTCCTGGTATTTACCCGGTGCGGCTGCACCTGGCGAATACGATCGTGCACTAGTCTATATGTCATTTCAATCTTGCAGCCGGACAGGACTTGTAGACTACACTGTGGGTCAAAAAAACAAGACGCCAAACTCTTGTCCATAATTATTTTACCAAATATTAACCAATTTGAAATATGTTAGAAATATGTTCTTGGCTAGCTGCCATCTTTTTGTAAACAAAATCTCCTCCTATTCGATCACCCAATCAAGGTGGCAGCTAATTAGAAAAACATATTTCTTTAATCACTATATTGTTTTGTTTTAATGAATTTGCATTCACCGTCCAAGTCAAACATAAAATAAACAGTACATAAATTCTTGGCTTTATTTTGATATGTTTGTATTTTACGACTGGCCATTTCCACACATGTGTACTTTGCAATGAATGTAGCCTATTTCCCTATGTTAATTCTTGGCTCAGTTTTCAGCGACTGTGTCGTCTTTCTCGGGGATGTATAACTTAGTATGCAGATTATTACAGATATCTGGCAAATCATTTACGTATTATGTATATGATAAATAAAAGAGGTCCGAAAATGTTACCCTGAGATATGCCACTTAATGCGTCGTGCCATGAAGAGAACTCCCTATTAACTGTAACTCTGAATTGCCTTTTGTGCAAAAAAAGCTGTAATCCATAACAGCACGGTGTACACCGTGATAACAGTATATCTAACTATTGATTCCATTAATATGCCTGAGATATGACAGAGATATCATACTAGACATGCCCCTATGATACTAGACACGGTCACAACTGACATTAGGTTATGGCTAGTACCGCGCTAGCATAGCGTCGCCGTCGCGCAGTAAAATAACAGAGTCTAGGTTTCTTCACAGTTCACAGTAGAAGCAGGAACGTAACCGCCGCAACTGGACTGGACCCTTGTAGGCTTGTCATCGAGTCATCTTCTATCACTCTGCAACTTTCTCATTCGAAGTTATCAGTCTTCAATATCTATCTTCCTCCATCCTCGTCCACTTATTCCAAACCATTCTCTGTTTTCCTCGATGACTTAAGTTCTTTTCTGTCGTTTGCTGCAACCACTCCCCATGAATTTATCATCACCGGTGACTTCAACATTCATCTCGATAATCCTGCAGACACTCTCACCTCTCAGTTTCTGTCTCTTCTTTCTTCT
>Ga0126334_10000598_pt1 | contig 10688 bp, 9 predicted proteins | sample InaspJWI49metaG_FD_94491 | JGI IMG/M metagenome (GOLD analysis project Ga0126334, IMG submission 94491) | Marine gutless worms symbiont microbial communities from Oahu, Hawaii - Inanidrilus sp. 2 OAHU.JWI-49 metaG | ecosystem: Host-associated > Annelida > Digestive system > Unclassified | place...
AGTGCGAGCGAAATTGTGAAATTTACAATTTCGATACCTCGTGAGTCGTGCACCAATGCGAAGGCGAAGTATAGTAGTAGTGTAGTGCCACCTGATCCTTCGGTCCACTTTTACCACTGGCTAAGCGGATCAGACAAAGTTCGTAATTCTTCTGCTTATCCCTTTGGTAGGCATACAAATATAGATTACATTAAAACATTCGCCCTTCAGGTAACTATGGATGGTCCTTATGCTGCTAACAGTCATACTTATTATTATTAGTTTTCCATCACCCACTCACTCTTTCATTCCAGGCTTAAAACCTTCATTTTTTTGCAAATCCTTCCCACCGCAGCCTTTCTTTTTTTCTTCAGGACTGACTACGTGGATTCCCCAGACTGTTTACTGTTACTTCTGAGCATATCCGTTTTTACTTTTTAGTTTTTCTGTTTTACACTTTTTAGTTGTCGTTTCCGTGCGGTAGATTAAGCTAACTCATGTCGGCTTTCGATCGCACGTTAAAATAGCATCTCGTATCGTATCGTGTCGTCGATTCCACACCTGGTACAGCAAGACCCAGGCGATGAAATCGGTGAAGAGGTTGTGTTATACAAGCTAACTGTCCATGACGAATGTAGGCTGAGGCTTATCAGTTTATTCTATTGTAACAGAAAAACTGACTCAGGTAAGTAAAATAGCCACTTTGTAGCATGAAACGTTAAAAATGTTGTCCTCATCTATACGGAAAAGCGGCGACTGTAACTAGAAGTCACCTTAAAATACAAAGGATACAATTCGCGACGAGGCTAAAATACACCAATAATACAGCTGTCACAGAGAGACCACACAATCGTACATGTCAAATAAAAAATCTTGTTAATTCTGCAAGTGGTGAGCTATGGCCATGATCCATACCCGTGCAAAAGCTCAGGATCAATTGTTAGAAAGACAGAGTGGAAACGGACAGACAAAGGGACGGACACGGCCGATTGCGTGACTCTTTCCGCTAACCAGATATGTTCTGTTCTGTTCTGTTCTTTAGCCGTCCTCAATTCGACAGGTTGCCACACCAATGGACGTACTTTCTCCATTTATCTTTGTCCTCTGTCATTCTGACTGACTCTTCCACGGTGAGTTTTTTTCCACGTCTTGATGTAGTCCATCCAGGCCGTGGGTGGTCTTCCTCGCATGCGTGCACCTGACATTGTTCCTTGCATTATCATCATCATCATCATCATCATCATCATCATCGTCATCATCAGTTTAATACGCACGAATGCAGCATGAACAAAAATAAAACACACAATAACACATGAAATGATACAAAAAGACATAATATTGACTAAACTAATTTAGAAAAATAAAACCAAAAGCTGTCCTTAATACACGTAATACTAGAGCTAACAACGTCGTAAGGTTCAAGGTGGAATTTCGCTGCCAGAGCGAAGATACTGGCATCACAACACTTTGCCAATCTGCACAGAATCATATTACCACTACACAACATTTTCTTCCAAAATAACAGTTTCTTCACGGGTAACAGGATGGATACAGGGAGACAGGAGCAATAATACTGCAACGGTTTGACACTTTCATACCAATATGCATTAAATATTTTCCTAAAAGCATTGTTCCACGTTTCTCTTTCTCCAGGCAACTCCCTTGTTTCTTCATGGTGTGGCCATAGTATGCTAGTTTCCTTGCTTTGACAGTGTCTAACAGTTCCCTCTTTACTCCAGCTTTGTTAAGAACCCACTCATTTGTTTTCTTTTCTGTCCACGAAACCTGTAGAATCTTTCTCAGTCCTTTCATCTCAAAGGCGTCAAGACGTGTTTCTTCATTCTTTCTCAGAATCCAGCTTTCACAGTCGTACATTGCTACAGACCACAATAGCGCTTTCATTAGTCGTATCTTCGTTGAAATCGGTATGCTGTGACTTTTCCATATTTTCGGCAGTGATGCCCCGATCGCCTGCCCCGGTGCCCCCTGTTTAACCTGGTACGGAATTCCGTCGTTCACTCACCATCGCGATCGATGGGCCTAAATCTCTGTTCAAAATAACTAGATGAGAAGCAGCCAATTCGTGGAACGCGTAATACGCAAAGACGATTATGCAGTGCACAGAACGACACCAGAACGGCGGGCATGACAAATCCCGAAAACCTCGGGATTTCGCTAACGAGGTTGGCGCCTCTGCACTGCATGGGGCGAATGTTTACGACGCCGACTGCATGGCAGACGGGACGCGTGGCCGGACATTTGCCCCTCAGTAAACATCTCCCCCTGATATCACCGCCGCAGACATCTGCTCCTGGTTGGGGTTTAGAGACATGTGGTTACGATTAGGGTTATTCATTAGGGATAGGGATTAGGATTAGTGTTTGGGGTTAGGGCTGGGTTATCAAAGACCGTGTTAATCGAGTACCAGCTTCGACTGGGGTAAAGGCGGGAATGTCACCTCTGCCGTGTGACAGGTAACACTGTGTGATCCCACATGGCATCAAGTGAGTTCCCGTAGCGGTGTGGTAGTGTTACACTGCGAACTGCTATACCTGTATAGTGTATACTTTACTTTACTTGTACTTTAATGTTTAGGTTAAGGTTTAGGACAAGGTTAGGGTCATGTACGGGAAGACAATTTTGTCCGAAGTCTCGATTCTCGCGCGAGGCCTGTGTCAGACCGGATCATGAGGGGTCGGCATGCCATATTCGGAGATGTGACGGTCGACGTCACTCGACAGCAACGCTACGGTCCAAGCCGACTGCGCATTTAGCGCAAGCCTAATTAGGCCCTACCTCGATTTGTTGTGCAACTTGTTGTACAACAAATTCACAACAAATTCGCAGCAAGTTCGCAACGAATCAAATGCTTAGTTGCAATACATCTACAACACGCCGTACAACAAATCGAACGAATCCAACAAGTGCTCAAACTCCATCGGCACGAAAGTGTGCCGATGCAATTGGCACATTGCCGGTTCACTGGGCTGGCCATTTCCAATGTTAAAATATAAATATATTTTTCAAATAAAATATACGGAAGCAATTTTATCAAACAGCACTCGGAAACTGTTATGGTTTGAAATTAGCAAAATGCTGATTGCAGTTTAAAGAAGTAAATTTATTGTGTCATTTATTATAGTTGTCGGCGCACTTTCGTTCCGTATTAGTTCGATTTGCTGTGGATTTGTTGTACAACGACAAGGTGAAATACACAACAAATGTAACAGCAGGACAAGTACAACGTCTGCGAAAAGTCTGCAACAAATCCACAACAAATCGAAATAATGGAGTTTGGGCCTTACAGAAGACGACGCGGAGACATGTTTGAGACGGTGATTTTGGAGGCAATGTCCGGGGGGGGGGCAAATGTCCTGATTCGATGAGACGCGGCAAATCTGCGTCGTCGGTTCCGCTACGACGACAACGATCCAATAGATCGACGGCACTGATCGACCGACGTGCCGCCGTCTAATCGCTCGCTCTGCCATCGGACAAATTGACAGCGTTTATTATGCCCGCAGACACGGAATAATGATCGCAACACGACTTCGGGTGACAATACACTAGACACGGCATATGTCTCCGTTTTTATGCATCCGTCCATCATGCAGATAGGCCGGAGGCATTATGTTTTCGGGTTGTCCGTCCATCTGTGTGTGCGTACGTTCGTCGGTGCCCGGGCGAAGGTATTCTCCGACCGCCTTGCCGGCCGTCGTATTCTAGTTAGTGTTTTCGCTAACGAAGTGAGTATAGGTTGCAAACGAACCCTATCTACGGAAAAAATGGACATCTGGCAGTTTAGTGCATAATGTGTATGTTATCTTCGCTATTTGTTTATTCTGTTTTATTTGTTTGTACGTTGATTGGCTGCAGCGAAACTAGGATGGTTGGTGCTACACGTTGAAAGATTGCTGTCGTCTGTCGTGGGCACTGGGGCTGCGACGCAGTCGCCGGCCGTTACCGAACTGACGGACCATTCTGACTAGCTAGATGGATCAGCGCGCCAGCATTAGTTAGTTAGTTAGCTATGGAGTGAGTTACGAAGTACAAGTAAGTTAGGATGTCATGATCGTGAGCGATGGATGACGATGAATGTGAGATGTAATTATACGATAATGTACAGTATACATACTACGATCGTGTGACGATGATGATTATGATGAGAGAAGTCCCCAAAAGAAAAAAAAACTGGTGATTTGGTGAACTAACGGACGACAAAACATTATACTCTCCGCCACCTTGGAAGTGTTCCCCGACATAGTAACAACTGCTATTTTTCCTGACAGTCGCCAATCTGTAGCGGAGATATTATAAAGAAGCGGCGTTCGACTAAATACTGCTGTTGGTAAAAATCAAGAACAACGAAACGGAGATGTTTGTCGGTCGTTAAGTAAGTCGACTCACTCGCAGCTGCGGGCTGTCGTGAGCAAGCAAGATTGATCTTGGTAGGATTGCGTGATTTTCTCTAATCTCCGCCAATTCTCATTAGGCTAAGTGTTCCTGCAGAAGGGACTTAAACCCACGTGATCAGAGAAGAAACGGCCAACGTTCGTCTCGGTGTGATGGAGTTTTAATAAAGCGACCTCGGAGTATATGTAAAATGGAGTTTAACCGACATTTACAGGACGAGATTTATTTCACCGCAAGCTGACAACAAGCAGCTGTGGACTTCTTTTTGTGTTTTTGTGTGAGCTTATGTGTTTTCCTGTGTCTTTCCTATGTCTGTTTGTCTGATCTCGCATGCCGTACGTTTCCTGTGTCGGCTTACACTAGAAACTGGCACAAAGCAGCCACTGTTATCCACTTTTTTGTGATATCCATACACTTTACAACTTCACCAGTGTTCTATCAGACTGCGACACGACCTTGCCAGATAACTTCTGGCGACAGTTTACATACCCCGCAAGTGCCGCAGCTGAGTCGATTAAAAGAAAACCGACTTGCGAATATTCTGGAAAAGACCCTAACAGCCAGTTGTCTAAAGGCAACAAAATATTTTCGCAGTGGAACGCGACCGAGAATAGAAGCAACCTGCATAACGCCGACTGTCGCATCGCCGAGGAACGATATCCGGTGATCGACAGTACAATAGCGGCCGACGTCCGGACGCGAGCCATTGTCAATCCGCGACAAATCCCGCCTTTCACGTCAGATTATCGCGGCGGCGTAACGTGACTAGGAGAAAGACGGCGCCGGACAGGACAGGACAGGACAGTCGCGCTAGTCGTGGTACCGACCGAAGACTCGCTAACAGCTGCGAGCCATCCAGCAAGCGATCTTTCAGTAAAGTAAAACTGAAACTGAAAATTTACTAGAATCAAAAGAACAGTGAGACATGAATATTACTAACAACGGCACAGATAAACAGGATGAATTTAGACGGATTTTTTAACGACGTTTGGTACAAAAACAAAACAAAAAAACGCAATCCTATACACTGGATTCCACCCTTGGTAACTTATGTCCCTGTGTGAATCACATTGACTATACGTTATTTTCTCGTTTCCTGTGCCTGCCAATTAGGCCTACACTGCAAAAATAGAGGTAGGTTTCCTACCTTCAGGGGTGTTTCATATGTCCAACCCTCATATGTAGGGTATGTTTTCCTACCCTCATATTTTATACCTTAAAGGTATGACTTCATACCCTACTGGAAGGTAATAGGGTGGGATTTTTCTACCCTTAAGGTATAAAATCATACCTTACTGCAAATATGACGCCATCCACTCAACTAGAAATACATACGACGCAACGACGCCAGGGAAGGACCGAGCCACGTCCAAAGGCAACACACACCGAAAATTTGACGAAGTTTGAACATCTGATATCAAGATATGTCAGCGGACATACATATACAGGCATGACCTGTTACGTGACCGTCATCGTACAAGAAGCTCTGCTACCTCAGACGGACCGCGCGACGTGTTATGTCAGTCAAAATCTTGTCCACTAAAGAAACAAGCTGTACAACAAATCAACAACAAATCGCACTAATGGAGTCAGGAGTTACTGTTGATCGACTTGTAGTAAACTGCCATGACTGTCGTATAGGTGTCGTCAACAAACTCGACCGTCGACAACGTCGACGACGAGATTTGTTGACAACGCGACCGACTTGCCGTAGCGAAATTAAAGTCCGGAGTTTGGGACAAAGTCCCTGAGGGAAGTACCCATGGTTTTGAAGATACCCAGATTTCCTTACAACACAGTATGGGATAGGTGGAAGGAAGCCCCATGCCAAAAAAACAGCTCGATTCGTCCAGTCGTTTCGATACAATATCGGCTTGTGACATAACAGACGGACGGACGGAAGGACACGCAACGACATCATATACCGCGTTAGCATAGCGTCGCGCGCGGAAAAAAATGCTTCTTCGGGTGGGAGATCTGGGTCACCGTGACGTCCGTGAATCCCCATCCCAAACGACATCTCGATCTGTTTTACCGTTTTCACAGGACTCACAGTAGTGACCATGGGCGTCCATAGGGGCAAATGGGGTCAGCTGACCCCCTTCCCTGGAAAAATGGATGAAAAATTAAAAAGCGCAAAGCATGCAAAAACGGCATGTTTATGTTATATTTTGAGAGCAATCAGGGCAGGCAGATGGAGAAAACGGCGCTATGCTGGCCACATATTTATTCAGATATACTTCAGAATGCACCATTTCGCAGTCAAATTTTTACAATTTTCTTCGCCTCAGGCGGCAAGGGGGCATTGACCCCCCTAACAAAAATCCTGCAGACGTTCCTGGCAGTGACCGACAGAAACAGACCGACAGACGGACACGCAGACCACGCTAGTCCGTCTGAAGAAATAGGCCGCATTCCACGCCGAGGATGCGATGCGGGCGATATTGTGAAGCGGTTCTGAGACGGCGTTGGAGCGTGTCGAGGAACGGAATGAATGATGACAACATCACGATGTCGCGCGGCATATACGACGATTCGACGTGCATGCAGAGAGATAGGCGTCGTGTTGCCGGCGACGGCAGCTGCTTAAGGCGACGAGAACCAGGACATTTGCCCCCCCCACACTCACACACGTGCCCGGACACCTCACCCAGGTCAACTCAGCCTTGCATCCCTCCGGAATAAATCGAGTACCAGCCTTGCTGGAATAAAAAGGTAGCCCGTATATACTCGATTGCCGAGCGCAGTGTTCCGGAGATGATCCCGGTTCTTGGCAGTCAGCCAGCAGGTGATGTGAGTCATAAACCCGGCGATGGGTGTGAACAGTATGCCTAAGACTGTTACTCGACAGCGTCTCGGCTGCGATTTGAACCAATCGTTCCTCGGTGCGCCGGAGTCCAGCACGCTAATCATTCGGCTACCGGGGTAAAGGCAGGAATGTCACCTCTGCCGTGAGTTTCCGTAGTGGTGTGGCAGCTTTGCGAACTGCTATACGCTTGTTACTTTACTTATTTTACTTTCTACTTTAGCCCCCCCCCCTCAGAACTACCATCGCGGACATCCACCCCCGGACGTAACCATAATCGCAACGTAACCCCCACGCCCAAACACTAACCCTGAACCAAGCCCTAACCCCTAAGCCAAACAATCTTACTGCTAACCCTAATTATAGCCCTAACGGTAACCCTAAAGGCTAAGCCCTACCTGACACCAGGGGTAGAGAACCGCGACTCAGAACTGAATATAACAACGAACAGCACATAATAAGAACAGAAACTGAATTCTGACTGGATTACACCATGATATTTCGCATGCAAAAAAACAGACCAAGGCAGTCGTAGACACCGGCTTCTATTCCTGATGCAAACATAACTTCATCTGCAAAACCGGAAGTAGACAACATCGAGTTTTCGCAGGGGCAGGAGTCCGGTGGGAGGCAGGTGTCCGGTCATGTAGCGACTCGTGCCAGCAAGTCGTCGATTGGCGACGACGTTGATGACGGCCATCAACGACGCGAAAGCGCGCGCACGCACGTTACTTGGCCGATGAGCGGGTGGACTGACTCCCGTATACTAGTATTCAGCGGTGCGGCCGAGGCGGGCGATGTGTCCCGGGGGACCCGGCGCGGGCTGCGGCCGGACGGTTCACCGCGCGTCCACTACCCGCGTCCGTCGACGTCGAACGGCCTCAAGCACCTTCTCGCACGCAACTGGACCAGCCGGCCGGCCGGCCAGTCGCCGCGGCCGGGTCCGCGGTAATGAAGCGCCCGGGAATGATCACGAGCGTCGCGGCCGACTGCGATTTGTGGGTGTGGCGCAGGCGAATGCAGAACATTTGCCCCCGCCCTCGGAGACATCTTGCCCCCGAACGTCACATGCCTCCAGAAACCGTAATCACTCAAACCCGGTCCTTAACACCAAGGTATCGCCCAGTTGGCGGCGAGGCGATGTCTCCGGCCGTTTCGGACCTTTTCGATGGCCGTACGGCCGACACGCTGTTTTATAGTAACCATAGCCCTACAATGCGCCGTTTTGAGCTACGGGCATCGGACAGACAGAGAGACAGACTGACAAATCGCAGCACTGCTTAATGCCCCTTTATGGGCAGAGTCATAATATGCCTTAACCTTAACCACAAACACAAACTTTATCCAAAACTCTAAGCTCCTAATCCTAATCCCGTACTATAAACCCAAACCTTACCAACGGGCAGATGGTAGTCTTCGTTGAGCTGGACATGTGTCCAAAGGAGGCAGATGTCCGGGGGTAAATTTCCGGTCCCCTGTGGTAGCGGCGGGGGGAATGACGCTGCCCGATATTCTGCTTGGTCAGTCGTTAAACGACCTTCCGCGGTGACCTGATCCCGGGTCCGGATCGACGGCTTCCGAATGCCAGATTTCATTGCTGCATCGGTGAATGAAATTCATAGCGTCGCGGTTCGGTCGGCGCGGTGATCGTTAAAATAGGAGCTGTCGATCGTTTAGTATTTAGTACTTCATGCAGATCGACAGCCAAGTTATGACCAGCAGACACGTCGACACGAGTTGGAAGTCGCACCGCGGAGTTCCCGCTGGAGTCGCTTATACGCGTGGTTTACGACTTACGATATTATATAGTAAGGTCGTTGGCATATTCGAACAGAAGTATAGCACTAACATATTACACCAAAGTAGGCCTACCGTAATCATGTTACTGTTGCGACAAATAGTGCAAAGTGTTTCATCAATGACATACATTTTATTGTTCATTAATCTATTCAGCTGTATAGCTGCCAGTCTGTTTAATAAACATACTTACTTACTAACTTACTTACTAAAGTTTAATTTCTACTACACAGAGTAAATTTTTCTGCCTCGTGTCGTAATTCATGCAACTGATGTTACCATCTTCATATAAATCGACTATTGAGCTGTTTATAAATACGAGGAAAATATCTCGAATGTGTTTCGAACCACTTCAGCTCTTTCCAGGTCCACAATCTGCCTATTCTTTAAATTTCATGAAGTGCTTTCGATGTCATCCATGTAGATAGACAGACGACAGTGAGAACGGCGCCTGGAAAAGTAGCGAAAGTAATTAACTACTGTTAGCACTAAAAGGAGAAGACACGACATCCTACCGGCCATAGGATGTCAAATAGTTTGCTATTAAAAACATACACACGAGTTTCTAAAAATATAAACAAATTTTGCGAGTAGTATCAACAGTGATGCTTCTGGTGCACAGTCAGTACGCAAAAAAACTTATTTTCCTACAATTCGAACTGGAGTATTCGAAGGCACGCCCATACGTACGCACGGCGTCGCACGCACGCAAAGGCGTACGGACAAGTCTAAAACATAATTCCGCCGCCGCCCATTTCGCGCGACGCCGGAGGCATAAAAATGCAGATATTTAGTAAGTTCCTACAGCAAGCGTGCCAGCAAAGTGTCTAAAATTGTCCGCACGGGCCGATCTCTGTCCGATCTCTGTATTAGCTAGCGCTATCGCGTCGGTCGGATATATTCGCGTATTCTGTTTGCTTTTATTCGACAGAATTTCGAGTAGTGCCGGCGGCGTACGAGTGTCGTTGATACAGCGGCTACGTACCGTGCCGCGGCTGACATCAAAGCCATCACAGGCTAGTACCGCGTAAAGCCACGAGAACGAGCCGTGCCGCCGCGCGATGACGACGAAGCACGACGACAGTGCGATGACCTCTAGTTCATTGTCCCGTATCGTCGTAATTGTAATCAATGATGCCCACGAGTCGATAACGACTTCCCGGGTAAGTGCTGTACTTCAGGCCACATATAAAATATGTACAATGAAACATCAACGAAAACTTAGTCTTTTGATGTAAAATACTTTTCAACGCCGAACAGTAAATCAGCGGCGTCAATCCAAATATATTTTGGGGGCGATCGAGGCACAGCCCCCTCCCCAGAAAATTTTATTGATTATGGATCTCAAAATGGCGATTTGTGGTACATTCTTGGTGCATTTTTTTGCAGTTCAGCTAAAACTTTCAGGGGGCGAAAAGATACTCTCGCCCAGGTATATTTTTATTGGAGGGCACGCCCTCTTGCCCCCGGGATCGACGCCACTGCTGTAAATGTACACGGTGATTCATAATTACGGGAACCCTTGGTTTTTATTGTACAGCTTGTGAATAAACAGACACAAAGTGATAAAATTTAGCACATATGTCTAATAGTCAATGCTGTTACGTGTTACGTACTTACTAATATCTTGGCATCACACGTTTATTGATGCAGCAATCAGACAGTGGCGCACACGTCTTGTGTAACGAAAGGA
>Ga0126334_10000600_pt1 | contig 10659 bp, 5 predicted proteins | sample InaspJWI49metaG_FD_94491 | JGI IMG/M metagenome (GOLD analysis project Ga0126334, IMG submission 94491) | Marine gutless worms symbiont microbial communities from Oahu, Hawaii - Inanidrilus sp. 2 OAHU.JWI-49 metaG | ecosystem: Host-associated > Annelida > Digestive system > Unclassified | place...
AATGAAAGGTATGATTTTGCAATTTATAGTGGTTGCCTCTGGTGTTAGCTCTTTCGTTGAGAGGAAGATCAGGTGATACTGTTCTGTTGTATATGTTATGGGTAATTTTAAAAACTTCAATCAAGAAGGCGTTCGTGGTTTTCTTGCGTTGTGTTGCAGCGACAGATCCAACGTGAACGCGGCTTTAGGGCCCACTCTTTACAACTTGTCAAAAATGCCACCCGACAGTTTTCAACTACCGGTATGTTCGTTTTCGCACTACTTGAACTTCCCGTGCCCCGTGGTCCACGTAAGTGAGTAAGTGTGCTTCTATGAGACAGAAAATAGCTTAACTGTATAGAAATGCGCACGAAATTTTGTGTTAGGTTATTGCTACTATATTGTGCATGAATGTATCATAATCCCTGACTGCAAATAAATGAAAACTTGTGGAATTTTGTTGATAGTTATAGTCGAAAACGATGCCGATACCCGTGTTGTGCGTGTGCAAAACCTACAAATCTACTATTTTAGCTATTAAATAATGCATACGTGCATTTGTTAACATGATCAAGGCAGGACGTGCAGTTTAGTGAATGATTTGCAATAAAGCTACGAACTGTGGTTAAAGTCTTTACTGAGAAAGGATTAATTACAATCAGTCGAGAAAGCACAAAAACGCGTCGACAGGGGACATTATTTTGCTGTAGCAGACACGGCGTCTTGCGCAGTTTGGGCGGGAAACAGCGCGCCGTGTATAAAAGCGACGCCGTTTAGCCCCGCCTGCCATTCGTCGTTTGCGAAGGAAGCTGAGAGGTCGATTTTGCTCGCAAAAGGAAAGTTTTTGTATGTCGCAGTTTCATTGACGTTTTGAATGCATACATGTCGATTGAGTTGCATTATTTTACAGTGTTAGGCCTAGCAGTCTTATTTTAACGTTTTTCTTTTTTGTAGGCCTACTCAAATGACCGCATTTTGTAAGCTCTGCTGAAAGGTAGCTTGAACCTTGCTGGTCTTGTGATTGTTCTGTGTGCTATGTTTAACGAATAAGGTGATGATGATGAACTGTGGTATTGAGTATTGAATCGGCTGACAGTTTCGCTGTTTAATTGCAGAAGTGTCGGCGAAGATGTCTCAGGATGCAAGCACGTCTCGTTCAGCTGGCAAGAGCAAGGTGAAGTCTGTGGCGTCGAAGTGTTCACACCCGTCGTATGCCACAATGATAAAGCAGAGTCTGGCTGCTATGCAGGTCTGCTAGCTTTTATAATTGAACTATTAAAGCCTCTACCTTGCTGTAGTCTTGTCAAAGCCCACCTGTATTCGACAAGCAAGTTAACTGTTAACTGAGCATATCTGCGAACTGCATCTGGCAAGTTCTCATTTTGTCAGTGACGCTTTCACAGACAATAGCAATTACGGTTTAGTTAATTACATTCTGGGATATCTGTTGGGTACACTTGTAGGCCTAAGCCATATCAATTGAAGATATATCCTGCTCAAACAGCTGCCAAATAGGATTTCATGGGCTGAACACCAGAATTTTTCACTTTAACAGTAGTCAGCCTTGGAAGGTTTGCAAGTCCATGAGTTCTTCCTACTTATCAGTGATTTTATGTGAGAATTTTTTTGTATGTTTACATGTGTTCTTACATGATATGCACTGTGTTTTCAATTTATTGCACAAATCACAAGCAATGCAGAGTAGTCATTGCAAAACTGGCAGCTTTGTCGTTGAAAACTTCACCAGACCTCACTGTATTTATATCCACTGTAGCATGTGCGATGTCAGCACTTATTTTTACCAGTACATGTTTTGCAAATGGACTAACTTTGTGAACCTAATTATGTAAAACAAACTGTTTATGTACCATTTACTGTATTTCCCAATATTACTATAAAGTGCCTACTGGTATCATGCTGTTTTAGATACTAATTTTTTCATTGGTTGGTTCATTCTGTGGTTTTGTACTGTGGCCTTAGTATAGCTATTTATGACAAACTGATGGGACTCTGTGGCATGTTTTTGTGAGCAGGGTAAAGGTGCATCCCGCCAGGCACTGCTCAAGTACATGATGAAGAACTATACGCTCGGCAGTGATGAAAAGTCCGTCAACACGCATCTCAAGCTGGCACTGAAGCGCAGTCTGGAAAAGGGTCTGTTGACGCAGTCGACTGGGAAAGGAGCAACTGGAAGTGTCAGGCTGGGCAAGACAGCGACAAAGTCTGCTGGACCAGCCAAGAAGCCTAAGGCGTCCACTGCTAAGAAACCAAAAGCTACTGCAGCAGCCAAGAAGCCCAAGGCAGCTACTGCAAAAGTTGGCAAGACCAAGAAAGCTGTGCAGCCAAAGAAGGTCTCACTAAGCCGCAGTGCAGCTAAGGCCAAGAAGCCAAGCCTGACAAAGAAGTCCTCGGCTAAGGTGGCTCCCAAGAAAGCAAAGGTGGCTACAAAGAAGGCTGCAGCTAAGCCAAAAGCAAAGGTTGCCAGTGCAAAGGTTACTAAGGCAGCAGTTGGGAAGGCAAAGAAGCCTGCAGCAAAAAAGTAGAACAGTTGGGCACTTAACACACATTTTGATATTCATTTGTTGCATAAGCTGGTCGTTTACTAGTACTTGATAAGTGTTATGATAGAACTGTTTGTAAGCATTTATGATACTAGTACTAGTAGTAGCAGACTGAACTGTAAGTTGTGGCATGTTTGGACATCTTTGCATTTTTATAAGTTTTTGCATGTGACTTGTGTTAACATTTACAGTTTTTGGCATGAACTGTGACAGTCAGTTACATAAGCACTTTCTGATACACATGTAAATAAACATTCATAGTTAGTAGGTTATAACTGGTGAAAGACATTTTTATGTGCCTAAAATGATGGTAGTATATTAACTATTCAGTGGTCTGTTAATGTTCATTGTAACAGTATTACCCCAATAGTTAGGTGCCAGTTATAACAAGTCAGTGTGCTAGTATAACTTGAAACTGGTGTTAAGATATGTACATGTATTAACTCTGCTGCTGAGATCAGTGTGCTTATTTGTTGGGGCCAGTGCCTTGAGTTTCTATAAATGTTTTTACTCTGGTTTTGTGACTGCATCTGACCCGAAAAACCACTGCCACTAATCTCCAAGTGAGAAACCAGATAGCCCATAAACAGGTGTGAACCCAGACCCTAACAACCAATCTAAAATTATCGTGATTGGTCCCATTAGATACTAGTTAACAGCATACAGGGTGGGCCAAAATGCCTAACCATATGGTTTTTTGTATACTTCAATAGTTTTGTTCTGAATACAGTTGTCAACTCCAACTTCCCACAGTTCAGCTGATGATATTTGGGCAATAACTGTTAAATGTTACGATATTTCAGTCACTCTTTCACCGTTGTAATAGGAATAATTTGTGCACAAATTTATTTTTTTAAATGCTCCACCACACCTTACCCCAATATTAGTAATATAACTAACATTAAATGGACTATCGTAACAACGTAAGGGGCACACAGTTAACATGTGGTGCAAAATTTTTTACCTTGAAAATTCATGTTTTGGGGTACATAACACTTACCTCATTTACAACGAATATTTAACAACTGCATAAAAGCTGCAAGCTGCTGTGTATTCTTATGAAATATAAGTTCATTTTGGTGAAAGCCATGTCATTCCAGCGTGAATTACTGCAAGGATACAGTGATTTGAAAATTTAGTTTTTATTGGCCCACCCTGTACTTAACTTAAAATTTGTTATTGTTGGATAAATTGCATTTTATCATTCCATAGTATGTGCATAAAAAGACAGTGCAGTTATTGAACACCGTACGACTTTACAGACTCATTAAAGACATAAGATTGTAAGTTTGAAACTATTTTCAATTTACAAACAGTAACAGCTCCTCGTGTCACAAACTATTATTCACAAGTTCAGATAACTATGCAAGCAAGGTCCTTTGGATCATACTGGAAGGATCCTAGCAAAGACCGAAGCGGAAATTTCAGACGAACAGGTGGGATTCCAACAAGGAAAGGGGACAAGAGACCAAATCTCAGAATACTGATGCACAAGGCATGCGAGCACCAACAAGCACTCTATAGGTGCTTTGTGGACTTTGACTCTATTTCCCATGATAAGCTCTGGGTGACTATGATGGACATGTGATATCCTCTGCACTTGATTGCTTGCTGGCCAAACTGTACAGGAAACAGCTTGCTACTGGGAACACTATCAGCAGGCTCGTAGCAAGGGGGTCTTGAGGGGTTGGGGGAAGTCTTGGCGGTTCTGAAGACCCCACCTCAACGCCAAAAGTTGTTAATTCTGGATTGCATATCAAGTGTTTACTGTTTTCTCTTTCCTCCTGCAAAAACCTTAAGGTTATTTTCTGTGAATTTATTAATGAAATTATTAATATTTTACAAGATGACGAGTGAAGACAGCATGGTCCACTGCAATTAGTTTTTTTTCGCAAACCTAACTACCAGTAAGTAATCGTTTTATGTAACCCCTATGACAGTCCTCAAAAAGTTTTATACTCATAGCCAAAGCTCAGATAATATCCACATCCAGTTAGAAATCATAAACCACACCAGAACTGCCTTGGGCTATATTTTTTAACACTGCAAGATACTTGCCAAATACAAAAACGACAGTCAAACTGCAAAATCCCATTTACCGGGGTAATATCTCAAAACCTCTCTAAATCTATTTTTGTCAACTTGCCAATGCAATTGCCTTCAGTGCTTTTGCCTTCAGTGCTTTGACGCTGTTGGCTGGGCAGCAGGAAGGTCATCCGGCCTGTAAAAACAGTGGTGGGGTGATGGTGTGGTTGTCTGTCTGGAGCAAGGTGCAGACTTGCATATGGCCCAGCTGATGCCGCTGCCACTCACTGTCTCTTGCTTCACTAAAATCCAGACTGGTTTTACGTTTCTGGTACCGGCTCACCTGGGTAGTCCCGGAAAAAGGGCCATTAAACGAGTGCGTGTGTGTGTGTTGCCAATGCAAAACTTCAAAAGTACCAAGGCAGTTGCCTCGATGGATAAGCAACCAATTTTTTCTAAGCCAGCGGTCGGCTCTCTCTAAGCGACGTTGCAACGAAAGGGGTTCTGGTACGTTTAGAAAGCAGTCGTTTTTTTGCCGGGGCTCTGACTCGGACCCTGCTGGGGGAGCTTACAACGATAGGGAGGACATGCAGTTTCATGGACAGCAAAGAAAACAAATGAGTTGGTTTTTAACAGAGATGGAATAAAGAGGGAACTGTTAGACACTGTCAAAGCAAGGAAGCTAGCTATGGTCACACCATAAGGAAACAAAGGAGTTGCCTGGAGAAAGAGATAATGCAAGGAACAATGCCAGGTGCATGCATGCGAGGAAGACCACACATGGCCTGGATGGAAAACATCAAGATGTGGATGGGACTCCCCGTGCAAGAGTCCGTCAGAATGACAGAAAGTACGTCAGATCGAGGACGCCTAAAGAACAGAACAGACATGAAGTCTGAACTGAAGTAATAACTGTCACTGCATGTGCTGCTTTAGCAGTCCTTCAGTGGCAGATCCAGAAATTGGTGGTACAGGGGATGATCCCACCTGTCTCCCCTTGTCCCAACCGGCCTCCCTACCATCGTGAAGCGGCTTCTTAAATCCAGCTCGGGGGTCTGGAAGAGTGCTGTAAGCTCCTGTTGTGGGCCTGGGTGGAGCCCAGTCACCAAACACTTTTTATGCATTTTGAGCCAAAAATCGCTTCTAATTGCCAAACATAAAATTAAGTAACTAACGACTGGTGGTATTTTTCACGAGCAAAAATACTGCTGTGTGCCGGTGGGGGACTCATCCGCCTCTGGACCCACATAGCACACAGCACGCAGCATCAACTACTGACAGGTCTCAGTGTCTGCTGTTGACTGTTTCCCCATCACGTTTTACTACCACCAGCAGCAGCACTGTTTATATCTGCAGTGTCAGAGTCTTCTCCATCGTGGCTTGAATCTTCTGATTCAACGTCGTCACCCAGCTTCTCATCACCTTCCTCGGATGTCTTTGCTTTTTTCTCCTAATGACAACATTCACACAACCAATTATAATCCATGATGTAAAAACCTCCAGCATGCAAACTGAATTAGTCAATGCCAATTACTGAAAATGAGAAGTTGATTTAGTCAACTGCTGCATTCAGTGAATATCTAAGACGACATACCGGCCCACCCCCGTGAGTGGCATTATATTCTTCCTTTGCAGTGCGAATCAGCTGATTGATCTTTTGCTGCTGCTGTTTGAAAGCCTGGTGGCTTTCTTCAGTCTTCTTAACTCTCCAAATTCTCTCCAGCTGTCACAGTGCCATTGCAAAACAGTTAAAACATGGTACACTTTTCAACTGCAGTGCAACATTAATACAAGTTAGACAACACAAACAGAACAGCAGATCACAGTGCAGCGATACAGCTGAGCAGCAATGCCATTCATCGCATTAACAAATGGGGTTAGCAGTGGAATTGGTAAGAATTTTTAAGTACATCATCTACACATATTTCACCAGCGACCCAGGTCAACTTCAACAGGCCGACATAAGTCAGCTTAATCTACCGCATGGAACCAAACACTAAGAAAGTGGAAAAGAGAAAAAGTAAACAAAAACATGCACAAAGAAACTGTAAAAGACTGTAACACAAAATTAATGTGTAAAATTAAGCCAGATTTGGTCACCTTGTTCAAGATCCGGCCTGGAAATGGACTGGGCTGTTTATTACAGTCAGGACCCACATAGGTCCAGTTACTGTTCTACACACATGGAAATGAATGCATTACTGCAATCAAAAACTAAGTTCACACCTTGCGACGAAGAACTTTTTCTTTCTTCATTTCATCCGTGAACCATGGAGCGCCAGGTCGTTGCCGCCGGCGCCGAGCCCTCGGAGTTGGTGTAGCATTAGGATCAATCTCATCAACTGACGTGGCACCAGGACACATCGCATCAATGTACCTACATTATCACTATTCACTGTTACCAGTTAATATGAATACAACTGTAAGACTTCCATAGCAGACAGATGCAGCTTGTACAAATGACACTGAATGACAGAGCAAGTGAGCAGTTTCTTAACGGCACATCAGCATGTTTTAGGCTGTTCAGTGCCATGAACCTAGACGCAGATAAAATCGTGACAACTAACAACAGATAAGAAGAAAAAGCAAAGCAAAAAGTCATCTCCCCGTGGCTATTACTGAAATTAGTCATTCATATATAAGTTAAAATCACATCATATAATGTTTGTTCAGCTACATATCGAAACAATACAGGATGTGACCTGGTGAATGACAGTAAAGTGAGCGACGCTCTTAAATGAAATTTGTACAACGAGTCTGCCACGCTTCCTCCAAAATTGGTAAAGGCAGACTTGCACAGTTTTCACCAAAGTGTAGGGCGATTATCCCTCTTTCAGAAGAATATTTTCCCCATTTTCACATGTTCAGCCGTTTGGTTATGACAACGCGCCAAATGAGGGCACTGTCACATTTTCTGACAAAATTTGGGGCAATTTCCCCATCTCCCCGAAAACAGGGGGACCAGGCGACGAATCCAATCACGAGAAATTAAAATTACACCATACCCCAACTGTTCATAAAATACTTACGAGCCGCCCATTCGATGGTTCTGAGATCTAAGGGCTAATAAATAAAAAAAATTAACTAGATGGCTGCTATTGCATCATTCAGCACTCAGTCCATTCGGTACTGGCAGCACCATCTGGTGAATGACTGTAAAGTGAACAATGCTCTTAAATGAAACTTGCACAATGAGTCTGCCATGCTTCCTCGAAAATGGGTGAAGGGAGACTTGGTGTATTTTCACCAAAATGTAGTACAATTATCCCTCTTTCGAAAAAATATTTTCTCGTTTTCACATGTTGACCCATTTGTTCACGAGGAGATGCCAAATGAGGGCATCGTGAAATTTTTGGTGAAATTTGGGTCAATTTCGCCATCTCCCTGAAAACAGGGGGCCAAGGTAAAGAATCCAATCACAGGGTATTAAAATTACACCATACTCCCAACTGTTCATAACATACCCACTAGGCGTCCATTCGCTGGTTCTGAGATCTAAGGGCTAATATAAAAAAGAAGATAAAAAATAATGAAATAAGTAACAGAAGTAAAATGTAAGTCCTCCGGTATACTGAGTGGACTGATAAGAACAGCAATGGCTTCATGATACACTTAATGCATAATGGGCTTTCAGAGATCAGCCATGTAGCATAAGTTTAAACTACACAAGATTTTGTCTGGTCAAGTAACAAAGAAGCCATGAGACACTAAAAAATGATTGCATGTTGCAAAGTCAAAAGTCAGTTTAATTGGTTCACACTGGAGTAACCATCAAGAAAATGGGTTTAAAATACGCAATGCAGACAGCACACTATTGGACCTCTTCTGGACGAGATATTGGGCTTTCTGGATCTGTTCCACTGTGCCTTCAATCGTCAGAAGACGCTCCATGGCACCGGCTGGAGGTACCAAGGCATGAATTTGAGCCTTGGACTCATTCCTCAAGTCCTTTAAAGCCAAACAGCGATGTCCAAGCACAGCAGATACCAGCTGTAATCACACATGTATCACACAGCGTAGTGCGTCACAACAAAACAGTTCACAGACGACGGCATCAGAACTCACAAGGTCCGGACATGACTAGTACACAGGAGTAACAGCACAAGCACAGTCCAAACAACTGCAATATGCAAACTGCCATATCAGTTCTTCTATGGCAATAAACACATATACACAGGATCGGGCAAAAGGAAAACAAAACTGGACTTGATTGCCCAAATCTTTAAAAATATTTAATAGACTAAATCAATCTGCACATTTCTAGCACACAAAGTTGTCAAACTGCTGTTTGTCAGTGTTATTAAACACTAGTAAGCTTACATGCTTTGGTATGCTGATTTGAAGAAACTGCACACCTGATGGCATATTGGCAGCCTGCAATAACAACATAGTGCACTACAGTCAATGTGCTCCCTAGTAATATCACTTTGCATACAGATACTAGGACTCATGGACACTCACTGAAGTTGATTAAACATCGCTGCCACTTGGAGATCAGACATTTTATCTCAGAAAAAGTGATCAATTGCTGGAATGCATTGGATCAGGACAATTGCTGCGAGTACTGCTGATGGATTTCAGTCCAAATCTCACTTATAAAGCGCCAAGATGTAACGCATTAATATTAAGTGGCGGGCGTGGCTATAGGCCCGACCGTCATCAGTGCCGGTACTCGACATCTGCCCCCTTCTAGGATACATGGCCCCGTAACTAACCCCCGGCAGGGCAGATGTATGCAACAGTTATTTTCGGGAAGGGGCGAGCGTGTGAGGGGGCAAATGTCGGCACCTGTCAGTCACAAGTACAGCAGCAGCAGCAGTGATGGTGGCGGTATCTTTGTCTGTAGTTGCACAGCTCGGCCTTACAGCCTGTTGGCAGAGCGGCAACCTGCATTACACAGTAGGCTCAAGCTGCTGTGGCTCAGGCCTGAGAATGGGCACAGGGCTAGCATAGGGGCTCCATCTGCTGACAGTGAGTCGCCACTCGCCACGGCACGACGAGCGGCCGAGGCATGGTTTTAGCGACTTCTCTAGACTGTAGGCTAGAGTGGTTATATCACTCTAGGCTGTGGTATAACTCTCCGCCTACCACGGTTACTGCCGCCGATGCTGTGCTGTTCTTTGACTGGATGGCGATGGCCGGGGAGGCACGGCGACGCGGTTGGCTGGACTGGCGAAAGACGCAGATCTGCATCATAATTCCAGCTGTCTTGCTGCCAGACTAACCGGCAGGCAGTCGCCACAGGAAACAGTATTGGCCCCTTGGCCTGAGCATGGTCATCTGTTGGAAGTCCTGTATCATAGGACTAGCTGATTCCCGAGCACCCTTTGGGTGGTCGGGAATCAGCTAGTTAGAGAAAAGACAGTAGACAGTAGTTTGTGGACTAATCTGTCTGGTGGGCCTTGAGCTGCTATTAATAGCCAGATCGGCTGGACCTGTGAGCTTTTTTTTATCATTTTTAGCATCATGCATATAGTACGAGGAGTGGTAGGCGGGTGCAAAATATTTCAAACAGCTCAATTGTCCAACCTCTTAATATCAACACACTAGAGGCTTTGCGTTAATGCACTATATAAATCTATTATTGATATACTGACATTGACATCAAAACACATCCATAAATTCTTATGGCATTTTTGCCAAACCTGCATAGAGGTGATACAAGATTGAGCTTCAAGATCAAACATAAACAAGATCACAAGTCACCTTGACCTAGACATTTGACATGCTAGTTCACCTTGACACTATCTAGGGCAAGATTGAAGGTCAAAGTCAAAGTCATAGGTCAAAGCTAGTGTCACAAGAGGAAAATGCTTCTACAGTGGCTGCAGTGACTAGTTGAGGCTTTGTCAAGTTTCCTTGTAATTATTACAACGATAATAGATGTACACACACACCCGTTTAACGGCCCTTTTCCGGAACTACCCAGGTGAGCCGGTACCAGAAAGGTAAAACCAATCTGGATTTTACTGAGACAGTGAGTGGCAGTGGCATCAGCTGGGCCATATGCAAGTCTGCATCTCGCTCCAGACAGATAACCATGCCAGTACCCCACCACTCAAGTTTTTTTACAGGCCGGATGCCCTTCCTGCCG
>Ga0126334_10000601_pt1 | contig 10659 bp, 8 predicted proteins | sample InaspJWI49metaG_FD_94491 | JGI IMG/M metagenome (GOLD analysis project Ga0126334, IMG submission 94491) | Marine gutless worms symbiont microbial communities from Oahu, Hawaii - Inanidrilus sp. 2 OAHU.JWI-49 metaG | ecosystem: Host-associated > Annelida > Digestive system > Unclassified | place...
CATGTGAAAAATCTTGGCGCGCACTGGAATATAAGGCACCATTGAGTTCAATTGGTGCCAATTTCCTGCAGCTTAGCCCGTAATGCTCCTTTGCGGTCCTTTGCGGTATTTAGTCATACCGGTGTTGCGATGTCTGCTGCTACTGAACGTGGCTATGAATCATTACCCCATCCACCGTATTTGCTTAGTGCTGCGGCGCCGTTGCTGCTGGGCGCCCGGTGACCGCCGCTGTAGATCAATATCTCCTGCCAGCACGGCACTCAGCAGCAAACCCGCCGCACGCCGCGGCTGCGGTCGAATGAATGAGACGGATGCTAGGCCGTTTCACATTGACCTTGCTCCGCGCAGTATGCAAGCAGTGCCAACAAGCGACGTTGGCAAACCTCGCACAGAGCGATAGCATTCGAGACTGTCTTAATTTCCGCTTGCAAATTGCTTGCTTACGATTGTTCATAATCACATTATCATGCTACAGACTAACCTACCGAGCTCTGCATTGTTTCATTTCCTTTTCATCTTCTTCGCCGCAGACTCCATATGTTCCACAGACTCAATATTAACTGCTGTCATCTTGGTTGTGCCGCCGCCACAGTCGGAGCGATGCCGCTTGGTGAGCATGTGACATTTCAATGTCGAATGTTGCAGGTTAAAATCTGCCAAACGCATTTTTCTCCGGAGGTTTTCGTCGACACAAAAATGCTTGTGCACTGAAGCTATAGACACGTACCACACTATATTAAGTAGCAGTGACGTTAAACATAACACTGGCTGGCGTTTTGATGACGATGACACACAACACGTGCAACAACAGGCTGCGCTATCGCCGAGAGACCGCGCGACGCTCCGTGTCAGTTGAAATCTTGACCGCTGCTGACCTGTAATGCCCAATTCACACCGCCCGATCTGACGCGAAGCCGTCGAGTCTCGTCGGGTGACTCGAGTCGGGTGGTGCGAATTTATTAATAGAACACTTCTATTGATAGGTCTGTGGTTGCACTTGTCGCCGTATACGCGAGATCTCGTATCGTGATATCAACTCTCTCACAGAGAGCATGCGGTGCCAGAGACACCTTAAGCTGCAGTTACATCGTCACGACTGAATTAATCTGAACTGAACTGGTCAGAATACGATATGGTTGTTCGACGTTCGCTCAAATATCGCTCCCAGCCAGCTTCAACTAGCACACGTAGTAGCTAAGAACTCAAAAGTAAAATGTATAAAAAAAACTAAAAATGTAAAAAGTAAAAAAAAACGTCGTTGAGGACACTGCATATCGCTCCACCAGCGCAACGTCGTCGAAGCAGGCCGGCCGTGGCTGATGACTAATTTCCGGCGGACACTACTCGCCAACCGGCCGAGAAACGCAGTTTTGCACATGTACCAGCATTTGTCGCCGCTTTGGGTTGACCGCACTAGAATTTCGCCAAGATGTTTGGGATCAGAAATGGAGCCTCTGAGCTATACATAGGGTGACAGTGACGTAATTTCGATCCATACCTATGCTAGCCGGTTTTCGCCGCCATCTTGTGGGTAAAACTCTGCGAAATGTTTACCACCGTGATAGCGCTTAAATACGCTTTGTTGACAAGTTAATGATCATACAGACGTTTGTATAAACGAACGGATTGAATTATATTGAAATAACACGATTAACTTTCACCCATAAGTCCACATATTATGCCATACCCACAAAATGGCGATCGTATCGTGACCATAGACTCTGTGACGTCACTTCACCCTATTATAACGCATGCTTTCTGTGTGACGATATAATGTTCAGCTTTTTTGAGAGAACATGGACTTTTTACGGATACACACACGAACAGATACACACATAGGCCACGGCCTAAAACTGACCCTAACCCTAACCCTACTGACCCCATACTAACCCTAATCAACACAGGAGAAGGCATTTTGCAAACGGGCGACGCCGCCAGTTGATAGAGCCTATGTCGCCAGTTTGTAAGTGAATTTCGGCATACTTGTCGCCAATTATAGGCCTGCACTAAATATGCGCAGGCTACAGACACAGGGCCGGAGCATACAGTGCGCTAGTGCAGTGTCGCGAGGTAAAAACAATTACGTGTACCATTACAGAGACTGTTTGTCGGTTAGTCCTCTCTGTAATTTGGGAATTATAGCAACTCGCTTGGCTTTTCTCACTTTATTTCACGTCACTCATCTAACAACAACTAACTCTAACTCAAACTGTACTCTACCACACGCGCTCGAACGTTGAATTAGGCATGCAAAAGTTGTGAAAATAAATGACATACACCCATGCAACGTCGTTTCTGTCGGACTGCTATCTACAGTCGTTCAAATAGCATATTAGGTGACAGTGACGTAATAATCGTTCCCATAGGCCTATTTATGCCAGTTGATTTTTTGCGCCATCTTGTGGGTAAAACTCTGAGAAATGTTTGTCACTGTGATAGCTTTTAAATGCGCTTTTGTTGGTATTAAATTTGGTAAGTCAGTGATCATATGGACATTTTCTTCAAATGATTCAATTTTATTTCAATAACACGATAAATCTTCGCCTATTAACTCAACACATTATATCGTGTTATACCCACAAAATGGCGATCGTATCGTGACCATAGACTCTGTGATGTCACTTCACTTTATGTATATCTGGCCAACAAATTTGACTAACGGGGTTGTTCTAGGAAACAAGCCCGTCGGCGTGTCCAGATACAAAGTACTCAGAAACACGTTTCGTCAAATACCAGAACTCGACTGTCGGTTCAGACAAATAATTCAACTAATGACTTGCACTTAGTCTTGGATAAGAACTGGCGCCACACACCCATGACGGCGATGGACGTGCCGAGGCGAAATTTATTAAAGTCCAGAGTATGAGATATAATTCCAGAGAAAAGCATCCTTGTTATGAAGGAACCTGAATTTTATTTATAGGCCTAGTGCAATGTAGGTAGGCCTACTGTAAGATAGTTGGAAGGAAGCTTTTATGCCAAAAACTACTTCCATCCGACCATCCGTTTCGATACAATACCGGCCGGCTTGTGATAAATGGACAGATACGGACACTGGGCGATAGCTAGTAGGCTACCGCGCTGGCATAGCGGCGCGCGGGTACAAACTAGGGTTGCACTGTGAAGCGATAGTTCTTATCCGATTGTTGTTATCTTATGCTATTTCTGCACCGATTTTTTCAAGTCCGGCCGCGGCCGGATGTACATGAGCTGTATATACAACGCGGGTAAGAAACCACTAATCAGCAATGAGACATACAGAATACAGCAAACAACGAAATACCGTGTCGACCATCAGAATGAATAAATCGATAGATAAATAAATCGACAATACAGTCGTTGTTGTCAAGTAACTTGAGTTTAGTTTATTAAACAAGGGGGCAAATTATCCACATTTGAATATAATATGAATTCGTGAGACACTTAAACAGTTAGGCTGAACAGTCAAAAGATGCTCAAATCCGGCTTCACATCCAATATCCCAGCAGCCAAATCCGTATTCCGGCGGCCAATGCGGATATGAAAATGTGGCTAGGGCTGGGGCCGGATATATATCCGGAGCAGCCGTAGTAAAAACTCGTCACATGTCACGGTCTGAGGCCATAACACTTATCAAAGTGTCTAACAGTGCCTAGATCAATTGTTAGGTATTTGACAAAACACCAGGAGCAGCCTTTGGTCGTGCTTTGCGCTCGCTGTCGCCGCCCAGTCGTAAGCTCCGCCCAGCGTTGCCTCACATGGTAACTTAATAGTATAGATACTTCATCGTCGTTGGAAAAATATCGTACTGTTAACGTCTCGGCCTCCGGTGAAAAAGTTATTTCCCGCATTTAACGCACGACGTAGCGTTGCAATAATTACTGTTCTCAGTGTGTAAGGTGTGAACGCCAATCACCACAAGGATACCGACGAAGGGCGGAGCCTAGTTGGCGGAGCCCAGCCCGGGCAGCCAATCATGGGCGACAGGCGCCGGGTGAAGCGGCGGCGATGCGATAATGAGGCAGAAGGGGATAGAGAAACGAGAGAATAAGGATCGAGCGAATGATATGATGTAACGACGTGTGATGATGACTTGTAAATAGTGTACATATTACACATGTCTTCGTGTTATTCAAGTATATTTTAACACGCTGCCAATAACAAAGAGACTAAAGGACAAACAACGACAAACGTTACAACTTGACGATAGAGCAACTACGAACATTACGACCTATCATGGTGGCATAACAACTTGACACAGTGATTACTGTCTGATGACTTTAACGGCTTACAACTCGACCAACAGTCAAACATAGACCGATGGCCACCTCAAAACGCTAAAAGAGTGATACCTGTCGATAGGTATCATCGGCGTGGTGCTGTGATGAACGGAAGTGCCCGACATCGCTTCCGGTCTCTACTGACTTCGTCACTCGACGACGTTGCTTCACGCGCGCATCTGGGTTCAGCTGTTAATGCTAATTCCAGCTCTACCACGCTACCAGCGCTACCAGACACGACAAAACTGTCTTGTCTGTGTCGCGTCCGCTTCGGCGGTGTGAATTAAATTCCCGACAACTCCAGACTGTCGCCGACAGAAAATTTGAAGTCTGAACAGCAATCGTCCAATTCACACCGGCACACCAGACACGACAAAGACAGGACGACAGACACGACTGTCTTGTCGTGTCTGGCGGGCGGTGTAAATTGGGCATTAGACGGTAGCGAGAGTGATAGTGGTCAGGGCGCGTCTGTTGGTCTCTGTCGACGGCCACGTGCTGCTGACAGTGACGTTGATGGACGGCCGACCTGCACCCGTCTGCTCGGTGTGATGTGTTGACCGGGCCACGTCGGCTGAACGTAGTCGACACAGCTCCATGGCTGAGCGGTCAGCATCAGTGCCGCGTCGACCGCAGTCGCGACGCACACGCACGAAGAACACGAAGTTGCCGGCGAACTTGATCGTCTGACAGAGGTTGAGCAGCACGATGACGGTCCGATAGACGTCCAGCTGTGGGTCGGACAGAGTCTCGGCGCCGACGATCAGGCCCACTGACTCGACCACGATTGATGGACAGACGAGGACGACAAACGAGGCCGCTGTACCGACGACGGTCGTCGTCACCTGCGAGAACTGCGAGCACTGCTGCTGATGTGACAGACGGACAGACGGACACACGGCCATAGCACTGCTGCTGATGGCGGGCGTGACCTGCCGCCGCTACCTCGTTCTGTCTCCTCTGAGCTTGCAGTGCTCGGACCAGCTTGCTGCCTGTCACCAGCAGGCAGCTGAGAGGCAGCGCGACCCCGAACACGACCCAGACCACGTTGTAGACGCGACGCGACAGCACGCTGCCGAACGTCGACGTCGGAACCATGTAGATACACAGAAACACTGCGTGACGATACGCAGCGGTCAAAAACCCAGTCTCTGGTCTGCAACGCAGCGCTATTTGTATGACGATACGTTTAGATGTTTTAAAAGAACATCAACTTCTGAGAGACACGCAGACGGACAAACGACACAGCCACAGCACACCATGCAGCAACAGGTGCAGAAAGACGTGACGGTCGATGCGTGTCGGAACCATGTAGATACACTGACAGCCGGGAAAACAGTCGCCTTCGACCGCACGGTACTTGAGGAACAGCGGCAGCGCGAGCAGGCTGGCGAGGACGAACACTGCGGCGTAGAAGAGCAGCGTGCGGTGCAGGCGGATCATGGAGAACCGCGCCTGTCGACAGCCCAGTTGATCACTGATCACACTCAGCGTCCACGTTTGTCGAGCGGATCATGGAGAAGCGAGCGTGGATGGGACGACTGACGACCAGGAACCGCTCGCCAGTGATGATCGCCACAATCCACGTGCTGCACAGCAGGAACAGGTTGTGCAGCGGTCCGCGGTACAGTGCTCGGCGCACCAGCGGCACGGCCGGATTTAAAGGGGGGAGGGGCAGGGAGCCGGACCTCAGGCCTCCCACCAACAGAGGGCCTCCCGCCAAACCGTTCATACCGGTATTTTATTTCTCGCTAATGATAGATGCCTACGAGAATGCGACTTAGTTGTCGCGCATTTGCGATCATTGTTTTAGCCAGGCCCAATTTTGTTACTTGTTACTAAACCTGCATTTTAGCTTTCAAAGTCTCCCATCTAATGATCCACAATTAAGCTGGGCCTAGGTCTCCCACCAGCTAAATTCGGCCCTGAGCAGCGGTCCGCGGTAGAGCTGGTAGTAGAAGGCGAGGCGGGCGCCGGTGACGCTGTCCGGCGGGTTGGTCGGGTCCGACTGATCGGCGACCAGCAACTGCGGCAGTCCGACCACGCAGAACAGCAGGTCTGACGTGACGAGCGCCACCAGTCCAGCGGAACGACTACCAGTTCACGTTGACACAGTGTCGGCTGAGTGTAGGCAGCCAGTCCAGCGGAGGCGGAGCGCTCGAGTGGTGACATCTGACGACGACAGCGCACACCGAGCAACAGACTCAGCAGGTTCCCGACGACGCCGACCAGCATGATCGCCGGCGTGACGCCGTGGTAGACGGGCGTCGGTCAAACCCAACCCATGGACTGACCCAACCCGCTCCAGTTCTCAACCCAACCCAGCCCATCGTCCGTCATCATACAATCAACGTACTAATTACATAAGCACATAACTGTATTCATTGACGCTATCCATCGGTGATTTCATCATCGAAGTGTTAATCATCAGCTAATTGTAACCAACACAATGTCCATTAACTGAGTAAACCGTGTGACTGTCACTATATGTGTGTGTGCAGCGGAGAATTAACGATCTACCTCGTCATCAGGCACTAGTACCACGGTGTCACGCCAATGTATCCGACATGGCCATTGCTGGGCCGATCCACGGGTTGGGTTCGGTTGGGTTGTCTTCGAGGCGCATACATTTGGTACGCTGCGGAGACTTAACCCAACCCAACCCAACCCATGGACTGACCCAGCCCATGACCATGCAAGGGTAAAGTTAAAGGTAAATGGACTATAGCGGTTAGCAACTAGCCCCACCGCTACGGGAACTCACACACCATATGGGATCACAGTGTTACCTGCCACCCGGCAGAGGTGACTTTGCGGCACGCGTGACGCCGTGGTAGACGTAGTACCTGGTGACCAGGTAGACGGTCTCCGTGAAGCGACGTTCCACGTCGAATCTCTGCAGTTCGTCAGTCGCCTGATACTGCAGTTGCGTCTCGTTAGTCCGCGACGATTCATTGTCAGCAACTAGCACGTCCTCGGCAGCGTCCGGCGGCCGCCGCATTGACACGTTCGACACGTCGGAACAGTACAGCGTCTGCATTCTGCCGACCGATGTCACTCGACAATATCAGACTGATGTGCGCTCATAAACTGACAGTCATACAGTCACTTCAGTCTTTCACGCACGTGAGTAATACAAGAAGTGTCGAGAAAGTCTTCAACGCAGTCGTCGAATGCGACACGTCGCTTTGCAGATCGGCTATCAGCCGCCAAGTTGTCAGGTCGTGTCGTGTGACGGCCGCGACTGTACGTTCACTGCAGGTAGACTACCCTGAACCGGACATATCGCTAATGAACTGCCCAGCTGCCAGTGCTGAAGCTGACATCGTGCACCGCCAGTTCAGATGAGCTTTGTTCACGACACATCCCCACGGCGCGTTCACTGGTCACGCGCGTCAGCGTCACGACCATGCTTCGTACTGATTGACTGCAGCGAAACTGGAACGGCTAGTGCCCGGTTAGTTCTCAACACACGTATTCCAATGCAGCCGTTCGCGAACAGTTGATGCGCTGTGAACACGTGTTTATGCGCCGCCAGTTCAGACAGCTACGTGACGTCGTCACCGACTACGTCGGCGGCAAAGCGACTGCATCTCACTGCTGCTGCATGGCTGCAGTGAGCTGGTGTGAACACTCTGCAAATGTCGATCCGCTGTTATGCCGCAGTGCTGCTAACATGTATATACGCGGATCGGTTCTCGTCGACTATGTTTTGGTTGACCTCGTCAAGAATAGTCAAACGATGTCCACTAAATGTTGTGCTTTTCTATCTGTCTGTCTCTCTGCTTGTATTTACACAAACTGTCTGCAAGCCCAAAGAATGCGTATCAGTTTTGCACTTTCCTATTTTTTGGCCGGTTTTCTCGCTAACGAAGCTATGAAAATTTGGAAGAAAACCCACATCGATGTAAAATTTCATAAGCGTGAACTCTCTGGCGAATGCCATAAATTTACAACGTGCGTGGCCGTCGAACTGCCAACGAAATGTGGAAATTTACGATACCATACGAGATGTTATTTTAACGTGCGCTCGAAAGCTGACATGAGTCACCTTAATATACCGCACGAAAACGACAATTGAATGACAATTGGGGACAATGAAATTTAGTAAAAACTTCGACACGGAAACGCCCCATGGCGTTCATATTTTCGAATTTCGTAGACTGAAATTTAGTTCTGAGGTCACTTAGGCTTACCCACCGCCAAACCCGAAGCAGTCTGATGTGGGTGAAATATGGCCTGGTGGAGTAGCGGTGTCGACTTTGGAGAAGTCGATTTAGCCTCGTGAGATCACAACATTTGCTGTCAATCGATTAACTCGTCAAAGCCGCTAATGCGCTATTAATCGAACGCCTGAACTAGTCTCACGAATATCAAGCGAGATTATCCAGTATGTTTTAAAATACAGAATTACTCCGAAGTAGCTCAACACAACCCAAAGTAAATAAGTCTTACAAACAGTATTTAAATAGGGTGAAGTGACGTCACAGAGTCTATGGTCACGATACGATCGCCATTTTGTGGGTATAACATGGCATAATGCGTGGACTTATGGGTGAAGGTTTGTCGTGTTATTTCAATATAATGCAATCTGTTGGTTTATACAAATGTGACTCGTACGATCACTAACTTGTCAACAAAGAGTATTTAAGCGCTATCACAGTGGCAAACATTTCTCAAAGTTTTACCCACAAGATGGCGGCGAAAACCAGCTAGCATAGGTATGGATCGAAATCACGTCACTGTCACCCTATGTATAGCATTATAGCTAAATTCCACTACACGGGCCCGACCGGACCCGCGCGGACCCGCACGGACCCAACGGAGTTTCTCGGAGACCCGGGCCGCAAAAAAGTCGGCGCAGGTCCGGTCGGGTCCGGTCGGGCTCGTGTAGTGGCATTTAGCTATTATATTGCCGGCGTCAGCATCGACTGGCGTCTGCGGTTCGACAGCGACGCGAGAAACGTCGCGCGAACGACCACATCGGCGCCCGCCCACCCGTCCGTGCGTCCGTCGTCACGTGCGCCGCATGCTGACGGATGACGTTGCCAACGCAACCACGTGCAGCGAAGTCGCCTCCACACTGGACTACTGCAACGCTCTGCTGTACGGCGACATAGGGAACGAAAGTGTGCCGATACAGTGCTGGTTTTTCCTGGACTGGCCATTTCGAATGCTGAAATATAAATACATTTGCGAATAAAATACACGGAAGCAATTTTATCTAACAGCACTGGGAAACTGTTATGGTTTGAAATTACCAAAACGCTGACTGCAGTTTAGCCGTTTAAAAATAAATTTACTGTGCTATTTGTCATAATTTTGGGGCACATTTTCGTTCCCTGTTCAACAAGTTGCAGCGGGTCGAGAACAATCTGGCCAGCGTTGTCTGCCAACGCCGAGGACACGCCGACGCTAGCCGCTTTTACATTGGCTTCCAGTGAAGCAGCGGATCACGTACAGGACGGTACTGGCAATCTACAAAGTACGGACAATTATAATACTGATAATAATAACAGCTACAACAGCCACGCCGGCGTACTTCAACGACGTCGTGCAACCGTGCAAATTAGTGCGCCGGTGTATATAATACACTCAGTCTCAAAAAAGGATCCCGTACATGTTTAGCTATAACTCAAGCAAGAATAATTATTGTCAGATATTTACAATTTTCGGCACAAACATTAACAAGACATTAGGCAATCAAAGAACAGTTTATTTTCCCACATCACCTAATAGTGTCTCTGCACTACCTTGTGAAACCAAAAAAAACACAAAACCGCGTCTTTTCGCTCTAATGCTGTATCCTACTTCACGAGACTTCAGCCAGTCGCTGCTTGATTTGTTTAATCTTGTTGACTTGCAACTTATACTCATGCTAATATGTGAATCTTTATATCTCATAATCAGTGGGCTTCACTGCTGGTCTGTTAAGCTGATTAAGCTGTGCCATGATGTGCCAGTGCGCTGTTTTGCAGAAAATACAAGAAGCTCAGCTATCGCTGAGGGACCGCGCGATGCGTCGTGTCAGTTAAAATCTTGCCAATTGCCACGCCACCGTGCAGAAACTACTTGTACGACAAGTCCTAAACAAATCGAAGTTATGACGTTGGAGGGTTACAGTTGGGCAACGTGTAATAAACATGTGCACTCAACCGTAACGCGTGCGAGTCGCTTTCATTGTCTTAATGGTGTCATAAACAAACCGACGACGGTCGAGTTGTGTATATCACCGGTATACAGACGACTTGCTGTGGCGAAATTTTCTAAGTCTACAATGTAGAAATTGCCCACGTGACCCTGACCACGCCCACTTAGGGAACACTCACTCATCACAAGACTAAGACTTCGCATGGCCGACCCGTGTACAAAATTTGAAGTCTCTAGCGTTAGCCGTTGC
>Ga0126334_10000603_pt1 | contig 10634 bp, 4 predicted proteins | sample InaspJWI49metaG_FD_94491 | JGI IMG/M metagenome (GOLD analysis project Ga0126334, IMG submission 94491) | Marine gutless worms symbiont microbial communities from Oahu, Hawaii - Inanidrilus sp. 2 OAHU.JWI-49 metaG | ecosystem: Host-associated > Annelida > Digestive system > Unclassified | place...
AAAGGCGGGAATGTCACCTCTGCCGGGTAGCAGGTAATACTGTGTGATCCCATATGGCACGTGAGTTCCCGTAGCGGTGAGGCTTCTTGCGAACTGCTATACTCCACTTTACTTTACTTTACTTTAGTTACTTACGTCTAGGTGGAGCCGAGCGTCGATCAGTTTGCAGCGGCGCCGTACAGCGTCAAACCTGCCGCGGAGGACGAGATCACCGCCACCCCCACTGCCGCTCCAGGTTCACGTCTTACTTACTTACTTACATTTTGTTGTTGTTTTTACCCGCGCGAATGCATGCGTAGCGCAGTATATGCTATAACCTGATGTCTGTCTCTCCGTCTGTTCGTCACATGCTGGTGATTCATCGAACGACGAATACATCATTTTACTTAAACGTAAGTTGTAATCAGTTTTTCCCTGTAACTAGTTACGGGGAATTAACTAGTTTGTCCAAAAGCAGGCTGCGTCTTTGTGTCTTTTGTTATTTAGTTGCTGCCAGTGCATGTTTCATTGCCACAGTATTAAAATTGTATCAGTGTATCAACACTAGTAAACATGTTTTGACTGTATCTATATACAGAATTTAAAATTCCAGTGTTTGACGGAGGGAATTTATCACAGCAGTCGCCGATTCACGCAGCTCAGTCATCTCAAGGTAAGCACGCGCATAGTTTCTTCTTTGATTTTACATGATACTTCCGCTAATTAACAGTGATATTTTCCTGTCGTTTTGGGCTGCAGTGACATTTTAACAAGTGTACGACTGTTGTTGGGCACTGGTTATTACCGTTCTACGTTGCTGCAAAGCTTGTCAAGCTTTCGTAATTCTGTTCGTCATAATGACGGCATGGCAGTTTGTCAGAATGGCTAAAAGTCGTCAAACAAAAGCAAAATCTAGAGTCTGTCGTAGAGTAGTGGCGAAGAACCAATACTCGACTATAGTCATAGTGGCGAAATTCCGAACCGGTTCTTCCTAATCGGGTAGGCCTACGCGAAATGAGCTGTATCATTCTGCTGAGTTTCCGGTATTCAGCCTTGTATATCCTGGAAACTTGTCAAGTGCCTATAGAGCGAGCGCAAACTGTGGGCCGCGACTGGAGCGCAGCATTCGTGTGAATATCGGCTTGACGCTGATGATAAATTGGGCCGGTCGTCATGGGTGTAATGAATGTACAACAGCTGTCATATGTCCCGATGGCCGACGCCACACCCATCTGTTATCTGTGTGGAGTTGCTATGGGGCAGCAGTCAACCAATGACAGGCCGACTTGCAACACACCCTAGCATCACAACGGTTCGGAGCTAGATATATGATCGAACTGCGAAGTTGCCTGTGAGTTATAACGTTTTAGCTGCTCGAAGTTACCCGAAGACGAATATCTCCAACAGTAAGCTTATTTGTCGACAAAGACTGTTTAATGTGACGTACGAAATCTTTTTGTAGTCGTTTATGTTCATTTGTTTTGTTGTTTATATTCGTTTAGTTTTACTTTATTTGATTTGTCCGTACTTCGTCCAGATGATAGTTTCGCCCAAGGCGGCGGCAAGGTGGCCGAGACTCCAGCGGAGAGCGAGTTCAAGCCGGCAGCGACGGACCAGCGACCGGACGATCTCGGAATGCCGCCCGGCACGACCGCGGGGGTCCCCGTCACGGACGTCGACAGCGGCCTCAGCGTGGCGGCGAAGGAGCCGCCGCAGGCCGAGAAGCCGGCGCCGAGGCTGAGCTACGAGACGGTGGAAGGCGAGCCTCACTCGACGACGGAGGACAGCGAGAGCCAGGACACATCGGACGACGGACGGACGATCACACGTCGAGTCAGGACGATCAACTACTACCAGCCGCTGATACACCGCACCCTGGAGGACGGACAGGCAAGGCCGCCTATGCAATAACGACAGACCCCATGTATTCCCTGGACTGTTTACCAATACTTCTGAGCATATCCGTTTTTACTTTTTTTCTTTCATTCCACTTTTTACTTTTTGGTTCCGTGCGGTAGATTAAGCTGACTTATGTCAGCTTTTGAGCGCACGTTAAAATAGCATCTCGTATCGTATCGTATAAAGATATCATCACAAGAATGTTATTACGCAGTCCACGTGCGGTAAGCGTCGTAAAACGGTCGAATGTCCGTCCTTTCGTCTCTCCGTCAGTCTGTCCCGTCGATCGAGAACATCAGCGGCAGCCGGCGGGTTTGCTGCTGAGGTCGGGCGCGGGCAGTAGATATCGATCGATATAGCTGCTGCTGCCGCGCGACACTTGCCGCGTAAATATTGATCCGACTGTCTGGAGGTCTGACGTACTTGTATAAAGACTGCTGTTAAGATTTATTAATTATTTTACTTTTGGTTATGACACAATACCTTTTAGACTGAAATTCATATTTTTGTAAACTTCGTAGTTTTGTTATTACTCATGCAACTCTTATTTGTTTTATCTCAAACTATCGTATTTTAGCCTGGTTCTTAGCTTATTCAGTTGTTGTGTTCTGTCAACTGTAAACAAGTCTGCGTCGATCCTCCTCGGATCGCAGCATTAACGCTGCCCGCTGCTGATCTCTGGCGCCGGCGGTAGACAGCGAGGCGGCAGCTATCGATCGATATCCGCCGCTCGCGCTCGAGCTACAGCAAACCAGTTGCACGTCGCTGCTGCTGTCCATCGATGGGACAGACAGACGGACATCGTACCGTTACATAGAGGTTTACCGCATGCTGTGCGGCCAGCGTCAGTAAGCGAATATGCCGAGTCACAATGTGATGTCAGGTGGTGCGGGAGAACTCGGAGGACGTTCTGGTGGGCAGCTACGTGGATGAGTACTGCTTCGACGCGCCGTTCGACGTGGTCGACGTCTACTCGGCGAGCGTGGAGACGCAGACTACCGTCGACGAGACGGAGCGGACACTCGACGACGGGACGTGGCTGCGCCGCAAACTCACCAGCGTCGTCGCGTACCTCGGCGTCGACGACGACGTGGGCGGTAGCCGCCACGCCGCCGACGAGCCGCCAACCAGCAGTGAGCTGCCGCCGTCGGACTTAGAGGCGGCGGGTCGGCATCAGCAGGAATCGAAGGTCGACGGTGAACTTCAGCAAAGAGAACTTGAACCTGGAGTCAAATACAAGCCGGCGGAGCAGATCAGTGACGCTGCCAGCACCGAAGAAAAACCGGCAGTGGTAGAGACCAGTCTGGAAGGTCTGCCGTTAAACTTACTGGCAGCTGGTCAGCCTGATCCTGAAACGAAGACGGGCGGCGAACTTCAGCCAGGCGCCATTGATGTAGGATTTGAGTCGAAAGGTGTCACGCAGGCCACTGAGGAATCAGTTGGAAAGCCTGCAGTTGACGCTGTCGTGCAGCCAAGTACAGAACACGTGCAACAAGCCCAGCTGGATTCCGGTTCTGTTTCTCTCCCGACAACAACACAGTCAGCCGACAGCGCGGATTTGACTTGCAAGGTCGAGCCTTCTTCGGCGGTCGTTGAAACAGAGCCAGAATATAAAGTGGAGCATGCTGTCGTCGCCTCGCGTGATGAACAAATGGCAGCGTCTGTCGTGACACCAGAAGAAAGTTCTTTGACAACGAAACGAGAAGAGACGTCTGTACAATTCACAGAAACCTCAGGAGAGCCGATGCCCGTGGCAGAAGAATTGATAATGGCAGTGCCAAATCCTCGCCAGGAAAGAGCTCGACCTACAATGGCTGCTATGCCGGTAACAAGTTCTTTTGATGAAACGGAAGAGTTTCCAGTCGGTGAAGAGTTCATCGAAGAACAGCCGACTAGCGAACAATTTGCCGCTCCACCTTGTGATCTTGAGCCAGTTACCGAAGCGCCAATCACTCCAAACCTTCGACCTTCGCCGTTGGAGTCAGTAAAATTGGATTTCAGAAGCCAGGAAACAGCTTCTGCGCCTGAGAGTTTGCTAGAACGTAAGAAGGTGGAGCAAGCGGTATCACCGACTGTTACAACGAAGGCAGACGAAACAGTAGTTGAAGCGGCACCACACTTAATAGCGGGTGTGGATGAAGGGGAGGCAGCACCAGTGATGGAAGAGCTGATAGTGGCTGTTCCAGATCCTCGACAAGAAAGACCTCGACCTGTTATGACCTCTGTGCCCATAACAAGTTCATTTGACGAACCAGAAGAACCGTTACCAGATGAACAATCGATCAAAGAAGAGCACACTGCTGAACAGTTTGCAACGCCAGTCAGCGACGATATAAAGCCCGTGGAAGAAGACGTAATTTCTCCAGAGGTTCGTCCATCAAAAGACGCAACGAAACACGCGGAGAAAACTCCAGAGCAGATACTTACAGATCAAAAACCGGAAGCATTGTCCAAAGCAGCAACGGTAGAATGTGCAGCAGACAGACCAGCGGTAGTGCCGGAGTCTACCTTGGCAGTGGAGCAGTCTGAACTGGTGCAACCAGAAACGGCGCCAGTCACAGAAGAACTGATAGTAGCGGTACCGGATCCGCGACAAGAGCGATCACGACCTGTCATGGCAAGTGTTCTAGCGACAAGCTCATTTGATGAGCCGGAAGAGTTGATTGAGGAAAGTCCTACTGTGGAACAGTTTGCAGCGCCGCCAGTGAGTGATCTGATGCCAGCTGAAGAAGACTTAATTGCTCCTGACGTTCGACCTCCAAGAGCTACGGCGATGCTGGACTCCAGAATTGGAGCGTCAAACTCAACTCCGTTTGTTCCAGTTGAAAAAGCTAAAACACCGTCGGAAACAGTCCAGCTGCAGTCGACAGAATCGAGAGCTCCAACTGCAGTCGATCAGCAGCGCACAAGACCCGTTCTGATTTTGAGATCTGAGAGTGACTCGAAAACACCCGCGTCGACGTGTGTGCCAGCGTTACCGCCGACGTCGTTCGGTCGACAGCCGCGACGGCCGCACTCCGCGAGCGAGATGACTCGCCGGCGCCACGGCGTCGAGTCGCCCGGGATGCACTCGTCCAAGCCGAGAATGCGACGCGAGTCTCCGCTGTCGTTCGTCGACCGCCTCGCGTCGCCGACGACGCCGCCGCTGAGTCTGGAGGATTTCGACCTCGACGACGGACGACGGCAGGTGAACAGTAGTCTTCGTTAACGATAACATTATATTACATCACATACAAAATTTATGAAGCGCCTGCACCACTATACGGAATTAGCCACGAGCGCCAACAGTCATTGGTCATACGCTAGTCTAAAAAGTTCTAAGTTAACGTTTAATAACAGCAGTATCGTTAATGCAATGAAAGGTGTGGTGGCAGGCTGTTCCAGACGTCAGGACCGGCAAACCATTAACCAGAAGCCACGCTTGCCAAGATAACTACAACTGAAATTAAAAAGAGAACTAACGAAAAAACAACGGCTTATTGACAACTATGAGCGAAACGAGTATAATACTGTCGTGTGTTTGCACCTTACCGGTTCTAGTTAACTACAGCTTAAAGTAAAAATACATAACTACAATTGTAGCTAAAAATCCGTATTCAGTTAACTATAACTAAAACTATAATTTAAAGGAGCCATTACTATAACTAAACTGTGACTATCAAGACTGTTGCTGTCCCTCGGATGTCAACGTTAGACGATGGCCGCTGCTGCGCTCCCGACGCCGCTTGTCGATCGATACGTGCCGCCGTGTCGCTTACCGGCTATATTGATCGACGGGACAGACAAACAGACGGTCGGACACCAGTCCGACGCATAGACGCTTATCTAGAAGCGGCCAGCGGCAAATATCGTACAGGTAAATTAACGCTGGATGCAGGTGAAGACGCGCAGCAAGAAGCTCATCACGCGCAAGGTGCGCAAGGTGCGGCACGACGGCGAAGTGGTGGAGGACATCGTGACCGAGGAAGTGCCGTCCGACTACGGCTACTCGGACGTCTCGAGCGCCCAGAGCCCGGCCGTCATGTCGCCGCGCACGCCGTCCCTCTCCTCGCTCACCTCCACGCCGCTGCCCGCCTCGCCCGGCGCCGACTCGCTGTCGTCGCAGTCCAGCCTCCGCGTCTTCACCGACACCGTCGAGGGCGAGCCGGAGGTGGTGACCGACGTGCAGGAGCGCGAGGAGACGCTGCCCGATGGACGCGTCGTCGTCCGCAAGACCATCCGCACGCGCCAGAAGCAGACCATCATCAAGCGGACCGTTATGGAGGGACCGGCGGCCGACGACGAGCAGCCGAGCGCCGGCGGAGAGCTGGTGATCGCCGGAGACGACGCCGCGGACATCCGGACCTACACGGACTTGATGGAGATGAGACCGACCACGGAGACTGTGTCCAACGACGTCGAGGAGGTTCTGCCTGACGGAACGGTGCTGCGGAAGGTGACGACGACGACGTCGACGCGTCAGCTGAAGGCCGACAGAACGGTCGTCGAGGGACCGTACGTGCCGGAGACGGTCGGCCAGGCGCTCCAGGGTGACGTCCCGCGTCCAGGCGCCACGCCGGTGCTCCCGCAGCCGGTATCTCCAAGCGCCGGCGGTTCGTCTCGACCGCCCGCTCGACCCAAGTTCCGTATATCGATGGAGTCGCCGCCGACGCAGGCGGCTGCCGAGCACGACGCTGCCGCGGCGGCGAGGAAGGCGACGGATGACCAGAACCATCGACCGACGTAACCACACTCGTGACTGTCGAGTCGACTATACGATTATAGGCGCAACCAAGGCTGAAAAGTTGGAGGGAACCTCAAGTGGGGTGTATGCCGATCCCCTTCCTTTTCCTTGTCCGTCCCTTCCCCATCTCACACTATTACTCCACCCCTATTTCACCCATTCCCTTCCTTACTCCTCTTCGACTCCCCTTGAATACAGCTAAAAGGTTTGGGGGAAATTTGTTATGCTGCTCATGCTGCCGAGTGAAAAACGACAATCAGTTGCAAAAGTTAGGGGGACCAAATCTACTTCGTCCCCGCGATTTCCGAAGTTGGAAAGGACGCGTCCCACGGGTCCCGCAGGGTGGTTGCGCCTATGACTACGATCCGAATCATCGGTCCACATAGAAACTGTGCAGCGGACGGAAGAAACGTGTCGGATTTTGTGACCGCCGTGGTCTGCAGTTTCAGCGCAAGGAAGCAGACACGCAGTACTCTGATCTCCGTTGTGGTCTTCCGCTGTGGCGTGACGCCATGCACGATATGCAATATACGGCGGCTTAGCTATGAACCAGATAGCGAAGACAAAGTCTGAAGGTTCCCCGAGTACAAGAAAAATTGTCCAGATTAGAACACTAAGTGGGCCGAATCGAGCCGATGAAAGTTTAAGCGATTCCAGCAGGTTTAACTGACAGTCCTACTCCTATAAAAGGGCAGAGGAACTTGAGGAAGGCGAATGAGGAGGAAAAAATGGGGAAGGTTAGACGATGTGGGACGTTTGTCTACCCCGATTTCATAGCTACGCCACTGAGTAACAGTCACTGCCGGTGGCTTACTACTGCCCAGTCCAATCATTATCACAAAACTTACATGTACCTTCGTGAACAAACATCTTCAACAGCACATACTATTTGCATCTTGCCAGCCGATCTATAACTTCTAGTGAAATGACTTGCGTTCGATTTCGAACAGCAAATAATGTTTTCGGTACGTGTTTTCGTTCCAGTGACTACGAGTTTGCACGTGTGCGTTTAGCGTAGTTTTGTGAACTCTCGTGTTTTGCTTGCTTTAAACATCAAACACCGCTTCTCCCAAGACCTATCACCCCATGCCGCATCGAACCTATAGCAGTTATGTTCATTTGTGCACCCAGCATACCTACGATTTTATTATTCATTCAAATAAAATCGTGTTGTTCTCTCTGTTATCGTCATCGTGTCATGCACCAGTAAACAGACTTTCGTAGCTGACTGTCGGTGATGACGCCATCTAAATATATCGGGTGAAGTGACGTCAGAGTCTTTGGTCACGATACCATCGCCATTTTGGGGGTATAATACGACATAATGCGTTGAGTTAAATGGCGAAGATGTCTCGTGTTATTAAAATAGAATTGTATTAGTTAGTTTAAGAAAATGTCATAGTCCATATTACCACAACAAAGAGTATTTAAGCGCTATCACAGTGACGAACATTTCTCAGAGCTTTACCTACAAGATGGCGGTAAAAATCAACTGGCATAGATAGATATGGAACAAAATTACGTCACTGTCACCTTATGTACACTGGAAGTATACAACATCTAGGACTTATCGTTACGCTGTGCCAGAAGCAACATGTAGACTGTAGAAACCGAACGACCGTGCTTCATCTGTTTTGTCGTATGACCAACCACTAGCTTAAAATATGATATTTTTAGTTAATTTTAAACTTCTATGAACAATTTGCGCCCTTGTGCGACATTTTCGACCTCTGGTCCATCATATTTGGATGTCGGACCCATTACCGTGCATCATCTGTATAACGTTGGCGCAAATTCTAGTATTGTAAGACTACTTAATTTGTCCGAAGCAGAGCGTGAGTGGAGCGGAAATCACAGAAAAGCGGAACGGACCAAAATCAACTATGGCTGCTATTACGTCATTCTCCACAGCAGCGCCAAGACCGCTCGGTAGCGGCGCCATCTGGTGAACGATAGTCAAGCGAGCGACGCTCGTAAATAGGCCTAAAACTTCTACCATAAGCGGCGGAGCCGGGGGGTCCGGGGGGCACAGGCCCCCACCATGCACTCTGGGCCCCCCAACTCTGACACCAGTGGACCGTAACAAAGCATACTGTTCGAAAGGACATTTTTGGAAAAGGGCTAAATTTGCCGGCTCCGTTGGCCATCCAATTGACCAAAATGCTTTCAGCTTCAGGGGGCTTCGCCCCTGACCCCCTGACCAGCACCCCGCTGGGGGCTCTACTCCCAGACCCCCTTTATAGGCTCGTGCTCCGCACTCGCCATGGTGCCCCCCAACCACTGACCCCTTCCTCCGCCTATGACTTCTACAACTAGTCCGCCACGCTTCCTCCGAAATGGGTAAAGGGAGATTTTCACCAAAATGTAGGGCAGTTAGGCATATCCCTCTTTCGAAAAAATATTTTCCGTTTTTATATGTTGCGCCGTTTGGTTACGACAAGTCTGCGAATGAGGGCACCGTCAAATTTTTGGCGAAATTTGAGTCAATTTCCCGATCTCCCCGAAAAGAGGGGACGATGCGATTAGGCGAAGAATCCAATCACGGGATATTAAAATTGCACTATACCTCCAACTGTTAGTAAGTAAGTAACTTTATTAAACGCACGCATGTTCGTAACATACCCACAAGCCGTTCATTCGCTGGTTCTCAAGATCAAAAGGCTAATAAAAAAGAAAAAGAATAAGAAAAACAAGGAAATAAGTAAGTATATGGCCTACTATACTGAGCGGACTAATAATCTGGAACGTTAACGTTTAGAACTTAAGAGAGATAGTAACAGAATACGGTTGAGCGTTAGGGAAGCGCGGAGCGAGAGGTCGTGGAGCGGGTATGGAGCGGAGAGCGTTCGGAGCGGCGAGCGGGCTATGTTATAGTTAGAACACTGTCTACAGTGGAATACACGAGCGTAGCGAGTTTATTCCACTGTAGACAGTGGTCTGACTAACTTAATTCATGACCGTGAATAGGCCTAGTCTGCCGCCATGGGTTGTTCACGCTTGGTTGGATGTGTGCACTCAAGCGTGAACAAGCCAGGCACGAATGGGAGAGTGAGTTACAACACGTTAACTCACTCCAGACTCTATTGTAGAGATAGGGAGAAAAAGTAGGTCATGAATTAATCTGCTGCTCACGCCTTGCTCTCAACTGCCTTTGCTTGCGGGCTCGGTAGTCGATACCATATAGACTTAATAGGGAACGACAGTGTGCCGATACAATGGGCACTATAGTGTCGGTTCTCTTGGCTGACCATTTCCAATGCTAAAATAAAAATATATTTTTAAACAAAATATACGGAAGCAATGTTATCAAACAGAACTCGGAAACTGTTATGGTTTGAAATTAGCACAATATGCTAATTGTATAATTTTTGGCACACTTTCGTTTCCTAAAACCATCTTTTCCATCTAATCTATACATAGAGTAAAGTGGCGTCACAGATTCTATGGTCACGATACGATCGCCATTTTGTGGGTATAACACGACATAATGCGTTGAGTTAGATGTCGTGTATATTCAAATAAAATTGAATTTGATCCAGTTAGTTTATGAAAATGTTCGTACTCACCAACAAAGCGTGTTTAAGCGCTATCACAGTGACAAACATTTCTCAGAGTTTACCTACAAAATGGCGGCAAAAATCAACTGGCATAGATATGGAACAAAATTACGTCACTGTCACCTTATGTATATGCTCCGAAAAATTACATTGAGTCATTGATGCAAGTTGTTGAGAAGACATGGTCAGAAGCCAACTGTCAAGGATAACCTCGTTGTTCTGTTGCACTGTTGCTTGCACCGGCCTATCTCGATGTATTCACGAAGGATCAGTGCGAGGACATTTTGAACGCTGTTTATACTTTCATTGAACAGTCTGGACGTCGCCTTTAATATCCTTCAGATAGCCTACATGAAAATGGACAGAAAACCTAAAAATATTATGTTGAAAGCGTATGACTATTCAGTGATGTTCTTCTTCTCAAGAGACGATTTTACTTCACGTGTGACATCACCAGTGATGTGTCGATTGCAGCG
>Ga0126334_10000604_pt1 | contig 10634 bp, 8 predicted proteins | sample InaspJWI49metaG_FD_94491 | JGI IMG/M metagenome (GOLD analysis project Ga0126334, IMG submission 94491) | Marine gutless worms symbiont microbial communities from Oahu, Hawaii - Inanidrilus sp. 2 OAHU.JWI-49 metaG | ecosystem: Host-associated > Annelida > Digestive system > Unclassified | place...
CCAGACTTAAAACCTTCTTTTTCTGCAAATCCTTCCCACTGCAGCCTTTCTTTTTCTTCTTCAGAACTTACTACATGATTCCCCAGACTTTTACTGTTACTTCTAACATATCTGCTTTTACTTCCTAAGTTTTTCTGTTTTACAATTTTTAGTTGTCGTCTCCGTGCAGTAGACTAAGCTGACTCATGTCGGCTTTCGAGCGCGCGTTAAAATAGCATCTCGTAACTCGTATCGTATCGTCCTAGTTTGACCACCTGGCTGCTTCGAATCAAATCATTTCCTTCTTTGGTGAATTGCCTATCACTGCAAAACACCAATGCCTCACACATTTCAACTAAAACAAACTTATTCACAGCTTACAAAAATAGATTTCACTCAACCTTACGATTAATAACAACACGGCAGTCAGCATACCGGGAGTATCTGTACTACCAAGCACTAATACAGCACTGCGCCCTCAATGAATTAAATTTTAACTGGCATTCCCGCCAGACGTGCAAATGGAAATATGTGTAGACAATAATAGTAACAACAACACAAAAACAACAGTAATAATAACGAATGCATACGTAATGAAGAAGCTTTACCCACATCACAAAATAAGAAGGCCACACAAATTCCACTATCTGCAAAGTAATGACATATTAACAATCACAATGGCAATGACATTTACACAATCAATGCAATTCACTGGAAACTGTGACATAACATTAACTGAATTTCAACCACTATCACATCTGCTGATGCTCTATACCATTCACAACAACGTTGTCACTATGCCTGGATCAACAGCACACAGTCATAATACCAAATCTTAAACAAGTCCAGCGTCTCTGGCCATACTGTAGAACTGGGAACTACTGTTTGCCAACAAATTCGTTGGTGAATCAAACTCAATTATTTCGCCATTCTGTAGCACCATCACTCTAAAATATACAATAAGCGTATTTATGATAATGGTTAATTTCGCATTGCAGCTCTAAGCTAAAATAATGTTCTGCATGATAGTAAGTGACGGTTCAATAATGTCAAAAACAACAGCAAATGCAAGATATGTTTTTACCAGAACAGATGTTCTTCCAGTAACCCAACCATCAGTATACTGAATGGACCAACAGCCTAACCAGTGGCCTGACCGTATCCTTCCTTCATCCAGCTATGGACTGCTGGCCCCCATTAATGACAGCTCTCTCATCCCAGTACAACATAACTATCAAAATAGTCAAAAATCATTCACTAAGAAACAAACTGTCCTCGTTCACGGAGAGAGGTCAGACTGACTGTGTTACTATCCTTGCTATCTCTAACTTTAACTTTTAACCCCGGACTTTTAATCACCAGCATTCCAGCAAGCTACAGTCATGACCCAAACACATGCAAATATCACAGTGAAAGGTCAGTTGGTTCTAAAGCCAGAGTAGGAAAAACAAATAAACACTCTGATAGACACGACTGATTGCATTACCTTCCCATAAATGCAGTCAGTAACAAGTTGGTTCATCATGTTACCCACAATGCAATGCGTGCTAGTGGAGTTCCGGTCTAGCAGAGTTTGAAAACTTTATAATAACCACCTTTTGCAACAAATTCACTTACCAAAAGAATTCTGCAAATAAAACAACAAATGCTGGTACCAAAAAACTGGATTATTCCACCAGCAAGCAATGCTTCATGGGATTGAGTGATAAGGCGAATGCATTCAACAAATTGCTTGAAGATCATTACATTACCAGTACCTGTCATAGTCCATGATGGTGTTAAGTCGGTGAGCAATGGTGAGGACTGTGCAGTTGGCAAACTCGGTGCGTATAGTAGACTGGATGAGGTCGTCTGTCTCCAAGTCGACCGCTGCCGTAGCCTCATCCAGCACCAGGATCTTGGACTTACGTAGCAACGCACGTGACAGACACAGCAGCTGACGCTGTCCAACGCTACACAGCATCCAGTCAACAGCACACAGCAGTGCTGTCATAAACGAGCATAACCATTAACCATATAGGACAGCCTAACAGCAGTGTGGTGATCTTGAGACCAAGCTCGCAAAACTCGATTCATTTAGCCAAGGTTTCGATCTCGAGACCTTGGCACCAAGGTCTTGGTCTTGATGTTGACTTTTTAGAAAAATGTCTTGACAATAACACTGGCTTAATAACATCTGAATGGGAAGAGAAAACCCAAAAAGGTGACGGCCAGGCTCAGTTGGTCTGGTATCTGGATAAATACCAAGACAGACCCATCCCAGTGCTAACCCTGCCTGACACACAGTAAGTTTGCTAATGTGCCCAACGCCATTACTACTATGCCAAAGTGCCACAAAAAATCTGTACTACATACTTCAAAACAACACATGAACATATTCTGAAAAAAGCCATAACAAATTATAAAGCTCCTACCTCAAATTTTTGCCATCTTCGCCACACTCATGGTAGATGTTGTCAGAGAGTGACTCCACAAAACTCTTGAGATGGGCGTGCTCGAGTGCCCTCCAGATCTCACTGTCGGTAAAACTCTCCGATGGGTCGAGGTTGAAACGCAGAGTACCGGAGAACAATACCGGGTCCTGCGACACAGCCATGCAGCACTACCGTTTTGCCATTTGACATGACAGCTGTACAATGGGTATCAGTTGTACATCGTTATTATTTTGACTTTGCCTATGTCCAAACATTCTCAGTGCTGAGTTACTCTGTCAAAGTTATGATCCACCAGCTTAGGACATCATCTTCTCCCAAACATCTGCCTCCTGCCATTAGCCTCCCACGGATATTCACAAGAGGCCTGCAACTAATATAGTGATACTAGGCCAACATAACACGGGCCAATACTCATTTAATGAGACGTATATAGTAAAATGCTAATCAGCATCGTATTGTAACAACAAACCTCCCAAATATCACACATTTCTTTCTCTTTGCTTTTATTTAACCATCTGTTTTATACAGAAACGACGTAAAGTTCGTATACAATTCATTCATGTTTACTAGAGCGAGAATGCTTTTCAAACTAACATGGCAAAAAGCAGGATCAAAGTGAAATTTTGCACACTAAAGAAGTAAATGTCTAATATGCAGCCAGTGCTCTCAAGTCTCAATTATATCAACTACAGCTCAGATCAGCAGATGACCAGGTGAGTGACAGCACACCTGTGCAATGACTGTCAACTTCCTGCGCAAGTCATGAAGGCCGAGATGACTTATGTCATGGCCGTCAATCTCAATGGTTCCTGATGTCGGCTCGATGACACGGAACAACGCCAGTGAAATTGACGACTTGCCTGCTCCAGTTCGTCCAACGATGCCGACCTGCACATAGCCATAACAGCTGGAACTAGAACATCATACACATGGCAGTGCACATTCTGTACACATATTCCATCACTGAGAGATCGCAGATATTCCACCAAACTAAAACTGGCTGTAACTCTGATCAATTATTTAATCAATTAATAATCCGTTAAAACTTTTCATTTCAATAAACCGTCTTATCACTTACTTCCTTTGTTCTGACAGCTTGTCTGTTTTGTCCCAAACTTGTTGGAAATATATAAATTAAGTGCAATTCAAATCAATATTTACATTTTTAATGCATGCACATGGTCAGCCAGACAGCCAAATCTTTAATACATTGTGTTTAAAAGACGCCTCCAGATAACAAAAAATCAACCAACTTCAATAATTTTTGGTAAATATGGAACAACTTTGACACAAGTGATTATGCACTTGTACACCACACTTGAAAAAATGTAGCTAGTGTACCTTCAAAAATAAAAAGTCATTTCTCAGCAACAAGCTGTCTTGAGCATTCTCAGCTGTAACTGGCATGATCTCAGACGATAAAATTGGGTAACAGTTACCTTTTCACCAGACTGGATGCTGCAGGTGATGTTCTTGAGAACCAGCTCAAGGCCGGGTCGGTAACGTGTGCTGTAGTTCCTCAGCTCAATGACACCATCACTCGGCCAATCACGAGGCAGCACAGAGTTGGCATTTTTCCATGCTGCCTTCATCCATAAAACATAACGCCATCATGTCAGAACACAGTACATTCCACAAACTAAACTGGCTTCTGCATTTTCATCAAATGTTCAGCTCAACACTGTTTCACTGAATGCTCATCACCACGGCATGGCCAACAAGTCGGTACCTTAGACCTGGCAACGTGCTGTCCTTTGGCAAGTCACTGTGAGTATGCCATACAACATGACCAACTGCATTATATCTTAGAAAAAAGACAGGAGAGACAGATAGGGGGACCGACAGACATTTCACAGATGCAATACACTTACAACTAGTCACAGCCAGTATAATAACAGAGATCACATGATTCATTTGATGCATGCAGACTCACACCATAGGATAGATGACAGAGTTGACGTAAGCACTGCAGTAAGGAGCTCCAGTTCGTCACAAAGGCATACATTACAGTGGCTACAGTCAGATTCGACCCCAGTATTTCTCACACAGCAGTATGCTACCAGCAGATCACTGTCACCTGCATGACTGTGTTATATATGTTACTATATGCATATATATATATATATATATAACAACATCTATTACAAAGTGAAAAGAACAAACAGATACTAAAAATTTAATCTCTTATGAATCTAAACAGATGCTGCTGCACTATGTAATAAAAGTATTAATTAAACAGTGAAGTGACAGAAAATTCAAAGGACAAAGACACGTAATCTAGTAACGAGCATCCAAGTCCGTCTCCAAGTCGACTGCTGCCGTAGCCTTGTCTGGCAGCAGGATCTCGGACTTGCGGAGCAACGCATGTGCCAGACATAATCTAGTAACAAAATAAAAGTCCTCCTGACTAACTTCTGATGGTAGTTCTGCATACTCCTTAATTCTCTCGACGGCAACAATGTACGTTTCCAGTTCACAGGTTGATCGTATAGTCATTACAATACTCATGTTTATCTGCACAGTTAACGACAGTCACTAGAAACATGTCTTACCAGCAAAATTTTTTTACAAAAGCTTAACATACTTAGTAACCAGGATAAGCCAGGTCTTTCAAAAACAAAACATATCGGATATTCAGCACAGACTTTCACAGATATAAAACTCACTGTTTTGCTATCCAAGTAACAATGACAAGCACTGCATGGAGTAATTACACAATCTGCTGCATTAAACCAACAATAAAAAACGTCAAAGGTTATAACACAAAACAATTATTACAATCATATTTTCAGTATTCTGAACGCCAAACTGCAGTACACATCTGAAGACAACATGCATAGTGACTTTTACGGCATGACGCTAAGCTAGCACAGTATCTGCTGTCATCGCGTGTCCATCCATCTGTCTGTCTGTCCGTCACAAACCTGTATTGTATCGAAACGAATGGACGAATCGCGCCTAATTTTTGGCAAGAAGGTTTCTTTCTGCATATATCACACTGTGTTATAAAGAAATTTGGGTATCTCCAAAAATTAGGGTAGTTCCCTCCGGAACTTTGTCCCAAACTCCGGACTTACAAAATTTTGCCACGGCAAATCGATCGCGTTGTCAACAAAACTTGTCGTCGACGGTCGAGCCTGTTGATGACACCTATACGACAACGGACGAGTCGTGGCTGTTTACTGCAAGTCGGTCTACTGTAGCCATTTAACTCCAGTACTTCAATTTGTTATGGATTTGTTACACAAGTTGTTTCTACAGCAGACAGTATTTTGACTAACGTAGCATGTCACGTGGTCCATCTGCGATAGCAGAGCTTGTTGTATACAAGTGTACTCAGCTAATGTATGTATGACAGGTTATGACAGAAACCTGCAGAGCGAAAGACAGAGATAAGCCAACAAGTCCTGGACTCAGTGTATCTCGGCCCAGCACGGCAAATATACCGGCAAACAAGATGACCAGATCACCAATGAACTCCGACCACACTCCTATCCACCTGCAGATCACACACAACCACACAGACTGGACAAAAGCACTTTCATTATCCAAGTCATCATAAACATTTACAATAAAACAATTCTCTTCATCACATTCTGGAACAACCATGTTTCTACAAGAAGCACAAAGTTGGCTAGCATTTAGCGGCAGTTTCAACAGAAATAAAGTAAAATCAGACGTTTAGAAGAGTAGAAAGTATCTTTATTTACTTAAATATCAACCTGAATGTAATTACAACAAAGTGCACAAAAGATTCTGGTGGCAATGCTGACATTTACAAAACATACAATGCCAAAATAAGCACAAAGTTACAGCAAGGTAAATGTAAGAAAGTAATCAACTGGACTGCCAACCTGTTGGAACTGAAGGCCTCAAACCACACACGTTGGCTGTTATCAAGCAACATGTCCGAGTGACTGACAAATCGCTGCTGCTGTCCATATGCACGGATTGAGCTTGTTCCATTCAGCGTCTCACTGAAGAATGCGTAGATTGGAGATTTAGTTATTGAGTCTAAGCGCTTAATTTGACGAGCACATGCCACGTACACTCTCTGTAATGTAAAACAGTCGAACAACTTATCTAGAGTAATAAATGAAGATAACTTCACAGTGGGAGATCAGCTTGGTGTATAGTGACTGGCTAGTTTGCCAACAACAAATCTAATTATGCTATTTAACCAGTTGCTAGTTACTGCACACAGTGCACAGCAAACATGCCATGGCTGTAACTGTATAGTAGACCTAGGATCAGAGGATATTCAGAGTCATACTTTCTCTGGACGACCAAACTGGGTGACTAGTAAGACCACACAATAGCAGCGTGCCTTGTCACCACAGTTTATCCATCACTTCAGCCCCCAACACCATGGGTCCCCCTTTTACCATCTCCCCAACCCCAAGCAGGCGTCTATTCTTAACAAACTGACGAGCAGAAGCTAGAACAGTACATCAACTTCAAGATCAGCATTGCATGATTTATCTCACAACTTGACTGCCTGCTACTGCTCTACATCCTTAATGAACAAATGAGAAATTAAGGCACACCAACTATATTACTATCCCAACACAGCAATTCCTGCAAATAAACAGGCTATCTTTAAAAATCCGAAACAGGCAAAACTAAAATCTAAAAAGAACAAAAAATTATCACCTTGGATCCAGACACTGAAACCACCACCACCACCACACTATAAAGTGTGACTTTATTATTAGAATGTTATATACAAGCAGCCAGTGACATTCCAAGCTGTAGTGCATATTTAACACCACAATACGATTGCACTATACAGTGTTCACTGTTAACTTGGCTGCAGTGTGCCAGTCATGCATTAAAGATGCATCTCAGCTGAATATTACCTGTTTAACAGTTAGCTACACATTAATGAGACAGAGCGAGCATACCTGAATGATGATAAACAACACAATCAGTGGGATGGCGACACTGATGAAGATTGGAGTTGAGTAACTGATGACAATCATTGTTGATACAAGCGGTGCAAACGTGATGAGCAAGTTCTGTGAAAAGTGCGGAATGTTTGTGTCGACGATGTCGATGTCCTTCGAGAACCGGTTCACGATTCGTCCCAGAGGAGTCGTGTCGAAGAAGGACATTGGACAGCGCAGGACACGCGACAGGAGACCAGTGTGAATGTTTCTTGATGCGACCATGCTGCCGAATGCTATTGCAAGTGCCAGTGCAAGCACTGACACAGCTGCAACAACATGCATACATACAGATAATACGGTAGTTACAAAATTAAAATGTTCAGCAGTGAATTATAAAAGTCACATAAATGAAAATGCTAAGTTAAAATAGTAAGTTTTCAGTGCCCCTTTAAAATGTACAGTGTTGGAAATGTTGTGAAGGGTAACGGGCAGAGCATTCCATGTTCGATGTCCGGCAGAGGAGAAACCATTTGGGATGTGTACTCAGGTGGGCCCAAGGAAACACGTGGATCCCCGAGAGAAACAGGCAATTTTGTAGGCACCCCCAGTAATTGCAGACTTTCATTAAAATTCTTTGACTGCTAACTTTTATTGCTTTTTGTTCTTCGGCTCCATGTGCTAGATTAAGCTGGCTATACAATGCATATCATCCGACTTAAAGACCTGAGCACTGCTTACTCTGGCAAGCACCAAGAGTGCCGTAGACGCCGAGGTAGATACTGGTCGTTTGAGGGTCGGTCGTTCCATTGTAGACAGGCTGCAGTGTCCACTTGCTCAGCCAGATGTTTGTGCTCACCTGCGATGCTACTAGCCCGGCAAATGAGAGGAACGCAATGCACGGATAGAGAGCTGTCGCCGACTGCAGGTAGTTCTTTATCACCGACAATTTCACCTGCATGAGCAAACATCCAGTCCTTGCTCTATGATTAGGGCTGCAAGAAAATCATGGTATCATAATCACAGTGAATACTGTGATTTTGGGCATGTGCCACGAGTTTTGGCCATCACCATCAGCGTGATCTTGCACCACAGCCATGACAATCAGCAGACTTTGTACAAAATCAGCAAATCAGTGCTTCTTGGATGCCAAGTTGGTTCTCTAAGTAATGGCAGCACTCGATGCTAGGGATTTAGACTAAGATTAGTTTATTACTCGACATGGCTTTTATCTGCATTTTTTCATTTCACAAACTTTTCTTATCTTCACTGCATTCTGATCCTATGTGAATGGAGAGGCACAGCATAACTCGGTTTTATTTTGGCTCTATTGCTCTGCATTTACTGTGGAGAGAAATAGTGACATTGAAGGCAATAAAAACTATAAGTATCGAATACCACAATTTTACCGTAAGTTGCATAATTATTGCCAAAATCTACCATACACAACAACATTAAGTGAAAAGGTGTAAATTCTGCATTTCCAGTTTTGCAAGCTAGCGCAGAAACACTATACAGGCGAGGTGGGAAATTATACCATCTTTCAACTGCCGACTTTCTACTAAAAATTTGTGCCAAAAATTATTAAAATCCAACGACATATATTCGAGTTACAACAAAAAATGTCGGGGATCTTTATTATGCGACAGTGTATGTGAAGATTGCCAGTACGTCTATGCAAGTAAATGTTAAAGCATACCGCGCCTTCTTCTACATCTTCCTCTTTAATCAGCTGATTCGGCATCAGAGGTTTCTTTTCGGCCTTTGTGCTTTGTGTTGACTTTGTGCTACTGAGAGACGTCATTGTTCGACTCCGTACCCGCTGGATACCTGGACTACCATCACCAGCCACTGCTGAGCTGCCATTTTCCACCCGGTCTTTGTCGTCTTCTTTCTCAGACGCAAGCAGCCGCTGCTGCAGTGCCATCATGGCCACTTTGTCTACAATGCAATTAATATGTAGATTTTTTACTGTGATGAGACCATAACTGTGCAGTTGCAGAAAAATGTAAGACATTTCATTATTCAAACAATGCCTGTCAGTGCCACTTGCTGAATGCTAATGCTAATGCACTAATGGTAGTTGAAAGACATTACTGTTAAACACAAAAAGCTAAGACTACACTGTACTGCTACGAAATATAACGATAAATTAAGTATTTTGCATTCTGAGAGACAATACCATAAATACATTACCTCTACAGTAAAGACAGACTAATAATTTAACCAACTTTAACAAAAGTTACTGCCCTCGGAGTCAAAGTATCTTCAGAACAAAAAATGTAAGGAATAAACAAGGTTATTTTCCACAAACTCCAAAAATCTGGTTTGGGATGAAAACACAATGACAGCAGGGTAGTTTCAATATGTGAGTAAAACTTAACACAGCACACCAAACAGTTTTACTATTTGAATTTTAGCTGTGAGCAAGTAATGAGGACAGCACCTGCATTTTTACATCATCACAATAGGAATGACACAAATTGTAGGTAACACCTCTGAGGAGTCTCTAGCATCATTTCCCTAATCTAAATGTGTTAGTTGCAATCAGGAAAAAGAACCAAGCAGTAGAAGTCCCAACTAGGGTTGCCAACTAACACAGGCTGAACTGTAAATATAACGGCTATTACAACAGTTGAATTAACATCACAATAAAATTATCACCAAGCCAAAATAGTTATATCTTTTTGGCTAACCCAAGTTGTCCTGGTAAAGAAATTGGTGTTTACTTTATTGTTAAATACAAAACAACTACTGGCATGAGCAATTCAGAGTAACCTTCATCTTCAAGCCCATTGTTGCCTTCTGTGAGATAGGAGCTGATAAACTCAGCAAAGTGTCCACTGTGACTGAGCAGTTCCTGATACGTTCCATGCTCTGAGATTTTGCCGTTAGTTATGACAACAATCTCATCCATGTGTGACAGGAAACTGATACCATGTGTCACAAGGATTCTTGTCTGTAAACATCAACAGACAACAGCTGCAGTAATTCACAAACACACAGAAAATACATTTTCAAATAAGAAGCGGCATCACACTGAAGCAGAAGAATGGTTTATTAAAGCTTCATTTATAATGATAACTACAACAACAATAACAACCATTTAACGGCCGTTTGTCCGGGACAACCCGGGTAGGCCGGTACCAGAAGAAACATTCACCCGCTCACACCCATCCTGGTCAATGTACTTCCTTTATCACCTTTCTCAATTTGCAACGGTCCACGGCATCCTCTTTATTCAGCTTACATGCTTGACAGTCCTCTCGAACAACCTCTTTCCAGGTCCTCTTTGGTCTTGAACCCTCAACTTCATACTCCATGCATTTCTTCA
>Ga0126334_10000605_pt1 | contig 10624 bp, 4 predicted proteins | sample InaspJWI49metaG_FD_94491 | JGI IMG/M metagenome (GOLD analysis project Ga0126334, IMG submission 94491) | Marine gutless worms symbiont microbial communities from Oahu, Hawaii - Inanidrilus sp. 2 OAHU.JWI-49 metaG | ecosystem: Host-associated > Annelida > Digestive system > Unclassified | place...
CTGTCTGGAGCGAGGTGCAGACTTGCATACGGCCCAGCTGATGCCACTGCCACTCACTGTCTCTTGCTTCAGTAAAATCCAGATTGGTGTTACCTTTCTGGTACCGGCTCACCCGGGTAGTCCTGGACAAAGGGTCGTTAAACGGGTGTGTGTGCTGTCCTGTTTTATGGTCTAAGAATGAATATACATAGGGTGACAGTGACGTAATTTTGTTCCATATCTATGCCGGTTGATTTTTGCTGCCATCTTGTAGGTAAAAACTCCGATAAATGTTTGTTGCTCGCTGTGATAGTGCTTAAATACGCTTTGTTGGTAAGTCAGTGATCATATGGACATTTTCTTAAACTAACTGATTCAATTTTATTTCAATAACACGATAACTCAACGCGTTAACACAACGCATTATATCGTCTTATACCCACAAAATGGCGATCGTATCGTGACCATAGACTCTGTGACGTCACTTCACCCCATGTATTCACATTTCACAATACCTAATTAGTGCTATTTGCATGTTGTGGTTTTTGAAAATGTGAGCGTTCCTTTTGGTAGGAGCACCGAACCAAATTTTGACAAAGTTCATATACCGGTATGCTTAATTTTACCAGATGTTTTGGTTTGGGGAGCATTGCTAAAAATTGCAAAGATCAGAAAGGATTGTTTCTTCAGTGACAAGTGCAGGAAGACACCAAGTTCAATGAAGAAATCAGTTCGCCTAAAAAATGGCCATTAAAACAGCGGTGATGGTTGGACCATGTAGCTATATTCTGCATTTACAGCATTAATTATATACAGTCTTCATGCATTGGTGCATTGTTTCTCGTATATTCAAATGGACATTGAAGCATTTACTTAACACATGTACCACTATTATGTTGTGTATTTGATGAGTGTATTATGGTGATCTGAAGTAGTTTCACGAATTGTTTTTTATTTCAGTAAAACAATTTTTCGTTTGTAGTAGTGGTATCCTTTGCTTTCTTTGATGTACTTAACCAGCTGTTTGTTATGTTATGCTGGTTTCCTTTAGCTGTTTGTGATTTTTAATTAGCACCATGGAAATAATGTGATGTATCTATCACTGATGTTAAGTATCGAGATGAGCAGTATTGTGGATTGTCAAATTCTGCATCCATTTCATATATTGTGCAGTGTGATTACGTCAGATGTCGAATATGTTTACTGCATTTTGCAAACAGATTTTCATGTGTGAATGGCAATGTGACTTCATGTTAAGCATCTCATGTGTAAAGCAATCCAACTAAAATAATTTCTTTGACATCTCTAGGATGATGGGATGAACTGGCTGGTTGTCATCGAATGGCTATTTTTTCACTGTTTTGGTATTTAAAGAAAAGCTCATTGATGTCAGTATTGGATTCACGTTTTAATTTACATGATACGTGTAATTGATGTTGTTAAGCCACTTATTTCACTGTGTGGGGCGTGGCAGTAAGCCATTGAATGTTTCAGAATCAGAACTGTTGTAGCACTTATGCAACAAGTCCCGTGAACATGCCGATAGTCGAATTTACTGTATTGAATTTGGAACACCATGTAAAATATTCCTCACTCCCACCTCAGCTTATTATCGCACTTAAAATTCCCAAATGTTCTGAAAATATTGGACATTTTGATACCAGTTAGGAACCACACATTTCGACATGCTTAGTAAGTCTGGTTTACAACTTTTACCCTAACATGCCCCTATCAGCTTATCCTGAGCTCCTGTCTTGCAAATTCCCTCCACCATGTAGTATAAACTCGTGGCATGCTGTTTTCATATGCGTTGCATGTGGTGCAATACAGTTGTTAATGGTGTGATGTGTATCAGCCGTGCCTCTTCATTGGCATTTAGTGCTTTTGTGCAGACTTGTCTTTCACTGTAACTTGAGATTTCCCAACTTTTGTTTAAGACATTATATGCATAATGACTTCTTGTATACAGTGTGAGTCACAAAATTTTACACCCCTAAGGTTTTCCGAAAAAATTTCTCAATGGCTAAAATTTTCAACCAAAATTTTACATGCCTGTTGCACATTCATGTCTACATTAAACCACCAACATTTATTCATATTATGTGTGACTGTTCAGCGATGTCTCTACCATGGTGTGAATGATCTCCATGAAATTTGCCGTAGTGATGCAGAATGGATCTCTCAGGTGCACTGGCTGTTGAGTTTTTAATTTTAAAAATCAGATTTGGTAGACGGCCATTGTACTTCAGTAAGCCATTCTGCATCATCGCAGTTTTTCATTTCCAAGAAGGCAGCCAGCCGTCCGCCGACTTCGATTTTAAAATTGAAATTATAAATAGCCATGCACTTCAGGGACACGTTATGCATCCTTGTGCCAATTGTGTGGAAATTGGCCTTAACACGGCAGAGATATCTAGATTTTTCACTAATTTTTAGTGAAATATAAAAAACTGACTAGCTTCTCGCACTGAATATGGCATAATTTTGTCAAAATTAGAGGTGATTAAGAAAAATTTTGTAATTTTGCTTAGATATGAACACAATAGGCATGTAATATGTTAGTTAAAAATTCTCACCGGTTTCGAAAAATTTATCAGAAAGCCTACTGAGTGTGAAATGTTTTGACTCACAATGATCGCAATAATTGACTGAAATAATGTGTTATGTGTAACATTTGTACTATTGCGATGCTAACATCAATAAACTCTTAGTCCATTGTTCTGCTAGTGTGATATAACAGTGTTTGGTTATTACCTGTTTAGGGTGTAAGGGCATTTTTCAACCACATTTATTGTAATCATGTATTAAGAGCCACCAGCAGTAGTTCTAACTTAACAACTCTGTAACTCTGAAGTTACATGTAAATGCAATGCTAAAGGTCCGACAGTTGATGCATTTTTTTGCTTCGTCAGCTCTTTTGAGTTATTTGCAGCAGTACACTGTTTTACATAACAAATGTACAGTAATCCCCAAAGGTTTTTACTGAGCAACGCTATGCTAGCGTGGTATATGCTATGGCTCTGTGTCTGTCACAAGTCGGTGTTCTACTAAGATGGCTAAACATATGATCACACAAATAACACCACACGATCGCCCAGGGACTGTAGTTTTCTGACGCCAAAGATCTCCGTGAAATTCGACCCGGTCACCCCCTATGGGGGCACCAAATGCAGGTGGGGTTGGTTAAAATCGGCGACTTTTGACGACTAGCTGGCTATATCTCGAAAATGGTACAAGGTAGACGCATAGTTTCTGTTAAAATCGAATAAGAAGTCATATGCACTCTATCGAATGGTGAAATTGCCGATGACCTTGAATGACCCATAACCTCCCCAAACTACCCCAATTTGTACAGTTTGCACTGTTTTTCATATCCTCGTAATGGCTGTAGATAGAAACCTCAAATTTGGCCTGTAGGTTAACGGTAGCAAGTCCCAATTGGACAAGTCATATCTGCAAACGAGTTGGCCACCTGATGTATTAGCCTCATGATGCACGACTATCCCCCAAGTGGGCATGGTCAGGGTCACGTGAGCCATTTCTACATTTTGGGGCTCAGGCCGTATCTTTGGAGCAGATGTAGACATTTCAAATTTGGTTTGTATATTGAATATTAGGAATGGCATTACACACGGTAAAGTTCTGCAGTATGGGGTGCATTCAGGATCATGTGGCCTCTAAAAATTTTGAGAAATGTGCTGATATTGTCAGAAATGGTACAAGATAGAGATATAGTCACAATCGAAGACTAACAGAAAATCACGTGTCCTATCGAATGGCACCAGTATCAATGACCCTGAATGTCACTTTAGCTGTTTCTAAACCTTTCTAACTCCCATACATCAATGAATATGACGCGTATTAACTACAAGTATATGTGGATTGGAAATTATCTGCGCTCTTTTGTCGCAACTGTTTTCCAAAAATGAACGACGTTTCAAGGATAGGCACCCTATGGGCAGTCACATACATCATAAACGTGGTAGTATCAAAGAAACGGTGCAAGATAGACACATTGTTACTACACACCACTAACAGGAAGTCATATGGCTTGCTATTTCCAATGACCTTGAAGGTCATTCGCGTAATACAGGACTTACCAAATGCAATTCAACGAACATTTGTGTGACATTTAGCACGGCTTTAACTGACAGAGCGCGACGCGCAGTCCCTCGGCGATAGCTGAGCTTCTTGTCTTGAAGACTAATCACTGGACAAATTCTTAAGCACTTGTCAATATTTTTTCAGGGTTGTTTATACCAAAAGTCACTAAACTCGGTTCTTTTTAACGTTTGAGTTAAGAAATAAAAGGGGATGCCTTCTGAAACACAGTGTTCATTAGACACTCGTAAGACATTCTTTCTGTTGTGTATTATTCAGTAACAAGATAGAGATAATGAATTCCTAAGATATGTATTAAATAGGCAACGTGGACTACAATGCAGACATATAGTAAACCAAGCAACAAATGCTGCTGCAAAGTAATGATTTAAACAATGCTAACAATTTTGCAAAAGTACAAAATTGAACCACCATAGAAACTCAACATTCAAATGTTAGTCAAGTAATAACCCAGTAAAGAGTAATATCCGGCGAGAGGAAGAAAAGACTGTTGTAAAATGTGTACATTTCACCTGATACCAGATGCTGCACAGATGACATGATAAAATATTAGTACATACAACTACAAAAACAGACTATATATTGACAACTGTTGCCATAAACTGTACAATTAGACAACTACCTACCGAAGTGTGGGAATGTATCTCGAAAAGCAGTTTACATGTATATAAAACACTGCAAAATCATAGTATGAGGCAGCAAAAATACAAATAAAACAATGCAAACGAACCATTAATGTTGTGAATTAACAGGTGATCATGTCAGTATCACAAGTGATATCATACATATTCACATAAGACAGCCATCATATGTTAATGAACAAACCATACTCATCCCTATTACCAACACTTATGTATCTTATTATGCATACTTGTACATATGTATATGTACAAACACAAGCTGTGAATCATAACCAAGGTCTGATTACCATCAACGAAACTACTGTTAAGGTTTCATTTTTTTCTGACTACACAAATATTTGAAGAAACTGATTAACAGCTGAGATGTACTTATGGTTATGACAATCCAAATTCGGTTTCAAGAACAGCATCTGGTCTGTAAAACAAAGTCAATTCTGGCATACATTGATGATGTACACTGTCCCAACTGAAGTGACACCAAAATTGAAATCTACATAAACAGAACATAACTAAATCCAATGTGACCCAGACCCCCAAAGATTTGCTGCACTGAAGTAACCACATGTTGCACAAACAATGACACAATAAATGCTATATGTTTTCCTCAAAATGATGCTGTTCACAAAAGGAACTACAATTATTCAGGATACTTTCAAGGCAAGATAAATGGGGAGTGCAATATATTAATTAAAACAGTTTCATTTTAGGCAATGGGCCTGTTTATCACTCAATCGACTGCCGCAACTACAAAGGCTAAATGATTTTCTGTACTGGCAACGTGACTCATGAACTGATGGTCTATAAATTAACATTTCTCAGAAACTAGGCTGTACATTTTGATGAAACTGTTACATATTACATTAAATAAATAGTAAATTATGTAGATAAAATGGTAAATGTTTAATTTCAGTTATGTCGTATTTAAACAGGTTTAAATTTTGGTGTCACTTGAACTGGGACAGTGTACAACTGGGAAGTTAAAGAAACAACAACAGTGGGTCGCTGTTTCGTTTACAGCATAAACGATATGTATTTTGCATACAAACACAAAAACACATTAACTCAACTCATTAAAATATTACACAGTTGCACAACATGAAAATATATAAGCTAACCAAGCAACATAAAATAACTCATACAAAGTATCTCTCAAAACACCATGAAAACTATCGTGTATCTCATCAACTTAAATTCTACCGCACTCAAATGACTTGTGTATTTCTGTTGGATTGGAAACTGATTGCTGATGAGCACAACTCTGCCCTAGCAGGGACTTCACATCTGTTTGGAAATGGTGACGTACTAATCAACAGCAATACACAACAGAAAAATTAACGAGTTGTTGCACTATTGACAGCAAAAGGCTGCTTGATGCCATTTGTCGAATAAGGTCGAGAATATCGACTGCATGCCTGATATTCCCGCAACTTTACAATAGGCTGGGAGATGCCCCAACCCAAAAAATAACGCTTTCCACGGGGGATACAAGCACCACCTAATACAAGTTTCCATTCCTTAAGCCCACCCAAAAGGCACCTCGATTGGTTCTGCTGGTTGTGACCAACAAACAGACACAGAGACCACTCTACATCAGTAACAATAGGCTGCATCTTATGCTATGTAATGTGTCCCAAAAATCATTATGGCAGATTTTACTTAATTTTGGTCACCGAACGACCACACACACAATCATTAAATGGCCCTTTGTCCGGGACTACCCGGGTGAGCCGGTACCAGAATAAACATTCACCCATTCACACCCATCCTGTTCATCAGACATCTTTTATCAACTTCCTCCATCTACTACAATCTATAGCATCCTCCTTGTTCAATTTACGTGCTTGACAGTCCTTTTCTACAACCTCTCTCCAGGTTCTCTTTGGTCTTCTTCTTGGTCTGAGACCCTCTACTTCATACTCCATACATTTCTTCACCCAATCATCATCTTCTTTTCATAATACATGGCCATATTATCGCAGCCTGTTCTGCTGCAATACCAGTGTTATGTCATCTATTCCTAATCTCTCTCTCAGCTCCATACTTGGAAATTTGTCTTTTAGCTAACACCACACATCCACCTGCTCACTGAAGTGCCACCTCATTTTCTTTCCTTACAGGCCAGGTCTCACTTCCATGCAACATACTGCTGCTCACACAACTGATGTACAACCTTCCTCTCATAATCAATGATATGTCCTTATTGATAAGCACTGGCACCAACCGGTGAACTTTTCCAACCAAGTCTAATTCTGGTCTCCACAGCTGCATCAGCATCTCCATCCACACTCAGCATGTCACCGATGAAACAAAACTAATGACAAATCATTACATTACAGGAATTACCATTAGCATTCAACACTTTCGCACATTACTTGAGGATCTATTACACTGACATCATGACAAGCAACTTTAACCAAATTTATGCATCTCCCCCAAAACACCCACTAATCATAATTCTGGTTAATGTCTGCCTGTCCTCTGCGAGGGATTTCCCAACATTTATACCCCATATATAATAGACAGGCATATCCTCATCCCCTGCAGTTGATGCCCATGGCAGAAGATACTGAAGACTGCAAACTGGATCATTATTGGGACACAGTGAACATTATTATTATTAACATTAATATAAGTTTAGCAATGAGATGTATTTTGTAACCATCTTTTAGTAACACAGCCTGTGCTGCATCTACTCTACTATGTGCACAAGCTTGACGTGCAACGCATTAATATTAAGTGACAGGCGTGGCTATAGGCCCGACTGCCATCGGCGCCAGTACTCAATAGTTGCCCCCTCCCCGGACACATGCCCCCCGTAACTAACCCTTGCCAGGGGAGACGTACGCGACAGTTGCTTTCGGGGAGGGGCAGGCGTGTGAGGGGGCAAATGTGGCGTCTGTCAGACTATCTGTCACAAGTACAGCAGCAGCAGCAGCAGTGAGGAGCAAGCGAGTTTGTCGGTCTGGACACTAGCCAGCCATTAGCTGCACCCAGAGTCGTCCTGTGGCTTAAGATGCCAAGCAACAGCAGCGAGCAGAGACAGCGAGCCAGTTGTGAGCCATTATCTGCGGTAGCCGAGCGAGAGGATAACATTCTCAGTCTAGGCACCCAGCATCCTGTCTCCAGCCGGCAGCCGTGGCCACGGCGGCAGACACGACTTTTCTGCGGATAGGCCTATAGCACATCACCGGCACAGTACAAGGAACGATAAGTCGTATGTTGTCACCGTATTTCTCGAGCTGCTCGGGCCGTTATAGAAGACAGATGCGCTTAGGTCGTAACTTTGCGATCTGTGTCTAATTGTGAAAACGAAGCCACAGCCGAGCGAGAGATACAAGCACGGGTCTAGCGCCGTAGACGCTAGTTTCAACAGACACCAGCAATCCCTTGGTCATACATAAGCATGTCACACAAGCTCAGAATCACAGCTGCACTGTTTCAAGTTTCTAACTGCACTGTACAACAAGCTGTCAGACAGAAATAGCTGTAGACGATCTACTAATTCATCACGCAGCAGAAAATCCATGATTTCAACTACAGAAATCAAAAACTGAACACACATTACTAAAAATATGCAAGCCACAAAAACTTTGACGCCAGTTGTTGTGTCAAAAGTACTCATTCATCAGTCTGCTAACGTTTTACTTTGAGGATCTTTGGCAAACAAGCCTAACCTGCAGTATTCAGTGAAACATTAAAAAATTCTTATCACCTGTACAATGGATTCAAGACAGAAATAGTTCACATTGGTTGTGTGATTATTCATCCTCGAACTATCCACACAAAGTGACCACTGCTAGCAATATTGGTTCAACTGAAAAAGACCTAAAGTTGTGCCAAAAACCAATGTACACGGTACAATATTCTAATGGGCCAGCACAGCAGAACTTGCACAGCACAGGAAAATAACTTGCACAGCACAGGAAAATATTAATTTTGTTAATATCACATAAAGAGTGATTCTAAATATGCCACTGGAAAACAAAGAGACAGTTCAACAAATCTCATTTCCTGTCTTTTTGAATATAAGGAGTATACTGTTGCCAAGCATTTTGGTCTTCAGCACAAATGAAGGTGTTTCACAATGGTTTTTGAAAGCTAAAACAGTGCGTGAAGTATGGAAGCATAAGCAACTAGGCAAGGAGAGTACACAGAGAATATAGAAGGACTAAGCACATAATTTTCTGTAAGGAATCCACGATGCATATGCTAAAATTTTTTGGCTACTTCATCACACACACTGCACTTTGAAAAAGCAACCCCCCATTTGTTTTGCAGCATATGTAAAACATTGCTAAACAGATGTAAATGAAATGCATAACAGTGGTAGCCTTGATGTTATGGACTGAAGTCACATAAGACTTGTAATGACAACTGCTAAACAGTGAACTTGCTTAGTGCAACAACGAGTTGCAAGAAATCATGACAAAAACACGCACGTGTAAACTGCAGGCCTTCACGTATGTGGACCTCAAATACTCAACAAGATATAAAATGTTTAACTCAACAGTACAGTCCAGGAAGCAACAGTTATTATAAGTTTGTGCACAAAATGTCAGCCCCTTACTTTCATGCATGCCTTTAGTCGACAATGGCATAGTTAATGACAGACTAGTTCAGCCACACCCATATGTAACAACAGTTCACTTTTCCTCTCACTGCTTGACATATTCAACTGTGTATTTCACAAAATAATACAATAAATACAACTCATTCACTTAAAGTAATGCAAACCACTACTCTGAAACAAATGGCAGCTCAGCATACTACTAACACCACACTATGTGAAGTACCGTGTGGTTGCATTGGTTACATACATTATTGTCAAATCAGCCATCAGTAATACACAGACATTTCTAGATTATGCACAGCCTTGCATGACCAGCACATGGCAAATTAACATGAGTGATTTTGATGAGACAGGTTTCAACAATTTCACTTGAAATATTCATTTGTGACAGAAAATTCAAGCCAATAGTAACAGATATCGTAAAAGCATCACTGCAGTTGCCATGCATCTTGTCAAAGTGGACTACCTTATTTCATACAGCATCACTAAGCATGCTACACACTAACAAATCATCATACTAAAAATAGCATACAGGGCTTTATAACTGATCAGGAAATAAGTTTCTAAGAACCTCAAACATCTTAACAATCATTCTGTCAACAACCCAGCCTCTTCAATATCATAAAATTTCTATTAACAACTAGACTATGCAGTCAAAGATGCCATGTCTACATGACCTCTAAGACGGTATGTAAACACAACTGGCTATTTAGAATGAAAAAAAGCAGTTCACAATTCACACAAATTTTGCTTTAACTACACACACACAACCATTTAATGGCTTTTGTCCGGGACAACCAGGATAGGCCGGTACAAGAAGAAACACTCACCCACTCACACCCAACCTGATCATCGGACATCCTTTATCATCTTCCTCCATTTACAATGATCCATGGCATCTTCTTTTACGTGCTTGACAATCCTCTCGGACAACCTCTCTCCGGGTCCTCTTTGGTCTTGGACCCTGAACTTCATACTCCATATATTTCTTCACCCAATCATCATCTTTTCGCAGCACATGCCCATACCAACGCAGCCTGTTCTGCAGCAAAACCAATGCTATGTCATCTATACCTAGTCTCTCTCTCAGCTCCTTACTTGGGAGTCTGTCTTTTAGCTTAACGCCACTCATCCACCTGACCATTCTCATCTCTGCTCGCTGAAGTGCCACCACGTTTTCTTTCCTTACAGGCCAGGTCACACTTCCATGCAACATGCTGCTTCACACACAACTACTATACAGCCTTCCTCTCATAATCAAAGACACATCCTTATTGGTAAGCAGTGGTACCAGCTGCCTGAACTTATTTCA